>Ga0208883_100017_pt1 | contig 331617 bp, 314 predicted proteins | sample LakWasMet43_HOW7_2_FD_183881 | JGI IMG/M metagenome (GOLD analysis project Ga0208883, IMG submission 183881) | Freshwater sediment methanotrophic microbial communities from Lake Washington under simulated oxygen tension - Sediment Metagenome... | ecosystem: Environmental > Aquatic > Freshwater...
GAAGCTCTTTGACGCCAGCCTCTCTTGGCCTGTCAACGGTGACTACGCCGGCAGCCGCCCCGGCTGCGACCGGGCTTGCCGCTGAGATTGGTTCGGCCATTACTCCGACGCTGTCTGGCGTGGGTGGAGCGGCCGCAGAAGGTGCAGCGGCGGGAGCATCCGGGGCAATTGGTTCCGGGGTTGGCGGATCGACTCTCGGCAGTGCGCTAACTGGCGCTTTGGCGGCAGTTGGAGAAACGGCAATGGCTGCTGGCGGCGCGATTGTTGCCGGAGCATCGGCGGCAGGAAGCGCGGCACTTGCAGCACTTGCCGCGTTTTTGTAAGGAGATCGAAATGCGGACCAAAAGGAAACAGAGTAATTCCGCGCAGGCAATGCCTTGCCAAAATTGGGTTTAACGGCAAAATTTCGACCATATTCCGCGCAGTTTAGTGCGCAGCCAAACTCACGCTCCGCGCAGCCTAGACAGGTTTTTTTTGATAAATAAGTGCGCAGATAAGTGCGCGCTAATTCCCATGCTGGGGCCGTAACCTTTCTGGCCGCCTTCCACGCTAAAAATCATCGAATTGTGACCGCAAGAATGAGCATCGCGCGGGCCGGTGGTCCATGATTACCGCATCGAGACTTCCGTTCAAAGTGTCGTTTATGCACCGACAGGCCATTGGATTTTAGGTGATCAACGCAGAGCGCAATTATCGGCAAACTTACTTCAAGATATTTTTAGTTAACCGTGGGCTCTGCCTACGTTAATAAGACACGCGCCGCATGTCCTATTAACACCTAAAAAGGTGTCCGATTAACGGTTAACAATGCCTAATATCTGCTGAATGCTTGCCTAATATCTTGGCAATTCAGGATCAGCAATCGCGAAAGTAGATTACCACTTCCGTGTCGTCACCCTGGACGGCGCGCGCATCGGACAGCGCAGCGTCGGCAGACTTGTACAGCTTCACATCACCACGCCTGGTATGAAGCGACACCCAATGACTAAGCCATTTATCGCCCGCCTGAAACTCGCCCCAGTCTTGCGGCTGTAGGTAAGTAAAATCGAGGGTATAGGCATTTTTGTTTCTATCGCCGCCAATGGAGCGAGTAAGGCGCCACGACACCGGCTTGGTAAAGTTTGCCTTCAAAAAGGCTAGCTCATTGGTACGCATGGGATTACCCCGACTAAATCACTAAGCCTTAGATGATACCAAAAACATAAAATTGGTTTGCCAATATATGAAAATTGGTGCAACATATCCCAGTCGGCCACATTGTCGGCACGGGCTTGGACCCCCGTTATTACAGGTAGAAACCCGCTACACATGCGGCTTTTTTTGCTCGCCGTTTTGTTTTTGTTATGGCGGGGTGAGTTGGGCAGGTGCGACACACATCTGGCCGATTCCTGTAGTCGGTAGGTCCAACCCGACTCACCCTGTCACCCATCATCTGGACCATGTTGGGCGATAGTAAGCAAATTATTACAGGACTACCGCATGACAACAGCTTCACCCGCTCAGGCAGAGCAAGACCAAATCCAAGAACAACAGAATCTAGGCCCCTCGTACATTAGCTCGGCATTGTCCACGCTATGGGAGAAGGCCGCAGCCTCGTTAACGACCAATGAACTTGAATGGTTTGCAAGATTCACTGGACAGGCAGAAAGAGAAGTGGCCACCTTATCGGAGACCATTATGGGTATCGGTTGCTTAATCAGTTCCGACGATAATACCGGAAATTTTCAGAGCAAAAGTGATGTATCGGAGTTGCTTTTCAATGTTTCCAACCAGCTTGACGCCATAAAAGGCATGATCCATATCGGGAACCAATCCGCAGGTCGGCTAAGATATCCAGATTTGTATGAGCGGATTGACGCGCTCAATGGCGGCACGCAATGAGGTCATTAGATATTAATTTCAAACATCGACTCCGGACTAGGCCGATAGCTTCCGAGCGATTTTAAAGAGTGGGCCAACCCGTCGCTAAACAAGTGACTCCAACATAAGAGCCGGTCTAGTCACCGGCTTTTTTATGTCATGCAGCTATTCTGCAGATGCTCAACATTTGATAGGCATTTATCGAGCAAGTTCGGCATTTATAGTGTGCACTGCTGCCGGAAAAATACCGAATCAGGTTCCCAAACTTTACGCTTTTTCAATCCCAGGCGCGGCGAGGCCTAGATAGTGAAATTTCCCTCCGAAAAGATGTCGATTTTCTCGCAAAAATGCCGAACCTGAAAGGCGATGAATAATAATAGGTTCTAGGTGGCAGGCCTGGTAGTTTGTTTCACGAAGAACTGCTGCCATACACCTTGAAGATAGGTTAGATAGTTCTGGTAGACTGTACGACAACAAAGGCTGCTGTGAAGTCAGGATCGATAAGTAATGAATATTTGGCTGAAAGTTTGTGACAATGCCAGGCAGACGATGCACACAATGGCATCGATGCTGCACGATAAGCAGTGTTCTGAGCTACTTGATATTGTTGATGTCCTGTCTAAGTTAGCGGAAGAAGCTTGTGAAAAAGATTATGGTGCGGTTGGTTGCGGCATGTATGCAGCATATTACCGGCTGGCGGGATCGGTAAAAAGCATTGCGACCATTGCCGAGCAGACATTATTCACTGCAAACAACCTTAGCGCTGATAGTAGGGATGATACGATAATCCCAGCAACTTGGCATCAAGATGCTGTCTGGAGTTTTGCCGCGGCATTGGAAGATTGCTGCAACGATTTGATGCACTTAACCAGTGAGATTGGTGTGATGTTGGAACATCCGTTTGTAGTGGCCGATGATTCATTCCACTGCTGCCTGCAGGCAATGCATGATGCTCTTGAAGAGCATGTCGAATTGTTTTATGAAATGGGCGATCAGCTCAATTCACATCCAGTGCTAGGCATTGCGGCGCAGAAATAAATCGAGTCCCGATTAGGGGGGCATCGCCGATGTCGTTATTCACCAGGACGCCGAGGGTCGGTATTGTCTGAATGATTTGCATAGGCCGGCCGGTGGGGAGAAGCGTCACCAGCCTTTAAATTGGTTGCAAAATGCCCAAACAAAGGAGTTAATTTCTGAGCTATCCACTCATGTAATTTCAGGAGTGAAGCAAGATCAACCTATTACGGTCATAAATGGCGGTGAGCGTTGCGGACTGTCATCCGAAGTGATTCAATGACGACAATTTGGTCATTACCGGCCATTTTTTACTTACAACCGATGATATACAGAAACTTTCTAATTACTAGTTAGACCCCACCAAAATCATGTCCCTCATTGAATCGATAACGCTTGCGATTGCAGTACTAGGTGCCGTACTTGGTCTCATCAACACTTGGCACGCCATCGACAAAAAACGCGTCAAGATTCGAGTCCGACCAAAACATGCAATTCCGGTTGGTGCGACAGATCCGCAGATTACCTTTTGCATCGAAATCACCAACCTAAGTGAGTTCTCCATTACTATCGACGAGGCGGGCGTGTTCTACAAAGGCACTGATGCTCGCGGGGCATACACGCAACCAATACTCATCGACGGAAAACCGTGGCCACGTCGCCTTGAACCTCGAAGCTCTGTGACCGTTTATGGTCAGCCGCCTCGGGCAAAGCCAGGACATCCGTTGAAATGCGCCTATGCGCGTACCGAATGCGGTGTTACCTTCACAGGAACAAGTCCCGCATTCAAACAGCTGGCGACGAGTGAGGCGTAACATGGCGCTCAACCTCGCTCCTTTCAGTCGCTGGTCGCTGCACGATAAAGCTGCGCAGCGCCAGTTAACTCATTCGTTGGGCACTAAAAATAGTGAGGAACCAAAAATAGTGAGAAACCAATGAAGTCATTCAAGGAGTTGTTGTCCGAGTCAAAATCCGGTTTCGAGTGGTTTGCTTGTCAGGTAGAAGGGTGTCTTGTCCATTGTGTAGGCATAATACCTTGCTTGGTTATCTGCCCAACCCGGCAGTCAAACGGGACGGCGCAAAAGCGCGCAGCCCCTTATTTTTAGGTTACGCACATGCCAGCACCTAGCGCCCTATCGCGTGCAGCAGACGTTGCCACCTGGCTTAACCAGAAGCTTCATGATCTTCCGGTCCCAGCAACTCTCCGAAATAGGATGGCCGGTGCTTGCTTTGCAGTGGCCCAAGAACATCAACAAGCCATCGTCATTCTGTTACAGCAGTCACACCCGCTTCACGCCACAGCATTTGCGCTTGTTCGGCCAGTGTTCGAGGCCTACGTTCGCGGCATGTGGCTATCGCACTGTGCGACGGAAGCCAAAGTTGAAGAATTTTCAAATGGCGCTAAGCCACCAGATACAGCAAGTTTGGTAAAAGCAATTGAGATGGCAGTAGACGTTGACAACAAACTTCTGTCCAACATTTACATGCACAACTGGTCGTCGTTGTGCTCCTACACCCATACCGGATCACATCAAGTCCAGCGGTGGAACACGTCCGAAGCCATCGAACCGAGATATGACATTAATGAGATAAATGAAGTACTGAACTTTACGAGTGCCATCGCATTACTATCAGCATTCGGCCTCGCTGCCCTTGCCGACGATGTGCTGCTCAGCAAAGAACTTCTGGTAAAGGTGAACGAGCATGTCAATCATGTGCTCTAACTTCACGCTGAATGGCTGATCAGGGACTTTTGCCTGCGATTGACTTGGAAAACTCTATAGTCGGCAATTTACCGAATTTTCTCAGTCAGAATCGAAGGAGCATATTCCTCTTTCTTTATATCAAATGAATCCTGGTGCTGTGTCGTATGCCCATGCGATCCCATTTAAGCTCATGTTTTACGCGTACCCCTAAGGGTACCCTTTTTTATTTATGAAATAAAATTCATATAAAAAACATATTGTTATAATTATTTGCTATTGTTCAATACCGGAAAGAGCATGGCGACTTCAAGACTTTGAAAGACCTGGAGAATGTTAAAGGAATTGGCGAGAAAACAGCTAAGGAGCTTGAAAAAGATATTCTGTTTTCCGATTCGGCGGCAGGAGAGAATAAGGCTGGCAAGGAAGAAAAATCCAATGCAAGTGATAAGGTAGAGAAAGTCGATCCAAGTAAAAAGCCGAAATAGCAATAATTTGAATCCCGGAGTACCTGTTTCGATTGGTGCTCCGGTTTTTACCTCAAGCAAGCCTCGGCCGTATTCTCGCCGCTAGACGGTTGTGGAGACGCTAAAACAAAAATGGTTTTTAGGCATGCCCCATTAATTAAGTCCGAGGTTCAGGGCGTTGCAAGGGAAGGGGATTCCCCTTGCCATGCTGCAAGTGCTGTGGAGTCGGTAAGCATTGACAGGCATCCCATTTCTATCTTACAGTTACAAATGCATCACAAGTATGTGACAAGCCTAGCGGGTTGTGGCAGTTTGCAAAATCGGCTATTACTAAAAATTAAAAACTTTCGGAGCACATCACATGGCAAGACCATTAATTCAAATGGCGTTGGATTCACTGGATTTCAACCAAACCGTTGCGTTGGCAGATCAAGTAGCACCTTATGTCGATATTTTTGAAATCGGTACCCCTTGCATTAAATACAACGGTATCAATCTGGTTAAAGAACTGAGACAACGTTTCCCAGACAAACTGTTGTTGGTTGACCTGAAAACCATGGACGCTGGCGAATACGAAGCCGGTGCATTCTACGCAGCAGGCGCGGACATCTGCACCGTACTGGGCGTATCCGGTCTGGCAACTATCGCCGGTGTTATCAAAGCCGCGAAAAAACACGCTGCTGAAGTTCAAATCGACTTAATCAACGTCGACGACAAAGCTTCTTGCGCAAGAGAATCAGTGAAATTGGGCGCACAAATCGTCGGTATTCACACCGGTCTGGACGCACAAGCGGCCGGCCAAACTCCGTTCGGCGACCTGAACGACATCGCTCGTCTGGGCCTGGGTGTTCGCATTTCCGTTGCCGGCGGTATCAAACAAGCCACCGTTCAACAAGTGGTTGAAGCCGGTGCAAACATCATCGTTGTTGGCGCAGCCATCTACGGCGCACCATCACCTGCCGAAGCGGCTCGTGAAATTCGCGAACTGGTTGACGCGGCGGCGGTATAAGTCATGCATCAGCAGTTAATTATTGACAAAATTTCAGGAATTCTCGAAGCGACACCCGATTCGCACGACAAAACCTTGGTCGAAATGCTGGATCAAGCGAAGAGGATTTTTGTCTCTGGTGCTGGTCGTTCAAAGCTTGTTGGTAATTTCTTCGCTATGCGTTTGATGCATGGCGGTTACGACGTTAGCGTTGTTGGCGAAATCGTTACGCCCAGCATCAAAGCAGGCGATTTGTTGATCATTATCTCCGGCTCTGGCGAAACCGAACAGTTGATTGCCTTTACTAAAAAAGCCAAAGAAGTCGGCGCTAAAATCGTATTGATTTCGGCCAAGGATGATTCAACCATTGGTGATTTGGCTGATCTTACTTTGCAAATAGGAAGATCCGAACAATACGGTAAAGTTAAAGGCATGCCTATGGGTACTGTGTTCGAATTGTCTACCTTGTTTTTCCTGGAAGCGACAATTTCACATGTAATCCATGATAAAGGTATTGCAGAAGAAGAAATGAGATCAAGACACGCTAATCTGGAATAGTTTTTAGGCCTGTTGTTGAAGCAATTCAATAACAGGCCTACCTATTTCTATTCGTGTCAAAGTGATGACGGATATCTATAGCCTGAATAAGTAGCAGTTTGGTTTTGGTCGTCATTGTGATTTACCAAGCCTCAGCCAGAGTGATGGCTTGAACAGTCAAGCATCGCCTTTAAAATAACAAATAAAAGGAGACCAACATGCCTTCGCGTCGAGACTTAGCGAACGCCATCCGCGCCCTCAGCATGGACGCCGTGCAAAAAGCCAACTCAGGACACCCCGGTGCGCCGATGGGGATGGCCGACATTGCGGAAGTTCTGTGGAACGACTTCCTGCAACACAACCCCAGCAACCCGAAATGGGCCAACCGCGACCGCTTCATCCTGTCCAACGGTCACGGCTCCATGCTGATTTACTCGTTACTGCATCTGGCCGGCTACAATCTGCCGATCGAAGAACTGAAACAGTTCCGCCAACTGCACTCACAAACCCCGGGACACCCTGAATACGGCTACACCGAAGGTGTCGAAACCACCACCGGTCCTCTGGGACAAGGCATCACCAATGCCGTCGGTTTCGCCTTGGCGGAACGCACCCTGGCTGGCCAATTCAACCGTCCCGGCCACGACATCGTCGACCACCATACCTACGTATTCCTGGGCGATGGCTGCTTGATGGAAGGCATCTCCCACGAAGCCTGTTCTTTGGCCGGCTCCATGAAACTGGGTAAACTGATCGCCTTCTACGACGACAACAACATCTCTATCGATGGTGAAGTGCGTGGTCACGGCAACGTCACCGGCTGGTTCCTGGACGACACCCCGAAACGCTTCGAAGCCTACGGCTGGCACGTCATTTCCAAAGTCGACGGCCACAACCCCGACGCGGTGAAAAAAGCCATCGAAGAAGCCAAAAAAGTCACCGACAAACCGACCATCATCTGCTGCCAAACCACCATCGGTTTCGGCTCGCCGAACAAACAAGGCAAGGAAGAATGTCACGGTGCCGCATTGGGTGAAGCCGAAGTCGCTGCCACCCGTGAAAACCTGGGTTGGGCGCATGCGCCGTTCGAAATCCCGGCCGACATCAAAGCCGGATGGGATGCCAACGCCAAAGGCGCGCGCCTGGAAGCGGCCTGGAACGACAAATTCGCCGCTTACCAAGCCGCTCACCCGGCATTGGCTGCCGAATTCGTCCGCCGCATGGCCGGTGAACTGCCTGGCGACTGGGCCGCAAAATCCAACGCCTTCATCGCCGACGTCAACGCCAAAGGCGAAACCATCGCCAGCCGCAAAGCCTCGCAAAACACCCTGAACGGCTTCGGTCCGTTGTTGCCTGAACTGCTGGGCGGCTCTGCCGACCTGGCCGGTTCCAACCTGACCCTCTGGTCCGGCTGCAAAGACGTCAACGCCCCAGGTCACGACGGCAACTACGTCTACTACGGTGTGCGTGAATTCGGCATGAGCGCCATCATGAACGGCATCGTCCTGCACGGCGGCTTCAAGCCCTACGGCGCCACCTTCCTGATGTTCAGCGAATATGCGCGTAATGCCCTGCGTATGGCTGCACTGATGAAAGCGCCGACTATCTTCGTCTACACCCACGACTCCATCGGTCTGGGCGAAGACGGTCCGACTCACCAACCGATCGAACAAACCGCCACCCTGCGCATGATACCCAACATGCAAGTCTGGCGCCCCTGCGATGCGGTCGAGTCGGCGGTTAGCTGGAAATCGGCCATCGAACGTCAAGACGGTCCAAGCACCCTGATCTTCTCGCGTCAAAACCTGCCGCACATGCCGCGCAGCCAGGCGCAAATCGACGCGATCGCCAAAGGCGGTTACATCCTCAAAGACAGTGCGGGCACACCGGACGCCATCATCATCGCCACCGGCTCCGAAGTCGAATTGGCCGTGAAAGCCGCGGAAGCCCTGGAAGCCAAAGGCAAAAAAATCCGCGTGGTTTCCATGCCGTCCACCAACGTCTTCGAAGCGCAGGATCAAGCCTACAAAGACAGCGTCTTGCCGGCTAGCGTCAGCAAACGCGTGGTCGTCGAAGCCGGCGTCAGCGATAGCTGGTGGAAATATGCCGGCAGCAACGGCAAAGTCGTCGGCCTGGACCGCTTCGGCGAATCGGCCCCGGCAGGCCAACTCTTCAAAGAGTTCGGCTTTACCGTCGATAATGTCGTTGCTAACGTGGAAGCAGTGCTTTAATAACTAACGAGTTGAGGCTTGGCGCAAGCCAAGCCTTAATGCGTTTTCAACGTATCATAGGTGAAAAACGTGAAAAAGAATGAATTGACGAAAGCTGTGTTAGCAGCATTACTGCTTGCTAGTTCTTCTGTGATGGCAGAGTCGGATTATCCGGCAGCAGATTTCCAACCCAAGGTTCTGTATAGCGATAGCAGTGCTCAACAAGGTGCATCGACCTCAAGCGCTCCTGCAGCTAAAGCAGCGGCAAAGGTAGAGGAAAAAGTTGAAGCGGATCCTAACTATCCAGCAGCGCATTACCAACCAAAAGTATTATTCAGCGACGCTGAGTACAAGCACAGTGCAGCTGCGCCTAGCGTAGGTTCTTCCAAGTCGTCCTCTGCTGCAGCAGGCAGCCAAAGTGAAGCATCGGTAGCGCAAACTGAACAGCCGGCTTCTTCTAGTAATAATCTGATTGGTTTGCTAGTTTTGGCGGCTGTAGGCTTTTTCCTTTACAGTAAAAAATCGGGCGTTAAAACAGCCTCCAGCAGTTCTGCTGAAGTATATGTCAACGCAGGCGGTGCTACCGGGGTTGAAAAATATCTTGAAAAACAAGGTATTAATAAAACAGGTGTGGCTAAATATCTGGAAAAACAAACTGCCAATCCTGCGACTGGCGTTGCTAAATATATGGCAAAACAGATCGTTAAAGACAGGGAAGCAGCAGCGGCAAAAGCCACGGGTGTTGAGAAATATCTGCGTGACAAAGGTTGAATGTGAAGTCGGTGGTGTTAACTGTATTTGTTTATCGGATAAATCGGCGCCATCGAAAACATTGCCCATAGCGACAGTTCTAAAAAAATCGCCACAATTTGCACTTTCGTAGTCTGATCAGGGTCAGATGTGAAGGTAGCAGAGAGTGGCGATTCTGCGTCTAAGGACGAGTTCATAAAACAGGCAGATTTATATTGCCTTCCGGTTATCCCTTGATAGTCGGTTTGCTTAGGCTTTTTAAAATAAGCGGCGAATTGCTATTGAGGAAACATTAAACTAACTAAATGAGGATATTTTCATGGCTAAGAATTTACTAGAACAACTTCGCGAAATGACCGTCGTTGTCGCTGATACCGGCGATATTCAAGCGATCGAAACTTTCAAGCCACGCGACGCGACTACCAACCCTTCTTTGATTACTGCTGCCGCGCAAATGCCGCAATATCAAGGCATCGTTGACGATACCTTGAAAGGCGCGAGAGCGACTTTGGGTGCCGGCGCATCTGCTGCGGAAGTTGTCTCGCTGGCTTTCGATCGTTTGGCGGTATCTTTTGGTTTGAAAATTTTGGAAATTATCGAAGGCCGCGTTTCAACCGAAGTTGATGCGCGCTTGTCTTTCGATGTCGAAGGCTCCATTGCCAAAGGTCGCGACCTGATCAAGCAATATGAAGCGGCCGGTATTTCTAAAGACCGCGTTCTGATTAAAATCGCAGCCACTTGGGAAGGTATTCAAGCGGCAGCTGTTTTGGAAAAAGAAGGTATTCACTGTAACCTGACCCTGCTGTTCGGCATGCATCAAGCGATTGCCTGCGCCGAAAACGGCATCACCCTGATCTCTCCATTCGTCGGCCGTATTCTGGATTGGTACAAAAAAGACACCGGTCGCGACTCCTATGCGCCTGCGGAAGACCCCGGCGTATTGTCTGTGACTGACGTTTACAACTATTACAAAAAATTCGGCTACAAAACCGAAGTGATGGGCGCTAGCTTCAGAAACATCGGCGAAATCACCGAATTGGCGGGTTGCGACTTGTTGACCATCGCGCCCTCACTGCTGGCCGAACTGCAATCCGTCGAAGGCGACTTGCCACGCAAATTGGATCCAGCAAAAGCTGCGACTTCTTCGATCGAAAAAATTAGCGTCGACAAAGCAGCTTTCGACCGTATGCACGAAGAAAACCGCATGGCCAAAGACAAATTGGCCGAAGGTATCGACGGCTTTGCCAAAGCGTTGGAAACCTTGGAAAAATTGTTGTCAGATCGTTTGGCTGGTTTGGAAGCTTAAAAAACAGACTGTACGGAGATCATGTTTGTTCTCCGTACAGGTTTAATTACGAATTATTCGGGTTGTTCTATTTTCTTGAGTAACCCGTGTTCCTTAGCAGGGTTCATCGCATGTCACAAAAAATATTAGATGTTGTTAAGCCCGGTGTCGTCACCGGTGAAGATGTACAAAAAATCTTTGCTATCTGCAAAGAAAACCATTTCGCATTGCCTGCTGTCAACGTGATTAGCACCGATACCATCAACTCGGTATTGGAAGCGGCCGCGAAAGTAAAATCGCCTGTAGTGATTCAGTTTTCGAATGGCGGCGCGGCGTTTGTTGCTGGTAAAGGCTTGAAGCTGGAAGGCCAAGGCTGCTCAATCGTTGGAGCTATTTCCGGCGCGCATCACGTACACGCGATGGCAGAGCTTTATGGCGTACCTGTTATTTTACACACCGACCATGCCGCGAAAAAACTGCTGCCATGGGTAGACGGTATGTTGGATGCCGGTGAAAAACACTTTGCGGCAACCGGCAAACCATTGTTCAGTTCGCACATGCTGGATCTTTCCGAAGAAAGCTTGCAAGAAAACATCGAAATCTGCGGTCAATATCTGGCACGTATGGCGAAAATGGGCATGACGCTGGAAATCGAACTGGGTTGTACCGGTGGCGAGGAAGATGGTGTCGATAACAGCGGTATGGATCATTCCGCGCTGTACACCCAACCGGAAGACGTGGCTTATGCTTACGAGCATTTGAGCAAAATCAGCCATCGTTTTACCATCGCGGCTTCATTCGGTAACGTCCATGGCGTTTACTCGCCAGGTAACGTTAAACTGACTCCGAAAATTCTGGATAACTCGCAAAAATATGTTTCCGAAAAATTCGGTTTGCCAAATAACGCGTTGAATTTCGTGTTCCACGGCGGTTCCGGTTCTTCTCCGGAAGAAATCAAGGAATCGATCAGCTACGGCGTTGTAAAAATGAACATCGACACCGATACCCAATGGGCAAGCTGGGCGGGTGTGATGGAGTTCTACAAGAAGAACGAAGGCTATCTGCAAGGTCAAATCGGCAATCCCGAAGGTGCCGATAAGCCAAACAAAAAATACTATGATCCTCGCGTTTGGCAACGCGCCGGTCAGGTTGGAATGGTCACTCGTTTAGAGCAGGCTTTCCGAGAACTGAACGCCGTAAATTCGCTGTAAATTTGTAAAAACTGCAAAGGCTGCAAAGGCTGCAAAGGCTGCGTTCATAGCCTTTGCAGTGCTTTTCTAGCAAAGTATGCATGGGTCAAAATTTTGGCTCTGTTTTGCCTCTTCTCGCCCTGTCTTATTAGGGTGAAACATATCCAGTTTTCTTGTCTAAACACTTTTGAAGTGTTAGCTATCTTATTCTTCTAAAACGATCTTTTTTCTTGTATTATCCGGTAAAACTTTTCTTCTAATTTGGCGAAAAGAAAGGATGGCGCGATTTGCAGGTGTTAATATGGCATTGGCGCGCTTTGTGCTTTGAAATTCTCTGTGGATAGCATATGGCTGAAAGTCATTCGAATAAAGAAGTGAAAAAATCCCCTAAGAAAATGATCATGATTATCGCGATTGTTGTGCTGTTAATCGGAGCGGGTGCCGGGGGATATTTTTATATGAATAAAACGTCCGATGCGAAGCATGCGGAAGGCGCGGGCCAAGAGAAGCATGGATCGGAAGAGCATACAGAGGAAGCCAAGCACGAAGAGGTGGCGGAGCCGGATGTTTACTATGATTTGCCAACGCCATTAATTGTCGACTTTCCGGCCGGCGGTAGTGCCAAGGTTATAAAAGTGTCGTTAACGATGTTGGTGAAGGGCGAGGGTAGTGTGGCGGTTTTAAAAAAACATGAGCCTATGATACGCAATAATCTATTGATGGCCATTAGCGCGATTGGTGCGGACAAAGCCAAAACCACTGAAGGCAAGCAGGAGTTGAGGGCGCTGATGTTAACGGAAATAGGTAAGGTATTAGAGAAAATGGCGGGCAAAAATACGGTAAAAGACGTCTATTTCACTGAATTTGTGATGCAATAAATGTCAACCGCCGACCTCTTATCGCAGGATGAAATCGATGCGCTGCTGCATGGTGTCGATGACGGGGATGTTGAAACCGAACCGGTAGACGATGAGGTCAATCGCGGTGCAAGATCTTACGATTTCAACAGCCAGGAGCGCATCGTCCGTGGGCGGATGCCAACACTGGAAATGGTTAACGAGCGCTTTGCGCGCCATTTCCGAATAGCATTATTCAATTTTTTGAGGCGAGCCGCCGAAATATCGGTCTCGGGCATTCAGGTACAAAAATTTTCCGAATTTATTCAGGGTTTATTCGTACCGACCAATCTGAATGTGATTCGAATGTCGCCTTTACGCGGGCGGGCCTTAATCGTGATGGAGCCGCGCTTTGTATTTACTGCGGTAGACAATTTTTTTGGCGGCGGTGGCCAGTTTTACAACAAGGTTGAGGGCCGGGAGTTTACGCCGACTGAAATGCGGATTATCCGCCTGATTATCGATATGATTTTTAAGGATTTGGCCGAGGCATGGAAGCCTGTGATGGATATTGAGTTTGAATACATCAATTCCGAGGTCAATCCGCAATTTGCCAACATCGTCAGTCCTTCCGAAATCGTCGTGATTTCCACAATTCATGTCGAGTTGGAGGGCGGCGGCGGCGACATTAATATCGCCATGCCTTATACGATGATAGAACCGATCAGGGAGTTGCTGGATGCGGTTACCAGTGATCGCGGCGAAGTCGACGGCCGCTGGCAGGAGTCGCTTAGGGTCGAGATCATGCGTAGCGAAGTGACGCTAAATAGCAAGTTGATAGAAAAAGAAATGGCAATAAGCGAAGTCATCGAGCTTAAAAAAGGGGATGTTATTCCCATCGAAATGCCGGAGACGGTATTGCTGGAAGTAGAGAATGTGCCGGTGTTCAGAGGGAAGTTGGGACTTTGCGACGGCAATTATGCGATTGAAATTGTAGAGAAAATGACGCTGGATAATCTATAGCGGCTGGGAGGGACTACCATGAGTGAAAATGACGAACTGGGCGACGATTGGGCGGCGGCCATGAACGAGCAAGGCAGCGCCGAAGCGGATTGGGGCGATGCGTTAAAAGAGCAGGCCTCAGGACAGGCCGGCGGCTTTGCCAATGCGGAATTTCCGGAGTTTGCCGAACAAAAACCGCAAAGGAGTGCGAGTTCCGATGAAGTAAAGCTGGACGTGATCTTGGATGTACCGGTTACCGTATCCTTGGAAATAGGCCGGACCAAGATCAATATCAGAAACCTGCTGCAGCTTAACCAGGGATCGGTTGTTGAGTTGGACCGATTTGCCGGCGAGCCGATGGATGTACTGGTAAACGGTACTCTGGTTGCGCATGGCGAGGTAGTGGTAGTCAACGACAAATTCGGAATACGTTTGACAGATATTATTAGCCCTTCGGAACGGGTTAGAAAGCTAGGCTGATGCAAGTTGTTCGCTGGTTTGCAATGAGTTTGGCGCTGATGTTTTCTGCGGCGGCTTTGTCTGATGAATCGGCTGCGGCTACGAGGCAGGCGGGCAAAATCGTGTCGTCTGCCGATGTGTTGCAATGGTTATTGGCCTTATTACTGGTATTGGCGGTTTTTGGAATGTCGGTTTGGTTGCTGCGTAAAAGCGGTAGTCTGGCATTGATTAACAAGGGCCCGCTGTCGATTGTGGCCGGTTTGTCCCTGGGAATGCGTGAAAAACTGGTTTTGGTCAAGGTTGGCGAAAAGCAGTTGCTGCTGGGTGTTACCGCAGGGCGAATCGATAAGTTGCTCGAACTTGAAGGCGAACAACGCTTGTTTCAGGAACAGTCGGGACAAATTGAAGTCGGCTTATTCGCAAAAAAATTGATGCAGGTGATGCAGGGTAAGGGCGATGGTTAGCGCGCTGTTGAGAATCACGATTATTGCAATGCTGGCAATGTGTTGTCTGGAACCGGCATGGTCTGCGACGCCGGGCATCGAAGCGATTACCGTGACCACTAACCCCAAAGGCGGCGAAACCTACACGGTAACCATCCAGATTTTGGCGTTAATGACAATGATGACGCTGTTGCCGGCATTGTTGTTAACCATGACCTCGTTTACTCGCATCATGATCGTGCTGGGGTTATTGCGGCAGGCCATCGGCGCGGCGCAGGCACCCAGCAATCAGGTTTTGTTGGGATTGTCGCTGTTTTTGACCATTTTTATCATGATGCCGGTGCTGGAAAAAGTCAACGAAAGCGCCGTCCAGCCTTATCTGGAAGAAAAAATCGATACGGTCACCGCGCTGCAAAAAGCCTCCGAGCCTTTCCGGCAGTTTATGCTCAAACAGACCCGCGAAACCGACATCGACATGTTCGTCAGAATTTCCGGCAAAGACAATATCAATAAACCCGAAGATGTGCCGTTTTCATTGTTGTTGCCGGCTTATGTGACCAGCGAGTTGAAAACCGCGTTTCAAATTGGATTTATGATCTTCCTGCCATTTCTGGTAATCGATCTAGTGGTAGCCAGTGTTTTGATGTCGATGGGGATGATGATGCTGTCGCCTATGATCGTTTCCCTGCCGTTCAAAATAATGCTGTTCGTTTTGGCGGATGGCTGGTCTTTGGTGTTGGAAATGCTGGCTGCCAGTTTTTATGTATAGTTCCAAGCTGCCGGCATGACACCCGATACCATTTCCACCTTGGCTCAAGACACGGTTCTGGTTTCCTTGAAATTAATGGGGCCTATCCTGATTGCCTCGTTGGTAGTCGGTTTGTTGGTGTCGATGTTTCAAGCCGCCACGTCGATTCAGGAGCAAACCCTGACCTTTATCCCCAAACTGGCGGCGATCATTATTGTCTTGATGATCGCCGGTCCCGGCATGTTGCAAATGCTCATCGATTATTTTCAGGATTTGATGCGCGAGATTCCTACGTTAATAGGATGAATTTTACCGAAGACGAGTTGTTGAGCTATCTCGCCTCGTTTATATGGCCTTTCTTTCGGGTGAGTTCCATGTTTGTCACCATTCCGGTATTCAGTGTCAAGAGTGTTCCGGCGCGGCTGCGGGTGTTGGCCGGCCTACTGATTACCCTGGTGGTTTTGCCGACATTGCCGCCTATGCCGGCCATCGACGTCTTTAGTCCCCAGGGTTGGATGGTGACGCTACAGCAGATTGCCTTGGGAATGAGTGCCGGTTTTATTCTGCAAATGGTGTTCTCGTTCATGCTGTTCGCCGGACAAACCATAGCCTACAGTATGGGTTTGGGATTCGCATCGCTGGTCGATCCAGCGACAGGCGTGCAGGTGCCGGTCATTGCCCAGCTGTTTGTGATCGCATCCAGTTTGCTGTTCCTGACGGTCGACGGACATTTGTTGTTGATAGAAATGCTGGCGCAAAGCTTTCATACCTTGCCGGTTGGCATGCTGGGCATGGATAAAGCCGATTTGTGGCGGGTTATCGCCTGGAGTAGTCAGATTTTTGCCGGCGGCCTATTGCTGGCCATGCCGGTAATGGCCACCTTGTTGTTTGTGAACATCAGTTTCGGGGTGGCTTCAAAAGCCGCGCCGCAACTACAGATTTTCGGCGTGGGCTTCCCCATTACCATCCTGCTGGGAATGGTGCTGATCTGGATTGGTTTCCCGACCATGCTGGAAGGCTTTACCGAAATGTTGCACGAGAGTTTTGCCCTTATCAGCCAGTTATTGAGGTTGAGTTAAATGGCGGAAGACTCAGGTCAAGATAAAACCGAAGACCCCACAGGCAAGCGGCTTGCCGACTCGCGAAAAAAGGGTCAGGTACCGCGTTCCAAGGAATTGAACACCTTTGTGACTTTGATCGTCAGCTCTGCCTTATTTCTTTATATGGGGCAGCATATGGCGCATGCCTTGCAGGGCATGATGAAACATCAGTTTCAATTATCGCGGGAGGTGGTATTCGATCCTGCAACGCCGGTCATTTATCTCAAATTGGCGTTTGCCGAAGGCTTTTCGGTGATCGCGCCCTTCATGCTGGTGTTGATGATTGCCGATTTGCTGGTCCCATTATTAATGGGGGGCTGGAATTTTACCAGCGAAGGGTTTGAACCGAAGTTTTCAAAACTGAGCCCGTTGGCCGGCATCAAAAGAATGGTCGGCATTCAAGGTGTCGTCGAGTTGATCAAGGCCATCATCAAAACCTTGTTGGTCGCTTTGGTAGCCTGGAACTTATTCAAAGTCTATTTCGACGATTTCATGGGCTTGAGCCGTTTACCGGTCGATCAGGCGATTTACCGGGCTTCCGATATTATTGTGATTTGCCTGTTGGTTTTAAGTGCGACGTTTTTACTGGTCGTGATGATCGATGTGCCGTATCAATTATGGCACCTCCAGAATCAGTTGAAGATGACCAAACAGGAAGTCAGGGACGAGTCCAAGGAACAGGAAGGCAGTCCGGAAGTTAAAGGCAAAATCCGGCGGATGCAGATGGAAGCGTCGCAGCGCCGGATGATGGAAGCGGTGCCCAGCGCCGATGTCATCGTCACCAATCCCACCCATTTTGCCGTGGCTTTAAAATACGACCAGAACGGCAGTGGTGCGCCGGTATTGGTTGCCAAGGGTACCGATTTGATTGCCGCGCAAATCCGCAATCTGGCGATGGCGTCCAATGTAACGCTGGTTGCCGCGCCCTCATTAGCCAGAGCTTTGTATTATTCAACCGAAATCAATCAGGAAATCCCGCGAGGTTTATTTTTGGCCGTCGCGCAGATCTTAGCCTATGTTTTCCAATTAAGAGCCTCCAATCAAAACGGTTGGAATAAGCCGGTACCGCCCAGCGATGTGCAGGTGCCGGATGAATTCAGGCAATAAACCGTATAAACCAAAATCATGGATTTTTCAAAAATCATAACCGCATTAAAAAACCTCAATAGCTTGGGGCTGGGCGCGCCGCTGATGATAGTCATGCTGCTGGCGCTGCTGATTCTGCCCTTGCCGCCTTTTGTGCTGGATCTGTTTTTTACCTTCAACATCGCTTTTTCGCTGATCATTTTGCTGGTGGTGATTTATACCTTGAAGCCGCTGGAATTTGCGGCTTTTCCGACGGTGATCCTGGTTGCGACCTTGTTGCGTTTGGCGCTTAACGTTGCCTCGACTAGGGTGGTGCTGATGAGGGGGCATGAAGGCGGCGATGCCGCCGGTAAGGTGATCGAGGCCTTCGGCTCATTTGTGATCGGCGGCAATTTCGCGGTCGGTATCGTGGTGTTTGCAATCTTGGTGGTGATCAATTTTGTGGTCGTCACCAAGGGTGCGGGACGGGTAGCCGAGGTGAGCGCCCGTTTTACCCTGGATGCGATGCCGGGTAAACAGATGGCGATCGATGCCGACTTGAATTCGGGATTGATCAATCAGGACGAAGCCCGTGCCCGGCGCGAGGAAGTGGCGGCGGAGGCGGATTTTTACGGGTCCATGGACGGCGCCAGTAAATTCGTGCGCGGCGACGCGGTGGCCGGCATTCTGATTCTGTTCGTCAATATGATAGGTGGGCTGGCGATCGGCGTGGGCCAGCACGGTATGAGCTTTGCCGATGCGGGAAATGTTTACGTGTTGCTGACCATCGGCGATGGATTGGTGGCGCAGATTCCCTCGCTGTTACTGTCGGTGGCATCGGCAATGGTGGTGACGCGGGTCAGAGGCAGCAAGCAGGACATCGGCAAGCAGGTATCCTCGCAATTGTTTGAGGATCCCAGAACTTTGTTGGTGACTGCCGCGGTGATGGGCTTGCTCGGCATTATTCCCGGTATGCCGAATCTGGTGTTTATTCTGTTGTCCTTATCCCTGGTCGGTGCCGCGTATCTGATCGACCGCCGCCACAAGTTGGAGGAAGAAAAAGCCCTGGAGATGGAGCGCATCGTTTCTCCACAGCAACAGCTGGCGAAAGCGGAAGTCAAGGAGTTGGGTTGGGACGATGTCATGCCGGTCGACACCATCGGTTTAGAAGTCGGCTATCGACTGATTCCCTTGGTAGATAGGAATCAAGGCGGTCAATTGATGGTGCGAATCAAAGGTGTGCGCAAAAAACTGTCGCAAGAGCTGGGTTTCCTGATTCCTTCGGTGCATATCCGCGACAACCTGGATTTGGCGCCGACCGAATATCGTATTTCGCTGATGGGGGTTACGGTTGGGGAAGCCGATATCATGCCGGAGAAAGAAATGGCGATTAATCCTGGCCGGGTATTCGGTACCGTGCAAGGTGCTGCCTGCAAGGACCCGGCATTCGGCCTGGATGCGGTATGGATAGACCCGGCACAGCGAGATCAGGCGCAAACCCTGGGCTATACAGTGGTCGATCCCGGTACCGTGGTGGCGACTCATCTTAGCCATATATTGCAAAGCAATGCGCATGAATTGTTCGGCTACGAGGAAGCGCAGCAACTGCTGGATAATTTAAGCAAGCTGGCGCCAAAGCTGGTCGAAGATTTGGTGCCCAAAACCCTGGCGCTGGGGATCATCGTCAAGGTTTTGCAAAACCTGTTGCAGGAACGGGTTTCGATTCGCGATATGCGTACCATCGCCGAAACTTTGGCGGAGTACGGGGTCAAGAGTCAAGATCCGGACATCTTGACCTCAGCGGTGCGTGCCTCGCTCGGACGCTCAATTGTCCATGATATCAATGGGGTACAGATGGAAATCCCGGTTATTACCCTTGATCCTGGATTGGAACAGATATTGCATAGGTCATTGCAGACGGCAGGCGATGGCGGTGCCGGTCTGGAACCAGGGTTAGCTGAACAAATGCATAAGTCATTAGAAGAAAGCGCTCAACGAATGGAAATGGAAGGTCAGGCATCGGTATTATTGGTGTCTTCATTCATTCGTCCCTGGCTAGCCCGGTTTGTTCGTCACTCCATTCCCGGATTACATGTGCTGGCTTATAACGAAATTCCTCAGGATCGGCAGATCAAAGTGGTTTCGACGGTCGGTCAGCGTACACAATGATAGAGAGGACGCGCGATGAAAATTAAACGCTTTTTTGCAGCCGATATACGTCAAGCCATGCGAATGGTTAAAGAGGAGCTGGGAGCCGACGCGGTGATCATGTCCAATCGCTCGGTGGACGGCGGCGTCGAAATCGTCGCGGCCCGTGATTTTGACGAGCAGGTTATCCACAAAAATCTTCAGCAGCACGAACAGGAAAAAGCCGCAGCCAAGGCTATACCTAAAAAAGTCGATTTGCCGGATTTGGATGGCGACAAAAAACCGGCACATGTGCTGAGCAGTGCCAGAAAACGCGGCAATGAAACGGAAAGCCCCGTGCGCCGTAATCTCGATCAGTACATCGGCTATGCGGAAAAATTGCAAATCGCTGCCGTCGCGCCTCAAAAAGCCCCGGAAAAAATTAAATTGCCTGAAAAACCAGCTTGGGCGGCAAGCGAGCAAAAGCTCAAGCCTCTGACCGAGCCTGCCGGCAAAGCGGCGGTGCCACAATTGGCAACCGGAGATAAATTCATGGATGAAATGCGCAAGGAAATGAAAGAGCTGCGAACCATGCTCGATAGCAAGCTATCCAGTATCGCCAGCCAGCCTGCGCAAATTGCACAACCTGCCCGCGCCGAATTATTGGACCGCTTGATTGAAAGCGGTTTTTCCAAAAAATTGTCGACTAAAATTGCCAACCGCTTGGGTAGCCATAAACAGATCGATTTGGCTTTTACCAAAGCGCAAGAGATGTTGGCGAAGATCGTGCCGATTGCCGACGATGGCTTGTTGGAGCACGGTGGCATTGCAGCCTTGGTCGGCCCGACCGGTGTTGGCAAAACCACCACTATCGCCAAATTGGCGGCACAGTTCATCCTGAAACACGGCAGCCGCGATGTGGCGCTGATTACCACCGACAATTACCGGATTGGCGCTCACGAACAACTCGGCATTTACGGCAGGATACTCGGCGTGCCGGTCAAGGTGGCCAACGATGCCGAGGAATTGCGTCGTCATATCCACGATTGTGCCGATAAACGTCTGATATTGATCGATACCGCCGGCATGAGTCAGCGCGACATGCGGCTTGCGGAACAAATTCAAACCTTGCGGCATGACGATTTGCCTATTCGCCCGTATCTGGTGATGTCGGCTACCAGTCAATACAAATCTGTGATGGAGATTATGGATGCATTCCAGATATTGGAGCCGCAAGCGGTTATACTTACTAAATTAGACGAGGCGGTTAGCAAGGCGATGGCCTTGTCCGCGATTATCGAGCGGCGCATGCCATTGTCGTTTATCACCGATGGTCAACAAGTGCCGGAAGACATTTATGCGCCCGAGGCGGAAACCCTGATACAGCAGTGCGTGTCGGATTGCAATATGGAAAACGATTACAACGACGACTTAACTCAAGACGGGTGGCTGGCGGAACATTATGCATAAGTCATCCGACCAGGCGGCTGGGATACGAAAAATGAGACAAATGAAACCGGTACGAGTAATTGCCGTCACCAGCGGCAAAGGCGGAGTCGGCAAAACCAATTTATCCGTGAATATAGGCGTGGCCATGGCAAAGGCCGGGCGGCGGGTAGCGGTACTGGATGCCGATATGGGCTTGGCCAATGTCGATATTTTGTTGGGCATGTTTCCGGAATTTAACCTGTCGCACGTATTGAGCGGCGAGAAAACGCTGCGGGAAATCATGTTGACCGGTCCTGCCGGGCTGAAGATTATTCCCGCCTCTTCCGGCGTGCAGAGGATGTCGGATTTGAATAATGCCGAACAGGCCTGCGTAATCCGCGCTTTCAGCGAAATCGACAATGATCTGGATGTGCTGATTGTCGATACCGCCGCCGGTATTTCCGCCAGTGTCGTCAATTTTGCGCGGGCCTGCCAGGAAATCATCGTGGTGGTCTGCGACGAGCCCACCTCGTTGGCTGACGCCTATGCCTACATTAAGTTGCTGAACAGGGATTATGGGCTTAACAGCTTCCACATCATTACCAATATGGTGCAGTCTGCGGAACACGGTCAGGCGCTGTTTAACAAGCTCAGCAAGGTCACCGACCGTTATCTGGATGTAGCCTTACAATTTGTCGGAGCGGTGCCGCAAGACGAATATCTGAAAAAATCGGTGCAGAAACAGACGCCGGTCGTGGAAGCCTTCCCGCAAAGCAAGGCCGCGCTGGCCATCAAAAATTTGGCCCGGAAAATAGATCATTGGCCGATTAAGCCGCAAGCCGGCGGTTATCTGGAGTTTTTTGTCGAGCGCATGATCCGCTATAGTGCCAAAGAGGATGCTGCATGACAGGAGTGGCAATGTACGCAGCGGTGCAGGCCAATACCACCAATGACTTGGTGGTTCAGCATGCACCGTTGGTTAAGCGCATTGCCTATCATTTAATGGGGCGATTGCCCGATACCGTGCAACTGGACGATCTGATTCAGTCGGGGATGCTGGGGCTGCTGGAGGCGATCAAGCATTACGACGCAGGGCAAGGCGCCAGTTTTGAGACCTACGCCGGGATACGCATTCGTGGTGCGATGCTTGACGAATTGCGCCGTTCCGACTGGACACCCAGGTCGGTTCACAAGAAGGCGCGGATGGTGGCGGAAGCGATACGCGAAGTCGAGAACAAGTTAGGGCGCGATGCCAGGGACAGTGAAGTCGCCACGCATATGGGAATTGGTATAGAAGAGTACAACCATATTCTGCAGGATAGCGTGTCGTGCAAAACCTTTAGCGTCGAGGAATTGGTGCAAGGCGAGGATGGCCTGATCGAAGGCGTGCACGCTACGACCGAGGAACCGGAAGAGTTGTTGGTTAAGCAAAACTTTCAAAAAGCCTTGGCGAATGCCATTGCCGAGCTGCCGGAACGGGAACGCTTGGTTATTTCGCTTTACTATGACGAAGAGCTTAATCTTCGCGAGATTGGTAAGGTGCTGGATGTCAGCGAGTCTAGGGTCAGTCAGATCTGCAGTCATGCGATGCTGCGCTTGAGAGCCAGGCTTGCAGATTGGCTGGAAGGAAAAGATAATGAGCGAAAAAGCTAATTTGCCGATATTACTGGAGTTTTTCGGTTTTTTGCTGCAAAAGCAGCCGGTTTCTTAATCATAAAGTAGTCTGGGTGGAGATTATCCTTGGATAAAAACATGAAAATTCTGATTGTTGATGACTTTTCAACAATGCGGAGAATAGTAAAAAACTTGCTGAAAGATCTCGGTTTTACCAATACGGTGGAGGCCGATGACGGCAAGACCGCCTTACCTATCCTGGAAAAAGGCGGCATCGATTTTCTGGTGACGGATTGGAACATGCCCGGTATGACCGGCATCGATTTGTTGAAAGCGGTCAGGGCCAATCCGCATCTGTCTAATTTACCGGTACTGATGGTCACCGCCGAAGCGAAACGCGAGCAGATTATTCTAGCGGCGCAAGCAGGTGTAAATGGTTATGTTATCAAGCCTTTTACCGCGGCAACCTTAAAAGAAAAAATCGAAAAGATTTTTGAACGTATCGACGGCTAATACACGGGAAGATAAATATGAAAACTGATCTTCTGCTTATGGCCAGAGATTTGGTTGCTGCGCTGGAAAAAGGCGATGAAGCAAGCTCCGATGAAATACTCGATCAGATTGCCGGATTGAGAGAAACCCAGCTGTTCAAGGAAATCGGGCGCTTGACCCGGCAGTTGCATGACACGATGGTCAGCTTTTCGGTCGATTCCAAAATTGCCGCAATGGCCGAGCACGATATTCCCGATGCCAAGGAGCGCCTGCATTATGTGATTGCGATGACCGAGCAAGCGGCCGATAAAACGTTGACCGTGGTCGAAAATTTGCTGCCGATTTCCCAGGAACTTAACGATCAAGCCGATCAATTGGCTGCCAAATGGGGTCGTTTCCTGGATAGGGAAATGCCGTTTGACGAATTTAAAGCCATGAGTACGGAAATTGCCCAGCATTTTCAGCAATCCAGAGGGGCATTGGAGCAAGTGCAGTCGGGATTGACCGATATTTTGATGGCGCAAGGATTTCAGGATATTACCGGACAGATTATTCGCCGTGTGATCGATTTGGTTCAGGAGCTTGAAATCAGCATGGTCAAATTGATCAGTATTTCCAGCCGGAAAATGGCCGCTGGCGATACGGCAGCAATTCACGCCGAATTGCCAGGGCCGGTGGTGCCTGGTGTTGACGACAAAGACGGCGATGTCGCCACCAGTCAGGTCGATGTCGACGATTTGCTGTCTAGTCTAGGTTTCTGAGGAAAACATCATGGCGATCGATCTGGATGACGAAATTTTGCAGGATTTTCTGGTCGAGGCTGGAGAGATTCTTGAATTATTAGGCGAGCAGTTGGTTGAACTGGAACAATCGCCTAACGATTTCGACTTGCTTAATGCCATTTTTCGGGGCTTCCATACCGTCAAGGGTGGCGCCGGGTTTTTGGCGATCAACCCTTTGGTTGAAATTTGTCATAGCGCCGAAGATGTCTTCAACATATTAAGACAGGGCGATCGTCAAGTAACGCCTGAATTGATGGACGTTATCCTGCGGGTTCTGGATAGTGTCAATGAAATGTTCGGCCAAGTCCGCGCAGGCAAATCGCCTCAATCGGCCGGTCAGGAGTTGCTGGCACGGCTAAAAAGTTTTGCATGCGCCGAATCGGCGCCCGTTCCTGTTGCTGCCGAGCCGGTTGCCGAAGCCGAGTCTGAACCGGATATGGTCGAACAGACTTTCGATGCCATGCTGGACGACGAAGAGCGTCTGGCGCTTGCGACTGCATCGCCCGCCGATAGCGACGATATTACCGAACAGGAGTTTGAAGATTTACTGGATGCGTTGCACGGCAAAGGCGGCTCGCCTACGCATAAACAGGAAGCTGAGGTCGCGCCGGCCAGCGACGAGATTAGCGAAGAAGAGTTTGAAAAAGTACTCGACGAATTGCATGGTAAAGGCAAGTTTTCGGTACAGAACGTCGCGCCTCAGCCGGCAGCCGATTCAGGCGATATTACCGAGGCTGAATTCGAGCAATTGCTGGATGAACTGCATGGTAAAGGTAAGTTCGATGCCTCCCATGCGAAAAAGGTATTGAACGATGCCGTTGCGCCTGTCGAACAACCACAGGCGAAAACCGAGGCGGAGATCGTCGAGCCCGTTGTCCAGTCGGCCGTTGTTGCTGTGCCAAGCGTTGCGGAAAAAGAACCCGCCAAAGTGGCCGCCGGGAAAACCGAGGCCGCCGATTCGGGTGTGGACAAATCGGCTAAAACAGGTTCCGCGCCGGTCGCACAGGCGGATACCACGGTCAGGGTCGACACTCAGGTGTTGGACGACATCATGAACATGGTCGGCGAACTGGTGTTGGTGCGCAATCGATTTCAGACGCTCAAAGCCAATGCCGAGGCAGGCGAACAATTATCCAAGGCTATTTCCAATCTCGATGTGGTTACTGCGGATTTACAGTTGGCGGTAATGAAAACCCGGATGCAGCCCATCAAAAAAGTATTCGGCCGCTTCCCTCGCGTGGTAAGGGATTTGGCTAGAAGCTTGAAAAAAGAGATTCGGCTTGAGTTGATTGGGGAAGATACCGATCTCGATAAAAACCTGGTCGAAGCTTTGGCCGATCCATTGGTGCATCTGGTCAGAAACGCGGTCGACCACGGTATCGAGTCGCCGGATGAGCGCGAGGCGAATGGTAAGCCGCGAGAAGGGGTGGTGATACTTAAAGCCTCGCAGGAAGGCGATCATATTCAGTTATCCATCCGGGATGACGGCAAGGGCATGAATCCCGACCTGCTGCGCGAAAAAGTGGTGGAAAAAGGCCTGATGGACGAGGAGAGCGCCGCTCGATTGGACGACAAGGAGTGTTATAACCTGATTTTTATGCCGGGCTTCTCGACCAAATCCGAAATTTCCGACGTGTCCGGACGCGGCGTCGGCATGGATGTCGTCAAGACCCGGATTTCGCAAATGAACGGGGTGGTGGAAGTCGATTCCACGGAAGGCAAGGGTAGTACCATCATCATTAAGGTGCCGCTGACCCTGGCAATCATGCCGACCTTGATGGTCAAACTGGCCGGGCAAGCCTTCGCCCTACCTTTGGCTAGCGTATTGGAAATTCTCGATCTCGACTTGAGCAAGACCAATAAAGTCGACGGCCAGTTGGTGGCGATGGTGAGGAATAAAGCCCTGCCGCTGTTCTATTTGAGCCATTGGTTGGTAAAAGACGCCTACTTTTCCGGGCAACAATCCGACGGTCACGTGGTGGTGGTCAATGCCGGCGGCCGGCAAGTCGGCTTTGTGGTTGACCAGTTAATCGGCCAGGAAGAAGTGGTTATCAAGGCATTGGGTGCCAAATTGCATGGATTGGAAGGTTTGGCGGGAGCAACGATTACCGGCGACGGTAAAATTGCGCTGATCCTCGATGTGCCCGGGCTCATGAAAAAATACGCGAGTTAATAGCCGGCGATATGACCATTCGGGTGTTGGTTGTCGACGATTCGCGATTTATCTGCAAGAGAGTTCGAGAGATATTAGAAGAGGATTCGGAGTTTAAGGTGGTGGGGTTTGCATTCAATGGCCGCGAAGCCGTTGAACTGGCTGCGACATTGCTGCCCGATGTGATAACCATGGATGTGGAAATGCCGGTGATGGATGGCATCACCGCCGTTAAAAAAATCATGGAATCCCATCCCTGTCCGATTTTGATGTTTTCGGCGATGACGCAAGTCGGTGCGAAGGCGACATTCGACGCATTGAATGCCGGAGCCATCGACTTTTTGCCCAAGCAGCTCGAGGACATCGATGCCAACCGGGAGGCGGCCAAGTCGCAGCTTAGAAACAGAGTGCGGATGGTTGCCGCGCAAGCGCGAAGACTTGCCGCCGTAAGGTCTGCACGGCCTCTTGAGCTTAGTAATAGGCCACAAGGCGATGCAGCCCTTCGGACATTGCAAAAAACGGCGGAAAGCCGGTTAGGGAACATCGACTTAGTAGTCATCGCCGCGTCGACTGGCGGACCGGTGGCCATTCAGCAGGTTCTTAGCCAAATTCCGGCGAGCAGTCGAATACCGGTGTTGTTGGTACAGCACATGCCCCGAAATTTCACCAAAAGCTTTGCGGAAAGGCTCAATCAGCTTTGCAACATTACGGTAAAAGAAGCAGAAGAGGGTGATATATTGCAGGCCGGTACCGCATTGCTGGGGCCGGGCGGCATGCAGATGCAAGTCAAAAGTATGGGCGGCAGACCGCAAATTGTGCTTAGAGCCAAACAAGTCGGCGAAATTTACAGTCCATGCGTCGATATTACCTTTACTTCGTTGGCGAATGATTTTAGCGGACGGGTGCTGGCTGTCGTCTTGACCGGCATGGGGTCGGACGGCAAGGAAGGCGCAATCAAGTTAAAACAACGCGGAGCCCAGGTGTGGGCGCAAGACGAGACCAGCAGTACGATTTACGGGATGCCAAGAGCTATTGCGGAAGCGAATATCGCCGACAAAATATATAGCCTGGATGAAATTGCCAACGAATTCAAAAAATTAAATTAATGGATTTTTTAAGTATCATCGGTGTTCTCATAGGATTTTCGGCCATCATCGGCGGCAATTTGATGGGTGGCGGGGAAATCGGTTCTCTGGTGAATTTTCACGCCTTTATTATCGTGGTGGGCGGAACGTTGGGGGCGACGCTGTTGCAATTTCCTCCCAAGGTGTTCTTGCGCAGCCTGCGGATTTTAATTTGGATTTTCAAGCCGCAAAATCTACAACTCAAGTTACAAGTCAACAAAATTGTGCGCTGGAGTACGCTGGCCAGGAAGGAGGGCTTACTGGGCCTGGAAGCTATTATCGATAGCGAAAAAGACGGTTTCGCCAAAAAAGGTCTACAGCTTTTGGTCGACGGCAATGAGCCGGAAGTGATTCGCGATTGCCTTGAAGTCGAATTAACCACCAAAGAGCATCTCGACATACAGGCCGCCAGAGTCTTCGAGGCGATGGGCGGTTATTCGCCGACCATAGGCATCATAGGCGCGGTAATCGGTCTGATTCATGTCATGCAGAATCTGGCTAAGCCCGAACTGCTGGGCAGCGGTATCGCCACCGCATTCGTGGCGACTATTTATGGTGTCGGTTTGGCCAACCTGTTATTTATCCCGATCGCCAACAAATTGAAAGCCCACATATTTCAAGCTTCGCAGGCCAGAGAAATGGTGATAGACGGTATCTCCTCGATTGCAGAGGGCGAAAATCCGCGTAATATCGAATTGAAACTATCCGGGTTTTTACTGGAAAAGTAATTGTTGAGCCATGAGCAGACGCAGAAGAAAACCAGCACTGGAGTCCTCGGAGCATCAAGATCGATGGATGGTGTCCTACGCGGATTTTATTACGCTGTTGTTCGCTTTTTTTGTGGTTATGTACTCCATTTCCTCGGTCAATAAAGGCAAGTACGAGACGTTTTCGGAGTCGCTCGATCAGGCTTTGTTTCACGAAGAAAAGATTGAAAAAGAGGTCAAACCGATTCAAATTGGTGTTATCCCTACTACCATTCAGCCCATCGAGTTGCCCAATTTAATTACCGTCAGCGAGGAAGAACGGGAGCTGAGCGAAGAAATTCTTCAGGAAAAGCAGCGCTTGGATGATGTATCGGAAAAATTTCAAGACGTATTGCACCCTTATGTCGAAAGCAAGCTGGTCGGCATCAAAAAGCATGACTTCTGGGTAGAGCTGGAAATGAACAGCGAGCTGCTGTTTGCCAGTGGCAAGGCTGAATTGTCGGTTAAGGCGCAACCGGTCTTGGTCAAGGTGGCCGAGGTGGTGCGCGATGTACCTAATGTGATTAATGTCGAAGGCTATACCGACGACGTGCCGATTTCGACCGGTTTTTATCCGTCCAATTGGGATTTGTCTTCGGCGCGGGCCACTAGCGTGGTTAAGGAATTGGTGAAGAACAATATTCCTCCGACCAGGCTGTCGGCGGTGGGTTATGGCGAGTTTCATCCAATCGCCGATAACAAGGATGAAGAAGGGCGATTCAAAAACCGCCGGGTCGTGCTGGTGTTGATGTCGCAAGCCTTTGCCCGCTACGGCATGAGCGACGATGAGCGTGCAAAAGTGCTTAATTTGGCGCCGCAACCCGCAAAATCGGATACTGGCGAACAGAAAGCGGCAGATGCGCCTCAACCAAGTCAGGTTCAGCCATGAAAATATGGTCGGTTTCCAACCAGAAAGGCGGGGTAGGTAAAACCACGACGGTGGTGACCTTGGGTGGGCTATTGTCGGCTTGGGGATTTAGAACCTTGTTGGTCGACCTCGACCCGCACGGTTCTCTGACCAGTTATTTCAAAATGAATCCCGATGAAGTCGAGTTAGGGGTTTACAACCTGTTCCACGATGCCAGCGAAAAGAAAAAGGATGTTCATCCCAGCCGATATATCGTCAAAACCGAATTCGATGGTTTATCGGTATTACCGGCCAGCACCGCGATAGCCACGCTGGATCGGCAGGTGGCGACCATGGGCGGCATGGGTTTGGTGATTTCCACGGCGCTTAACAAAGTCGCCGATCAATACGATTATGTGATCATCGATAGTCCGCCGATGCTGGGGGTGCTGATGATCAATGCCCTGGCGGCCTGCGATCAGCTGATTATTCCGGTATTGGCCGAATTTCTGGCCCTGAAAGGTTTGGACAGGATGGTGCATACCTTGCGCATGGTGTTTCATTCTCGCAAAACCCCGCCGAAATTTATCATCGTGCCGACCATGTTCGACAAAAGAACCAAGGCGGCACGGGATAGTCTAGTGGCCTTGCGCCAGCAGTATCCCGACAATGCCTGGACTGCGGTGATACCGGTGGACACCAAAGTCCGGGACGCCAGCAGCGTCGGCGTGCCTTTACCCTTGTTTGATAAAAGTTCCAAAGCGGTGGAAGCTTATTCCGAACTGTTGGAACTATTATTGCTTGATAAGGCGTGAGACAAAAAAATGGCGATCCGCGCATGAATCAGGCAAAACCGCAGAAACAGATTATCCATCAGGATTTAGCGCTCGATGCTTATTTACGCACCTTGCTGGATGAAGTGCCGGAAGCCGATGAAGAAGCGCTAGCATTCGTCGAAGAACCACCGGTCGTTAGGACTGCGCCGAAACCAAAGGCCGAGCCGGTTAAGCGAATCGAAACCGCGCCGGTCGTTATCCGGCAGCAAAGCAATCTTGTTCAGCCTGAAAATCCGGCTAAACTACAAGCCTTATCGGTGATGCCGGAGTGGGCGCAGCACGAATTTCAGGCGCTGTTTTTCAAGGTGGATCAGCTGATTTTGGCAACGCCATTGATCGATTTGTCCCGCACCATCAAGCTGGAGCGCAAACCGGGTAAAATCCCAGGGCAACCCTCATGGTTTCTGGGCTTGCTGGATGATCAGGATAGCCGTATCGGCGTGCTCGATACCGGGCAATTGATCTTCGGCAAAAGCAGGGGCGGTCAGCGCAATCTGGAAGAAAATCCTTTCCGGCGTATTCTGATTACTCAGGATAAAAAGTGGGGATTGGCTTGCGATGAAATATTATCGATCGGTAAATTAAAGCCGGAAAAAGTCAGATGGCGCACCAGCCGGCAGAAAAAGCCCTGGCTCATCGGTACGGTAATCGACGAATTGACGGCGATTGTCGATGTTACGCAGCTGGTACCGCATAGAAAAAAAGAATACCAATAAACTCTGGATGAAACGACATGAGCGAAGATAGAAAACAAAGCGATCCCATCATGCAATGGGTTACTTTTTGTCTGGGCGACGAAAAGTATGGCATCAACGTGATGCAGGTGCAGGAAGTGTTGCGCATCACCGAGATTGCCCCGGTTCCCGGTGCGCCGTCCTATGTGTTGGGGATTATCAACCTGCGCGGTAATGTCGTCACCGTCATCGATACCCGTAATCGCTTCGGCTTGCCTTCCAAGGAAACCGACGATGCTTCACGGGTGGTGATTATCGAAACCGACAAACACATCATCGGGATTTTGGTGGACAGCGTCGCCGAAGTCGTGGAAATGCGCGCATCGGAAATCGAAACCGCGCCGAATGTTGGTAACGAAGAAAGCTCCAAATACATTCAAGGCGTCACCAGCCGCGACAATCAGTTGTTGATTTTGGTGGATCTCAACAAGTTCTTGAGCGACGATGAAAAAGCCGAATTGGATATGTTCTAATTCCATGATTCGGCGCGGCTCGTGGCGGAAATAACTCCGATCATTCCTTCGCCGACCGTAACGGGAGTGGTTAAAGTGCGTCGAGACGAAGCCCGGAAAAACAAGCCGCAAAAACAGCCGCCCGAACAAGGTAAGGCCGATCAGCCGCTAAGCGATGATCGGCCTATCCAGCATATTGATGAAATAGTGTGATGAGCGATTATTTGTTGATGGCTGTTACCGCTACCGTGATTCTCGTTGCTCTGGTATTGGTCTGGCTGCTGCGCCAACAGCATAAACTGAAACAAGACTGTCGATTGTTGGCCGCGCAGTTGCAGCGCAACAATGAAGATGTGGCCGGCTTGTGTTCGGCCGCGGTCGCGGTCGACCAGCATATGGCTGCTAACGACGCGCGCTTGGATGACTTAATAGACGCGGTAAACGCCGCTTATCAGGCTCCGGCTCCGCAACCTGTCAGCGTTGCCAACAGCATTGACGAGCAGCCGCAGGATTACGACGATGCCATCCAAAAAATTCGCCGTGGTGCCGGTGTCGACGAACTGGTCAAGGACTGCGGGTTGACCCGGGATGAAGCGGTTCTGCTGATCCGTTTACATGGCGGCAAGCGTTAAAGCACTTAAAGGCTTTTGGTTTCTTGAATGCTGAAAAAGCCACGTTAGAGGCTCGCTGACTACAGCCGGTCAGCGAGAGTCGTAAACCAGTCATTTCTCCGAGGTGCGGCCTCGTTCCGGTATTTTTAAATTATCGGGTGCCCAGTCTATATGGGCTGTAGCGGCTTTCGCATAACGATAGAAAGTGCCTTCAAAATTCCCCAAGGCCAATACAAAACCGGCCCAGCCATCCAGAAAGCCCAGTTTTAAAACATAGATACGGAAGAAAGCCCACAGGCCATGGCCGAGCGCGGTACTCATGCTAACGTGCCGGCCGTTGCGTTCCAATTTGCGCGCACCCAGTGTGGAATAGCGCTGCATTTTGTGAAGCAGTTGCTCAATGTTCTGAAACGGCACCTGAATGATGTCGGCTTTAAAATGGCCTATCGTACCGTTAACCTTATACGATTCGTGGACTTCCGCGCTGTCATCGAATACCAGGGCCGTTTTCCGGAATAACTGCGGTTGCCGGTAATCCGGATACCAGCCGCAGTGATTGATCCAGTGCCCCATGAACCAATTGCGGCGCGGCACAAAATAGGCATCGGCACTGGGTTTTGACAGAATATCGATAATCTCCTCGCGGGCCTCGGGCGTACAACGTTCGTCGGCATCGAGACTGAACACCCAGTCGTGTGTGCAGGCGGCAATGGCGTCATTGCGTAATTTGCCGAAGGTGCTGAAAGGGATTTGCTTGACGGTGGCACCCAGCTCGGTAGCGATCTTCACTGTGTCGTCGCTACTGTTGGAGTCCAGCACCAGAACCTCGTCGGCCCAGGTTACGCTTTGTACCGCGGCGGCAATTTTGTCAGCCTCATTGTAGGCAATGATGTAGACGCTAAGCTTGGTGGGGTTGGCCGCAGCATTCCCGGAAAAAGTTTCGGTCATCCTTCAATCCTGATTAAAAGTCGGCAAACAATGTATTCGCCATACGTGAAAAATAGCCCATCCGCATGAACTGTTGACGACGAATCGCCTATCCGGGATGAACGAAAACCAATGTTTCATCGATATTGATCCACACCCTGTTCGGCGCGGATGACATCGCGGTCATTAAGCCGTTCCAGCAGGCGTTGATAGTTGCTGTCATGCCGGCTTCTGTCGTTTTGCCGGTGCCAAAGATGCATGACCGGCACCGCAAAACGGCCTTCCTTACGTTTGACGCCTTGATGAATCAGGCGTATCACCAGATCGGAATCTTCATAACCCCAGCCTTCGAACAGCTCGTCGAAACCGTTGACGGCGATAAAATCCTGCTTCCAGACCCCCAGATTGCAGGTCATGGCTTTTTGCCAGTCTTGCGGATGTCGGTAGCGCCAATGATCGAACGGCAGATACAGCAAGGGCAGCAGGCGATTGATATTGCGTTTCAGCCAATGCTTTAGGAAAAAGCCCAAAGATTGCCTATGCAGCGGTATTTTTTGCTGAAGTAGCTGAGAGGTATAGGCCTCACTCAATAACAGCCGGTTGCCGGGTACGAAATAACCGGTTTCGGCCAGCCGGCGGTGCCGGCCTATAAAATTCGGGAAAACCAGGCAATCGCCGTCCAGAAACAACAAGTAACTGCCGCGACTGACGGCTGCCGCCTTGTTGCGTATGGTGCCGGCCCTGAAACCCCGGTCTTCGTGAAAGACATGGCGAATGTCCATGCCGGCGTTCGCGATAAAGCCGGCAATCGAGCGCTGTGTTTGTTCGTTCGAACCATCGTCGGCGACGATGACTTCAAAGTGCTGGTCTTCCTGATCCTGCAGGCTGCGCAGGCAGGCAGCCAACGCCTCCGGCCAGTTGTAGGTGGTGACGATGACCGAGATTAAATCGGTCATTTTGCCGGTAACCGCTTACCCGGGGCGGCGGTATCTTTGCCGTTGCCGGAGTTGATGAGGCTAAGCGTGGACATCGGATGCGGGTGGTTTGAAAGATAATAATGCGCCGAGAAAAAATGCCAGCAAATAGCCTTCCGCAAAAGTCTTGAAATGAGAGTTGAACAGGCTGGATGCGCAAATGGCCACCAAAAAACTGGCGGCAATCGGGCCGTAGGGTTTGTTAGCCAAGCCCTGTCGTAGCGCCACAATGATGTAAGCAAAGAACAGCAACAAGCCGAACAGACCGTTTTCCAGCCAGACAAACAGGTATTGGTTATGCGGATCGCCGGTGCGTATGCCGTGCCAGCCTTGATTATTGGCGGAGGCATGGGCGCTGTAGGTAGATTCGAACGAAGAGGTGCCATAGCCGAACCATGGCTTTTCCTTGATCAATTCCAGCGTGTTTTTATAAAAAACCACCCGTAAGCCTATCGAGGTTTCGTTGCTGCTGGTTTGATAGTTGGCCTGTTCGTCCAGGGCCAGTTTGATGCGTTGCTGCAGCGTCGTCGAGGTTAATACAAAGGTCAGCAAGGCGATGGTAACCGCGCCAAGAATGTGCGGTAGTTTGCGATAACCGTACAGCGAACCCGCCGCGAAAACTGCCGCAATCGGCAATGCCAAATAACCGCTTCTGGCTGTGCTGACGAAGAAAATATTGAATATGAACAGGCCGATGGCCGCCCAGATATAGTATTTTTGGCGCTTGGTCAGCGGTTCGTGCAGCAGGAAAATACAGCTTAGCAGTGCGGCGACAAAGGCCATGCTTTGCGTGGCATGGTTGGTCATGATGATGCCTATTTCCCGGCCTGCTCTGGCGACTATCTCCAAAGCCCACAGCGGAATGGCAATAATGGCGGCCACGCTCATGGCGATGACATAGCAATAAACGAAGCGCTTTTGCCATTGTTGTTGCTGAAAAATACCGAGCAGCAAGAATACGTAAAATAGTTTTTTCCAGCTGGACAGGGTTTGCAGCTTGGTCGGCCAGTCGGTTTCTGCATAGAGCGAACTCAGTACCAGCCAGGCGACAAACAATGCAATCATTTTGCCGACCGGATGCTGAAACGATATTTTTAGCGTCTTTAACGCCTGTCCGGAAAGCAGCCAGGTCACCAGTATGGCGACGCTGGCAATGCTGGTGACGGCGGTCGATATCGGAGCGGCTATGGCGGCGATAATCGTCAGACAGCGGCAGAGGTTGAGCGATTTTTCTGAGAAGACGGCATAAGTCAGCATGGGTTATCCCTTAACGCCATAATTGATAAATATATTTACGCTTGAGTTTTTCCCAGCGAAACAGGATGGCTTTCAGCCACAGAGGCGGCGCGGCTTCCAGCGCACTGTTGAACAGGCCGTTTTTACTGCCCTGTTCGACCACAGGTTCTTCCAGCCAAACAATTTTGATGCCCAGTTGTTTATCGATGCTCTCGAACTGATTATCGATGGGCTCCGAGATTTTGTGGGCGTTTATCCAGTCCAGTCTTTTTTGGGCGGTGGCGCTGTCGATAATGTAAGAGTCGGCAAATCGGCCGCGATTGCCGATGTAAAGGTATTGACCAGGTTTTCTTTGGCTTTTCGGCGTAAAAAAATTGCCGCCCGAGCCTATGTAAATGACTTTCTCGCCGGGAAATTGCCCGCTCTGATCCAGGGCATGCCGAAGTCCGATTTTAAAATCTTTGCTCAATACCGCGTCGTCTTCCAGGACCAAAGCATAGCCGTTGCCGCCGGCGACTTTTTGCAAAGCCGACACATGCTTTAAGGCGCAGGATTTTTGTGCGGGCGACAGCTTATTGTCGTCGGCGAAATAGCGGGCGATGATGTCGCCGTTTAAATCGTCCACGTCCCAATCGAATATGAACTCGGCCTGCATGCCGACCGCGCTTAGCTGTTGTTCCATGAAAGCCCGGCGCTGCTCGAACTTTTTGACGTTCAAGACAAAGATATGGGCTAGTGTTTGATTTTCCATGATGTCGATGCCGAAAAATGCAAGATGGACGATGGCTTGTTCAGCGAGGGAACGAAGCCATCGCGACGAGTTATTTAACCCGCATCCCAGGTTGAGCCCCTTGGTCCGGCGACAGTACCCACAAGTCCTTACCGCCGGGGCCGGCAGCCAGCACCATGCCTTCCGAGGTGCCGAAACGCATCTTGCGCGGCTTGAGGTTGGCGACCACCACAGTCAGTTTGCCTTCCAGGTCTTCCGGCGCATAGGCGGATTTGATGCCGGCGAAGATGTTGCGGGTTTCTCCGCCCAGATCGACGGTCAGCTGCAGCAGTTTTTCCGCGCCTTCCACCGATTCGGCCTTGACGATGCGGGCGATGCGCAAATCGATTTTGGCGAAGTCTTCGATTTCGATGGCTTCGGCAATGGGCTCTATTTTTGCCGGGCTTTCCGGTTTTTTGTCGGCATTTACCGGTGCGGCGGTTTTGGCCTTGACCGGCGGAGTTTTCTCCAGATTTTCCTTGGATGCTTCAACAATCGCTGCGATCTTGTCCGGCTCGACGCGAGTCATCAGCGGCGTGAAGGCATTGATCTGGTAGTTCAGCAAGGGCTCTGCCGCACTGGGCCAAGCTTGGGCGCCGATGTTCAGGAAGCTTTCGGCGTTGGCGGCCAGGGCCGGAATCACCGGCCGCAAATAGGCCACCAGCAGGCGGAACAGGTTCAAGCCCATGCTGCAGACCGCATGCAGCTCGGCGTCCTTGCCTTCTTCCTTGGCGATCAGCCAGGGTTTTTTCTCGTCGATGTATTGATTGGCCTTGTCGGCCAGCGCCATGATTTCCCGCATCGCCTTGCCGAATTCGCGGTGTTCGTAGAGTTCGGCGATCTCGGCGTTGGCGGCTATGAACTGATTGAACAATTCCGGCTCGGCGCATTCGGCGGACAGCAATCCGTCGAAACGCTTGGCGATAAAGCCGCTGCAACGGCTGGCGATGTTGACCACCTTGCCGACCAGATCGGAGTTGACGCGCTGGCTGAAATCGTCGAAGTTCAGGTCGATGTCGTCGACGCCGGCGCTGAGTTTGGCAGCGAAGTAATAGCGCAGATATTCGGGGTTGAGGTGGTCGAGATAGGTGCGGGCCTGGATAAAGGTGCCGCGCGATTTCGACATTTTTTCGCCGTTCACCGTCAGAAAACCGTGCGAGAAAATCGCGCTCGGGGTTCTGAAATCGGCGCCGTGCAACATGGCCGGCCAGAACAACGCGTGGAAATAGATGATGTCTTTGCCGATGAAGTGATACAACTCGACGTCGCTGTCCTTGCTCCAATAGGCGTCGAAGTCGAGACCTTGTTTAGCGCACAGCGCCTTGAAACTGGCCATGTAACCGATGGGCGCATCCAGCCAGACGTAAAAATATTTGCCCGGCGCATCGGGAATCTCGAAACCGAAATAGGGGGCGTCGCGGGAAATATCCCATTCCTGCAGGCCGTTTTCCAGCCATTCCGCCATCTTGTTGCTGACTTCCGGTTGCAGATGTCCGGCCTTGGTCCACGAGGCTAGCATTTCGGCGAAGTTGCCGAGATTGAAGAAGTAATGCAGCGAGTCTTTTTCGATGGGTTTCTCGCCGGAAATCGCCGACACGGCGTTTTTCAGATCCATCGGCGAATAGGTGGCGCCGCAGGCCTCGCAGTTGTCGCCGTATTGATCCGCCGCGCCGCATTTCGGACATTCGCCCTTGATGAAGCGGTCCGGCAGGAACATGTTCTTGACCGGATCGTAAGCCTGGGTGATGCTGCGGCTGTTGATATGGCCGCCGTCGCGTAGACGCCGATAAATCAGGGCCGAAAGCTCTTTATTTTCTTCGGAATGGGTGCTGTGGTAATGATCGAAAGCTACGCCGAATTCGTTAAAGTCGGCACGATGCTGTTGTTCGACACGGGCGATCAGTTGTTCCGGAGTAATGCCTTCGCGATCGGCGCGCAGCATGATGGGCGTGCCGTGAGTATCGTCGGCGCAAACGTAAAAGCATTGATGGCCGCGCATTTTCTGAAACCGCACCCAGATATCGGTCTGGATATATTCGACAAGATGGCCGAGATGAATCGGGCCGTTGGCATAGGGCAGGGCGCTGGTAACGAGGATTTTTCTATCGGACATGGTGCTAGGGTTTGATATGGCAAAACAAGGCGGGAATTATGGCATAGAATGAGGTCGCTCGGCATGGTTTGGCGGCAGCTGCTTGCCGCTTGACAGCGATTGCCGGGCAGCTGTCTTCATGCGGTTAAATTTAAATTGCCGGGTCTGGCAATTTTCTTGCAAGTATCGACGCGGTTAAACGGGGGATTAAGGTTTTCCGGTCGAACCATCATCGGAGAAAAAATAATGAAAAATCTCGTGCTCTGCTCGGACGGTACCGGCAATAAGGGTGGCTATGGCGCAGACAGCAATGTCTATAAAACCTATAAAGCCGTCGATATTCACAATCCAGCCATCGTGCAACTGACTTTTTACGACAACGGCGTCGGCACCGATAAAAGCGATAACAGTAAAAACAAATACTTAACCGCACTGTCCGGGGCTTTCGGTTTCGGTTTCGCGGCGAATGTGCGCGATCTTTACGATTTTTTGGCACGGAGCTACGACGTTGGCGATGCGGTTTTTTTGTTTGGCTTCAGCCGCGGCGCTGCCACCGTTCGGGCTTTTACCGGTTTTTTGCATTTCTGCGGATTGCTCGACCGGAATCATCCGGATATTCAGATCGGCGGCGTATTCGATGAAGATAAATTCCGGGCGAAAATCAGCGAGGCCTTCGAGCTTTATCAAGCTAAGGATAAGATTCGTCAGCAAGCCTTCAAGGAGCGTTATGCGGTCAAGGATGCCGATCATGCGCCGGACGGCAATCTCAAAATCAAGTTTATCGGGGTTTGGGATACGGTGTCTGCGCTAGGGTTTCCACAGGATTTCAGTAAAGCCGTGGAATGGCTCTTCAAGTTGGCGGACGAAATCAGCGATAAAATCTGGCCGCATCAGTTTTACTATTACAAGCTGAACAATGCCATAGAAAACGCCTATCAGGCCTTGGCCATCGACGACGAACGTACCACTTTTCACCCCAAGGTGTGGAATGAACACAGAACCGTAGGCTATGTTGAGCAAGTCTGGTTTGCCGGCGTGCATTCAAACGTCGGCGGCGGTTACCCTAGAACCGGCATGTCGGATGTGGCTCTGGCATGGATGATGGATAAGGCGGAAGCGCACGGCCTGGTTTTCTATGACGACAATAAACTCGCGGTCCTGGAAAGCGCTAATGTCGACGATAAGCTGTACGATTCCCGGGACGGCGTCGGCATTTATTACCGCTATGGGCCCAGAAACTTGCGGCAGCTTTGTCATAGCGACAAAGGCGTATACAAGCTTAAGGACAATATCAAAATCCACCGTAGCGCTTACGAACGCATCAAGGCCTTCAGCGCCGGTTACGCGCCGGACGGCTTGCCGGACAGCTTCGATATTGTCGATGTCGATCCGGCAAACCCGGCGCTGGCTAAAGTGGTAAAGCCGGTTGCCGCCACAAATGCAACGCTTTGGGCCAGTCTCACCGAGCAAATGTCGAAACAGATCGCTAATCGTGCGGGTTTGTACCGGGCCTTTGTAGAGGCGACCATGCTGATTTTGGTGCTTGCCGGATACCTTTGGATCGATCCGCCGGTTGTCGTCGAAAACCTGAAAGCAGCTGCCGATGGCGGTATTTTGGCGCATGTGGCGGATTTTCTGATCTACTTCACCCCGGTTTTTTTCGAGAACTTCATTATCTATGTGGTGCGCGTGCAGCCTTGGATAGTCGTCGCTATGTTGGCGACATTGTATGCCATGAGCAAGTTGCGTAATCGCTATATCAACCAGTTGGATGCGATTACCAGGGCCATGTGCAATCTATTATCCTGAGGAACTGAAGGGGGAGTCGGGGTGGCGTCTGGCGGAGATAATCGGGGAGACAGATTGTCGCGCGGCAATACGCCACATTCTGCATGTTAGAGTTTTTTGTTAGATTGTCGCCGCCTCGTCGAAATTGACGATGAGGCTGGAACATCCCCTTTTAAACGGATAGAAGAGATTAATTATGAAAAAAAGTGTCTTAATGTTAGTCGTCGTTGCTTTTGTATTGGGCTTTTCCGCTTTCAAAGCAACCATCGCCGGAGAAACGGAAAGCCAGGACACCAAGTCGCTTGCTTGGTATGTGGCTAATATCGCGGAGGCTCGCAAGCAAAATCAGGAATGCCACGACAACCCCAACATACAATCATCACCTAACTGCGTTAATTCACTGCACGCACTGGAAATAAGCTTTAAGGGCGGTAATTAGCTAGTGAAGGCGGATCGCTTCGTGCGGTCCGCCATTTTTCATTCCTTGTCATTAGTTCGCCGTTCGGCGACATCCATCCCGGTTTAACGGCGTCTTAATGCCGATAAACTTTCTCTTTGGGTCAATTCTGGGACACTGTTTTGCTCGGTTCCAGCAGTGTCACGTCCATATCGAAATTTTGTTTGATACGTTTGGCGACGGTTTTAACTTCCTTTTTGTTTTTGAACGGTCCGGCTATCACGTGATAAGCGCCGTCCTTGGCGATCTTGCGAGCAGGAATCGGCGGGCCTTGGTGATTGAGCATGGCGGTTAATTTTTGCGCATCGGTTTCGCTGGGAAAGCTGGCGGCCAGTATCCCCCAATCGCTTTCTGTCAGTTGTCCGGCCACCGGTTGGCCGTAAAACTGTTCGGGACGCTGAAGCTGCACGGCGTGGGCAGTCAGCTCCGGCAAGTCTTCGCTTCCAACCAGAATCGGGGAAGGGATGCCATCGGCCCGCTTTAGGATGCGATCGACCTTGTCCCAATCCACCGCGGCATTTTTTTCGGCGGCGATCTTCTTCAGATTATTGCGTACATCCTTTTGTAGCTGTTTTTCCTGCTTAGCCCATTTTTCCAATGGCTGATGAGCTTCCAGATAGAGCATGTCGCTATCCCAGGCGGTAAGATAAGGTTGGTGGACGATGCGCACCGGTGTGCCGACATCAACCTTGTTGAATAACACTTCAATGTCTTCGGGATACAGCTGTACGCAGCCGTGACTGACCTGCATGCCGATGCCATAGGGTTTGTTGGTGCCGTGGATCAAATAGCCATTAATGCCCAGCGGCATCGCATAGCTGCCCAGTGGATTGTCCGGCCCGGCCTGGATAACGCTGGGCAAGGGATCGCCCAACTCCCGATGTTCGCGGTGGATCGACGGCGGCACCGTCCAGGCGGGATTGGCTTTCTTGGCGGCGATTTGCGTGAGGCCCAGCGGCGTATTCCAGCCTTGTCTGCCTATTCCGACCGGATAGGTCAGTAGAGTGTTCGGCTGGGCTTTAGGGTAATAAAACATCCGCATGTTGGCCAGATTAAGAACGAGGCCCTTGCGCGGGGCATCGGGAACGATAAAGCGTAATGGCAGCAGCACGGGCTGTTCGCTCGGCGTCCAGGGATCGATCGCGGCGTTGGCGATGGTAATGTCGTTATAGCCCAGACCGTAGTGGCGGGCGATATCCGATAGCGTATCGTTTTCTCGGCTGTCTACGCTGGCTAGAGAGCCGACTATGCTTTGCTCGGCGCTTAGTGGGAATTCGTGGCTAGCTATGCTGGTGGTTTTTGTCGGCAAAACGATCTGTTGATCTTCGTCTTCCGAAGATAATTGCAACAACTGACAGCCACTGAGCAGCATGCTAACAACCACGATGACGGGAGCAAGCGTTATCCGTAAAACGGGGCGGGGCTGAATGGCGATGGGCATGGTCATTGTGGTTGCGGATGTCTATGTTTCAAGGTGTTTGAAACTAAAGGAACAAGATGAAGATAAAATGAAGACAAGATTAATACATAATTAAAGATAAACATTCAAAGTGCGCGATAAGTATTGCAATAAATTGGAATTATTCAAGAAAGTAACGGTTATTTCAGTCGGTCGCGCGGTTTAAATGCGGAATGATTAAGGTGTTATCATATCCTCACTGATTTACTCGGTTATTGTTTCCCTATTACGGAGTCCTGCATGGCGAGCCTAGACAAAACCACTGTCGAAAATTTGCTTAAAACCTTTATCGATCCCAATGTCGAAACCGATCTGGTGTCGGCCAAATCCGTCAAAAAAATCAACGTCGATGGCAGCGATGTCAGTGTCGCGGTCGAGCTGGGCTATCCCGCCAAAAGCTATGTCGGCGAACTGAAAATGAAGTTGGAGGAAAAGCTGAAAACGCTGGACGGAGTAGGCAAAGTCGTTGTCGAGGTGTCTGTCAACATCGTCTCGCATGCGGTGCAAAAAACCTTGAAACCCTTGTCCGGAGTCAAAAACATCATTGCCGTGGCTTCCGGCAAGGGCGGGGTGGGCAAATCCACGACTTCGGTGAATCTGGCTTTGGCTCTTGCCGCCGAAGGGGCGACGGTCGGTATTCTCGATGCGGATATTTACGGTCCCAGCATTCCGACCATGCTGGGTTTATCGGGGCAGCCGGTCAGTGAAGACGGTAAAACCATGCAGCCCAAGATTTCGTTCGGTGTGCAAACCATTTCTATCGGCTATTTAGTCGATCCGGATCAACCGATGATCTGGCGCGGACCCATGGTCACCGGCGCCTTGCAGCAATTGCTGACTCAAACCCAGTGGCAGGATGTGGATTATCTGATTATCGATTTGCCGCCCGGCACCGGCGACATTCAACTGACACTGGCGCAGCAGATTCCGGTCAGCGGCGCGGTAATCGTCACCACGCCGCAGGATATAGCGTTGATCGACGCGCAGCGCGGTTTGGGGATGTTCGAGAAGGTCAATGTGCCGATTTTGGGTCTGGTGGAAAACATGAGCATCCACATTTGCAGCAACTGCGGACACGAAGAAGCGATTTTCGGGCAGGGCGGCGGTTTGGCGATGGCGACCAAGAATAAGGTCGACTTGCTGGGATCGTTGCCGCTGGATATTCATATCCGCGAATACGCCGATAGCGGCAGGCCGACGGTTGTTGCTGACCCGGATGGCCGGCCGGCGCAAATTTATAAGGCGATTGCCCGGAAAATGGCGGCTAAACTGGCGCTGAGAGCCAAAGATTTCAGCGGCAGGTTTCCGAATATTGTGATTCAGAATACCTGATCGGGTGTTTTTCAAAGCGGCTTTCCTTTGTAATCAAGGAAAGCCCGCTTTAATGCTGAAAAGCTGACGTCAGATCAGGACTGTAGGGCGGATAAGCGAAGCTCCACCGCGCCTCCACCAAAATCAAATCAAAACCAAGTTATCCCGGTGAATCAGTTCGTCATCGTCGGCATAGCCCAGCAAGGCTTCGAATTCGCTGCTGGGTTTGCCGGCGATTTTTTTCGCATCTTCGGCGCCGTAATTGATCAGGCCGCGAGCGATCTCCTGGCCCTTGGTGTCTAGGCAGGAAACCAAGTCGCCGCGCTGAAACGAGCCTTTTACGGATTTGACGCCGACCGCCAGTAAGCTTTTGCCGGCGTCTTTCAATATTTTCACCGCGCCGTCGTCCAGCGTCACGCTGCCCTTGAGTTGCAACTGTCCGGCCAGCCACTGTTTTCTGGCGGCGAGCGGTTCAATATTTGGGATCAGATAGGTGCCGAGTTCGTCGCCTTGAAATACCTTTGGGATAACGTTTTCGATCTTGCCGGAAACGATCACCGTCGCCGCGCCGGAGCGTGCCGCCAATCGTGCCGCGCGCACCTTGGTGTACATGCCTCCGCGTCCCAGACCGCTGATGCTGCCGCCGGCGACCTCGTCCAGCAGCGGTTCGTTGACGCTGATATTGGAAATCAGTTTGGCTTCGGGGTTCAGGCTGGGATTGGCGTCGAACAATCCGGTCTGGTCGGTGAGAATGATCAGCAAATCGGCTTCCACCAGATTCGCGACCAATGCGCCCAAGGTGTCGTTGTCGCCGAAGCGGATTTCCTCGGTGGCGACCGCGTCGTTTTCGTTGATGACCGGCACCGCGCCGAAATCCAATAAGGTCAGCAACGTGCTGCGGGCGTTCAGATAGCGTTGGCGATCCGAAAGGTCGTCATGGGTTAGCAGCACTTGGGCGGCCAGTAGATCGTGAGTTTGAAACTCGTCTTCGAAGCGTCTTACCAGGCCCATCTGGCCCACCGAGGCGGCGGCTTGCAGTTCATGCAGGGTTTTGGGGCGGGCTTTCAGTTTCAGGCGCACCATGCCTTCCGCGACCGAGCCTGATGACACCAAGACCACGTCGACGCCTTGGCGTCTGAGGGCGGCCATTTGCGAAACCCAGCCCGCTATCGCTTGTTTATTGAGGCCGCGTCCGCCGTCGGTCAGCAAAGAGCTGCCGATTTTGACGACGACGCGCTGGGCTTGGGAGAACTCAGAACGGCTCACTGGGCAACTCCTGTTGCGGCGCCTCTGCTTGGGCTTTTTGCTCGTCGAGGAAATCCATGATGGCATACATCAAGGCCTGGGTGCCCTGGTTTTTCAGTGCGGAAATCAGGAATACCGGGCCTGTCCAGCCCAGTTGGTCGACGATGTCTTGCTTGAGCGCTTCGACTTCGTCGTCCGGCACATTGTCGATTTTGTTCAGCACCAGCCAGCGCGGCTTGTTGGCCAGTTCGTCGCTCCATTTTTCCACTTCGCGGATGATCTTGCGGGCGGCGCTGACCGGCGTCTCGTCGCTTTCGTACGGGGCGATGTCGACCAAATGCAGCAATAGTCCGGTTCTGGACAGATGCTTCAAGAACTGCAGGCCAAGCCCCGCGCCTTCCGCTGCACCCTCGATCACGCCGGGAATGTCGGCGATCACGAAACTGCGCAGGTCGTCGACCCGCACCACGCCCAGGTTGGGGTGCAAGGTGGTGAACGGATAGTCGGCGACCTTGGGTCGCGCCGAAGACACCGTGCGTATCAGGCTGGATTTGCCGGCATTGGGCATGCCCAGTAGGCCGACATCGGCGATCACCATCAATTCCAGGCGCAGCATGCGGTGTTCGCCGGCGGAGCCTTTGCTGGTTTGTTGGGGCGCGCGATTGATGCTGCTCTTGAAGCGGGTGTTGCCCAGGCCGTGGAAGCCGCCTTTGGCAACCAATAATTGTTGGCCGGGTTTGGTCAGGTCGCCGATTTTTTCACCGGTGTTGGCTTCGTAAACGATGGTGCCGGGTGGAATCGGCACGAAGCAGTCGTCGCCTTTCTTGCCGGTGCAGTCTTTGCTGCCGCCGTTTTCGCCGCGTTGGGCTCTATGTACCGAGTGGTAGCGGAAATCCACCAGGGTGTTGACGTTTTCGGTGGCGACCAGATAAACGCTGCCGCCATCGCCGCCATCGCCGCCGTCAGGGCCGCCCAAGGGAATGTATTTTTCGCGGCGGAATGAGGCTTTGCCATTGCCGCCGTCGCCTGCTTCTACGCGGATTTCCGCTTCGTCAACAAATCTCATAATGTACCGGTATTGAGGTGATTTCCTGCGAAAAATATACCCAACTGACTGGTCTTTTTATCCATCTACTGCGTTGTAAAAATGGTTTCATAGCTTGCTATGCGCCCATTTTTACGCCTTGTAGCTGGACAAAAATCCTGCGTCATTTGCGTATGTTTTTCTTGGCAATCCCCTAAACAAAAAAGCCCCGCTGAAGAACGAGGCTTTTCATGTCAGATGTGCCGCAAAGCACAGCCAAGAGAATTACGCTGCTGCAATGCTAACGTATCTGCGGTTTTGGGCGCCTTTTTCAGCGAAAACCACTTTGCCGTCGATCAAAGCGAACAGTGTGTGGTCTTTGCCGATGCCGACATTGTCGCCGGGGTGAAATTGTGTGCCGCGTTGGCGAACCAAAATGTTGCCTGCTTTAACCACTTGACCGCCGAAACGCTTGACGCCCAGTCGCTGAGCATGAGAATCACGTCCGTTACGGGTACTACCGCCTGCCTTCTTGTGAGCCATTTTCTAACCTCGTTGTATTATGCAGAAATGCCAGTAATCTGGACTTCTGTGTAGTATTGACGATGCCCCTGTTGTTTCATGTGGTGCTTACGTCTTCTGAATTTTATGATTCTGATTTTTTTGTGTCTGCCTTGAGAGACCACGGTCGCAGTCACTTTGCCGCCTTCAACGTAAGGCTGGCCTACTTTAACAGCATCGCCAGACTGAATCATCAGCACTTTATCGAACTCTACGCTGTCGCCTGCGCCCAACTCAAGTTTTTCTATTTTTAAGGTAGTACCCTCTGCGACTCGATACTGTTTACCACCTGTTTGAATTACCGCATACATCAGCGTAAGCTCCATCAAGCATAATCTGTTAAAAGTGAACAGTGGATTATATTTTCAAACTTGGCTGTAGTCAATATAAATTTCAATGCGCGATTGAGTTGGATAAAGGCTGAGAGCGGTTTTAAGGCAATGCTTTTGACATCACTCGGTTGTGTCTCAACGCTTGGGACATTGTTCGGCCTATTATACGAATTTAGCGGGTCCGATCCAGCTTGCGGTAGCCAATGGCTTCGCTGAGATGCGGGATTTCGATGCTTTGCGAACCGGCCAGATCGGCTATGGTGCGGGCCAGCTTTAAAATACGGTGATAGGCGCGGTGCGACAGGCCGAATTTTTCCAGCGCCTGTTCCAGCAATTGATGGCCCTGTTCGGAGAGGTTGCAATGGATTTTAACTTCCGCTGCCGTCAGCGAGGCATTGGTGTTGCCGTGGCGCTCGAAAGCGATTTGTCTTGCCCTAATCACCCGTTGACGTATGGTTGCGCTACGCTCTTCGCCCTGCGCCGAACCTTTGCGCAGCATATCCAGCGGCACCCTCGGCACTTCCAGGTGCATGTCGATTCTATCCAGCAACGGTCCGGAAACTCTGGCGCGATAACGAGCTACTTGCTCGGAAGTGCAGTGGCAACGTCCGGAAGCATCGCCTAGATAACCGCAAGGGCAGGGATTCATCGCCGCAATTAATTGAAAATTGGCCGGAAAATCGGCCTGGCGATTGGCGCGGGAAATGGTGATGTGCCCGGTTTCCAAAGGTTCGCGCAACACTTCCAACACCTTGCGATCAAACTCCGGGAGTTCATCGAGAAACAAAGTCCCCAGATGCGCCAAGGAGATCTCGCCGGGCTTGGGATTGCTGCCTCCGCCGACCATGGCTGCCGCGGATGCCGTATGGTGAGGCGCTCTATAGGGCGGCAGGCGCCAGCGCTTGACGTCCAGGCCATGATCGCTGATCGAGGCAATCGCCGCGGTTTCCTGAGCCTGCTGCTCGCTGAGCGCCGGCAAAATGGTCGGTAAACGAGCAGCCAGCATGGATTTGCCGGTGCCGGGCGGCCCGAGTAACAGTAGATTGTGCGCGCCGGCGGCGGCGATCTCCATGGCTCGTTTGACGTGAAACTGGCCGTGAACATCGGCAAAGTCGACGCCGTACTCGCTTTGTTCGATAACGGCTGTAGAAGATTGTACTGCGATGGGTTGCTGTCCGGTCAAATGCGCACACACTTCCAGCAGCGTCTTGGCTGGCAACAGTTGCGCATCCCGGATCAGCGCCGCTTCCGCGGCGCTGCCAACTGGCAGGATCAGTTGCCTATTGGCGTTGCGGCTGTGAATCGCCACCGGCAGCGCGCCGGGAATCACCCTCAGTTCGCCGCCCAGCGATAATTCGCCTATGCATTCGTATTGATCGAGTCGATCCTTGGGGATTTGCCCGGAGGCGGCGAGTATGCCCAGCGCAATCGCCAAATCGAAACGACCGCCTTCCTTGGGGAGGTCGGCGGGGGCAAGGTTGATGGTGATGCGCTGGAACGGGAATTCGAAATGGGAGTTGATGATTGCACCGCGTACCCGATCCCTGCTTTCCTTGACCGCCGTTTCCGGCAAGCCGACGATATTGAGCGCCGGCAGGCCGTTGCTGACATGCACTTCCACCGTCACCAGAGGGGCGTCTATGCCTGAGCGCCCCCTGCTGTAAACAACGGCCAGCGACATGAGGCTTAGTCTTGCAGTATCCGTTGTTCCAGTTCGGCGACGCGTTTTTCCAGTTCTTCCAGGCGTGAGCGGGTTTTGGCCAGCACCGCTTTTTGTACCTCGAATTCCTCGCGGCTGACCAGATCCAGTTTGGACAGCCCGCTTTGCAGCAAGGCGTGGACATTTTTTTCCATATCGTCTTTCAGATTATGCAAGCCGGGCGGGATGGCGTTGGCAATACGATCGGCGATGTTATCTATGGATTTTGGATCAAACATGGTGATTACTCTTGGTCTATGAATGGGTTGGGTTCGGGAGCGTGATCGCGGCATATTTTATCAGTATCCTCGCGATCCAGCGGCTGCTCGGTCAGTCCGCATTGAAAATGATTTTCCTCGACAGAAAAATAACGGCAGGAGCGGCAGAGACCGAAACTCTTGGAGTGATTGACCTTTTGCAATACCCCCAGCGTGGTCTGCAGCGCTTGGCCTATGGTATCGAACTCCTGGCGGCTGACCTTGGTTTCCGCCTGCTTGAACATATCCAGCGGTTTCAGCTCGTCGATCAGCCGCGCCCCCGCATCGCTCAGCGTCAGATGCACCACCCGCCCATCCAGACTGGACGTGGCTTTTTCCAGGTAATGCTTACGCTCCAGTATCTGAATGGTTTGCGACACCGTGCCTTTGGTCAAGCCCAGATACTCGGCAACCGCGGCATGGGTGTTGCTGTATTTATTGCACTTGGCCAGATATTCCAGCACCTGGCCGTGAACCGGCTGCAATCCGATGGCGGCGTATTTCCTTCGTTCTTCGGAACGTAATAATGAGCTGATGCGCTCGATCAGCTTGAATGTTTCTAACTCCTGCATGGCGGCGATTTTAGCACATGCTGGCGACGAACGACCGAAAACGCCAAACTCGCGGATCATTAGTTATACTGCTCATAAAGCCTACTCACTTGGAGCGCAGCATGAGCAAAATACCCGTTCAAAATCCGGTTGTCGAAATCGACGGCGACGAAATGACCCGCATCATCTGGCATTTCATCAAGGATAAGCTGATTTTGCCGTATCTGGATTTGCCTATCGAATATTACGATCTGGGCATGGAAAATCGCGATGCCACCGACGACCAAGTGACGATAGACGCCGCCAACGCCATCAAGAAGCACGGCGTCGGCATCAAATGCGCCACCATCACCCCCGACGAACAGCGGGTCGAGGAATTCGGCCTGAAAAAGATGTACAAGTCGCCGAATGGCACCATCCGCAATATTCTGGACGGCACTGTGTTCCGCGAACCCATCATTTGCAGCAACGTGCCCAGACTGGTGCCGAACTGGACCCAGCCGATCTGCATCGGCCGGCATGCCTTCGGCGACCAGTACCGCGCCACCGATTTCGTCACCCAGGGCAAGGGCAAGTTGACCATTACTTTTACGCCGGATGACGGCAGCGCCGAACAACGTTACGAGGTCTACCATTTTGATGGCAACGGCGTGGCACTGGCGATGTACAACACCGACGAATCCATCGCCGGCTTCGCCCGCAGTTGTTTCAACGTGGCGCTGGATAGAGGCTGGCCGCTGTATCTGTCCACCAAGAACACCATCCTGAAAAAATACGATGGCCGCTTCAAGGACATCTTCGAAGAGATCTATCAGGCCGAATACAAAGACCAATTCGCCGCCAAGGGCATCGTTTACGAACACAAGCTGATCGACGACATGGTGGCCTCGGCGTTGAAATGGAACGGCGCCTTCGTCTGGGCCTGCAAGAATTACGACGGCGATGTGCAGTCCGATACCGTCGCCCAGGGCTTCGGCTCCTTGGGCTTGATGACCTCGACCTTGGTGACGCCGGACGGCAAGACCATGGAAGCCGAAGCTGCTCACGGCACCGTTACCCGCCATTACCGGATGCATCAACAGGGCAAAAAGACTTCAACCAATCCGATCGCCTCGATCTTCGCCTGGACTCGCGGCCTAGCGTTTCGCGGCAAGCTGGACGGCAACGCCGAGCTGATCAAATTCTGCGAAATCCTGGAAAAAATCTGCGTCGACACCGTCGAATCGGGAAAAATGACCAAGGACTTGGCCTTATGCATCCACGGCGACGATTTGAATGACTCGGATTATTTAACGACCGAGGATTTTTTGGAGGCTTTGCGGGGGAATTTGGAGAAGAGTTTGGGGTGTTAAATGGGGCTGTTCGACCCCAAGCCGCCTTTGACAGCTGTTGTTCAATTGGCTGTTTAATAGCAAACAACAGACGTTCGAGAGATAAAAAGAAACGGTATATCAGCCTATACTGGAAGATATAAAGAAACTATCTTAATTACTTGTTGGGCCGAATAGGAAACATGTTCATACTTTCTGAGCGCGATGAAGATCCGGCTGGTGCGTTCCGTAGGTATCGGGATTACCTGAGGGAAAATGAAAGCCGTTTCCCTCCTGGCGCGTACGCATTGGCTTCGTCAGACTGGTACTTTGATTTTCGCCAGCATGAATGCCCCCATGATGCCTGGCTTCAATGGGCGAAAGTTGAAGAGCCCTCGGCCGGTGAACGCCACGAGAACAGATCGGTTGCTTTGTCAGTCAGCCTTCTCGGCGCTTATCACGACGGCATTATTGAGCTTCGCTACCCAAAAGTATTCGAGTATCGCTTCAATTCGGTCGCGCTTGAAGGCGGACATCGAGATTGGCGTTATGATGAATTTCGGGTGAATGAAAAGGGGCAACTCATCCACGAGATTGAATGGTGTGGGCACAGGGATACCGGATCGTGGATAGTCGTAGCGTCGGACATCGAATACAAATGGAGTCCGTTCCAATGAGGTCCAACAACGCCATCCACTCGGACGCGCAAAAGCTACGCTACGCTCCGCATTTGCGCGCCGGTGATGGCGAACGTTACGCGAGGGAATCATGATTGATCGCTAAGCGAGAAATAAGCTCGCCGAGGAAATCCGGCACTTAGTCGAGTGCTTTACGGACAACTTTCAGTTCGACGATGCAGCTTGGGAAATCGAGACAAAAGATCGTGGCTTCACTGCAGTTTATGAAGCCATGTGGTTAACTTATGACGATTTGACTAGGCACAAGATGGATGGGGCTCACGCTTTGAGCAATGAGCAACTGATAGTCGTTATGCGAGCAATCGTGTTCCTCAAGAGCGACTACGAGTACAAGTGGCCGAGTTGGCCTCTTTACTATAGGGTTGCGCGCCCTCTTCTCTGGCTGATTTCGTTGGGTCTCGTGACCAAGCGTCTTGACAACCATTTCCATGGAAACGGGGATGACGAAGCGTGGCCTTTCTTCAAGGTTGAAGAATATCAGGCGGCGTTGAAGTCACCGCGCTATCTAAATGGCGCGCATAACACTGCGCTCCAGCCGACGCCAGGCAACGATGCAGCCTAGGGCGGATAAGCAAAGCGCCATCCGCCGGCATGGGTAAGCCTCTCGATGCATGACGCTATCGCGTATGCATCTTACGACTGCGGACGATCATATGGCTGCAAACGAACAGTTAGAGGTCATTCAAATTGCTTCAACAAGAGGCAGCTTTTGGCCGACAACAGCCGATCAAACCATAAGCCGGATGCCATTTCATCGACTGACCGGGCTCGGCGTCGAATAAGTGCGGAAAATTTCCGCAAGGTTTCAGCCGAAAAGCCGGCGCGCCGAGTTATTTTCTCGGGCATTACTGTTCAAAGCTTGAAGCGCCGAGCTTGGAAGCGCAATGTTGAGCTATTTGCTCCAGCATTCGAGCCCAGAGCCTGAACGATGGCGTTATTTTCTCCAACGGCCGAGCTCTGAGCTCGAGCATTGGAGTTATTTTGTCCGTCGACCGAGTTCCGAGCTCGAACATTGAAGCTATTTTCTCGGTCGGCCAAGTTCCAAGCTCAAACCTGATAAGGCCGGACGATAAGCCTTCGGCCTTGCGTATCCACGGCGAGGATTTGAACGTTTAACGACCGAGGATTTTTTGGAGGCTTTGCGGGGGAGTTTGGAGAAGAGTTGGAGGAACTAGAAGGGCGGTTGCTGTTAAGGGGAGGGCGACGCCTGCCCTCGGCGGTTTATCGCAGCAGCACAGCCATGCGGTGAAAGGTAGGCGTCGGACAACCCTTAACAAGAATGGCCGAATAGGCTTTTTAGGTTAATAGCAGGTTTTATAGCCACAGAGCAGCCGTTCAACGCTTATAAAGCAAATCAATATCACTCAAAAAGCCTGTCAGCTAGTCCGCGGCAAAAATACACGAAAGCAAGTGCCCTTGCCGAGTTCGCTTTTCACCTCTATCCTCCCATTGTGCTTGTTAACAATCCCATAGGATAACGATAGACCCAGGCCTGTGCCCATGCCGACCGACTTGGTGGTAAAGAACGGATCGAAGATTTTTCCGAGCTGTTCGGGTTTGATGCCCTTGCCGGTATCCTCCACCTCAACCCAGACATTTTTCTCGTCATGACCGGTGCGAATCGTAATTAGGCCGTGATCCTCGATCGCTTGCACCGCATTGATCAGAAGGTTCATGAACACCTGGTTGAGTTGGGACGCGATGCAGTTGACCTCGGGGATTCCGCCATATTCCTTGACGACTTCGGCTTTGTACTTGATTTCGTTCCACACCACGTTAAGCGTGCTGTCGAGACCCGACTCAAGATTCGCCGATTGCTTTTCCAATTCGCCGACGTGAGAGAAATCCTTCAGATCCTTAACGATGCGCCGCACTCGCTGCAAGCCGTCGAGGGATTCTGCCAGAAGATTGCCGACATCTTCGCGCAGATAGCCGATATTGATTTCCTGCTTCAGATGCGTAATATCTTGCAAGGCCTCATTCACCAACGTACCTTCGATCTCTTCGTAAGCCGCCAAAAGTCTGAGCATCCCATCGACATACTCTTGCAAGGTACTTAAGTTGGAGTTGACAAATCCAATGGGATTGTTGATCTCGTGAGCCACTCCGGCAGCGAGCTGGCCAATCGAAGCCATTTTTTCGGATTGCAGCAGTTGCATCTGGGTTTCTTCAAGTTGCCTGATGAGTTCTTCTTGACGCGCCTTTTCGGCCAGCAATTGCGTATTCGCCATTTGCAGGGAGGCAGTGCGCTTATGCACCTGCTCTTCGAGTTTGTCTCGGGAATCGCGCAAAGCTTCCTCTGCCCGTTTGTGTTCGGTGATATCGTTGAATCCGAAGACGCGGCCGATGATGTGCTCACCAAGATATTGTGGCCGCGATCTGCATTCGAAAATCCGGCCATCTTTGAGACTCAGGATATCTTCGGTTTCCCCGTCGCCGACCAGCTCCCGCAGGCGAACACGAAATGCTTCCGGCTCGACGACAAGCCCGGCAATGAACTCGAGAATATCCGCTTCCTCCCTCTCAAGCAGCAAGTCGTCCGAAATTCCCCACATGCTACTGAACTGGCGGTTCATATTGGCGATCTTGCCATGCCAATCGATGACCAGAATGCCGTTGCCTGTCGATTCCAGCGTTGCCCTCAGTTGGGACAATATCTGGGCCAGGGCATCCTCGGCCTTGTGTTCGTTCTGTACATCCCTGGCCTGTATCAGAATCAGAGGGCTGCCTTCATGGTGAATGACCTTGACGGATTTCGTCACCGTCAGCATCGAACCATCGGCGCATTGATAAAGTCCATCCTGGGTCTCGATATCGAGATATTGGCCGTTACGGACATCTTCCCAATAAAAGACGTCTTGCAATGAGCTTTCGATATTCGTGATTGCCATGGCCAGCAATTCCTCTCCCGAATATCCAAGCATCTTCTCTACAACCCTGTTGGCAATGATGATCCGCAACTCACTGGGTTCAACCAGCAGCATCATATTCTGGCTGTAATCAATCATCAGACGTTCGAGGCAGCTCATCTGGCGGTTTGCCCCTGTCCGGGTTTGCTCGGATCGAAATAATAATTGACCCGTTTGCGCGGACTGAGATAGTTGTATATTTCCCGCGGAACCTGCGCCGGTCTGATTGCCTTCGCAATATTCGCATCCGCTTCGCATTCCATGTCCACCAGGATCGCTTCATCCCTGGGAATATCCGCGTCGTAAATGAGCACCAGCGGTTTCATCGGCTTGGCAGTATTGACGGTGACGACCATGCCGATCACGCCATTGGAAAACTGCACGATCGTGCCAGGCGGATAAACCCCAAGACAACGGATGAAGACCTGGAGCAGTTTCTGATCGAATTTGTTGCGCAACTTGGCGAACATCGTCGACAGAGCCTCGTGGGGCGTCAGCGCATCGTTAATATTCACCGGGTTGCAAAGTTCATCGTAATGGTTGGCAATGACGACAATGCGGGACAGCAAACCGATAGCTTCGCCTTTGAGTTTACTAGGGTAGCCAGTCCCATCGAACAATTCGTGATGTTCGTGGATGATGTCCAAGACGGCTGGTGTAAACCCCAGTCGCTGGCCGATACCTACGCCGTATTGGCAATGCATTTCGAATAAATGGCGCTCAGCCTGGTTGAGCGGGTCCTTTTTCATAAGGATCTTTGATGGAATCTCCTTATGGCCGATATCGTGGAAAAGTGCGCCTATTCCCAAGGTGGTGACCAGCTCTTGGGGCAACTCGATGTCGCGAGCCATCATCAGGGAAAGCATGGTGACATTCAAGGAGTGGAAATACATTTCCTCGGCACCCGCCTTGCCTATCATGACGTGAATAGCCAGTTCCGGCGCAGAAAGAAGCGAGTCGATAATTTGGTCCACCAATTGTCTCGCCTTTCGCACGGTTTCTGCCGGCATGGTAAACAGGTTTTTCTCGATGCCCTGAATCGTTTTAGCGGTATTGACAAAGGCATTTTCAATCCGCGCCGCCGCCTCTCGCTGCAACTGAATTCGCTCGACTAGCGCGAGCTTGACCGCCAACACCGGCGAAATATCCGGCTTGGCTGTAACCTGTGTCTCCTGTCTCTGCTGTGTCTTTTGAGGTAGCGGATTGAAATCGCTGAGGACCGGATCGTAACGAATCGACTTGAGCCCGAGACTCTGGATGGTCTTGATCTGTGCCTCGTTCTTTATCTTGAAATGACTGAATGAGAAAGGGTGGTCAAACCACTTGAGATCGAGGTGGATATACAACCCGATTCGAAGCTGATCCATGGTAATGTTGAAGTTATCTTGCATCGGCATCGACAGTGCTTATATTAAGCTGGCCACTAATTTTTCTGGCAAACAAATGTGAAATGCAGCAACCAAGGTTTGCGATTTCCGATAAAAGTTATCTGGAGTTCATTCTCTGCCGAATTCCTTTGCATTAAGACGCTTGCTGCTTCGAGACTGATGCTCATTATCTGTCAACGCAGCTTGTACGCTATCATAGCAACGAAGCAATCACAAGGGATTTGATGGGAGGATTAATGTTCCTTGAAATCGTATTCAATGTAGGACACAAGGAAAATACGCAAACCAGGATTCAAGTTGAGTTGATCTCCATATCAATCAAAAGCTAGGGAACTAAATGACAAGTAATGGGTGGCAAGAAGTCCTTTGCGCCACGCCGCGAGCGCGTATTGGGCATTATCAATTCGCAGCTGCCGCGGCAGGTTGATCAGCTGCCGCTTCCCAGCCGCCGCCCAAAGCCTTGTAAACGGCTGTCAGCGCGGTGGCGGTGGCGGTTTGGCTTTGCGCCAGCTGGCTTTGATCTTGCAACAAACGTTGTTCGGCGTCCAGTACGGTCAGAAAGTCCGACACCCCCTCTTGATAACGTAGATGGGCAAGTTGGCTGGCTTTCTCGCTGGCTTGGGCCGCGGCCGTCAGCCAGGCCCGCCTGGCCCGTTCCTGCCGATAGTTGACCAATGCATTTTCGGTTTCTTCCAGAGCATTCAACACGGTTTGTTCGTAACCGGCCAGACTGGCTTCGGCGCGGGCGTCGGCGGCCTTGATACGGGCGTAAACCCGGCCCAGATCGAATGCGGCCCAGCTGATTTTCGGGCCCACCGAATAGGTTTCCGAGCCGGGAGCGACGATGCCGGACAGAGTGCTGGCCTCCAAGGAAATACTGCCGACGAACGTGACCCTGGGAAACAGGTCGGCGGTCGCGACGCCGATCCGGGCGGTGGCCGCCGCCAGGCTGCGTTCGGCGATGCGGATATCCGGACGGCGGCGCAACAATTGTTCCGGACTGCCGATCTGGATGTTGTCCGGCGCTTTCGGCAACGGCGCCGAAAGCGCCAGGGTTTCGGTTAACGCGCCTGGCATTTGCCCGGTCAACACGCTGAGCCGATGCATGGCTTGGCTAATTGCGCTTTCCAAGGGCGGGATGCTTGCCTTGGTACTTTCCAGTTGCGCCAGCGCCCTGGAAGTATCCAGTTCGGTGCCGCGGCCGTTTTCCAGCTTGACGCGGGTCATGTCCAGGGTTTGCGACTGGTTATCGGCATTTTTTTGAGCGACCGCCAGCTGGTTTTGTAGACCGCGCAATTCGAAATAATTCCGGGCCACTTCGGCGATCAGGCTGACGCCGACATCGCGCAGAGTGGCTTCCTGGGCTTCGACTTCGTCGTTACTGGCTTCGACGTTGCGGCGCACCCGGCCGAAGAAGTCCACTTCCCAGGAGGCGTCGAAACCGGTGTTGTACAGTTTCAATTCGCGGGGCACGAAGGCACGGTTATTCAAGGAGCCGGTACTGCGTTTTTGTTCGGTGTAATTGGCATGCGAAGTCACCGTCGGCAACAGATTTAGGCCGGTTTCCAGATACAAGGCCCTGGCTTCGGCCAGATTGGCGCGCGCGGCTTGCAATTCGTAGTTATGGGCCAGGGTCTTGTCGATCAGCGTGCTGAGTTGTTGATCATTGAACAGACGCCACCAATGGGTTTCGACATCGCGCTCGGAAAATTCGGCGGGCGCGGCGTTGCCGAAAGCGGCCGGCAGATCGTGGGTGGCCGGCAGTTGGTAATCCGGGCCGATTGCGCAGCCGGCCAAGATGCCCGTGCTTAGCAAGCTTATGCCGAGTATCGAGATACTGTGCCGGCGTGTTTGTGTTGGCTGAATCATGGCGAAACATCCGTGGGAGATTGATGATTGGACAGTGTGTTAGGCTGTTTGCGAGCCGGGCGCAGCCGCTGAGCGATGGCCTGCACCACGACAAAGAACACCGGCGTCAGCAACAGGCCAAACACCGTGACGCCTATCATGCCGCTGAACACCGCCGTGCCGAGCAGCCTTCGGGATTCGGCGCCGGCACCCTGGGCGATGACCAGCGGGAATACGCCCATGATGAAGGCGAACGAGGTCATCAGAATAGGCCGCAAACGGATCCGCGAGGCTTCCACTGCTGCTTCGAATCGGTTCAAACCGCTTTCCTGGCGTTGTTTGGCAAATTCGACGATCAAGATCGCGTTTTTACTGGCCAGTCCCACCAGGACGATGAAGCCGACCTGGGTGAAAATATTGTTATCCATATGGCTGAGCCAGACCCCGGTCATCGACGACAGGATACACATCGGCACGATCAGGATTACCGCGAACGGCAGCGACCAGCTCTCGTATTGCGCGGCCAATGCCAGGAACACGAAGATCACGCTGAGCGGAAACACCAGCATCGCCACGTTGCCGGCCAATACCTGTTGCAAACTCAGTTCGGTCCATTCGAAATCGAAGCCTGGCGGCAATTCGGCGGACAGCAGTTTGCTCATGGTGTCGATCGCCTGCCCGGAGCTGATGCCGGGCAGGGTGCTGCCGTTGATTTCGGCGGCCGGGTACATGTTGTAACGGGTGATTTTGTCCGGCCCGGAAATTTCCTTGATATTGCTGACCGCGCCCAGCGGCACCATGCCGCCTTGGCGGTTTTTGGTTTTCAATTCGGCGATGTCGCCTGGCAGCATCCGAAACTCGGCATCAGATTGCGCCACCACCTGATAGGTGCGGCCGAAGGCGTTGAAGTCGTTGACGTACAATGAGCCCAGGTAAATCTGCAAGGTGTCGAAGACGTCTTTTAACGGCACGTCCATGGACTTGACGCGGGTCCTATCCACATCCACGAACAATTGCGGCACGCCGGATCTAAAGGTGGTGAATAGACCGACCAGGCCGGCTTGTTGATTCCCCTTGGCCAGCATCTCGTTGGCGACCTTTTGCAACTCGGCTATGCCGGCATTGCTGCGATCCTGGATTTGCAGTTTAAAACCACCCACCGAACTCATGCCGCGAATCGGCGGCGGCGCGAATACCGCGATGTGGGCATTGGGGATTTTGGCCAAGCGTTGGCCTAAGTTTTTGACGATTTCATCGGCATGCAATTCGGGGTGGCCGGCGCGGTCTTCGAAGGATGACAAACGGGCGAACATGGTCGCGACGTTGGATTGATTGGCGCCGCTCAAAATAGACCAGCCGGCATAGGCATTCACATGCTGCACGCCTTCAGTTTCCAGAATGATCTTGCTGGCTTGCTGCACCACGTCCTGAGTGCGGGCCAGCGAGGCGGCGTCCGGCAATTGCGCGTAGAGCACCAGATAGCCTTGATCCTGCTGCGGAATGAAACCGGTCGGCACTTTTTCGAAGGCCAGGAAATTCAGGCCGTTCAATCCGACGTATAAGGCCAACACCACGGCGGTCATCCTGATCGAGCGGCCGACCAAGCGCGAGTAGCCGGTGCTGAAACGCTCGAAAAAACGGTTGAAGCCGACGAAAAACCAGCCGAACAGTTTGTCGAATAACTTTGTAAAGGCGTCTTTATTGTCGTGGGCGCGATCCAGCAGCAATGCACATAAAGCCGGGCTCAGCGTCAACGAGTTAAACGCCGAAATCACCGTCGATACGGCGATGGTCAACGCGAACTGTTTGTAAAACGCGCCGGACACGCCGGTAATGAAAGCCGTGGGCACGAATACCGCCACCAATACCAGCGCGGTGGCGACCACCGGTCCGACCACTTCGGACATCGCTTTGCGGGTCGCCTCCCTGGCGTGCATGCCTTCGGCGATATGGCGCTCGACGTTTTCCACCACCACGATGGCGTCGTCGACCACGATGCCTATCGCCAATACCAAGCCGAATAGCGACAGGGTATTTAAGGATATACCCAACGCCGACATGACCGCGAAGGTACCGATCAACGACACCGGCACCGCCAGCAACGGAATTACCGCCGCCCGCCAGTTTTGCAGGAACACGATCACCACCAGCACCACCAGCAGCAGCGCTTCGAACAGGGTTTTCACCACCGCGTCGATGGATTGCTGGACGAACACCACGGTGTCGTAAACCAACACGTAATCCAGGCCTTCCGGGAAGCGGGTCTTGAGTTTTTCCATGGCATCGACCACGGCCTTTTTGGTGTCGATGGCATTGGAGCCGGGCAGTTGGAAGATCGCCAAGCCCACGGTTTGTTCGCCGTCCAGATACAAGCCGGAGTTGTAATCCTTGGCGCCCAGCTCAATGCGGGCTACATCTTTTAAACGGGTGACCTGGCCGTTGTCGCCTTGCTTGATGACAATCTCGCCGAATTGTTCGGGTTCGATCAGCCGGCCCAAGGTGCTGACGGTGTATTGGTATTCGGCGTTATTGGGCGAGGGTTGCTGGCCGACCACGCCGGCCGCGACTTGCACGTTCTGCTCGCGCACGGCGTTGACCACTTCGGCGGCGGTCAGGTTGCGGGCGGCGATGGCTTCCGGATTCAGCCACAGGCGCATGCTGTAATCGCGAGCGCCGAACAGCAAAATATCGCCGACGCCAGGCAAGCGCGCCAGCGTGTCGCGGATTTGCAGCAGCGCGTAGTTGCTCATGTAAACGCTGTCGTAGCGTTTGTCCGGCGAAACCAGATTGACCACCAGGCTCAAATCCGGGCTGCGTTTTTTAACGCTCAAACCTTGGCGCCTAACTTCTTCGGGTAGCTTCGGTTCGGCCAGCGCCACCCGGTTTTGCACCAAAACTTGGGCTTTATCCAGATTAGTGCCGGGCTTGAAGGTGACAGTCAAAGACATCGCGCCGCTATTGGTGGACTGCGAGGACATGTAAAGCATGTCTTCCACGCCGTTGACTTCCTGCTCTATCGGCGTCGCCACGGTTTCCGCGACGACACTGGCATTGGCGCCGGGGTAGTTGGTGCTGACCACCACGGTGGGCGGAGCGATTTCCGGGTATTGGGCAATCGGCAGGCCGATCAGCGCCAAGCCGCCGACCAGCACGATCACAATCGACAATACCGCCGCGAATATCGGCCGGTCGATAAAAAAATGGCTGAATTTATCCATGGTTTAGTGCGCTCCCTGGTCGGCCAGCGCGGTGCGTTCCGGATTGACCTTGGCGCCCGGCTTGAGTTTTTGCAAGCCCTCGACGACGACCCAATCGTTTGGTTGTAGGCCGCCGTGAATCACCCGTAATTCGCCGATTTGCGCGCCCGGCGTCACTTGCCGATATTCGGCCTGGTTGTCTTGATTGACCACCCAGACAAAGCGCTGAGCCTGATCAGTGGCTATGGCACGGTCCGGAAGCAACATGGCTTGGTAGGATGCCGAGGCTTGTACCCGCAAGCGCGCGAAGAAACCGGGGCTGAGTAGTTCGTCCGGGTTGGCGAATACGCCGCGCAAGCTTAGCGTGCCGGTAGCGGCATCCTCGCGCGGGGCGATGTAATCCAGTTGGCCGCGATGCGGAAAACCGCTTTCGTCGGCGACGGCCAGTTCCAGCGGCGTGCCTTTCAGGTCCGCCGAACCTTTGCCGTGCTGTTGGGCGTGGCGGCGGTATTTCAGCACCGATTGTTCGTCGGCATCGACATAGACATAAACCGGGTCGGTGGAGACGATATTGGTCAGCAGCGTGTCGTCGGCCTTGACCAAGTTGCCGGCGGTGATCAGTTCGCGGCCGACTCGGCCGTTGATCGGCGCGCGGATATCGGTGTATTCCAGATTGAGTCTGGCGGTGTAGACATTGGCTTCCGCGGATTCGACGGCGGCGGCGGCTTCGCGCAAGCCCTTGTTGCGGCCGTCGTATTCTTCGGCGGAAATGGCCTTGGCCTTGAACAAGTTTTCGGCGCGGCTCAGGTCGTTTTGGGCCAGTTCGCGTTTGGTTTTGGCGCGCTCAAGCTCGGCTAGGGCGTAGTTAAGTTGAGCTTTCAGCGGCTTGGGATCGATCTGAAACAGCAGATCGCCTTTTTTGACTTTGGCCCCGGCAGTGAAATTGACTTTATCCAGGTAACCGCCGACTCGGGCGCGGATGTCGACGGCGTTGACGGCTTCGACCCGGCCGGTGTATTCGTCCCATTCCGTGGTTTCCCGGCTCAAAGGCTGGGCGATCTTAACGGCGGGTGGCGGCGGTGTGGCGGGCGCTGTGGCGGAATCGGAGCTGCCGCAGCCGGCTAGCGCCAGTTGCATCGCGGCGCCGATCAGGCCCAGGCTGAGGGTCATGCGTTGCCGAGGAACGCTTTCAAGGCTGGTTTCCGGATGTGAGTTTGTCTGCTTAACCGCAAGCGCTATGCACGAGTTTTTTGCCATTTCCGTAGTGCCTCAACAGTCGAAAAAATAAAATGGTAAGATGTATTACCGTTTAGTCTAGGTTATCATCTTTCCTTAAGTCAATTCATTTCTCGAGTACTACAGAATGATCAAATGTGGACGCCCGTGTAAGGGCGATGAGCAACTAAGCCGGGATCGATTGCTCGATGCAGCCTTGCAGCTTTTTCTGGAACACGGTTACGGCAATCTCAGCATGGAAACCATTGCCCGCGATGCACGGGTGTCGATGCGAACCATTTACAATCAGTTCGGCGGCAAGGCCGGATTGTTTGGCGCGTTGATCAGGCGTTGCAGCGACCAGTTCATAGGCAGCCTGTCGGACGATTATCCGCTGGAAGAAGCGCTGACTTTGTTTGCCCGGCAGTTTTTATATCGCATCACCCGGCCGGACGTGTTGCGAATGCGCGCCATATTGATCGGCGAATCGCCGCGTTTTCCCGATTTGGCGACTCAATTTTACGAACAAGGCCCCAGGCGTACGCTCGATCATCTGGCCCAGTTTTTCGGGCGGCAGCAAAAAGCCGGCCTCATCGCACCGATCGATCCGCAATTTCTTGCCGACCAATTCGTCAGCGCCTTGCGTGGAGAGCGCCTGCAACGCCTGCAACTGGGATTGGAACCGACGCCCGACGAAGCCGATATCGATGTTTGGGTAGGGCAGGCCATTCAACTGTTCCTGCGGGGCTGCATGTTGGGCGGCCAGCCGGGCGGTGTTTAATAAGCCGTGGCCATTTCTTGCCGCCACCAACGACAATGCCTTTGGCGGCTATGAAAATTGCCGTTGCCGATGTAGGCTAACAGTCTAAATCCATTCGAGGCCCAACAACCCGCCATGAAAAGTAAACCCTTCATTATTGTTGTTGCCCTGATCTTGGTGGCCGCCGCTTATTTCTACAGCCGCCGTCCGCAGGCGGTGGAAGTTGACGCTTACACCTTGGCCGAAGGCGAAGTGCGGGCCACCGTCGCCAACACTCGGGTCGGCACCATCAAAGCCTGTCGGCGTACTTATCTGGCGCCGGCCACCGGCGGCCAGGTCGCCAGTCTGCATGTCAAGGAAGGCGATAAAGTCAAACAAGGCCAGTTGCTGCTGGAAGTGTGGAATCAGGATTTAAAAGCCCAGGTTGGCTTGCAAAAGGCGCAAATCAAGGCCAGCCGCGCCAGTGCCGAACAGGCTTGCCAGCTGGCGGGCGGCGCCGAGCGCGAGGCGGCGCGGCTGTCGCGCTTGCAGCAACGCGATCGAATCGTCTCCGAGGAGCAGGTCGACAAATCGGTGACCGGCGGCAAGTCGCAACGCGCGGCGTGTAGGGCGGCGTTGCAGGCGATCGAGGTGGCGGAGGCGCAATTGGCCGTCGCCGAAGCCGCCGTACAACGCAGCTTGGTTTTGGCGCCGTTCGACGGCACCGTCGCGGAAATCAATGCGGAACTGGGTGAATTCGTCACGCCGTCGCCGCCCGGCATTCCGACGCTGCCGCCCATCGATTTGCTGGATATTAGCTGCCTGACTGTGTCCGCACCGATAGACGAAGTGGATGCCGCTGCGATCAAGACCGGGATGAGCGCCTGCGTATCGCTGGATGCCTTTCCGGACAAGCGCTGTTCCGGCATCGTCACCCGTATCGCGCCCTATGTGCTGGAAAAGGAAAAGCAGGCGCGCACCGTGGATGTGGAAGTGACGCTGAAAGATCCCAAGGATCTGGCGGAATTATTGCCCGGTTACAGCGCCGACATCGAAGTGTTATTGACGGTCAAGGACAAAGCGCTGCGCCTGCCGGCCGAAGCGATACTGGAAAACCATAAAGTATTCCTGATAGACGAAGACAATGTGCTGCACGAACAAACTTTTCAGCCGGGCCTTTCCAACTGGAACTTTACCGAGGTGTTGTCCGGCCTGAAAGCCGGCGACCGGGTGGTGCTGTCGGTGGGCAAGGAAGGCGTGGCGGCAGGCGCGACGGTACGCATCAAGCCATGATCCTGCTGAGCGGCATTCATCGCTACTTTCAGGTCGGCGAGCAAACCGTGCATGCCTTGAACGGCATCGATCTGGCTATCGGCCATGGCGAGTATGTGTCGGTGATGGGGCCGTCCGGTTCCGGGAAATCGACCTTGTTGAATATCATCGCCTTGCTGGATCAGCCCTCGGCCGGCCAGTATCTGTTAAACGGCAAGGACGTTACCCGGCAAAGCGACGACGAACTGGCGAAAATCCGCCGCGACAATATCGGCTTTGTGTTTCAGTTTTTTCATCTGATCCCGCGCTTGACCGCCGCCGAAAATATCGAAATGCCGATGATACTGGCCGGTATCGACACCAAGCAGCGCAAGCAGCGCGTTCGGCAGGCTTTGGCGTCGGTCAATTTGCTGGATCGTGCCGAGCATAAGCCCAACCAGCTTTCCGGCGGGCAGCTGCAACGCATTGCCATTGCCAGGGCGATGATCATGCAGCCGGCAATTTTATTGGCCGACGAACCCACCGGCAACCTGGACAGCAAGTCCGGCCAGGACATCATCGAACTGTTGGAAAACCTGAACAAACAAGGCGTGACGCTGATGATCATCACTCACGACAACAACATCGGCGAACGGGCCAAGCGGCGGATCAGGATTGTGGATGGGGAGATCGAAAAATAAAGAAGTTTGGATCGACCAAATCGAGATGCCAAATTAAACCGGCGGACGAAACCACGCGTCGTGGCTTAACCGGCTCTTGTCGCTAAAAACCAGCAAAACCGATTCATTAACCGTTCCGTAGCTACCCTGATTTCCGCCGTTAACGGTATTAACAAGAGACTTCTGTTGCAATATTAACCATAAAATTTGCAATGATATTCGGTTGGCTTAATAATGCCGCGTAAGCATTTATGATGTTTTAATCTTTGAATCAACAGCTTGCCGTTTATATCGGGCTTGTCGAAGGATTTGATCAGAGATCCCTTTAAAGCAATCAAGAAAGAAGACATTGAAACAGTTTAATCATTCTTATAACCGTATTGCAGCCGAATTAGGTATTACCGAAGAAGAAATCGCCTATCGAAAATCCTTCCTCGAAATCACGGAAGACGATGTCGAGCTATTGAAACAAGCCTATGAATTGCTGATGCCGTTTCAATCGAAATTCGTGGATAAGTTCTATGAGCATGTTTTTTCGTTTGAGGAAATGCATGAGCTGATTGTTCGCCACGGGGTCAGCTTAGAACAGCTGAAATTCACCCAGCTGGATTATTTTCGAACGCTTACCTCGGGCCAGTATGACCTGGCTTATTTCCATAATCGGCTAAAAGTCGGTCTGGTGCATGAACGGATCGGTTTGGATGTTAAATGGTATATCGGCGCCTATCGCAAGTATTTGTCGGAACTGTTCGACTATCTGGGAAAAAGCCAAAACCACGGTGCCGAGCAATTAACCCGGTTATTTAGGGCCATCACAAAAATCGTTTCCCTCGATATCGGCCTGGCCATCGACGCCTACATTTGTTCGAACAAGCAAACCATTTTAGATCTGGAACAGCGCCAGAATAACCTTATTCAGGGTATCGACGGCTTTATCTGGGAATTTGATGTGGTGCAACATAAATACCGCTATGTCAGCAACAAGGCCGAGTTGCTGTTGGGTTATTCGCAGCGGCAGTGGCTGGAGAATCCCGATTTCCAACAGCAGATTGTTTTTCCGGAAAACCGGGGAGAAACATTGGCCGCCTACAAAAAGGCCATCCATGAAGGCCACAATTTCACCATCGAATATCGCGTCAATGCGGCGGACGGCCGCGCGGTCTGGATTAGCGAACGGGTAAGCGCCGAAAAAAACGCCGAAGGACAAGTGGTCTTGCTGCGCGGCTTGATGTTGGATATTGGCGAACGCAAGCATTATGAAGAGCAGTTGTCTTATCTTGCCACCTATGACGAACTGACCGGTTTGCCGAACCGCAGCCTATTCGGCAGCCATTTAAAACTAGCGTTGTCCGAAGCCAAACGCAACGGCACTAAACTGGCGATCATGTTTCTTGACCTGGATGGCTTCAAGGATGTCAACGACAGCTTGGGTCACGATGCCGGCGATCAGCTGCTGCGAACCATAGGCAAACGGCTGGCCGACCACATCTTGAGAGGATCGGATTTTGTTGCCCGATTCGGCGGCGATGAATTTTGCATGATCCTGGAAAACAAACAAGGCGATTTTCGGCCTGAACATATTGCGGAACGCTGTCTGGAGGAATTAGGCCGGCCTACCCTTATAGGCTCAAGCAATATCTATCCCAGAGCCAGTATCGGCATTGCGCTATTTCCCGGCGACGGCGACACGCCCGAAACCTTGCTGCAATGCGCCGATAACGCCATGTATGCGGCCAAGGCACTGGGCAAGCACCGTTATGCGTTTTACAGCGTGGACATGACGTCGTTGGCCGAACAGCGCTTAAATCTGGAAAACGATCTCCGCAAGGCCGTGGAACAAGGCAATTTCGTATTGCACTATCAGCCGCAGGTATCGCTGGCATCGGGAAAAATGGTGGCGGTGGAAGCATTGATCCGTTGGCTGGATCCTGTGCGCGGGCTGGTGTCGCCGGACGATTTCATACCGGTGGCGGAAAAAATCGGTTTGATCTCGGCCATAGGCGAATGGGTGCTGGAAACAGCCTGCCGGCAGTTTATGGCATGGCGAAAATCGGGAGTGTCGCTTAATCATATTGCGATTAATATTTCAGGTTCTCATTTTTGCACCAATACCCTTCCGGCAACCATTGCCAAACTGATGACTGAAACCGGGATTCGGGCCGAAGAATTGGAAATAGAAATTACCGAGGGCGTCTTGCAAACTGGGAAGGGGTGTCTGGATTGTTTTACGCAACTTAAGGCGATGGGCATCAAGATTGCCATCGATGATTTCGGTACCGGCTATTCCTGCCTTAATTCGCTGACACAGCTGCCTCTCGATTGTCTGAAAATAGATAAGTCTTTTACAAAGGAGGTGATGGACAACAAAAACGCTTCCTCGATTGTCGCCACCATCCTGGCGATGAGCCGGGTTCTCAATTTTTCCGTTGTTGCGGAGGGCGTGGAAACCGTCGAGCAATTGCAGTTTTTACACGGAATCGGCTGCGATACCGTACAGGGCTATTTCTTCAGTAAACCGGTCGATGCCGAGCAAATCGCGGCGTTGGCAAGCAGCGGTTTTCTACCGGCAACCGCCTGAGTAACATCCGGAAAGCAATGGTCTGACAGCAGTGAACAATATAAAACTGGAACAACAGATTTTGCTGAATAAACCGGTACCGGTACTGCCGGCCGGGCTGGGCCGCCTGTTGCAGGCCTTCGATGCCGATTCCATAAGCCATGTCGAACTCGTGGAAATTCTCTCGGACTTTCCCAGTATCGCCGCCCGGCTGATTTTTCTGGCCAATTCGGCGTGGGCCTCGCCACGGATGCCTGTTGAAAACCTGGAAACAGCATGTATCAGGCTGGGATTGTCGATGGTTCGCAGCGTCAGCATTTCGCTGTGTATCGCTTCGTCTTTTGAAGCCCTCAACCGCTGCCCGGCTTTCGATGTCGAGTATTTCTGGTGTAGTTCTCTGATGACTGCCGAAGCCGCAACCTTGTTGGCATCCTGTGCAATCGGCACGAGCGTGTTAAATATCGCCACGCTGCATACCGCGGGATTGCTTCACAATTTGGGATTGCTGTGGCTGGCCGGCACTTGGCCGGAACAAACCTCCAGGGCGTTGAACCTGGTGGCCGAGGACGATTCCCTAACCACCCGGCAAGCCTTGCGTTCTATCATGGGCACCGATTATTGCGAAGTGGGGGGAATGCTTGGCCGCTCATGGAACTTGCCGGAAGTTCTTGTCTCTGCCATGGGTCAGCATTGTTGCGAGGATTACCCCGGTTCGGCATATCCTTGTACCGTGCTGGTCGGCTATGCCGCGCAATTGGTATCCGCATTGCAATCCGGTGCGGAGACGCGTCCGGATGTCCCGGAAAAGATCAAGTTTGAATTCGATCCGATAAGCCTAGATGTGACTTATCGAAAACTTCGCGATAAATTAAACGAAACCAGGGAGTTGGCGCGCGCCATGTTTTCCGTTTAGCGGTTTGGCATAATTTATTCCGACCTTATGCCTGGTTGTCTATATCCCGTGTTTTGGGTGTTAACTTTTATTCAGGCTGGATTTACGTGTTAATCTAGCGCCCTTTTTTCCTAAATAGTCAACAGAACATAGAAATGAGCGATCTACCCAACTGTCCAAAATGCAACTCGGAATATACTTACCATGATGGAAGCATGTACATTTGTTCGGAATGTGCGCACGAATGGTCGCAAGACAGCAGTGCGGAAAGCGGAGACGGCGAGCGTGTGATCAAGGATTCCAACGGCAACGTGCTGCAAGACGGCGATACCATCACCGTGATCAAGGACCTCAAGGTTAAGGGTTCCTCGCTGGTGGTCAAGGTAGGCACCAAAGTTAAAAATATTCGGCTGGTCGATGGCGATCACGATATCGACTGCAAAATCGACGGTATTGGCGCAATGAAGCTGAAATCGGAGTTTGTTAAAAAGGTTTAATCACCTGGGTTTCATGCAAAATAAAAAGGCCTGTAACGGCAGCGTTACAGGCCTTTTTTATGAGCTTAACCGCGAGACACAATCACACTTCGTGATAAATCGCCGCGCCTTCCTTCAGGAACTGCTCGGATTTTTCTTCCATGCCTTTTTTCAGCGCTTCCGCTTCTTCCAGGCCTTTGGCTTGAGCGTAGTTGCGCACGTCCTGGGTGATTTTCATCGAGCAGAAGTGTGGGCCGCACATCGAACAGAAGTGCGCGACTTTTGCAGACTCTTTCGGCAAGGTTTCGTCGTGGAATGAGCGGGCTTTTTCCGGGTCCAGCGCGATGTTGAACTGGTCTTCCCAGCGGAATTCGAAGCGGGCCTTGGACATGGCGTTGTCGCGGATTTGCGCGCCGGGATGGCCTTTCGCCAGATCGGCGGCATGGGCGGCGATCTTGTAGGTGACGATGCCTTCGCGGACGTCCTGCTTGTTAGGCAAGCCAAGGTGTTCCTTCTGGGTGACATAGCACAGCATCGCGCAGCCGTACCAGCCGATGTTGGCGGCACCGATGGCGGAAGTGATGTGGTCGTAGCCGGGGGCGATGTCGGTGGTCAGAGGGCCTAAGGTATAGAACGGCGCTTCGAAGCAATCTTCCAGCTGTTTTTCCATGTTGACCTTGATCATTTGCAGCGGCACGTGGCCGGGGCCTTCGATCATGGTTTGAACGTCGTGTTTCCAGGCGACCTGGGTCAGTTCGCCCAGGGTTTCCAGCTCGCCGAATTGCGCTTCGTCGTTGGCGTCGTAAATCGAGCCCGGACGCAGGCCATCGCCCAGCGAGAACGACACGTCGTAGGCCTTCATGATTTCGCAGATTTCCTCGAAATTAGTGTAGAGGAAACTTTCCGTGTGGTGAGCCAGACACCATTTCGCCATGATGGAACCGCCGCGTGAGACGATGCCGGTCAGACGTTTGGCTGTTAGCGGTACGTGATGCAGACGCACGCCGGCATGGATGGTGAAATAATCCACGCCTTGTTCGGCTTGTTCGATCAGGGTGTCGCGGAAGATTTCCCAGGTCAGTTCTTCGGCCTTGCCGTCGACTTTTTCCAGCGCCTGATAAATCGGCACCGTGCCGATAGGCACCGGCGAGTTGCGCAATATCCATTCGCGGGTTTCGTGGATGTTTTTGCCGGTCGACAAGTCCATGATGGTGTCGGCGCCCCAACGGATGCCCCACAGCATTTTTTCAACTTCTTCCTCGATGGAAGAGGTTACCGCCGAATTGCCGAGGTTGCCGTTGATCTTGACCAGGAAATTACGGCCAATGATCATCGGCTCCAGTTCCGGGTGGTTGATGTTGGCTGGGATGATGGCGCGGCCTCTGGCGACTTCCGAACGCACGAATTCGGGCGTGATGAAGGACTGAATGTTGGCGCCATAGGAAAAGCCGGGATGCTGGCCTTGGTAACGGTCGCGCATCGCTTCCAGATTCTGGTTTTCGCGGATGGCGATGTATTCCATTTCCGGGGTGATGATGCCTTTGCGGGCGTAATGCATTTGGCTGACGTTATGGCCGGCCTTGGCGCGGCGCGGATTGCGGGCCAGCTCGAAACGCAGGTGCGCAGTTTTCGGGTCGTGCAAACGTTCGTGGCCGAATTTGGACGTCGGGCCGCTCAGCAATTCGGTGTCGCCGCGTTCCTCTATCCAGGCGCCGCGTATCGAACCCAGGCCTTTATGCAGATTGACGTCGACATTGGGGTCGGTGTAGACGCCGGAGGTATCGTAGACGAAGATCGGCGGATTTTTTTCCGCGCCGAACTGGGCAGGCGTGTCCGACAGGCTGATCTTGCGCATCGGCACTTGGATGTCGGGGCGGCTGCCGGGGATGTAGATTTTTTCCGAGGCAGGGTAAGAATCGATTCTTACGCTACTGCCGGTGTCGGTAGTAATTTCATTGCGGACAGCGCTCATGCTTATCTCCAAAATATCAAATAAGTCGCAAGCGCAGGGAAAACAAGGGCTTTCCTACGCCGGCATTAACCGGGTCAGGTACGAAGGGTTTTTCTCAGCTCTGCCGACTTACATCCCGACAAAGCACCCCTAGCCTTAAGGTAGGCGCGCAGGGTATATGATAATCGCCCGAATTGCAAGCCGAAGGCGGCGGGCTGGTTGAATAAAATGCTTATAAAACAATGGGTTTTTATCCTTGTTCCAGCTGTTGCTGCCAACCCGCGAAGGCCCTGCTGGCGCAGCGTAATCGGACGAATGGCATTCATCGCTACCAACCGAGGAATTGGCGTTGCAACACCCTCCGGTGAATAAATGCCGTTCGCCACGTATCGATGAAAAGTGGAATATAAGCCCATCAATCGCGAACAAGCCGGTGTGTGCTCGCCTTCACTGGCTAAGGATTGGCAATCCCTTTCCGAACTTTTGATGGTCTGGCTTGTTTAAGCGACTGGGCGCCATGCTGGTTTCGGTACTAGGCATTAGGATAAATTAGACGAAAGACGCGTTATTCTGCAAAGGGCTGTTGGCGGGTGTTGCGGGCCGTTCGTGCCGAGTCAATCGAAGCATGAGTGGCCCGCAACACGATCAGCCGGAAGGTGATTGAAAAATCCCGTACATCCTTCGGCAAGCTCAGAATGAACGGGGTTTTTCTGCGCTTCTCAGGGTAATGAGTTGTCGTCCGACAGGCGCGCCCAGACCGGCGTGGATAGTGGCGTAGAGCGATTTTTCTAGCAATGGGGGGCGATGGCGATGGAGCAAGACAAGAAGGCTGAAAATATAGATGTTTCAACACGAGTCCAGGCTTGGTTCGATCGAAACATCCTTGAATTGGGACGGCAGGTGCGCTTGAGTTATCTGCCGCCGTTGATGGTGTATTTAGCGGCAGGCATTTCCGGGCTGACCGGTATCGTCGGCACTTTTTTCGTCAAGGAATACCTGGGCTTGTCGGCCGAATTTCTGGCGGCGCTGGGTTTTTGGGTCATGCTGCCGTGGACCCTGAAAATGCCCATCGGCCATTTGGTCGATTTATGGTGGCCGCACAAAAACAAACTGGTCTATCTGGGCGGCACGCTGATCGCGGCCAGTTTGCTGATCATGAGCAATCTCTTGGCCGATCCCCGCTACATGGGGGCTATCATGCCGGCCGAAAACTGGTACGTGCTGGCTGCGCTGCTGGCGCCTATCGGGTACGTGATACAGGACACCGTGGCCGATGCGATGACGGTCGAGGCGGTGCCACGCCACGATAGCCAGGGAAGGCCGGTTTGCGAGGCCGAGGCGCATTTGGCGCACACGACCATGCAAACCCTGGGCAGGGTGGCCGTCATCGGCGGCTCCATGCTGGTGGCGGCCGCCAATGTGCTTCTTTTCAGCGGCGTCGGGACGATGACTGTGGCGGAAAAAGCCGAGGTCTATCTGCTTATTTATCATTGGGCCTTGCTGGTGCCGTTGGTTTCGGTGGCCGGCGTGTTGCTAGCAGCTTATCTGCGCCATCTGCAAGCGTGCGAGCTTGCCGCGCAAGGCTACGAATTCGAAGATATTTATCGTTTGTTGGGACGAAGAGAACAACAGCTCACGCAAGCCAATTGGTGGATATTGGCAGGCGGTTTCGGTTTCGCCCTGTTCGCCTTGGTCATGGGGCTGGCCGAACTGTCGTATAACGAAGAGATCGTATTCGCCGGCTCGTTGTCTATCGTGCTGTTTTTGATTCGGCGCCTGACCGGCGATCTGGACAGGCGCGATCGTCATCGGCTTTACGGTACGGCCTTTGTGATCTTTGCCTTTCGCGCCGTACCGACAACCGGTTCCGGCGAAACCTGGTGGATGATAGACGAGCTGGGCTTCGATCAGCAATTCTTATCCCAGCTATCGCTATTGACCAGTGCCTTGACCTTGATGGGCATGTTTATTTTTCGGCGTTTCATGGCCGAGCGTCCGATTACTTATATTATCGCGGCGTTGACGGTGGCCCTGGGCGTGTTGTATCTGCCGAATCTCGGTTTGTATTACGGCCTGCACGAGTGGACCGCGGCGCATAGCGGCGGCGTGGTCGATGCCCGCTTCATTGCACTGTTCGATACCGCGCTGGAATCGCCGTTGGGGCAGATTTCGATGATTCCGATGCTGGCCTGGATCGCGCATTCCGCGCCGGAAAAACTGAAGGCGACTTATTTTGCGGTGATGGCGGCTTTCGTCAATCTGGCCTTGTCGCTATCGCAATTGTTGACTAAGGTGCTCAACCAGTGGTTTCCGATTACTCGGGAGGTCAAGGATGCCGCAACAGGTTTGGTGACCGTGCCGGTCGATTACAGCGAGTTGGGCGTGCTGTTGATTTGCGTGATGATGCTCAGCTTGGCAATGCCGTTGTTGGCGATAGTGGTCGCCAATCGTACTTTTTTGGCCGAAAATGAATAAGCAAGTCATCCGGAACCCGAAAGCACGATTCGGGCTACGCCGGCTGACACAACTGGTAAAATAGCCGCTTGATCGCCGCTACGGCCCTGTTTCATTCAACTTCTGATTTACCACCCACTTGAAAACAATATGAAATTAGAAAAATCTTCCCGTTTTTCCGCTTGCCCCGGTCCAGTGGTGACCATCGTACTCGACGGCGTGGGCATTTCGCCGCGCGAAGACGGCGATGCGGTGAAAGCCGCCCGCACCCCGGTCCTGGACCGTTTGATGGCAAGCTATCCGATGACCAAGCTGCTCGCGCACGGCAAGGCCGTCGGCATGCCCAGCGATGAAGACATGGGCAATAGCGAAGTTGGCCACAATGCTTTCGGTGCGGGACGGGTGTTTGCCCAAGGCGCCAAACTGGTGGCGGAATCCATCTCTAGCGGCCATTTGTGGCAAGGCCATGCCTGGCACGACGTGGTGGCCACCGCCAAGCAAGGCGGCACCCTGCATTTCCTCGGCCTGTTCTCCGACGGCAACGTACATTCGCACATCGACCATTTGAAAGCGATGATCGAACGGGCAAAACAAGAAGGCGTGGCTAAGGTGCGGATTCATATTTTGCTGGATGGTCGCGATGTCGGCGAAACCTCGGCGCTGGATTATGTCGATCCCTTCGAAGCTTATCTGGACAGCTTACGCAGCCCCGAATTCGATGTAGCGATCGCCTCCGGCGGCGGCCGGATGAGCATCACGATGGACCGCTACGAAGCGGACTGGAGCATGGTAAAACGCGGCTGGGACATTCATGTGCTCGGCCAGGGCCGGCAATTCGCCAGCGCCCACGAAGCGATCGAAACCTATCGCAACGAACTGAAAGTGATCGACCAGGACTTGCCCGGTTTCGTCATTGCCAAAGACGGCGCGCCGCTAGGTACTATCGTTGACGGTGATGCGGTGGTGTTTTTCAACTTCCGTGGGGACCGGGCCATCGAAATTTCCCGCGCCTTTACCGAAGAACAATTCAGCCCGTTCGAACGCGGCCCGCTGCCGAAAGTCACTTACGCCGGCATGATGCAATACGACGGCGACACCAAACTGCCGCCGCGCTTTCTGGTCGAACCGCCGACCATCGACCGCACCCTGGGCGAATATCTGGCCAAAAACGGCATTACTCAATACGCCATCAGCGAAACCCAAAAATTCGGCCACGTTACCTATTTCTGGAATGGCAACCGCTCAGGTAAGTTCGACGAAGCCCTGGAAACCTACGTGGAAATCCCCAGCGACGTGGTGCCGTTCGAGCAACGGCCGTGGATGAAATGCGCGGAGATCACCGACACCCTGATAGCCGCGGTTCGTAGCGGCAAATACCGCTATCTGCGGGTCAATTACGCCAACGGTGACATGGTCGGTCATACCGGCAATTTCGAGGCGGCGGTCACCGCGATGCAGGGCCTGGATTTGCAATTGGCGCGTCTGATTCCGGTGATTCTGGAAATGAATGGCACGGCGATCATCACCGCCGACCACGGCAACGCCGACGAAATGTACGAGCTGGACAAAAAAGGCAACGTGATTCGCAATGGCGAAGGCCGTACCAAATCCAAGACCTCGCACACCTTGAATCCGGTGCCGTTTGTGTTGATTTCCGGGGAGAACCCAGGCTACAAACTGCGCCAGGATTTAACGGCGCCGGGCCTGTCGAACTCGGCGGCCACGATATTGAACCTGCTCGGCTTCGAAGCGCCGGAAGACTACGATCCTAGCCTGATCGAAGCCGTCTAAAGTTTGTTTTTCTTGATTCTTATCCAGTAACTCCGGGCGGGCACACGTGTTTGTGCCCGCGCTATCGGACTGTTGGGTGACGCTAATCGTCCGGTTTCGCCGTTTTGAATCGGGCGGCCGCCCCCAAAAGACCAATCACGAAGAAAGCCGTGCCGACCAAGGTAAAGCGCAGGTTGGACTTTTCAATAGTCAAGTCATCGGTAGCGTAGAGCATGAAAATGACGGCGACACCTCCCCAGGCAAGAAAACGCAACGCGGCGAATATCATAATCTTGGCTAACGTTGTAGGTTCGCTCGCCGGCGTGTCCATGCGGTAGGCTATAAAACCGCACACCAGAGCCGGCAGAATTCCCCAACGGGTATGGTCTACGAAGCTTTCCAGAAAATTGAAATGCTCTCTGTGGTAGACCGTTAACTCGAGAATGAGCGTCGATACCGTGGTGCTGACGATGAAGCCCAAAATCATCATCGCCATATAGAAGCCATAGTATCGATCGGCTTGCTCTTTTTGATGCCTGAAAGCGACTGTCCGCGAGATAAACACCAGCGCTATCGGCAGCACATACATTGGAATAACGTAGGCGATCCACCTCAGTGTGGTGTAACTAAAGTGTGGCAGCGGTTTATCGGGAAACAGGAAGGCATTGTGAAGCGAGACCGATATTTCTCGCCCCAGTATCACCCCGATAGCGGTGGCGGCCGTGAAAAGCAAAATATATTTATAGGTGTGTTTCAAGCGCGCTTCGTGGACGTTACCGCCAAGCTTCTTCACGGTTGCCCAGATATCGTTCTCGCTCGCGCTTCCGAACACGACCAGAGCGGCTAGCAAGCGGCAGTGCAGGCCGGTCAGGCGGTCCAGTTCCTTTATCAAGTTGAGCGTCTTGGTATAGTGTGGCTCCGCTTGCTTCCAGACGGCTATTTTTTCCGACATCGCGTTATAGGAGATACAGATTTCTCCCCACTTTAGCGATGGCTCACTGAAAAGACGCTGAAAAGACGAGTCGTTCGCGTAGTTTTGTATCTGGTCAAAAAGCAGGCAATTATGAGCCCATTTATACTCGACCGTGGCGCTGGATTTTTCGAAATCGCCGGGGTTAATGCTCTGTACCAGAAGGCGGTCGGCAATTTGTGCTTTTAATTTATCGTCTACCGCCGCTAACCGCGACGCGATTAGCGCGTTATAGACCTCTACCGCTTTTGTCGGAATTGCGAAAGCGTCATGAATACTGTCCCTTAAAATCAGCAAGGGATTGAATGTGCTTTCCCAGGCAATAAAAAAAAGCAATAGCCCGGCGGCGATCAAAGGTACCAGTGTATTTTCGTCCAAGCCATGCAGCAGGTTCACCAACTCCCCGACGCTAAGGCTGGTAACGACCAGCGTCACCAGCGGTTCCAAGGGCAGCCACTCCCAAGTGAGCAACCAAAAAAGTGCCGCCATAAACGTGCAGTACAAGGCAATCCCCGACCAGTAGGTGCTTCGGCGAATAAAGTATTGGGGCAAGGTCGGCTCGGCACCTAGCTGAATTCGGCGCTTTTGAAAGGAACCATAGGCGAGGAAGAATGCCGCCACGGATCCAAGAAACTGAATCGAAAGGGTAATTAAGAATTCGAGAGTCATCGTGTGGCTGTTCCTACGTACTTTTCACGAGGTTTAGAGTTAAGGGTAATCAAGTAGTGCCTGATTATAAACACGCTGATCGAATAACTATGGGTATTTTTAGGTCTGTTCGGCCAAGCCTGGATTGGCGTGACGGCAGATCTGAATAAGTAAGCGCGTTTCCGGTACTTTATATCGATTGAAATGCCTATTTGCCGATTGATGCGCGACTTGGGCGGGCCTGTAAAACCAAACACCGATTGAAAGCGACGAATTTCAGGCACGGTCAAGCCATTGCGCGAAACCGATCCGGATCGGCCCAATTTAGCTCGTAACATGGAGTAAGTTATTGCCCGCCGTTTACTCCGGGTTCCGCAAGCTCGATCCGAGCATTTCCTTATGTTCTGCGATAGGCATGTACGTTTCCCGTACAAATCGCTGCCAATCTTCAATATTGTCCACATCCCATTGCATAGCCAGCTCGTAAACTTTCAGTTTTATGCTGGCCGCCCGCCAGCGGGTTTCCGTCATCACCGTTTCATTGCCCCAAACCATGTTTTCGAATAAATTCGGCTGCGGCGCATTCAGACCGATCAAAACATAGCCGCCGTCTTCTGCGGGGCCGAGCACCGCCTCGTGGCCTTTTTGCAACGCCAAAAAAGCTTGGCGTAAATCGTCTATCGTTAAGCTTGGGCAATCGCAGCCGATCAGCACGGCGTGACGGTGTGTTGTCAACGTCTCAACAAATGCATTCAGCATTCTCTCGCCCAGATCGGCACCGCGTTGTGCTAGCAGGGTCAGCGGATAATCCTTTGCGCATTGTGCAAAGAATGGATGCCCGGAATCGGGCGCGCAATAGAGGTGAACCGGGCACAAGGGCTGCCGAAAGGCGCGGTCCAGCGTGAAATGCGTCAACTGACTATGCGCGGCGGCGGCTTGCCCGGCATTCAACGCCGGTTGCAGCCGGGTTTTAACCTGGCCTGCGACCGGTGCCTTGCAGAAGATCAGCAATACGCTATCGGGAAACAGATAAGCCATATCAACGCGCCCGTAGACGCTTAAATGGCAGCGCCAGCAGCTTGATGAAGCTCAGTTCCGATTCATCCCGAAAACCGTTCAAGCCTATCGTCATCTCTGTCTGCGTTTGTTGCGAGTCGGCGCAGTAGGTCTTGAACAATCTGTCCCAGCACGACAGTGAAAAGCCGTAATTGCTGTCGGTTTCCGCTTGCCGGGCCGAATGATGAATGCGGTGCATGTCCGGCGTCACCAGCCAATAACGCAGCCGGCGTTCAAAAACCGGCGGCAGGGCTACATTGCCGTGATTGAATAGCGCGCAGCCGTTCAGGATCATCTCGAAAGCGATTACAGCACCCGGTTCGGCGCCGAGCAACAACACCAGCGCTACCTTGTACAGCATCGACAGCATGATCTCGAACGGGTGAAAACGCACCGCAGTCGTGGTGTCGAAATCGATGTCGGTGTGATGCACCTGATGCAGGTGCCAGAACCAGCGCCAGCGGTGTGCGGCAATATGCTGGGCGTAAATCGCCAGATCCAGCAGCAACAGACTCAGCGTTATCGATAGCCAGTGCGGCGCATGAATCAGGTTGAACAAGCCGATTTGCCGTTCGGCAGCCCAGATTGCCGCCAGCCAGGCCGCGGCGCCGATGCTGAGCCGCATCGCTACGACATTCAACGCCGCCAGGCCGAGATTGATAGGCCAACGCCGGCGCCGCTCCATGCTCAAGCGGCGTTTGGGGCGGTAGATTTCCCAAGCCGCCATCAACAACAAAATCCCGATGAACACGCCGAAGCGGACCATGGCTTCCATTAACTTCTCCGATAATAACGGGCAGCCAGATCGTCGGGATCGGCGCCGAAAAAATAAGCCAGCCTCAGCCGCCACATCAGCAGGATGGTCTTGAAAATGCCGTGCCGTTGCCAGCGCCGCGCCGAGGTGACGACCTTGTCGGTCAGGCAGCAAGGTTTGCCGAGTTTTTTTAGGCTGGCGCTGATGGCAATGTCTTCCATCAATCCGATCTCGGGAAAGCCGCCCACCGCTTGAAATGCTTGACGGCTGATGAACATCGCCTGATCGCCGGTGGCGATGCCGGTCAATCGGGATCGCCAGTTCATCATCAACGCGATCAGTTTAAAGATAAGCTGTTGGCTATCGAATTCGACATCGAAGCGCCCCCATCGGTAACCGCCGTCAATCGCCTGCAAGATGCGATTGACGGCGAAGCCTGGCAAACGGGTATCGGCGTGTAAAAACAGCAAGACATCGGCGTTGGCCTGCTCTGCGCCGCAATTCATTTGTCTGGCCCGGCCGCGAGAACTGTGCAGCACCTCGTCGACCAGTGGCGCGGCGATAGCCGGACTATCGTCGTCGCTGCCGCCGTCGGCCAACAACAGTTCACAGTCATTTCGTAGCGGCTGTAAGGCTTGAAGTGTATTGGCAATCTGTGCGGCTTCGTTGATTGCCGGAATGACGATGCTGAGCCGCGGTTTCACGATAATTTGCTCTCCAGCGCGCCGCCGCAACTGCTGCCTTGACCTGCCGTGCAGCCGTAACAATGCGCGGCGGTGGCGATAGCCGCACCATTCAGGGCTTTCGGCGCCAGGTCGGCGATATGCTGGCGAGCCTTGGTGCTCGGGCCCAGCGGCATGGCCAGCATCTGGTTGAAATCGCAATCGTAGACATAGCCTTGCCAGTCGATGCTGATGGTATTCAGGCACATCAGGCCGTCGAGATTGTCGGCGCGAAAGTTGTTGCGCAACAAGTCCAGATAATCGCCGAATCGGCCCTGACTGACCAGCATGCTGCCGAAGCGCTGGATGGGCATGTTGGCGATGGCAAACAGGCTGTTGAATACAATGCCGTAATGCTGCCGCAGATGTGCTTTATAGGCCAGTTCCAAATTGGCTTGATCGGGCGGCAATACCGCATCTTGCGGGTTGTAGACCAGATTCAGCCGCAACGGGCCGTCCGTTTGGCCGTAACCCAAGCCGTTCAGGCGTTGCAAGGCCGCCAGACTGTCATGAAACACACCCTTGCCGCGTTGCTTGTCGACGTTTTCCTGCAGATAGCAGGGCAGGGAGGCGACGATTTCCACCTGCTGTTCGGCCAAAAACTCCGCCAGTCCGGCATGGTCGGGATCTTCCAATATCGTCAGATTGCAGCGGTCTATCACTTTCATGCCTTTGCTCCGCGCCACCTCGACCAGTTGCCGAAAATTCGGGTGCATTTCCGGCGCGCCGCCGGTTAAATCCAGGGTATGAATACCGGCGGCTTGGGCGAATGCCAGCACCTGTTGCAGGGTTTCCAAGCTCATCAGCTCGGTGCGTTTGGGGCCGGCGTTGACGTGGCAATGCACGCAGCTCAGGTTGCACAGATAGCCGAGATTGACTTGCAGGATTTCCAGCGGTTTGCGGACGATGGCCGGAAAGTCGCTGTCGGCTAGTAATGGTCTGGTGTCGTGCATGTTTAATCCTTGGAAAATCAGATGTCGCCGTAATAGGCGCTCACTCGTCCATTGCCGTTCGTCTGCATGGAGGCAGGAGTTCGGCAACCATTGCCGAGTCGGTATCGGTCATCGTCGTTACACGAGGCAACGCATCAATCCGTAAACTGTTTCGGCTGTAAGTGTTTCGACAACACCGGTATCAACGACAATCCGCCCAACAGGCTCAAGGCCAGCAGTGTTTGCCAGGAAAACAATTGATCCAGCCGCTCGATGCGTCCCAGCGACTGGCCGAGATTGGCGAATATGAAACTACCCGGCATGATACCGACAAAGGTGGTTATCAGGTAGGTGCGCATCGATACCGAGGTAAAGGCCGGCGCCAGATTCACCAGCCAGAACGGAAACAGCGGCACCAGGCGCAGGAACAGCAGATAATTGAAAGCATCGGCCTGAAAACCGTCCAGCAGTTTTTGCGACAGGGCATGCTGTTGCAAGCGCCGCTGCGCCCAATCCGCAAATAAATAGCGTGCCAGCCAGAACACCGCTCCTGCCCCGACAGTGGCGGAAACCACGATCAACAAGGTGCCTGTCCAGCGGCCGAATAGAAATCCCAGCAACAGCGACAATACCGTGCCGCCCGGCAGACTCAAGGCGGTGGATAGGCTGTACCCCACGCCGCAAGCCAGCAGCATGGCCAGATAATGTTGGGCGGTAAAATCCATTAAGGTTTGCCTGTGCTCGCGGATATTGTCCAGGCTTAACAATTGCGGGCCGTCGAGTAGAAAGAATGCAGCTATTGAAATCGGCACTAGCCAGATTAATTGTTGTTTTTGCATGGCTGTTCTCCTTGGGAAACTGGAATCGGGCTTGGGCTGTGAAGTGCGCCTTTCGAAGCCGGTAGACAATCTTTAGGCAAAAAGGTCCTCAACCCCGCAAACCAAAAAGCCATTTCAACCATTGTTTTCGGCTTGGCGTTAGCGCTTCCTTGAGCCTTTGATCGGCGACCCGGCGGTTGATTTGCGCCAGCGTCGGGTAGATGTGAATGGTGTTACTCAGGTCGGAGGCTTTCATACCCTTGGCTATCGCCAGCACATACTCAGCGATCAGTTCCCCGGCCTGAGGGCCTACGATGCAGGCGCCGAGCAGTTTTCCGTTTGGCGCGGTGATGATCTTGGCCAGGCCGGCGGTTTCGCCAGCCGTCACCGCCCGGTCGATGTCGGCGAACGGGAAGCGATAGACGCGATGGGCGATGCCTTGTTGAACGGCTTCGTTTTCCGACAAACCGACCCTAGCCAGTTCCGGGTCGGTATAGGTGCACCAGGGGATGTTTTCGATCTTCGCCTTGCTTGGCCAGTGGAACAGCGCGTTTCTCAACACCATGCCGGCTTGATGCTCGGCCATGTGCGTGAACAGATATGGCCCGGCAACGTCGCCGCAGGCGTAGATGTTTTTATTGGTGGTGCGCAGTCTGCCGTCCAGCACCAGGCGGCCGCCGTTCAAATCGACACCGGCCTGTTCCAGCCCCAGGTTTTCCAGATTCGGCTTGCGGCCGGCCGCGATCAGCAAATGACTGCCGCTCAGCCAGTATTGGCCCTGTTGGGGATGCTCCAGCAGTACGCGTATTTCGCCATTCTCTTTTTCGACTTTGACCACCTGAATTCCCAGATGCAGGTCTATGCCTTCCTGTCGAAATTGTGTGCCTACCACCTCGCTGACCTCTTCGTCCTCGCGCGGCAACAGGCGCGGAGCAAGGTCGAACAGTGTCACCCGGCTGCCGAGGCGAGCCAGGGCTTGCGCCATTTCGCAGCCTATCGGTCCGCCGCCCAGTATCAACAAATGCCGAATATTTTCCTGTACTGAAAATAGAGTTTCGTTGGTCAGATAAGGCGTTTGCTCCAAACCGGGCAGGGGTGGAATCGCCGGACGGGTACCGGTGGCGATCACGAAGTTCTTGGCGCGTAGCGTCCGGTCGCCTACGGCAAAGGCATCGTGAGCGGTAAATTGCCCGGCACCGAAAATCACTTCCACGCCCAAAGCCGCAAAACGTTCCGGGCTGTCGTTGGGGGCTATTTGTTCGATGACGCTGCGTACTCTTTGCATCACGGCAGGCAAATCGACAGCCGGGGTCTGGGCAGGAATGCCGAAATGTTCGGCATCTCGCAGGGTATGGGCGACCTTGGCGCTGTGGATCAGGGTTTTGCTGGGCACGCAGCCGTAATGCAGGCAATCGCCGCCCAAGGCCTTGTTCTCCACCAAAACCACTTTCGCACCCAGCGTCGCCGCGCCGGCGGCCGCCACCAAGCCGGCCGCGCCGCCGCCTATGATGCATAAATCGTATTCTGTAGCGTTAGGCATGATTGCCTCCTGTCATTAACGTTTTGGCTTTTGGTCGTTATGCTCCGCATAACCTTACAGGCAATTGATTGTCGGATGAGTTGTATCGCACCCAGTCAAGATAACGGTTGTCTTAATCCGGTGGGTTCTCCGGCGCTATTCGCATAAACGGCAGTCGCCCCATGATTCCCAGAATGACGCTAGCCGCCAGTGCGCTTAAAAAAATCGCGCCCAGCGTGCTGCCGGATAATTGTTCCGTACCCGAATTTAGCTTCACAAAAATAAAAATCAAAAAATAAGCCGGGATATAAAACCCGAAGGTCCAGAACATAATAAAACCGGTTTTTCTCAATCCACGGCTTTGCAGCTTCTGTAAAACTGGAATTCCCCAAAAGCCGACAATGATAACCGTGAGAATAAATACGGTGCCGGTCAGAATGTCGGTGGCCGAATTCGGCGACGCCGGCGTCAGCGCTTGCAACTCCAGCAAAGACTGCAGAATGACCAGGATAATCAAGGGAATGGCGACGAATTTTTGTGCGTTGGTGAAAGGCTTGTCCTTTTGCCGTCCCAACCTGGACTGCATTTCCTGTTCCAAGCGTTCCAGCAATTCGCTGTCCAAACCGGAATCTTTTTTGAGTTTCTCTATCTCGATTCTTAATTTCAGCAGTTGGAAATTTTTTTCCACTCTGTCCAAATCGACCTTACGGTTACGGGTTAAGCCCAGCCCGTCCTTGATTCGCGGCCAGTAAACCACCAGATAATAAAAAATAACGATAATGCCTGTGGAGACATTAGCCTGTAAATTTTCGACGGTTTTGATAATTTCCTGAACTTCCATACAACCTCCGGCAGAAAGATGTTTGAGCGGGATTTATCATGTTGCCTGCGTTAATTCATGACTTGTCGTTCAACAACATGCGCCCTCGGCCTTCGCCGTTTCGCCATGCGGCGCTGGCGTGCAATCGAACAGGCCAAAGTGGTGGGATTTGTCGCCCAGTATCCGGAAATGGTCGGCATAGCGGCTGGCGGCCAGCATGTCGGCGGTGTTGCCGCAAACCCGTAACGGCCTGCCGGTTTCGAAATGATGATGGTCGTCGAGTTCGAAAGTGTGTGGATGTTCGGGCAGGGTGCCCAGATAACAGGCCACCTGGCCGTAATCCTCGCAGCGGTCTTCCAAAGCCATTTTGAAAGCGCGGACGGTCACCGATTTGAATTTGACCATGCCGATCTTGGCGGCAACTTCCGGGTCGTCCAGGCTGATAGGAGTTTGCTTGACGGCGCGCACGTCGGGGCAGCCCAGGTCCTGCAGAATTCGCCGGAAATCTTCCCAATACAAGGCGCCGCCCAGGCATTCGCCCAGCAGCACGGGGTCTTGGCGTAGTGCCGCCGGAATCCGACGGTCGGCGAACACGTCGGAAAAATACAATTCGCCGCCCGGTTTCAGTACCCGGAATATTTCCGCCAACACCCTGGGTTTTTCCGGCGACAGGTTGATGACGCAATTGGATACCACCACGTCAACGCTGTTGTCGGCGATGCCTACCGTAGCCAGATTTTCGATATGGCCGTGCAGGAATTCGACATTGGCATAACCGAAACGCTCTGCATGCCATTCGCGGTGCCGCACCGCCACTTCCAGTTGTTCCGGGGTCATATCCACGCCGATGACCCGCCCGGCCGGGCCGACCAATTTAGACAATAAATAGCAGTCGCGGCCGGTGCCGCAGCCCAGATCCAGCACGATCTTTCCTAATAAGGCCGGCGGCAGCGGCGAGCCACAGCCATAGAAGCGCTCCAGCACTTCCGGGTGCAGGCCGGCCAATAAGGCTTTGATATGGCTGGGCATGGCGTCGATGCTGCAACAGGCGCTGGTTTTCAAGTCGTTGCTGGATTGCAAAACCTGACCGTAGTAATGGCGGACGGATTCGCTGATTTCGATGCTGGTAGTCATGTTGGCCTCTTAACTGTTTCGGAATAATACACAACGAATGCCGTGTGCTTGCATTGATAGGTGCGGCAGTTGTGGCCGCATAATCATGCGACGCTTTCGGCCTGTTGTTCCTATCGGACAAGCGGAGCGTCTTAGCGTTGCATACGGCTTGGCAACTGTATTTAGATAAAGTTCAGGGTGAATGATACACCGGGATCAGATTCGACGAGCAGTTGGGCAAAAGCAAATTGGTATTTGTAACTGCATCGCCACTAGCGAGTCTTGATATGATTAACTTTCATTTTTTAGCTGGCGGATGGGAAACAAATTTTGGCAACGCATGACGAACAGCAATTCAGCCGTCTCGATGTCGGTTTTGCCCGGTTTTTGGGTGAGCGCTGCCTAGTGAGCGGCGAACGGAAATCCCGTTTTGAAACCTTGCTGATGCTGTTGTCTTCTCGGCAGGCGGCGGGGCATAGCTGTGTGAGTTTGGCAGCCGATGATGTGGCGTTGGTCGAGTCAACCGGTCTTGCCTCCGATGGCAGTTGCGTGATGCCGTTGGTAATAGAAAAAAGCCGGCTGTATCTGCATCGTTACTGGTTGTACGAGCAGCGTCTGGCTGGACAGTTGGCGGCATTGTCCGATCGGTATTTCGCCGCCACCCAAGCGGATGAGGTTTTGGATCGTTACTTCCCGTCGACCGGTGCTGACATCGATTGGCAAAAACAGGCTGCCAAAAGCGCGGTTTCCCAGGCTTTAACCATCATCACCGGTGGCCCCGGTACCGGCAAGACCACCACGGTGGTGAAAATACTGGCGTTGCTGCAAGAAATGTCCGAGTTCCCTCTGCATATTGCCCTGGCGGCGCCGACCGGCAAAGCGGCGATGCGCCTGCAGGAGTCTATTGCGATTAATAAGCAGGGCTTGCCCTGTGTGCAGAGCATCAAGGATGGTATTCCCGAGAAAGTGATGACCTTGCATCGCTTGCTGGGCGCCAAGCCGCCTTCGCCTTATTTCAGGCATTGCGCCGACCAGCCCTTGCCTTACGATCTGCTGGTGGTGGATGAAACTTCGATGGTCGATCTGGCGCTGATGAGCAAGTTGGTCGATGCCTTGAAGCCGGGGGCGCGGCTGATTTTGTTGGGCGATAAAGATCAACTGGCGTCCGTCGAATCGGGTGCGGTGTTGGCGGATTTGACGCAGAGTTTGCCTGGGCAAACCGTGGAGTTAATGAAGTCGCATCGATTCCAAGGCGACATCAAGGCTTTGGCGGATGCCGTCAATCGGCAGCAAGCTGAACAGGCCTGGCGGTTGCTGCAGAATTCCGATGCCGATGCCTCGTTGCTGAAGGCCGAACCCATCGATTTTATCGTCGAAAATTATCTTGAGTATCTGAGGTTAATGGCTTGTGGCGCCGATTTTCCGGAAGTTTTTGCGGCTTTCGACCGTTTCCGGGTGTTGTGCTCCAATCAGCGCGGGCCAAACTCTGTGTCCGATATTAATGCTCGTGTCGAGCAGGAACTTGCCAGACGCAACAAGATCAGGTTGGGCGGGCAGTGGTATCAGGGGCGGCCAGTGATGATAACGGCCAATAATCCGGGCTTGCAGCTTTTCAACGGCGACATCGGCTTGTGTCTGGCCGATCCCGAAAACGATGGGCAATTGCGGGTGTTTTTTTTACGCGGCGACGGCAGCGTTAAAAAATTGCAGCCGGCGCGATTGCTGGCTTGCGAAACGGTGTTTGCGATGACGATACATAAAAGTCAGGGCTCGGAATTCCAGCGGGTGTTGATCATGCTGCCGGAGCGGATTAACCCGGTTCTCAGCAAGGAACTGTTATACACGGCGATCACCCGCGCCAAAACCAATGTCAAACTGGTTGCCGATCAGGCCGTCTTTATGGCCGCCATTGCCCATAAAGTGCAGCGGGACAGCGGACTTGGCGACAAACTGCAGACTCTAAGCGGGAGTAATCGCCCATGAAATCGATCAAAAAACGTTTCAAGTCGTTATTGGCCGAGATTGAACAGCTTGCCAGCGAGCTTGGCTTGCTCTGTGCGGGTTTACCGTTGTTGAGCGAGATGCAACAAACAGCCGATAAGATTTTGCGCGCTTGCGAAGATTTAAGCTCGCAGGTGTCCGAGCTAAAAAAAGCGGCTTTTAGAGACGGTATTGCCGAGGCCGAGGCTTTGGCTGAATTGGAGGAGATGGTCGATAGCGATGCGATTAGTGTGCTGGAAGACCGGTTTTTTGCCGAGCTGGGCAATCATGCCGATAGCGGCGCCGGCGAGTTTCTTCAGCAATTGCTGGAAAAAATCGACAAGCGCTACACGAAGATGATCGAACGCATTCAGCAATTAAGCGCTTTGCTGGATGAGGATGGGGAGTAGGGTCTTACTCACTACTTCCTACTCTCCAAGCCCTAATGGTCGCGCTGCACCGAGAAGCGGGCCAGGGTTTCAAGCGCGCGTTTGTATTCGGAATCCGGCAAACACTGCAGCGATTCAATGGCTTTTGCCGCGGCGCGATCGGCGCATTGCTCGGTATATTCGATGGCCTTAGTGGCCTTTACCACGGCATAAACTTCGTTAAACGCTTCGCGAGAGCCTTGACGGATGGCGTCGATCACGATTTTTGCCTGCTGTTCGTTGCCGTGTTGGATGGCATAAATCAGCGGCAGGGTAGGTTTGCCTTCCGCCAGGTCGTCGCCCAGGTTTTTGCCCAGCTCTTCGGTGCTGGCCTTGTAATCCAGTGCATCGTCGATCAACTGAAACGCCACGCCCAGTTGTTGGCCGTAAATTGCCAGTGCCTCTTCCGTAGCGGGATCGGCGCCGGAAATAACCGCCGCCAGCCGTGTTGCGGTGCTGAATAAAATGGCGGTTTTACGGGCAATGACTTCCAGATATTTTTCTTCGGTGGTATCGGGGTTATTGCAATTCAACAATTGCAATACTTCGCCTTCGGCAATGGCGGTAGTAGTTTTGGAAAGGATTTCCATCACCCGCATATTGTTGGTGCGCACCATCATTTCGAACGCGCTGGAATAGAGGTAGTCGCCAACCAATACGCTGGCGGCATTGCCCCAGACGGCGTTGGCCGATTCCTTGCCGCGGCGCAGCACCGATTCGTCGACCACGTCGTCGTGCAGCAAGGTGGCGGTGTGAATAAATTCTATAACCGCGGCCATAATCAAATGATGATCGTCGACCTTGCCCTGTGCCTTGGCGGCCAGCAACAGCAACATCGGCCGCAAGCGTTTGCCGCCGTTGCCGATAATGTAGTGGCCGATTTGATTGATCAGCACCACATCCGAACTCAATTCGTTCAGGATCAGCTGATCGACGGCCAGAGTCTCCGTGACGGTTAAGCTTTTGATGGAATCAAAATCGATGGTTACCGAAGCTGTCGTTGAATCTTTTGCTATCATGGGTGTTATCGGAAGTTTCGGTAGCGCATAGCGTGGAATTAAATAGCCCGCCATGCTATGAATATTAGCGAACAGTGTCAATAGTACCTGCGTATCGCCTTGTCAGGCTGTTAGCCTTTCATTTATGAACTAATTCAAGGAAGGCTTTGATTCTTGCTTATTGACAAGCACTTCAAATTGACAGGCAAGCGGCTCTTCACGTATTATCCGCATCCTTTTTTATCCGTTTCTCAAACAGGCAGTAGCACATGAAAAGAACATACCAACCCAGCAAAATCAAACGCGCCAGAACTCACGGCTTTCGTGCCAGAATGGCTACCGTTGGCGGACGCAAAGTGATCAATGCGCGTAGAGCCAAAGGCCGCGCTTCGTTGACGGTTTAATTGTCGGCGGAAAACTTCGGCTTTCCTGTTCAGTTTCGGCTAGGGACGCCCGCTGATTATAAAAATGTATTTACCAATCCCGTAAAGTCGATAGACAAATACTTTACGGTGTTAGCGATCCCCAATACCTTGCCGCACCCTCGGCTGGGTTTGGCCATTGCAAAAAAAACAATAAAAAAAGCAGTCGCAAGGAATCGCATAAAAAGGACTGTCAGGGAAAGCTTTAGACTGCAGCGGCAGCATATCGTCAACATTGATATTGTTGTATTGGCACGAGGGGACGCCGCAAGTGCACCCTCGTTGATATTGAGGAAGTCATTGGAAAGGCATTGGCTTAAACTGGTAGATCGATGCGGCTCCTGCTAATAGCGCTCATTAAGGCTTACAAATACTTCATAAGTCCGTTGCTGGGACCGACATGTCGGTTTTATCCCAGCTGCTCAAGTTATGGCTTGGAGGCAATCCAGTTACATGGTGCCGCCAAAGGCTCCTACCTCACGCTTCGCCGATTATTAAAATGCCACCCTTTTCACGAGGGCGGCATTGACCCTGTTCCAGAAAAATTGAGTAAATAACAATGGATAACATTAGATTTGTACTTGTCATGGCGATGTTGATGATTTCCTATATGCTTTGGGAATCATGGCAGATCGATTATGGCCCCAAGCCACAGGCGTTCATCTCCGACAAGCCTACCGTGGCCGGTAACAGCGATACCGGATCAGCCTCGGGTGTTTCGCAACAAAACACGGCTCAGCCAGGCGGCAATACCGCGACCGTAGCCGCTGCTCCCAACGACAAAATTATTACGGTTAAAACCGATGTTTTTGCATTGGAAATCGATACTCAAGGCGGCACCTTACGTAATCTCGATCTGCTGCAATATCCCCACGAAAAAGAAAACACCGTCGTCAATAAAGCTTATGCTCTGATCGGCCTGGACGCGCCTGAGAAAAATCTGTCGCCCATCCGTTTGTTCGACAACAGCCCGGAAAACCAGTTTCTGGCGCAAAGCGGCTTGGTTGCCAGCGACAACTCGGCGGCGGGACCGGATCATCACGCCAGCTTTAGCGCCGAAAAAACCGCTTATGTGTTGCAGGAAGGCCAAGATCAACTCAGTATCCCATTGACCTGGACCAACGAACAAGGCTTGCGCGTTACCAAAATATTTACCTTTAAACGCGGTAGCTATGCCATTGGCGTGGAGCACAAAATCAGCAATCAGTCGGCTAAGCCCTGGTCCGGACGCCAATACGATCAGCTGCTTAGAGTCGAGCACAGCGATAAAAGCAACAATAATTTCATCAGAACCTATTCCGGCGGCGTTGTTTATACCGAAAAGGACAAATACAAAAAAATCAAATACGAAGACATGGGCGACAACCTGAATGTCACCACGCAAGGCGGCTGGAGCGCAATGATTCAGCATTATTTCGCCAGCGCCTGGATCCCGCCCGCCGACCAGGAAAATCATTTCTACACCAAGGCACTTAACGATTCTCGTTATGTCATTGGCTCCTACTCGCCCGATACCACTATTCAGCCGAATAGCGAAGGCGTGTTGAACGCCCAGCTTTATGCCGGTCCGAAAATTCAGCCAATTTTGGAGGCCATTGCGCCGGGTCTTGAGTTAACTGTCGATTACAGCTGGTTGACCGTGATTGCCAAACCGATCTACTGGCTGTTGAACGAAATTCACGGCTTCGTCGACAACTGGGGCGTGGCGATTTTGGGCGTCACGTTTTTCATTAAACTGCTGTTCTTCAAACTGTCGAAAGCCAGCTATCAGTCGATGGCGAAAATGCGCAAGATTCAGCCTCGCCTGAAAGAACTGCAAGAGCGTTATGCCGACGACAGGCAGAAGTTCAACACCGAAATGATGGCGATGTACAAGCGCGAGAAGGTTAATCCGCTCGGCGGCTGTTTGCCTATCATGGTGCAGATTCCGGTATTTATCTCGCTGTATTGGGTGCTGATCGAAACCGTGGAATTGCGTCAGGCCGACTTCGCGCTGTGGATACAAGACTTGTCTGCGCAGGATCCGTTCTACCTGCTGCCGATTCTGTACGGCATCACCATGAAAATTCAGCAAGGCTTGAACCCGGCGCCTATCGATCCCTTGCAGGCTCAGGTGATGAAAATGTTCCCCATCGTTTTCACCGTCTTCTTCCTGTTCTTCCCTTCGGGATTGGTGCTGTACTGGATTTGCAACAACAGCTTGTCGATTATCCAGCAGTGGTACATCACCAAGCACATTCTTGAAGCGGATTCCCATCACGCACATTAAGCGATTATGGTAGCAACCGGCGATACCATCGCCGCTATCGCCACACCGCCGGGCAACGGCGGTGTCGGCATCATCCGCATTTCCGGGCCTGCCGTTAACGACATTGCCCGGCATCTTGTACGCAAACCCCTCAAACCCCGATACGCCCTGTTTTCCAGCTTTCTGGATGCGGACGGCTGTGTCATCGATTCCGGTTTAATCCTTTACTTTCCTGGCCCGGCCTCGTTTACCGGCGAAGACGTTTTGGAGTTGCAAGGTCATGGCGGCAGCGTGGTTCTGGATATGCTGTTGCGTCGGGTTTTGGCGCTGGGAGCCCGATTGGCCAATCCCGGCGAATTTAGCCAGCGAGCCTTTCTCAATAATAAAATCGATCTTGCCCAGGCCGAAGCCATAGCCGATCTGATCACCAGCGGCACCGAGCAAGCCGTGCGCTCGGCCCAGCAATCCATGCAGGGCGTGTTTTCCGAGCAGATCAACGAGCTGATAGACGAGCTAATCGAATTACGGGTTTATATCGAAGCTGCCATCGATTTTGTCGACGAAGAAATCGACTTTCTCAGCGACGGCGTGGTTGCCGGCAAAATCGCCCAACTTCAAGGCAGAGTCCGTAAAATTCAGGCAACCGCCCAGCAAGGCCGATTGCTGCACGACGGCATGACCGTGGTTTTGGCCGGCAAACCCAATGCCGGAAAATCCAGTTTGCTCAATGCCTTGGCCGGGCACGAAGCGGCCATCGTCACCGACATAGCCGGCACCACCCGCGATGTGTTGAGGGAGCGCATTCAGCTCGACGGCATGCCGCTACACATCATCGACACCGCCGGATTGCGCGACAGCGACAATCCGGTGGAGCAGGAAGGTATTCGCCGCGCGCATCGGGAAATCGAAAGGGCCGACAAGGTGTTGTTGTTATTGGACAGCACCGAGCCTGAAAGCGATTCGCTCCTTAGCAGTTTGCCGCCGAAAGTCGACATTACCAAAGTGTTCAATAAGATTGATGTTTCGGGTGGACAGCCAAGAATCGTCGAATCCGAACAGGGCGTGGCCATTTATCTGTCGATTAAAACCGGTGCCGGCATGGACTTGCTGAAACAGCATCTCAAACAAAGCGTCGGATTTACCGAAACCGGTGACAGCGTATTTATCGCCCGTAGAAGACATATCCAGGCGCTGATCGAAGCGCAGCAGTCGCTGCAAAATGCTTGCGAACAATTGCAAAACCAGGCACCGGAGCTGGTCGCGGAAGATTTGCGTCAGGCGCAAAACAGCTTGTCGGAAATCACCGGCGAATTCAGTTCCGACGACCTGCTGGGCGAAATTTTTTCCAGTTTTTGTATCGGAAAATAACTCTAGTTCCGGTACGTTCCGCGTTGTTCCACACAACCTCAGTAAGCCCGCACCTTTGCGGGCTTTTTTGTTCCGCAATCGTCTTGAGTGTTCCGGTAAAATCCGCTTAAATGTGTGCCCATATGTGTTCCCAAGGCTGCAAGAGGCGTGCCCACGATGGTTTGACTTTGTGCCCTAGGCCTTTTTTCAAAATCAAGTTATCCGGCTAAATCATGGGCACGCATGCTACAAACAATCGATCAAAAGCCAATATTAACAAGGGCTATAGCCATTTTTATTTGGTGATTTGGTTTATCCAACTTGGCGAAATTGACTTGGGCACACATCAAAATACTGCCAACTATGGGCACACATCATTGAGGAGCGGCGCAAATTATGTCTTTGACTGATACCAAGCTAAGAAACCTAAAGCCAAGGGATAAGGCTTATCAGATAGCTGACGACAGCGGCCTGTTTATCGAGGTCATGCCGGGTGGCGCCATGCCTTGGCGACTACGTTACCGGCTGACTGGCAAGCAAGAGAAGATCACACTCGGCGAATACCCGACTTATTCCCTGGCCGAAGCCCGCACTTGGCGCGACGATTGCAAGGCATTGATCGGCCGCGGCCTGTCTCCAATGGTGCTGAAGCGCGGCGACCCAATACCCGACGATACCACGACAATCGCCAAAGAGCTGGCACAAGCCTTTGTTCTCAATTGGTGCCTGAAAGCCCGCGAAAAGATCAAAGCCAAGGAAGAATCCAAGCAGGCCGAAACCACGGTCGAGGCATTCGCCCGGCGCTGGTTTGCCGAGATTGTGGAGCAGAATAATAGCAACCCGCGCAATACCAAGCGCGTGATCGAGAAGGACATAATCCCGGCCATTGGTAGCAAGCAACTGGCCGATGTGACCGTTACCGACATTCTGACGATTACCGACCGCATCAAGGCGAGAGGCGCCGACCAGATGGCACTGCAAACCCGCAACGTATTGAAGCGGCTATTTGCCTATGCCATTGCCAGGGAAAAAGCTCAGTTCAACCCGGCGGCTGCCATAGAGGCCAAGTTTATCGCCACGGCCAAAAGCCGAGACGTGGCTTTGTCGCCGGATGAGGTCGGGCGGCTTTTGCGCGGTATATATCAATCCAGCATGAAGCGTTCACATAAGTTGGCGCTGCATTTGCTGATCCTGTGCATGGTGCGCAAAACGGAGCTGATCGAAGCCCGATGGGAAGAAATCGACTTGGACAAGGCGGAATGGAGCATTCCCGGCGAACGCATGAAGAAAGACAAGCCGCACCTTGTCCCACTATCCCGCCAGGCGGTCGCCATGCTGGAAGAGCTGAAAGGCTTAGCCAGTGGATCGGCTTGGGTGTTTCCCAGTCGCGGCACCTTGGATAAGCCCATTTCGCATAGCACCTTAAACGTAACTGTCCGGGCGCTGGAGATCGACATCCGCGACTTCGTGATTCACGACTTTCGCCGTACCGCATCGACCCATCTACACGAGGCCGGCTTCAATTCAGACTGGATCGAAAAATGTCTGGCCCACGAAACCAAGGGCATACGCGGTGTTTACAACCGGGCGCAATACGCCGACCAGCGTCGGCAAATGCTGCAATGGTGGGCCGACTTCGTGGATAGCCAAATCGAGGAGGAACGAAAAGTCATCATCGGCCGCTTTGGTAAGGCTTACCAAGCAGGCTAAACCCATTTAACCGGATAGCCTTCGCGGGGCGAAAAGCTGGAATCGTCAACCTGCCGGCCGGTTAATCCTTTTTGACGATGCACTTTGACGGAGTGTTGCAGTGTCTGGTTTTTCAGAGTTCAAAACGTTTGACCTGTGGTCTATTCACGAATTAACCAATTTTTGCTGTGGGCTGCGACCGAAAGAGTTCCGGGAAGATTTAGCAGAGGACATTAGCAATGCGAAAGATAGAATCAACAGAGCTTGCTTGGCTAAGGCGTTACCATTCATAGACCCGACAGACGCTACTTCTGGCGATAAGTTATACGGCCATAACCGCTTCTTTCGGCCGGCCGATGCTGCACGGTGGGCGCGACCGCTATTCCCTAAGTTCCCCGACGACTTTATTGATTTAGACAGCACGCCTTTGCCTTGTAATGCCTCTGTCGCTGGCAACCACATATCGAAAGACCTTATTTTGCTCAATCGCGCTGCCAAAGAGTTCTGGAGCACAGCCGACCCGGACGACAAAGCGACCCACCCCACCAATGATGAAGTGACCGAATGGCTAAAACAGCAAGGCATGAGCCAAAATTCGGCGGAACAGGGTGCTACCATCATCAGGCCGGAATGGGCCGCCAAGGGTCGAAGATAAGAAACTCCAACCACCATTCAAACCCTGTAGCGGCAATGGATGGAGCAATTATCACCCGCTATTTTTCGCCGCAATGGCAGCACATGGACCGCTATTAAGCCACCCGAAAATAACAATAATGCCGTAGCTATGCCGGTAAGTTCCGGCGAATGCTACGGAGTTGCGAGCATGTCCGCACAACCACCCATCGCGCCGACCATCATCCGGCGCAAACAGTTAGAAGCCCGTACCGGGCTTACCCGGTCCACCATTTATGCCAAGCTAAAGCGCAATCCACAGCGCCCCGGTGACTATGATCCGACATTTCCAAAGCCGGTATCAATCGGTTCTAGGGCGGTCGGCTGGCTTGAGGAAGAGGTCAATTCTTGGATCGATAGCCAAATCAAGAAAAGCCGCCAAACCGACAAGGTGGGCGCATGACAAACAGACTGCCACCACCGTCCCCACCGTATTCGGAAAATCCAAGCGAAGCCTTAATCATCAACGCTGCCGCGAAAAAGGCCTTTAACGTTCGATCCAGCGCGGCTTTCTCGTTTATGGAAGATGCCAGAAAGGTTTTTTACAAAGTGGAGCTGGGCATCAGCCCTGCAATCCTTAGAGACTATCCAGGCTTCAAAACATTGGCCGAAAAATGCCCCGCTTCGTTAGCGGTTACATTCATCAGCGCCTTACAGGATGGATTCTTGAGCCTTGCCAAGGTCGAGAATATCGATAGCGCACAGAAGCAATTGGCTTTGATGTGCGGTACGGTGCGATGCGCAATCGAAGCCTTTGAGATTATCAACACCCAACAAACTGAATTCAGTGAAAACGAGGAAGTTTTCATGCGCGCCTTGTCACGGCGCATCAATTTGTCGGCAAAATCGATCAACCTGTTACGGGGATTCATTCAATGAATTTGACCAACTCCCCTTCAACGGCTATTCTGTCGCCGTCGGTGAACTTATCCGATGGCGGCAGGATTTGCACGACGCCGGCAAGGATAAACCCCATGCAAATATCTCATTCAAACCACGCGGCACAGGCCTTTGCCTGTCCGCCTTTCCCGCAATGCGCCTACGCCTTCAGCAGCGATCCGACGCTACAGGGTCGAAGCGGCCCCAAAGTGTACAACCTGCAACAACTTGCCTTCTTGGAAGGGTTCGCTGATGGGCGGTGGAAACCGGTATCTGTCCGCGATGAATCCCACCTGATCGACGGCGATTTGTATGTGCTTGGCTGGCGCTTTGATTACCGCCGAAGCCTAGATCCCATCACCACCAGCGAATACCGCCTGATGAAATGGCAGATTCGCCTTTTGAAGCGGCTAAGCCGCAGACTCGCACAGGAGAACCTGTTCCCATCGCCCGAAGCGAAAACGAACATATTGGCGCACATGTACAGCCTTAGGATATGAACAATAAAGCATAACCATGTCTCCAAATAAGAGCGGATTGGACAAACCGCCTCAACATAGCTACACTTCATACGCCAATACGAAAGTGGGTGCTATGCTGATCCGGTGGACTTTGATACGCTCCGTTTACCGTGTCACTTAACCAACTTTATGACACCCCTTGGATAACAAGGGGTGTCATTTCAATATACCCTCCCTTGTTAAGCTTTTATAAGCCGTCATTGCGGCGCTATCGCTTACCCCGGATTGACGAACAATTTGCCAAGGCCTGGCCGAAACGCCTAACAAACGCGTATCGACAAGTAGCTCTTGGGCAAATTTATCCGCCTGCCATTCAGAGTCCTCAATAGTTTTATGGCATCCACCATGCTCGTTTCTAGCATACACAGTCTCTTCGCGATGAATGGTTAGATGCCCCAACTCGTGCGCCATCGTAAACCGGCCAAAACCATCGCCCTTTCTAGCTTTGTCATATACGTCCATCCGGATTCTGATGAGGTTCCTTTTCGGGAACGTCAATCCATAATCGTCAGGCATTAATTCTTTTTCAACGATTTCCAGATCCAACCATTCTCGCTCATGCATTGCCTCAATAAGCTCAACAATCGGAAAATATTCGCCAGTAATACCAAATGAATCCTTAAGCTTCTGAGCCTCACACCGTATCTCCTTGGTATAAAGCGGCCTAACCTTATGCCCCCTATTCATCAATCACTCCTTTTCTTGCTGTTTAAAATCTCAAAAATGCTCTTTTTTTGATCAGGCGACAAGTCCGCCACCTGTCTGGCAAACGCACTAACCAATGTTCTTTCATCATCTGCTGCACTGCGCAGATCAATCTTTACCGAAACCGGCGAGTTATCCGCCGCTTTGCGCAATTCATTCTTTTGAACCTCATTCAAAGAAAAATAGGCCGCAATTTTTTCCAACAAGTCCTCCGTGATACTTTTTTTGCCATTTTCCACGGCAGACAAATAAGCGCTCGAAAGACTAATCATGTCAGCCATGTCACCCAATACAACCCCTTTGTCTATCCTAAGTTTCCTCACGAATTTACCGAATTCAGTTAACATACCCGCACCCTCCCCAAATCATAATAATAACAACATCAACCATAAATAGATTCTTCTAAATAACCAAATATAGGTTAATGTACGAAACAATTATATGGTTGTCATCAAAAAAATCAACACCTTTATTCTGTATTTTTGCACCCATGGTAATCCCCCGAAAAAAGAGCGACTTAACAGTAGAATTTTTTTTCGCTTTCGTATGCCAAAGGAGTGCTGGATCACTTGATGTTCCAGCAGGCACAAGAAATGGTATCGCTGGGCTAAGCGAAGAGCTTGAACCCCATAAAGACCATAAATGACTATCTGGCATGCCCGGCTAAAGTCTAGCGCCGCCGGCCCGTGTTGAGATGGCAGAAGTAATATAATGGACTTTTGTAATGTAAAAGTTGCATATTGGCTTTTTTTAACTTACTCTGCGCGCGAGCCTAAGGGCTCGGAACGTCTTTAACCAATCAGGTACATAATTATGAGCGAAACCAGCACCTCACTTTACGAACAATTAGGCGGCGAAGCAGCCGTTAACGCCGCTGTCGATATTTTTTACCGGAAAGTGCTTACCGACTATCGAATCAACCGTTTCTTCGATAATACCGATATTGAAAAGCAGGCCGCCAAACAAAAAGCTTTTTTAACCATGGCATTCGGCGGGCCTAATAACTACAACGGTGCGGACATGCGCCAGGCCCATGCCCATCTGGTGAAGAAGTTGGGTTTGGATGACTCCCATTTTGATGCGGTCATGGAGCATCTGGGGGCGACTTTGCAAGAACTGAACGTGCCACAAGCCTTGATTGGCCAAGTCGCCGCCATCGCGGAAAGCACCCGTAACGATGTATTAGGGCGATAAGGAAGGAGTCTGGGGGAATGTCGCAGAAAAAAATTACACTGGATGATAGAGATATTTTTTGCCATGAAGAAGAAACCGTTCTTGATGCACTATTACGCGAGAACATCGACATTCCCCATGCTTGCAGGGAAGGCGCCTGTCAAAGCTGCATGATTCGCAGCCTGAAGGGCGCTCCTCCCGCCGCCGCTCAAAATGGTTTAAAAGATGTGTTGCGGCATCAAAACCATTTTCTGGCCTGCTTGTGTTATCCGCAACAGGATATGGTCCTTAGTCTAAGTACGCCCGCGGACTTTTTTACCGAAGCGACAGTGGTCGGCAAAGAGCTGCTCAATGCGGAAACGCTGCTGTTAACCCTGCAATGCAAGGAATTGCTGGATTATTATGCCGGGCAATTTGTGAACTTAAAGCGCGCCGATGGGCTGGTGCGCAGTTACTCGATTGCCAACAACCGCATCCATGCCAATAAATTAACCTTTCATATCCGCAGATTGGCCGGTGGCCGATTTAGCGAATGGGCGCATCAGGAGCTGAATATCGGCGACAGCATTGCAGTCTCCGATCCCAAAGGGCTTTGTTATTATTTGCCCAGCGCTCCGGAACAAAGCATGCTGCTGATTGGCACCGGTAGCGGCCTGGCACCGCTGGCGGGGATTATCAGCGAGGCGCTGCATCATGGCCATACCGGGCCGATACATTTGTACCATGGCAGCCGGGAAATGGACGGCCTCTATTGGATCGAGGAAATGCAGCAATTGGCCCGCCAATATCCTAATTTTCACTACACGGCCTGCGTGTCCAGGGGCGATGCGCCGGAAGGCGTCGCCAAAGGCCGCGCCAATGATGTGGCTGTAGCTGCACTGCCCAGCCTGAAAGGTTGGCGGGTTTATTTATGCGGCCATCCGGACATGGTCAATCAAACCAAGCGGCAGGTCTATTTGAAAGGGGCGGCATTTCAGGATATTTATGCCGATGCGTTTCATGTGGCATCGGCCACGCTGGATTAATCCAGGCCGTTAATCAATACCGATTTTTATTGCCATGAAACTGATCGACTATGTACGCCAATTGACCAGGGCACCGATACAGTTAACCTTGTCGGAAAAGTGCATCTCCGCACTGGCCTGTCTCGCTGCGATTTTTTTAACCGCCACGGTAACCCAGATTTATACGAATGGATCTGCCTCGGTTTTGATCGCATCGATGGGGGCCTCGGCGGTGATTTTGTTTGCCATTCCCGGCAGCCCGCTGGCGCAACCCTGGCCTTTTGCCGGCGGGCAAATGCTTGCGGCGCTGATAGGTGTTTGCGCAGCGTATTATGTGCAAAATTTGGTGTGGGCCTCGGCGCTTGCGGTAGGGCTTTCGGTGTTTGTGATGCTGCTTTTGCGGTGTTTGCACCCGCCGGGAGCGGCAACGGCATTGGCGCCGGTGCTAAGCAATTTTCATCCACCCGTTCCGGATTTTGAGTTTATTCTCGCTCCGGTGGGCATTAACGTCGTCATGATGCTGGCGATAGCACTGGTCATTAATCGTCTGGTCTTACGGCGCGATTATCCGACCATGAGTCAGACTGTCCGCTATGCCAATCAGCAAGATAGCACCCAAGGTAATTTGATCGGGATTAGTCAGGCCGATATTGAACAAGCAACCCGCGACTTCGATCGTTTCCTGGATGTTAGCGCGGATGACTTGTGTCAAATTATGACCCGGCTGCAACTGCTGTCATTTCAAAAAAATTCAGGATCGATGACCTGCGGCGATATTATGCAGCGCAACATCATGACCGTCGAATACGCCACCGAAGTCGAAGCCGCTTGGCTATTGATGCACGAACACCGATTGAAAGCGTTGCCGGTCCTGGACAGAAGCAGCCGCGTCATCGGCATCGTCACGCAATATGATTTCTTAAAAAATCTCAAGCTGACGCCCTATCAAAATTTTCAGGACAAATGGTTGGCGTTTATCAAGCGCAGTCAGGATATCACCACCAACAAACCGGAAGCCATCGGCCACATCATGACCCGCAAGGTCAAGATCCTATCCGCCAGCGCCCATATCGCCGAACTCATCCCGCTGGTGGTCAACGAAGGTCACCATCATGTGCCTATCGTCGATGAGGAAGGGCGGTTCGTCGGCATGGTATTTCAAAGCCGTCTGCTATCGACATTGTTCAATAATCAGGCAGCCACCCAGGCAAGAGCCAAGAAAGCGCCAATAAGAAGCCTAAGATTAGGCAGAAAGCTAATCAAACCGAACGGCCCGCTTGCTGCTCGAAATTGATCGATAAGGTGCTTTGTTATTAAGCGCTTAAAGTCATTCAAGAGGATGAAAAGCGCTCAGATCCCAGGAATGCTAGAATTCTCTGTACGCGTTCAGCGTTAAAAAATCCAAACGCAATCAATAGCAACGGAAATATCGGTGGCCGGCTGCCGTTATTAGCTTGATCCGGCTTTCGTCTATATTATTACCGCACTGTTCGCGCCGCATGGCCGATTGCCTTCAAGGCGGTCCGGCCTGCCGGTTTTTTGAGTCTCTCACCGAAATAGGTTAGCCAAGATGCAACATAAACTCGCGACGACCCAGGTAAAAATACATGATCTCATCGCCAGCCGCTGGAGTCCTAGGGCATTTGACCCCGATAAACCGGTGGATCATGGCGATTTAATGGCCTTACTGGAAGCGGCGCGTTGGGCGCCCTCCTGCTTTAACGATCAGCCTTGGCGATTTATCGTTTGCGTCAGGGCTAATGACGAAAACGCTTGGCAGGATGCGCTGGAGGTCGTTGCGGAAAAGAACCGTCTGTGGGCTAAAAACGCGCCGGTTTTGATGCTGTCGGTAGCGATGGCGGATTTTAACCATAACGGCAAGCCAAACCGCTGGGCCATGTACGATACCGGTGCGGCCGCGGTTAGCTTGTGCTTGCAGGCCAATGCCTTAGGATTGGTCGCGCATCAGATGGGGGGGTTCGATGCCGACAAGGCCCGGCAGGTTTTCAAGTTGCCGGATGGCTGTACGCCTATGGCGATGATGGCGATAGGCTACCAAGCCGAGGCCGAAACGCTGGCCGATGATTTCAAAAGCGCCGAATTGGCGGAACGCAGCCGGTTTCCGCTGCAGCAGTGTTTTTATTCGGGTGGATGGGGCGGCGAGTTGGAATAATGGAACATTGTTTCTATCCTTCTTTCCGAGGGTGCGTAGCGATGACGACAACCCGGTTTGATGCTTCCGGGTTAGGGTTGTGAAAAACGCCGGATCGTCCGCCTACGCGCGTAGCCTGATCGAAGCCAGTCTCGATCCGTTGGTGACGATCAGTGCCGACGGCAAGATCATGGACGTTAATAACGCCACGGAAAAAGCTACCGGCCTTTCCCGAGACAAATTAATCGGTAGCGATTTTTCCAATTATTTCACCGAGCCGCAGAAGGCCCGAGACGGCTATCAATTGGCGTTTTCTCAAGGGATGGTCAGGGATTATCCGCTGGCCATTTGCCATGTTTCCGGCAAGATTACCGACGTCCTTTACAACGCCACCGTTTACCGCGACGAGCATGGCAGTGTTGCCGGGCTTTTTGCGGCGGCACGGGATGTTACGGCGCTAAAAAAGGCTCAGCAGAAATTGGAAGAGGCCATATTGCAGATGCAGGTGATCCGGGAAATGACCGATTTACTGCAAAGCTGCCAAAAAATGGACGAAGCTTATCCGATTATCAAATCGGCACTGATCCGCTTGTTCCCGGAGTCGAGCGGTGGCGTTTACATTGCCGATGCATCCGGTAATTTGCTGTTGTTGGTCGATTCCTGGGGGCAAGGTCCGCTGGAAACCGTTTTTACGCCCGACGAATGTTGGGCCATGCGGCGCGGTCGCATCCATGCAGTGTTGCTCGACACTTCCCTTAATCCCAAATGCGAGCACGTTAAGCAGAACTCCGCGCCGTATGTCTGCATTCCCTTGCTGGCGCATTCGCATGGATTGGGGCTGATTTATATCCAGTGCGACGGCGACTGTAACGACCAGGTCGATATGGAAAGAAAACTGTCGATCGCGGAAACCGCAGCCGATAGCGCCAGGCTGGCCCTGGCCAATCTGATGCTGCGCGAAGAATTGCGGGCTTTGTCGATAAGGGACCCGTTAACCGGCTTATACAATCGGCGTTTTCTCGAAGAAGCGCTTGATCGCGAGCTGGTGAGAATGGCTCGGGCCAAAAAAATGCTGGCGGTGGCGATGATCGATATCGATCATTTCAAGTCATTTAACGACAGCTATGGCCATGATGCCGGGGACGAAGTGTTGAAGCAGGCCGCGCAGCTGATGATGGGGTTTCGGCAAGGTAACGACATCGTTTGCCGCTATGGCGGCGAAGAATTCGTGGTAGTCATGACCGAAATCAAGCCCGAAACGGCGATGGAACGTTTCGAGGCGTTACGGAGATCGATAGAAAAAATGCCGATCAAATTGGGCGGGCATGGCCAGCATCAGATTACCGTCTCGATAGGCGTAGCCATCTATCCTGCACAGGGCCATACCCGCATTGAACTGGTAACCCGTTCCGATCAGGCGCTTTACCAAGCCAAAGAATCCGGGCGCAATCGGGTGGTGGTGATCAAATAGCCACGTTCCGCTGTAAAAGCGGAACGGCCCAAACCGGGTTTAATCTATTTGTGCGGCGCATAGGCAAACGGTTTGGCCAGCGGTTCGCCGACAAAAATGCCCTGGCCGGGTTGGGCAACGCTTTTCCAATAGGCTTCGATCAGCGAGCTGCCTCTCAGGTAATAAAACATCAACACCCCAGGGTTAGGGAATTTAGCCGGAAAGTTGCAGGGCTCGACTACCGCGCCATAACTGGCCGTGGCGCCGGCTTGCAGCCATTCCATGATGTTCATCTGATCGCTACCGGACATCACGCCGCCGGTCGAGGTTAGATGGTCGGCAACCGCGCCCGGCAAGTAGCGGTTTTCGGCCAGATGCGGCACCTTGGTCAGGCCGGTGAAGTAAAACATCACATCCTGACGGCCGGTAATATATTCCTGTTCCAGATAATTGACCGGCCAGAAACGGTTGAGCTTTTCGGCTATCTGCGGAAAAAATACCGCCCGCGAGCTGCGGGCCTGGTCAGAGGTTTTTAACAGATAGGCCGATCCTTGCGGATGGGAAAAATCGGCGGACACGCCGGTATCGATCAGTTTTTTGGTTTCCTCGAAATCCTTGCCGGCTAGCGCCATGGTGGGCCGCCAGCCGTGCGCTTTAAAGGGTTTGTCGGTTTCGGACGCATAGTAAGGGCTGTTACGGGTTTGCTTGCAGCCCTGAGCGCAAAATGCCGGATCGAAGCCGGCGGCAAAGGCGGTCGTGATCGACATGCATTCCACCCGGAACGGCTGCAGCCAGGTGAGTAGATAAGCCTGAACATGCGGCGGGGTCTGTTCGTCAACTTGTTGTTTCAGCTTCTCGAACTCGCGTTTTGATAGAATGGCCTGATGCGGGGAAAAGCGAATATGGATCAGTTGCTCGGCCGGAATCTGGCGTTGCTGCTGATAATAAGCGGCGATGCGCTGGCTCAAGGGGTCGGCATCGTTAACGATAACCGCCAGATCGTGGGCGCCAAACGCTTTTGTCGGCATGAATAAGGGGGAAATCGCCGCCCGTAGCGGGGTGCCGATCAATACGCCGGCCAATAGTAGCAGGATGAGGGTTGATTTGATTTGCAGTGAAAAGGGCACGCGGAGCTCCATCGGTTTTTGGGTGCTCGGTCTGTCGGCCGCTATCCGTGAGCAATGCCGAAACCGGTTTTTATCGGACTGGCAATTTAACCCGCCCAGAATTAAATGCAACACCAATTTACAACGGCCGGGCAAAATCGCTGCTTAATACCGATTTTTACCGGGCTGGCGGTTGGTTTTCCTTGTAAATCGCCGCCTTTTTCCGTTTTTTCAAGAGTCTGTTTATGGATGCCATAGCCAATATTCCCACCGTCGCCCATGTGATTCAACAGGCGGTAGCCCCGGTATTTCTATTGACCGGCGTCGGAGCCATTTTAGGAGTGATGACCAGCCGGTTGGGGCGTACCGTGGATAGGTTTCGCCGGCTCGGGGAAAGCGATCCCGATCGGCATGGTCAGGAAATGGCGGTTTTGTCGCAAAGGGCTCGCTGGATACATTGGGCAATCAGTCTGTGTACCTTGTGCGCGCTGTTTATCAGCATGTCTATCGTCGCGCTGTTTGTCGGCGTGGAAATGGCGGTCGATCTTTCCGATGCGGTAGCCATGCTATTCGTTGCCGCCATGCTGGCCCTGATCTGCGGTTTGCTATGTTTCCTGCGCGAAATCTCATTGGCGACCGGCGTCATCGACATCCGAAAATACCGCGACGACGATTGAACATGAGCCGGTCAAGGTAACCAGTCGCCGGAGCACGGCGAAATCGATCAATTCAGCGACAACTCTGTCCGCAAACGCTCCGCCATCAAGTCGACGAACGAACGGACTTTCGCCGACGAAAGGCGGCCTTCGCGGTGCAGTACATGGACAGGCACCGGTAGGCTTTCGAACTCGCCGAGCACGATTTTCAGCTTGCCAGTCTGTAGCGGCTCGGCAATTTGGTAGGACAGCAAGCGGGTAATGCCCAGGCCGGCCAAGGCCGCGCTGGCCGCCGAGTCGTTGTCGCTGACGCTCAATAGCGGTTGCAACTTGACCGTCTGCGTCTGGCCGCCCTGCTGAAAGCGCATTTCATTATTCGGATTTAAACCGCGCGCCAGGATGATTCGATGCCCCGGCAAATCGTCCGGCGTTTGCGGAATGCCGTGCGTGCCAAAATAATCCGGCGATGCGCATAGCACCCTCCTTACCGAGCCGACTCGCAGCGCCCGGTACGACGAATCGGGCAATTCGCCGATGCGGATCGCCACGTCCACGCCTTCCTCCAGCATGTTAACCATCCGGTCCATGAACAGTGCGTTGACTTCCACCACCGGGTAACGGCGTAAATACTCGACGATGCCCGGCATCACATACAAGCGGCCGAACAACACCGAGGCGGTGACGGTGAGTTGGCCGCGCGGTTCGGTGTTGATGCCCAGCGCCGCGTCGTCGGCTTCATCGGCCAAGGCGATGATGCGTTTGGCGTCTTCGTAATATTTCTGGCCGGCTTCGGTCATCCGCACGTAGCGGGTGGTGCGGTTCAACAATTTAACCCCCAACCGCTGTTCCAACGCCGCCACCGCGCGCGTCACGGCCGGCGGCGACATGTGTAACTTGCGGGCTCCGCCGGCAAAGCCCTCAGCCTCGACTACCGCGACATACACGCTCATTAAATGCAAACGATCCATTGATAATTCCAATTAACGGAATAGTTAATTGATAATTTTAGCCATTCTTTATTTTTATGCAATAAGACACACTGTACCCGCCTGCTGAATTTCACCCAGGTATATCAAACCCTTTTATTTTTTGGAGAACCATCATGAGCCGTATTACCACCGTTAGCAATGAAACCGCCAACACCGAACAACGCAGCCTATTGGATGCGATCCAAGCCCAGTTGGGCATGGTGCCTAATTTCTTGCGAGTGTTCGCCCACTCGCCGGATGCCTTGAAAGCTTTCCTCGGCTTGCATCACATCGCCAACCACGGCTCGCTGGATGCCGCCACCCGCGAACGCATCGCGCTGGCGCTGGCCCAGCAGAACCAATGCGAATACTGCCTGTCCGCGCACACCGCCATCGGCAGCCAAGCCGGTTTGAGCGGGACGGAAATCGAAGCCAACCGGGCCGGCTCCAGCCAGGACGCCAAGGCGGCGGTGGCGGTTAGATTCGCCCGCGCCCTGGTCGAGCACAAGGGCGAGGTTACCAACGCCGAGTTGCAGGCCATGCACGCCGCCGGTTTCAGCGAGGCGGACATCGTCGAGGTGATTACCCACGTCGGTATGAACGTGCTGACCAATATCCTGGGTAAAGCCAGCCGGGTCGACATCGACTTTCCGAAAGTGGCGCTAAAACAGGCAGCCTGAGTGAACCGGGCGTAAGCGTTCACCTCCCTCTTTGAAAAAGGAGGATCGAGGGGGACTGAACGCTTATAGCCGGGCTAAGTTCAAGGAAGGACTTGTGCCCGGATTTTTGCGCCGAATAGATTATGGTTATTCAATACGGTTGGCGGCTGTGTCGCAGTTAACGCCAATATTTCAATCCCAATCAGGAGCAAGGTCATGGCTCGCGCTTTTGCCAAAATCAGTTTCACCCCCGACGTGCAGGCAGTACAAGCCGAAATGGGTAGTCGTGCCGCGTATCGGTCAGCGGAACTCGGTGTGGATGAAGAGGTTGTGCTGAGCGACGCCGAGCAAGCTTTCATTGCCGAGCGCGACAGCTTTTATCAAGCCACGGTGAGTCAAACCGGCTGGCCCTATGTGCAGCATCGCGGCGGCCCCGTGGGATTCTTGAAAGTGTTGGATGAACAAACCATCGGTTATGCCGATTTCAGCGGCAACCGCCAATACATTTCGGTGGGCAATTTACGCGGCGACGACCGGGTGAGTTTGCTGCTGATGGACTATCCGCAACGGCGGCGTTTGAAAATCTGGGGTCGGGCGCGAGCGGTGGACGAACGTAGCGAGCCGGCATTGCTGGCGAAACTGGAGTCGCCCGACTTTCGTGCCCCGGTCGAGCGCGGCATCGTGATCCGAGTGGAAGCTTTCGACTGGAATTGTCCCAAGTACATTACGCCGCGCTACAGCCGGAACGAAGTCGAAGCGGTGTAGGCGCGATTGCTAGCCAGGGATGGCTAGCAATCTTTCCCGCTGGAAGCCGACACTCGCCGATACATTAGAGAAAGCAGCGCCGTAGGTGCTGATTAGCGTAGCAAGTAGCCTCGATGAAACAAAGTGGAATCGAGGATAATCAGAGCCATCAGTCCCTCGATTCCGTTTTACTGCATTGAGGTTACTTTATTTACGTTAAAACAAAGACATCTTCAAATTCCGGTGGGAGGGTGTCCCATTTGCCGCGCCGAGCACCGGAGCTTTTGGACGGAAATGGCGGGGTCAGGTCTTGCAAAATCACATCATCACTCCTTGTGTTTAGATTCATGTGCCTTAACGGCACGACTTACCGTTGTGTAATGCACGTTAAATGCAACCGCGATGGCTTTCATCGTATGAGCACCGCTCAGATAGGCCAAGGCCATTCCCGTAGGTGGGTCGTCGGCAAATTCCGATCGGTAGAAATCTATTGACTTTGCGATAGGACGCCGCTGCGCGCGGGGGATTTCATCCATAGATTGCTTGGAAGAAAAATTTGTCTGCATGCGTTTGATAAAGGCTTCTCTACCGAGATAAATCTGACCTTGTAGATCGTCCCAAACGCTAGGTAAACCCACTCCTGCACGAACGAAATCCTGGTAGCCGAGGCGAGCTCGGTCTCGATGCGAAGAAAATTGGGCCAGTATCCAGTCAGTCTGTAACCAGATGGGTAAAGGTGTCTGCCCAATCATCGCCGGATAACTGCTCCATTGCCAATCGCCAACATTATTGACCATACCCGCGCGCACCGGATTTAAGACAACATAGCGCGCCAGTTCCAGCAAATAGCTATCTTTTTCCACCAGAATCGCCTTATATCGACTTTGAAAAACATGGCCGACACGCGAATGTGTTCGATTTAGCCATTGCGTATAAACTCCGTTGAGTTGGCGCATGCCTTTGGCAAGATTTCCTTCCGGAGTTTCGATGACAAGATGATAGTGGTTGGTCATTAGGCAATAGGCGTGACAAAGCCAATTAAATCGTTCGCAAACTTGAGCCAATAGCGTCAGCCAAGTTTCACGGTCGGTATCCGAAAAATAAATATCCTCGCGTCGGTCGCCGCGTGAAGTGATGTGGTATAGCCCACCAGATAATTCTATGCGTAGAGGCCTTGCCATGGTGGGGAGTATGGAAGATTAATGTGATTTTGCAAGACCTGACCCCTTTGTGCGTCCCAGCGACCGGAGGGAGCGAACTTGAGCATAGGGTTAGGTGTGGCCACAAGGCAACTCACTTGGATTTTCCTCGTGGGTTGAGGAAGCCACCCGGCGCGCAATCCTCGACCTCGGCAACTACGCCATTGATAACGAGCGCAACGCCAACAATTGCCGCACCACCCCAAAACGGCATACCAGACAACCAGCTAAGCAAAGCACCACCCAAGGCGCACAAAGCGAGCCACACGGCAAATAACTTGAGATTGATGTGCGCTAGTTTCATCAGAACACCTAACGTGAAGTTGAGGGACGGGCCGCCGATAGGCGGGGCGTCCCCTCGAACGCAATGTTATGTTTGCTATCGAAAGAACTCAGAGCTTCAGGATCTTCTCGATCTCTTCAATGAGGTCGTCCCGCATGACACTCGCGCTTAGCCGGGGAGTATGCAGCGCATTCTCAATACGATGTACGTCGCCGACCTTATTCAATCCGTGCTTGTTCATGAACACTTGTACAAAGTAAAGGACTTCGTATCCTTCATTTTTGTCGATCCGCTCCCGATCGGTTATGCCTGTGTATTCACCATCGCCCTTGTCTCGGGCCCAAGTATATTTGTACTTATTCTCCTGCAGATGCTTCTTGCTCACCTTGACAGCCATCCTACTTCTCCTTTTCTTGGTTTGAAAACATAACGTGTAGCTAAGGGGCGCGCCGAAGGCGCGTCCCAGCGACCGCAGGGAGCGAACTTGAGCGCAGGGTTAGGCACGGATTGCCTGCACTTCTCGAACGACAAACTCGGCGCACGCAGGCAAAGCTTCTGCGAAAGAAAGTGTTTCGCCCTTTGGGTAGTAACCCACAACGAATTTATTGGACTCACGCATGAAATACCACCCAGGTGAAGCTCGCTTATCCTCAGACCAGCGGAGCCACTGCTCCACGAGCGCGGGATGACGAGAAAGATAGGTTGAAACGGCCTCAACAGAAAGCGCTGACTCGCACTGAGCAAGCCCAGACTCCGCAATAAGTTGAACGGGGGACTTACCACCACCATAGAAGTTAACAGGGAGGTTGCAAAGTCGGTCAATGACAATTTTGGGCTCCATGTATGTAGTGCCTAACGTAGAGCTAACCGGGCGCGGCCCAGAAAGCTGAAAAACAAAACCGCATTATAACCGCGCTCCGGTTGAGCGCCATGTTAGAACTTGGAGAAATAATTATGAGAAAAATATTTTGCATGATTGTGTTTTGGGCTATTGAACCGTTGCTTGATGAATGGAAAAGAGCGCAACAAAACTACATTTTAGGGAGCGGACGTAGGCTTGGACTCAATACCGTTTTAGCAAAGACTCCATAGACGTGACCGCAGCCGTTACAGAAAGCGACGTTAAACCATGCGTCTCCGCCTTTTGATGCCTCTTTGCTTTCTTCGCTGACGATGTGCTCAATGCCTTCGACTCCGCATTCTGGACAAATTGGATTAGCCACAAAAACTCCTTTAGTGATAGTGAATGAAAGTTCTAACGTGGAGCTAACCGGCGCTGCGCGGCCTTATCGCGCAGCGTCCAGCGACCGAAGGGAGCGAGGTTGAGCGCAGGGTTATGCCTCATTCTTTGGAAACAGGCCGTGCCAGCCCTTTTTGGGGAAGGGTACAGAAGAGAAAACCGCTGCATCCCGACCAAAGCAGCGACCTGAGAGGTTTGTGAAGTCACCGGCGGAACGTGGGTGCTCCGCGTACTGGACCACTGACTGACCTTGAGCAAAGAGCAACAGCGAAATGCCTTCGTTATTTTGAATTGTCGTCTTTCGCTCGACGTTCCAATCAAAACCGAGCGCACGCTTTGCCGCTGTGTTGTCGGAATATGGGCCGAGGATGCAGACACGCTCCCAGTTCCCGGGCACGGCCGCAGCAAGGTTTACCGTCTTTCCTTCCGTTGCTTTGAAATTCCGCGCGATGCTGTCCGAGACTTCCGACTGCTGGGCACACGCTCCAACAGAGAGAAGCCAAAAGGCAAACGCAACGCGGGTGGCGCGACTATGAGGCATAACGTGCTAGCTCAGCCGACGGCAAAAAGCGTAGCTTTTTGACGGTCGGCTGGAGTGTAATGTTAGCCGGCACGGACATGAGTAACCCCAAGGCGGACTACCGTGCAAACGCCAATAACGATGGCGAGTAGTAGCGTAATGACGACAAATTGAACGCCAAACTGTAACAGCCCACCCTCAATGGCCTTATGGTGAGCGGCCTGATTTAGTAGGCCGGAAGCAAATTGGCAACCACTGATGACAAACGCGCCAACAATGCAAAAGACGGCGAGGGAGATAGCCGTGCGTAGCCAGTAAATGGCGCCAATACACACCGCGATTTCAGGCGTGAAAACAATGCCCCATACGTACATAGGCACTGACTGCCAAGTGGCTAGTTGAGGAACAACCCAAGGCTCATAAATGAACTGCTGACTCAGCACGAAGGCAATGCCAAGGGCTAAAGCAAGAGATACATGCCTAAAAATTGGGCGCATTTGATGACGGCTAACGTAGAGCTAACCGGGCGCGGCACGGAAAGCTGAAAAATAAAACCGCATTATAATCGCGCTCCGGTTGAGCGCCATGTTATATGTATTTTTCACTGACAACCTGTAAGTCGGGTAGGCCTTCTTTCCAATTATCCCACTCGTCCATCAAATGAAGGTGATCGTAATCAGTACCCATTTCGTCCATTACATCTGCTGCATGATTTAAGAATTTAGCTAGTTCTCTAATTGTCTCTGCGGAGGCTGCAATAGCAATAGATTCCATCTCCATTAGACCCTCTAGCTCAGTATCTTTTTTCTTATATCCAGTAATCTTCATGATTTCACTAAATACATATAACGTAAAGCTAACCGGGCGCGGCACGGAAAGCTGAAAAAACAAAACCGCATTATAACCGCGCTCCGGTTGAGCGCCATGTTAGGCATGGGCTGGTATGGGGTGACTGCCAGCATAATTAAGCTACTCTTTGCCTTCGGCACAAAAGACAGGATTTTCCCAATGCGCATTTACAAATTTTTCCAACTCATCCTTGGTGGGAAATACTTTGTTTTCTAGCGAGATACCGTCTGGGGTCTCCTTCATCGGCTGGCCTGTTAATGGATTTGTGATGACAAAACCTACAGCGGGTTGGTTTGTGTTACTCATATATTTCTCCTTTTAAAGTGAAGCCGATCATAAATGCCTAACTATTGATTATCAGGCAAATCTGGCCATCTAATCTGATATTGACCGCCTTTTCAGGCACATTTGCTTGCATATTCTGAAAACTTGGCATATTTGCCTCGATAACTTGCTATTAGCCGTAAAATCAGGCAGTCTTGCCTGCATATTAAATTCGCCACTGACTCTATCAGGTAGGTGCTTTATGTCAAGTGAAAAATCGCCAAACTTGCTGGAAGACGTGCGTCGGGTGATGCGGCTAAAACATTATTCCTTGCATACCGAACGTAGTTATTGCGATTGGGTCAAGCAGTTCGTCAAGTTTCATCGGATGACGGAACGGCGGGCCTTGTTCGATGATAGCGAAGCCAAGATAGAAGCCTTTTTATCTTACTTGGCGACCCAGCGCAATGTGGCTGCGGCAACTCAGAATCAAGCCATGAATGCCTTGCTGTTTTTGTATAAGCAAGTCTTGGATATGCCCTTGACCCAGCGCATAGAGGCCATTCGCTCCAAAACGCATCGCCATATTCCGGTGGTGCTGTCGGTGGATGAGGTGAAGCAAGTGCTGGCGCGGCTGGAGGGCGTGCCGCAACTGGTGGTCAAGCTGTTGTACGGCAGCGGCTTGAGGATCAGCGAAGCCGTCCGTCTCAGGGTTCAGGACATCGATTTCGGTTACAAGCAGATTACCGTGCGTTCTGGCAAGGGCGATAAGGATAGGGTGACGACCTTTGCCGTCTCGCTGGCGCCCTTGCTGCTGAATCATCTCGACAAGGTCAAGGCGATACATGGCAAGGATTTGGCCGAGGGTTACGGCGCGGTTTATTTGCCTTATGCCTTGGCGAAGAAATATCCCAATGCCGAGCGCGAATGGGGCTGGCAATATGTGTTTCCGGCGCGTTCGTTGTCGGTCGATCCTTTGTCCGGTGCGACCCGCCGCCATCATATCGACCAGTCGCTGATCAATAAGGCGATACGGGCGGCGGTGCGGCAAGCCGACATCGTCAAGCGGGTTTCCGCGCATACCTTTCGCCATAGTTTTGCGACCCATCTGCTGCAACGCGGCACCGACATTCGCACCATACAGGCCTTGCTGGGGCATAACGACCTGGAAACGACGATGATTTATACCCATGTTTTGAATCAGGGCGGGCAGGGCGTGGTCAGCCCGTTGGACGATTTGGGGGGTAAGCGGTTGATCGATCAATTTCCTGCGCCTGAACAAGCCGGTTACGCACTAGATGAGGTTCAGCTCCCAAACACAAGCAGCACAAACCCCGCCAGCCTGAGATAATAGCCCCTTGTTATTCACCTAGCTGGTTCCGTGTCCACCAAACTCAACCCCCAACAACAAGCCGCCGTCAAGATCATAGATCGTCCCTTGCTGGTGCTGGCCGGCGCCGGCAGCGGCAAGACGCGGGTGATTACCGAGAAGATCGCTTATCTGGTTCAGCAGGGCATCGCCGCCCGAAATATCGCGGCGGTGACTTTTACCAACAAGGCTGCGCGGGAAATGAAAAGCCGGGTTGGGCGTTTGCTGGACGACAAGCAAGGCCGTGGGCTCAGGGTTTCGACCTTTCATTCCCTGGGATTAGATATTTTGCGGGCCGAACACAAAGCCCTGGGTTATAAGGCGTCGATTACCTTGTTCGACGAACAGGACAGGCTGACCTTGTTGCGCAATCTGATCAGCCACGGCGTCGGCGGTTGCGATATCGATAATGTCGAACAGTACAACTGGCAGATCGGTCAGTGGAAAAATGCCTTCGTGACACCGCTACAGGCCTTGAGTCAATCCGATGCCGGCAGTTTGCCGGCGGCGCTGCTTTACGAGGCTTTTACCCGCAGTTTGAAGGCTTATAACGCCACCGATTTCGACGATCTGATTTTGTTACCGGTGCTGCTGTTCCAACAGCATCCCGCGGTGTTGGAAAAGTGGCAGAACAAGATTCGCTATCTGCTGGTGGACGAATATCAGGATACCAACATCACCCAATATCAATTGGTCAAGCTATTGGCCGGCAATCTCGGCCGCTTCACCGTGGTTGGCGACGACGACCAGTCGATTTACGCTTGGCGTGGCGCCCAGCCGGAGAATCTTGGCCAATTGCAAAAAGATTACAGCCGTTTGCAGGTGATCAAGCTGGAACAGAATTACCGTTCCGCCGGGCGGATTTTGAAGGTGGCCAACCAATTGATCGCCAACAATCCGCACGCCTTCGAGAAAAAATTATGGAGCGAATTAGGTTATGGCGACCCTTTGCGGGTGCTGAGCCATAAGAACGACATCTTAGAGGCCAAGCAGGTCACGGCCGAGATAGTCCATCACCGCTTCAAGACCGGCGGCAGTTATGGCGATTATGCGATTCTGTATCGCGGCAATCATCAGTCGCGGCTGTTCGAGAAGGAGTTGCGCGAAAACAATGTGCCTTATTTCATCAGCGGTAGCGCCTCGTTTTTTTCCTACGCGGAAATAAAGGACGTGCTGGCTTATCTGCGCTTGCTGGTTAATCCCGGCGACGACGCGGCCTTCTTGCGGGTGATTAACACGCCGCGCCGGGAGATCGGCCCGACCACGCTGGAAAAGCTCGGCGCCTATGCCAACGAGCGGCATATCAGCCTGTTTGCGGCCTGCTCCGAGCTTGGCCTTCAGCAGCGGTTGCCGGAAAAATCGGTGCAGCGGCTGAGCAAATTTTGCGACTGGTTGAAGGAGACGGCGGTCAAGATCGAGCGCGAGGATAGTTTTGTCGTGATCAGCAAGATGATAGACGAAATTAATTATTCGGCGTGGTTGCAAGAGAACAGTAAAACCCCGGCATCGACCGAGCGCAAATTGAAAAACGTTTATGAGTTGATCGAGTGGTTGCAGCGCATAGCAACCAAGGAGCAAGGCGTTGAGCAATCCTTGGCGGATGTGATCGCCAAGGTGATGCTGTTGGATATTCTGGATCGCAATCAGGAAGACGAAGCCGGCGATCAGGTGAGCTTAATGACCTTGCATGCAGCCAAGGGCCTGGAGTTTCCGCATGTGTTTCTGATCGGCATGGAGGAAAACCTGCTGCCGCACCAGAACAGCATCGAAACCGACAATATCGAGGAAGAGCGGCGCTTGGCATATGTAGGCATCACTCGCGCCCAGCAGACGCTAACCTTCAGTTATTGTACGCATCGCAAGCGTTATGGCGAGATGGCGGAATGCGAACCCAGCCGGTTTTTGGGGGAGTTGCCGGAAGAGGATTTGGAGTGGGCCAACAAGAAACAGCTGGAACCGGAAGAAATCAAACAGCGCGGGAAGGCTAGCCTCGCCACGTTGAAATCGATGCTGGCCTGATCGGTTCAGGCCAGCATCGCTCGACTGCTATTGCAGCACCACGAAAAACGATTCGCCGCCGCGTTGCAGATTGACCAATAGCGGCGAGCGAGGATCGACCACTTGCTTTATCTCATCCAGATTTCTGACGCGATAGCGGTTGGCGGTAACGATGACGTCGCCGGGTCTCAAACCGGTTTTCCAGGCCGGCGAGTTTTGTTCGACTTTTTCGATCAGTATTCCCTCGACCTGTTCTTTGGATGTGACGCCGAGTGTGGCGCCACTCAAGGTCGGATGCAGTTTGTCGCCGGCCAGTTGCGGGCGTTTCGGCTTGCCGATGGTGGCTTGCAAGGATTTACGTTCCTCGCCGCGCATGATTTCCAAGCTGGCGGTATCGCCGATTTGCAGCAGGCCGATGGCATTGCGGATCTGGGCGCTTCCGCCTTTTACATCCTGACCGTTGATGCCGAGGATAATGTCGCCGGGTTCCAGGCCGGCTTTTTCGGCGGGCGAGCCGGCTTCAACCCGGCTGACTACGGCGCCGTGCTGGCTTTTCAGTGCAAAGGCTTTTACCAGGTCCGGCGTGAGGTCCTGGGTGGTAACGCCGAGCAGGCCGCGGCGAACCTCGCCATGCTGCACCAGTGACTCCATCAGTCTGACTGCCATGTTGGACGGAATGGCAAAGCCGATGCCGACGTTGCCGCCGCTGGGGGCCAGGATCGCGGTATTCATGCCGACGAATTCGCCGCGCAAATTCACCAGCGCGCCGCCGGAATTGCCGGGATTGATCGATGCGTCGGTCTGAATGAAATCCTCGTAGCCTTCGATGCCCAGGCCGGAGCGGCCCAGGGCGCTGACGATGCCGGAGGTGACGGTTTGGCCCAGGCCGAATGGGTTGCCGATGGCGACGACAAAGTCTCCGACTTTAAGTTGTTTGGAGTCGGCGATTTTCAGCGCGGTGAGGTTGTCGGCCGGGATTTGAATTACGGCAACGTCGGCCTCCGGGTCGGTGCCCAATAGCTTGGCGTTAAGCTGCCGGCCGTCGCTGAGGGTGACGGTGATTTTATCGGCCTTGTCGATCACATGGTTATTGGTCAACACATAACCCTGTTCTTTATCGATGATGACGCCGGAGCCCAGGCTGTTTTTTTGTTGCTGCTTCGGGTTGTTGGGGATATTAAAAAAACGCCGAAATACCGGATCGTTCATCAGCGGGTTTTCTTGTGTCCGCACATTGGTGGAGGTGGAAATGTTAACCACCGCCGGCATGCTTTGTTCCAGCATGGGGGCTAGCGAGGGCAGAGGGTTGCCGTCGAGTTGGGTCGGCAGCACGGCATTTGCCGAAATGCTTGTCAGGCCGAGGGATAAAATCAAAAGCAGTTTGGTCATAAGTCTCATTGGTTGGTTCTTCCGGCAGTTAGGTTGCAGGCATGGACAAGCCGATTCAATAAATGTTTCGATAAAATATTAGCGCATAATGAATTATCATATCCTCAATTTTCCCGCTTAACTCCACTTACTTTCAATTCGAAATCACTCTAAATGGCTGTCGATATTCACTCTGAAGAAGGTCGAGTTATCCGGCAATTGATTCCGTTGGCGACGCTGCCTTTCAACAGATTCGAGGCCTTTTGTGCGCGGTTTGTTGTCGAGGAGGCCGATGACGGGCAGTTTTTATTCAAGCGCGGCGATGTCGATGCCGATCTGTTTTATTTGCTGCAGGGTTCGGTAACTTTGCAAACCGAAACCCTGAAAATTGAAACCATCAAGGCCGGCAGCGATTCTGCGCGTTTTGCATTGGCGCACCAGATTCCCAGAAAAGTGAACGCGATCGCTAATGGCAGAATTCGGTTTTTGCGTTTGAATGCTGATATGATGAAATCGGCACAAGAAATACCTTATGAAGAGAGCGAAAGCTATATGATAGTCGATGAATCGGCAGATGATGACGATTGGATGACGACCTTGCTGAAGTCACCCATTTTCAGGGGGCTTCCGCCTGCCAATTTGCAGAAAATCCTGATGAGTCTGCAGGAGATACCCTTTAAGCCCGGAGAGGCGATTATCACGCAGGGCGAACCCGGCGATTATTATTACATCATCAAGAAAGGTCAGTGTCTTATCAGCAGAAAGCCGGCGCCTAATGCAAAAGATATCAAATTAGGACAGTTATCCGATCAGGATTCCTTTGGCGAGGATGCGCTGATTTCCGGCGAGGCCAGAAATGTCAGCATTACCGCGCTGACCGATGTTTCCTTGTTGCGTTTGGGCAAGGAACAATTTCTGACGCTGATCAAACAGCCGGCCCTAAAATATATCGCTTATCCCGAAGTCGAGGAGTTGGTGGCCAAAGGTGCCGATTTGATCGACATCAGGGAGCCGGATGAGTATAAACAAAGTCACTTGGCGCATAGTATCAATGTGCCTTTCTTTTCATTGCGCATGCAACTAAAAACGTTGAATCGGCATCACCCGATTGTCGTGGTCTGCAGGAATGGCAAAGCCAGCGAAACGGCGGCATTCGTGTTGTTGCGGCACAAGTTCAATTCGCTGATTTTAAAGGGCGGGATGGAAAGCGTCAGTCCCGATCTGCTTAAGAGGCCGGCGTCATTTCTGATAGACGATGGTGTGGAAACCGTTAATTACAGCGAAACCGGAAGTAGTGAGGGTATTGGAAGTAGCGAGGTTATTGCTCAGGCTATATCGGAAGAAATGGATGCTCGGGACGATGCCGGCAGGTTGCGGGAAATCATTCAGAAATTGAAAACCCATTGCAGTATTTTGGAGGCCGAGAAAAAGGCCCTGCAACAGCAATGCTCTGCCATTACCAAGCAGGCGGAAGCGCTAAAAGCCGAGCTTAAAGCAATAAAGAGCTGACAGGAATTTCAAGCTAGTCGAGCGAATCGACCCGACTAGCTTGAAACGGTATTACTTGATTTTGGCTTCTTTGTAGATCACATGTCTGCGAACCACGGGATCAAATTTTTTGATCTCCATTTTTTCAGGCATGGTTTTTTTGTTTTTAGTGGTTGTGTAGAAATGGCCAGTGCCTTCGCTAGAAACCAGTTTGATTTTGTCTCGCATGATTGTTCTCCTTAAACTTTTTCGCCGCGACTGCGAATATCCGCCAATACGGCATCAATGCCGTTTTTGTCGATGATACGCATACCTTTTGACGATACTCTCAAACGAACCCAGCGGTTTTCGTTTTCGACCCAGAATCTGTGGTGGTGCAGATTAGGCGTAAAACGTCTTTTGGTTCTGTTCATTGCGTGTGAAACGTTGTGCCCGGTGACGGGGCGTTTACCTGTTACTTGGCATACTCTGGACATGACTACCTCAATGCGAGCTTTTAATTCAAAATAGCCCGGCTTTATACCAAAAAAACTTTTTCCGGTAAACAACCGGCTGAAAAATAAATTTGATAGAATTTCATCATTCCCTTTCGATTTCAAATTAAAACAGGACTTTAATGGCTATTAAACTCGGCATGGTCATGGACCCCATCGGCCAGATCAACATCAAAAAAGACACCAGTTTCGCGATGCTGCTGGAAGCTCAATCCCGTGATTGGGAATTGCATTATATGGAATTGGGCGATCTGTTTTTACGCAATGGCGAGACTTTTGCCCGCACCCGCATCCTTAAGGTTCAGCGCGACGAAAACCAATGGCATCACTTTCTCGGCGAGCAGGAAATTCATCTGGCCGAGCTGGATGTCATCCTGATGCGCAAGGATCCGCCTTTCAATCAGGAATATATTTACGCGACCTATATGTTGGAACAGGCCGAACGGCAGGGTGTCTATGTTGTCAACAAGCCGCAGTCATTGCGGGATGCCAATGAAAAAATGTACACGGCCTGGTTTCCGCAATGCTGCACCGATACCTTGGTGGCTCGCGATCCGAAAAAGCTTCGCGCCTTTCTGCATGAACACAAGGAAATCATCCTCAAGCCGCTGGACGGCATGGGTGGGGCGTCGATCTTTCACGTTCGTGAAAACGATCCCAATCTCAGCGTGATCCTGGAAACAATGACCGAACACTGTCAACGCTTCATCATGGCGCAAAAATACCTGCCGGAAATCAAATACGGCGACAAACGGATTCTGATGGTCAACGGAGAACCGGTACCTTATTGTCTGGCAAGAATTCCGGCCGGCGGCGAAAGCCGCGGCAATTTGGCCGCCGGCGGACGCGGCGAAGGCCGGCCGTTGAGCGATCGGGATCGCTGGATCGCCGAGCAGGTGGGGCCAACGCTCAGAGAAAAAGGTCTGGTATTCGTCGGCATTGATGTGATCGGCGATCATCTCACCGAGGTCAACGTCACCAGTCCGACCTGCGTGCAGGAGTTGGACAAACAGTTCGGCATCAACATCAGTGCGCAATTGATGGATCATATCCAGGAAAGATTACAAGCATGACTGAAACGCAGGGGCCGGATTTGAGCGGTTTTTCGCTGACCAACGGCGATTCGCTGCTTGCGGCATTGTTTATCGCCGCGGTTGTGCATGTGGTTATTTTGCTGGGTATTAACTTCAGCGCCCCGCAACCGCCCAAGGTCAATAAGTCCATAGAGGTCACGTTGTCGAGCGCGCCTTTGAAAAAGGCGCCGAAACAGGCCAAGTATTTGGCGGCCGATCATCAGTTGGGCGCCGGCGACGATACCCGCAAACCGGAGCCGCTTAAGGAAATTTTGCCGAGCCCCGAGCAGCAGGCAGCCCCGGTTAATAAGAAGCCGGTTCAGCAAGCCGTGGCTGCCCCGAAAAAACCGGTCGTGGAAAAAATCTTGACCCAACCGCAGGCTCCGGTAAAAGTCGCGCCGCCGCCCATTGAGAAACCGGAGCAGCCGGAAGAGCCGGTTGAGGTCGCGGAAGAAAAGCCTAAACTGTCGGCGGAAGCGCTGCAGCAGCAGATTGCCCAACTGGGCGAACGTATCCGCAGCAGCCAGCAAAGCTCGCAGGACACCAAAATCAAGTTCGTCAATTCGGTCAGCACCCATAAATATCTGGCCGCGCAATATGTGAAAGATTGGGAGGACAAGGTTGAGCGCACCGGCAATCTGAATTATCCTGAATCCGCGCGCAAAAAAGGCGAATCGCAACTGCTGACCATGGATGTCGGTATCAATGCCGACGGCAGTATTTACAGCATGCGCATTGTCAGATCGTCGGGGAATCCGGCGCTGGACGAAGCGGCTAAGCGTATCGTCAAAATGAGTGCACCGTTTGCCGAATTGCCTGCCGAATTACTGCAGGAAGTGAACGTTTTGGTCATTACCCGAGTCTGGAAGTTTTCCGACGAAACCGGCATGACCGCCCGCTAGTACAACCTGGTATCAACATGATAGACACCACTTACCTGAATAATCAGTTTCTTATCGCGATGCCCGGCTTGGCCGATCCGCATTTTTTTCATACCGTGACTTACCTGTGCCAGCATAACCAGGAGGGGGCGTTGGGCATCGTCATCAATCGGCCCACCGGCATGAAACTGGCGGATATTTTCGAGCAGATGGGGATCAAGACCGATTTGCAAAAGGTACTGAATACCCCGGTTTTCGCCGGCGGGCCGGTGCAGCAGGAACGGGGATTCGTGATCCACAGCCCTTGCGAGCAGCATTGGGACTCGAGCATTTCGACCGCGGACAATATCACCCTGACCAGTTCCCGAGATGTGCTGGAAGCCATCGCCCAAGGCAAGGGTCCTAAGCATTTTCTGATCGCGCTCGGTTATGCGGGCTGGGGCGAAGGGCAGCTGGAAAAGGAAATGAGCGAGAACGCTTGGCTTAACACGCCCTGCGGCGAAGCGATTATTTATGAGACGCCGATCAATCAGCGTTGGAATGCGGCGGCCAGCCAGCTCGGTATCGACATCAATCGCCTGACCACCGCGGCGGGACATGGTTAAGGTCGATCCCCTGGCGGCTAAATTTAGCAGCGACACCTACCTCGGCTTCGATTTCGGCAATAAAAAGATCGGCGTGGCGGTCGGTCACGCCGGTACGGCCATCGCCAGTCCGCTGCAAACCATACGCTCCATCAACCAAACCCCGGACTGGACGCAGATCGGCAAACTGATAGCGGAATGGCAGCCTATCGGGCTGGTGGTCGGTATCTCCCTGCAAAGCGACGGTTCCGACAATATCATCACGCCGAGGATGCAAAAATTTTGCAGGCAGCTAAACGGCCGCTATAACTTGCCGGTCCATCAGATCGATGAAACCCTAACCACTTTTGCCGCCAAACAACTGTTATTTGATGACCTTAAAGTCAGTGCTGGTAAACTATGGGCGGTGCAGGACCAACTCGCCGCGCAGATAATTCTGCAAAGCTGGTTCGATAAATAAAGGCGAAAGACGGATAACCTCCCGGTTTTTTCGCCTTTCAACTGAATTTTTAGAAAAAACAATCTCAACCGTAAGCCGACAATGCCAACCGCAAAGCTAAACATCGCCGAATTACTCGATAATCTCGAAGCCGCTATTCGCCGGCAAATCGCCGAACGCAAACTTAACAATCCGCTGTTGATCGGTATTCACAGTGGCGGCGGCTGGATCGCCCGGCAGATGCATCAACGGCTTGGCATAAACGAGCCGTTGGGGCTGCTGGACATTACTTTTTACCGAGACGATTTTTCGCAAATAGGCATGCATCCCAAGGTCAAGACCAGTCAATTGCCGCCGCATCTGGAAGGGCGGGACATCATCCTGATCGACGACGTGTTCTACACCGGCCGCACCATCCGTGCCGCCCTCAACGAGATTTTCGATTACGGACGCCCCAATCAGGTGGTGCTGGCGGTATTGATAGAACGCGACGGCCGGCAAATTCCTCTGCAGCCGGATTGTTACGGCACCCGCACGGCTTTGCCGGAGGGTCAAAGAATCAAGTTGACCGGGCCGGAGCCGCTGGGTATCCAGATTCAAACTCCCGAGCTTGCCGCGGCCTGACCATGAGCCAGCATATACAACTGACCGATCAAGGCAAGCTGAAGCACTTTCTGACTATCGAAGGTTTGAGCAAAGAGCTGTTGACCGAAATTCTCGATACCGCCGAATCGTTCGCCGGCATGTCGGAACATCAGGTGAAAAAGGTGCCGCTGCTGCGCGGCAAGACCATTATCAACTTGTTTTTCGAGAACAGCACCCGTACCCGCACCACTTTTGAGTTGGCGGCAACCCGGCTATCGGCCGACGTGCTGAACATGAATATCGCCACGTCGGCCACATCCAAAGGCGAAAGCTTGCTGGATACCATCCGCAACCTGGAGGCGATGCATGTCGACATGTTCGTGGTGCGGCATGCCTTGAGCGGTGCCGCGCATTTTATTGCCCAGCACGTTGCGCCGCACATCAGCGTCATCAATGCCGGCGACGGCCAGCATGCGCACCCGACTCAGGCAATGCTGGACATGTTCACGATACGCCAGCATAAAAAGCAGTTTGCCGGCCTGAAAGTGGCCATCGTCGGCGACATCCTGCATTCGCGGGTGGCGCGTTCGCAGATTCTGGCGCTGAATGTTTTGGGCGTGGACGAAGTGCGGGTGATTGCTCCCAAGACCTTGCTGCCCGCCCAGGTGAAAACCATGGGGGTCGCCGCCATACACGACATGGCCGAGGGCTTGGCCGATGTCGACGTGATCATCATGTTGCGATTGCAGAAAGAACGTATGAATTCGGCATTCCTGCCCAGCGAAAGCGAATATTTCCGTTGCTTCGGTCTTACCGATGCCAAACTCAAACATGCCAAGAGCGATGTTATCGTCATGCATCCGGGACCTATCAACCGCGGCGTGGAAATTGCCTCCAGCGTCGCCGACGGTCCACATTCGGTGATTTTGCAGCAAGTCAGCAACGGCGTGTCGGTGCGGATGGCGATCATGTCCATGGCCATGCACAGCCAGGGAGGTGCGGTATGACAAAAATACAGGATAGGATTTTTGCACCGCCAACGGCGGCCCGTGTCGGCAACCGCTCCCTGCGTTGCCCTACCTCCTGCATCCATGCAGTCGAGGGTGCCATATACGGAGGTGCGGCATGACCAAAATTCTAATTCGCAACGGCAGGATCATCGATCCGGCCAATAACCTGGATGCCATCGGCCCGTTGTGCATAGCCGACGGCAAGATTCTGGCCGTGTTGAGCGAGCCTGCCGGGTTTGATGCCGATACGGTGATCGATGCCGCCGGGCAAATCGTTTGCCCAGGGTTTATCGATTTGAGCGTGCGTTTGCGCGAACCGGGTCAGACCCATAAAGGCAGCATTCTCAGCGAAACCCGTGCCGCCGCCAGTGCCGGCGTTACCAGTCTGTGTCTGCCGCCGGATACCAAGCCGACTATCGATACGCCGGCGGTGGTGGAATTTATCAAGGATAAGGCCGAACAGGCCGGTTATCCGCAGATATACGGCATCGGGGCCTTGACGCAACGCTTGGCGGGAACGGAGCTTAGCGGCATGTTTGCCTTGAAGCAGGCCGGCTGCATCGCGGTCGGCAATGCCAGCGAGCCGTTGGCGAACTTGTTGATCTTGCGACGGGCGATGGAATATGCCGGCAGCCACAATCTGTTGTTGATGTATCGTGCCAACGAAGCCTCGCTGAGCGGCAAGGGCTGCGCTCACGAGGGAGCGGTTGCCAGCCGTTACGGCTTGCCCGGCATTCCGGAAGCTGCGGAGTCCATTGCCTTGGCGCAGTGCCTGGAATTGGCGGAGCTGACCGGCTGCCGGGTGCATATTAGCCAGGTCAGCTGCAAGCAGTCGGTGATCAAGATTCAGCAGGCGAAAAAATATGGGCTGAATGTCACGGCCGACGTGGCGGTTCACCAGTTGCATCTGACCGAAAACGATATGGCGCCGTTCGATAGCGCTTATCACGTCATTCCGCCATTGCGTAGCGAGATCGATCGCCGCTATTTGCGCGATGGCCTTGCCAACGGCACGCTGGACGCCATTTGTTCCGATCATCAGCCGCATGATCTGGATGCCAAGCTTGGTGCCTTCCCCGAGACCGAACCCGGCGTGGCCTCGTTGGAAACCCTGTTGCCGTTGACGCTGGATTTGGTCGGCCAGCATCGTATCAGCCTGTTGCAAGCCATTGCCGCCTTGACGCAAAAGCCGGCGGCGGTACTGGGTTTGGCGAGCGGTGCGTTAACGCCCGGCTATGCCGCCGACGTCTGCATTTTCGATCCGCAAGCCAGCTGGCAGATCAATCGTCAAAACTGGCAAAGTGCCGGCCGCAACACGCCTTATTGGGGAAGGACCCTGCGCGGCCGCGTGACACATACTCTTCAGGCTGGCCGCATTATTTACACCTTGCAGGACTATTCATGATCAAACTGCTGTCGATTGTCGTCGCTTCGATGTGGCTGAGCGGCTGTTCTCGCGAGTATGCGCCAGATAGCGGTGCCAGTGGCGAGCAGATTTATCGGGCGGCCTGTATGGAGTGCCATAAACCGGCGGACAACGGCAGCATTTACAGCTTGAAAGCAAAAAATGCCAATATTGCGTATATAACCGGGAAAGTTAGCGCTGGGTCGTTGCTGATGCCGTCTTTTCCCAATATGAAAGCCGACGATCTGGCTAAAATCAGTACCTATGCGTTGGAACACAGCGCAGTGGCCGAGGAATAAAACAACATGTCTCACAGCAAAAACCGCCGCGGCTCAGGCAGCAGCAGTATTATCGACGATTTGAAAGGCGATCAATCCTGGCGGATTTTTCGCATCATCAGCGAATTTACCGAAGGCTTCGACGAACTGTCGGAATTAAGCTATGCCATTTCCATTTTCGGTTCGGCACGGCTGAATCCCGAGCATCCCTATTACCAAAAAACCGTGGAACTGGCGGAACTGCTCAGCCAGAACGACTTTGCAATCATCAGTGGCGGTGGCCCCGGCGTGATGGAAGCGGCCAATAAAGGGGCGCATTTGCAGAAGCAAACCTCGGTTGGGCTGAACATCGAATTGCCGATGGAGCAAAAGCCTAATCCCTATCAGAGCATATCCCTGAATTTCCGCTATTTTTTCGTCCGCAAAGTGATGTTTGTGCGCTATTCGATGGGTTATGTCTGTATGCCTGGCGGTTTCGGCACCCTGGACGAATTTTTCGAGGCCTTGACGCTGATGCAGACCCACAAGGTTTATCCCATTCCGCTGGTGCTTTTCGGCAGCGATTTTTGGGGTGGACTCGTCGATTGGCTTAAAACCAAAATGATCGAGTACGGCACCATCGCTATCGAGGAGATGGATTTGATCACGGTGACCGACGATCCGCATGAGGTCGTCAGCATCATGAATAAACACAGACAGTGGAAAAACCGGCAGCGCGGTAGAGGGTAGTGGGAAGTAGGGAGTGTGCGTTGACTGTCAAGCCCTTGATGTTGTCGGTCAGGCCGCCTGTGGCGGGTTTGTCTCGCCAGGAACAGGGTGTCAGTTGATAGTGTAGGGGCTGCCGAGCCCTGTTGCACTCAGCTGGTTCCGCATATCCAGCGTCAATAATTTGCCGAAATCTTCGCTGGGCATGGGTCTGGCGTAAAGATAGCCTTGACCGTAATCGCAGCCTATGTGGGTCAGAAAATCGCTTTGGGCCTGGGTTTCGACGCCTTCGGCAATCACTTTCAAACCCAGTTTGTGGGCCATCATCACCATGGCCTCGCACAGCGCCAGATCCTCGGAATCCGGTGCCAGGCCTTGGGTAAACGACTGATCGATTTTAAGGTAGTCGATGTCGAATTTTTTCAAATAAGACAGGGCGGAATAGCCGGTGCCGAAATCGTCGATGGCAACCTGCAGGCCGGCGTCGCGGAAGGCCAGCAGCCGGTCGGTAATGGCCGAGTCGGCGTCCAGCAGCAGGCTTTCGGTAATTTCCACCACCACGCTGTGTTCGGGTAGTCCCAATCTTTGTAAATAATCGAACCAGTCGTTGTGATTGACATGGTTGCCGGCGAACTGGGCGGGCGATTTGTTAATGCTGATTTGCAAAGGGATATTGTAGCGTTCCCGCCAATGGGCCAGTTGCTGGGTGGCCTCGTGAAACACCCAGTTGCCGATCTCGTGAATCAGGCCGGTTTCTTCGGCCAGGGGAATAAAGTCGGCCGGACTGACCAGGCCTCGCACTGGATGCCGCCAGCGCACCAAGGCCTCGATCTTGTGGATATTGCCCGAAGTCAGCTCGACGATGGGCTGGTAATACACTTCAAATTGCTTCCGCAGCAAGGCCACCCGCAGGTCGCTGATTAAGCGCATTCTGTTCTGAGCCGTTTCCTGCATGCCGGCCGTGAAATAGCGGTAACCGTTGCGGCCCTGGTTTTTGGCGGCATACATGGCCTGGTCTGCGTTTTTAATCAGCGTGTCGATATCGCTGGCGTCGTTGGGATAAAAGGTTAGGCCTATGCTGGCCGAGACATAAATGCTTTCGTCGGCCAGCGAAAATGGCTCCGCCAGAGAATGCAGAATGCATTGGGCAACCCGTTCTACATCGTCGAGATTATCCAGTTCTTCGAGAATGATGGTGAATTCGTCACCGCCCAGTCGCGCTACGGTGTCGGATTCGCGGATGCAGCCTTGCAGGCGCCGCGCGGTTTCCTGCAGCAGTTTGTCGCCGACCTCGTGGCCGAAGCTATCGTTGACTTCCTTGAAATGGTCCAGATCCAGAAACATCAGTGCCATGGGCTGCTGGCTGCGGTGAGCTTTTCTCAGTGCTTGCGACAAGCGCTCGCGAAACATGTGGCGGTTGATCAAGCCGGTGAGCTGGTCGAAATTGGTTTGCCGCCAGATCATTTCGTCGGCCTGTTTTTTTAGCGTGATGTCGGTAAAAAGCGCCACATAAACTCTTACCGAGCCGTCGTCGCGATAAATAGTATTAATGCTGAGCAGCTCGACATATTCGCTGCCGTTTTTGCGGCGGTTCCAAATCTCGCCGCTCCATGAGCCTGTGGTTTTCAGGCTGTGCCACATGGCTTGATAAAACTGCGGATTCTGGCGGCCGGAACTTAGAATTCTGGGGTTTTTGCCCAGTACCTCGGCGGAGCTGTAGCCCGTCAGGCGGGTAAAAGCCGGATTGACGCCGACAATGATATTGTCGGCGTCGGTCAGCATCATGCCTTCGCGGACATGGTTGTAAACCAGGCCGGCAACCTGCAACTCCTCGAATGCCGCGGTGCGATGCCGGGTTTCTTGCCGCAGGCGGATATGATTATCGACACGGGCCTTGGTGATGGCGATGGAAAAAGGCTTGGTAATGTAATCGACTGCGCCCAGGCCGAGTCCGTAGGCTTCGTCGCTTTCATCGTCTTGGGCGGTAACGAAAATAACCGGAATGCCGCGGGTCTTCGGGTTTTGTTTCAATTGCCGGCAGACCTCGAAGCCATTTATCGCCGGCATCGACACGTCCAGCAAAATCAGGTCGGGTTGCGGCGAGGTGTTGGCAATGGCCAGCGCCGATAGGCCGTTATTCGCGGTTTTAATCCTGTAATCGGCGTCGAAAATTTTCGTCAATAAGGTTGCATTAGGCAAATAATTATCGACGATCAGGATTAGCGGCTGAGGCATGCGTTATATTTGTTGGTTGGAGTAGGCGGTTTTTTAAAGCGGTCCATCAACTTTTCATCAACATTGTAGCCGTGAATTGCCGTTACGGCAATTCACCTATTGATAGTGGGATAATTGGTTTAATGTATGCCGGCATGCGCTTTTCGGTTTTGTTTGCCCATGCCAAGGCTATAGAATGCGCAACTATTTTCGGCAAGCTTGGTCGTACGCCGCGTTAATACTCAAGGAACCTAAGGACAATGACGACTGCAACGAGTCTTACCCCCGCACAAAACGCCCTGCAACAACTTAGCAGCCAGATCAATACCCGGATTATCGGCCAGGAAGTATTGGTCGAGCGGATGCTGATCGCGCTGCTGGCCGACGGACATTTATTGGTGGAAGGCGCCCCCGGCCTGGCGAAAACCCGGGCCATCAATGTGTTAAGCCAGGGCATAGAGGCGGATTTCCACCGCGTCCAGTTCACCCCCGATTTGTTGCCGGCCGATTTAACCGGCACCGAGATTTACCGTCCCCAACAAGGCAGTTTCGAATTTCAGAAAGGCCCGCTGTTTCACAATCTGATACTGGCCGACGAGATCAACCGTGCGCCGGCCAAGGTACAGGCGGCCTTGCTGGAGGCGATGGCCGAGCGGCAGATCACGGTCGGTAAGGCCACTTATCCGTTGCCGCCGCTGTTCATGGTGATGGCGACCCAGAACCCGATCGAACAGGAAGGCACTTATCCGTTGCCGGAAGCTCAGCTGGATCGGTTTTTACTGCATGTCAAAATCGATTATCCCAATGCCGTTCACGAACAGGCTATTCTGCATCTGGCGCGGAACGAGGCCAAAGGCGCGTTGCAGAACGCCGGTAACGCCTTCGAGAAAATCAGCCGGCAAACCGTGTTCGATGCCCGTAATGAAGTATTGGATATTTATATGGCGGAAAGCCTGGAGCAATACCTGTTGCAGATTGTGCTGGCGACCCGTAACCCCGGTGTTTACGGACAGGATTTGGTCAGCTGGATACAGTATGGCGCCAGTCCGCGGGCCAGTATCGCGCTGGATCGTTGTGCCCGCGCCAAGGCCTGGCTGCAGCAACGCGATTTTGTCGATCCCAGCGATATTCAGGATATTGCCTACGATGTGTTGCGCCACCGCCTGATCTTGTCTTACGAAGCCGAAGCGGAAGGCATCAGCAGCGATGATGTCATCAAACAGCTGATTGCCCGTATCGCCGTACCTTGATATAGAGGGTGGAAAGTAGACAGTGGTGAGTGGGGACAGTGTAGTCATTCATTTCCTGCTACTTCCTGCTATCAACTCACCACTTACAGCGACTCACCGATGAATACTCAACCAATGCCCGCCGACGAACGGGTTGCCGTTACCTTAAAAAATCTGGTCGATCTTGCCAAATCCTCGGCGGCGCTGAATTTGCGGCACGGCAATATTCGCGCTTCGCAGAGCGGCAATTACCTATCCCGCCTCAAGGGACGCGGCATGGCGTTTGACGAAACCCGTTTATATCAGCCTGGCGACGATGTGCGCCGCATAGACTGGCGGGTGACCGCACGTACCGATAAGCCGCACAGCAAGGTTTTCAGGGAAGAACGCGAAAGGCCGCTGTTTATTTCGGTGGATTATCGTTCGACCATGACCTTCGCCACCCGCGGCGTCTTCAAATCGGTACAGGCCGCCAGACTGGCCGGTTTGCTGGCCTGGGCGGCGTTGAGGCAGGGCGACCGCATCGGCGGGCAGATTTTCGGCGATGGCGGTTGCCAGGAACTGAAACCCCGCACCGGCAAAACCGCCTTGCTGCGTTTTTTCAATGCCCTGGTTAATCCGCTTTATAACAGCCCGGCCGAGAATGGTCTCGACCAGGCCTTGGCCAGATTGCTGCATCATGCCCATCCCGGCAGTCAGGTTTTTATTCTCAGCGATTTCCGGGGCCTGAATCCGGCAGCGGAAAAGCATCTGGCCAACCTGGCCCGCCACTGCGATGTGGTGCTGGTGCAGATTGTCGACCCCTTGGAAAGCCAGTTACCGGTGAAGGGACGTTATCGTTTTACCGATAAGGTTAGGGAGGTGATGATCGATAGCGCCGACAAACGGCGTCTGCTTGAGTATCAACAGCGCTTCCAGAGTCGGCAAGCCTATTTGCAGCAGCTCTGTAGAAAATTGCGATTGGGTTGGTTATCGTGCAGCACGACTCGGCAGCCGCTCGAGGCATTGATGTCGTTACATGGCAGGTTTGCAGATAAATCAATCGCTTGATTCATGATGGCAAGCTTATCCTGTAAACTCGTTGGGTTTTCCGTCTTAGCCGTGCTACCAATGGCAACTCGACCGTGATGCTATCTTCCGTTTTTCGCATTTTTGTTCTCGGCATGGCCATGTTTGTTGGCGGTTGGCTGGGCATGCAAATGGCTGTGCCGCCGGGGTATGCCAGCCCGCTTTGGCCGCCGGCCGGGATTGCGCTGGCCGCCTTGATGATTTGGGGCCCCCATCTTTGGCCGGGCGTATTGCTGGGCGCTTTAGGCAATCAATTTTTGGCGGCCTACGATTTTACCGGGGAATTGACGGCAGCCAGCCTGTGTTCCTCTATCCTGATTGCCTGCGCCAGTACCCTTCAGGCCCTGGTGGCGGTTTGGCTGTCGGCCAACTGCTTGCAGCCGGGTTTGCCCAAGCTGGACGGCCCGCGTTCCATCCTGATCTTCTTTGTACTTGCCGCGCCGCTGGCGTGTTTGACCGCGCCTACCGCCGGGGTAGCTATATTGATGCTGCTGGATGTGATACCGCTAACAGCGGCCGCTTCGTCATGGTGGAACTGGTGGGTCGGCGACAGTCTGGGGGTTTTGATTATTGCGCCGCTGGCGTTTTGCCTGTTCGGCAAGCCTCGCGAACTGTGGGGAGCCAGGCGGCTTAGCGTTGCATTGCCGCTGTTGGGTACGCTGTTGACCTTGACTATGGTATTCGGTTTGGTGTTCCGGGCCGAACACGCGCGGATTCAGCTGGCGTTCGACAGCCAGGCTGCCGCCATCGACAGGTTGCTGGTGGAGTATGCGGACAATGTCATCGACAGTTCGCTGGTTTTGCGGGATTTGTACAGCACATCCAGCGGCGTCGACAGGCGGGAATTTGCCGAGTTCGCCCAGCGTCTGCTGGCCCGTCATCCGGAAATACAGGCCCTGGAATGGTTGCCTCGGGTACCTTACGAATCCTTGCCAGCCTTCGAAAAATCGGTACAGGCCGAAGGTTTTCCAGGTTTCAGGGTCACCGAACGCGGCGCCGATGGCAAACCGGTGCCGGTAATGAAGCGCGAGGAATATTTTCCCATCATGTTCGTCGAACCCATGGCCGGCAACGAGCTTGCGTTCGGACTGGATTCGATCTCCAATCCATTGAGCCGCCTGTCCAAGCAATGGGCTCGCGACAACGGCGCTGCCAGTGCGTCGCAACGCTTGATGCTGATGCAGCGGGGCGATCTTGAGCCGGGAATACTGGTTTCGATTCCGATTTATCGAAAACCGCCGGAGGCCGGGATGGCCGGGTTTGTCTCGGCCGTGGTTTTGCCGGCGCGGATAGCCGATGTTGCCTTTCAGGGCTTGAATATCCATGTCTTCGGCATTTCCGTGCGCGATATGAGTGCGCCCGCGGATCAGTCCGAGCTTTATACGAAATCGGCACAGAGCGGCATGGGTCGAAACTACCGGCTGCGGGATTGGCAGCGGGATTTTCCGTTTGCGGATCGGACCTGGCGGATCGTTATCACCCCGGACGGCAGTTTTATCAAGGAGAACGGATCGTCGTTGCCGTGGATGACGTTGATTGGCGGCCTGTTTTTTACCAGTTTGCTGAGTGTTTTTCTGCTGACCATTAGCGGCCGGACGGCGCACGTCGAAGCGCTGGTGGACGACAGGACTAAAGCGTTGGCCAAAGCCAACGCCGAGCTCGAGGTTTCTGAAAAAACAGCCCGAGCCTCGGAAGTGATGTTGCGTACGCTGGTGGAATCGCAGCCCGAATGCGTAAAGCTGCTGGCGCCGGACGGTTCGCTGCTGCAAATGAATAGGGCCGGCTTGAATATGATAGAGGCCGACAGTCTCGAGCAGGTGAAAGGCTCGCATGTGGACGAACTGGTGCTGCCGAAGTACCGGCAGGCTTTTAAAAAGCTCAATGGCCGAGTATTCGCCGGCGAGTCCGGCAGATTGGAATTCGAACTCCAGGGACTCAAGGGCGGACGCCGTTGGCTGGATACCCATGCCGTACCGATGCGCGATGCGGAAGGCAACATTTCGGCGTTGCTGGGCCTGACCCGCGATATTACCGAACGCAAGCAGTCCGAGGAACATCTCAAGCTTGCCGCACGGGTGTTCAGCGAAGCCCACGAAGGCATTTTGATTACCGATGCCAATGCGGCGATTATCGATGTCAATCCGACCTTTTGCGAGATTACCGGTTACAGCCGCGAAGAAGTCATCGGCCAGAATCCGCGGATGCTGCAATCCGGCAAACAAACGCCCGAATTTTACCGCGATATGTGGAATAGTCTGACGATAACCCGGCACTGGCAGGGCGAAATCTGGAACCGCAAAAAAGATGGCGAACTGTATGCCGAACTGCTGACCATCTCGGCGCTTTGCGACGAAGACGGCCAGGCTAGCCATTATGTCGGCCTGTTTTCCGATATTACCCAGACCAAACAGCAGCAGCAACTGCTGGAATTAATGGCTCACTACGATCCGCTGACCGGTTTGCCGAACCGCATTCTGTTCGCCGACCGTCTGACCCAGGCCATAGCCCATAGCAGGCGCGAAAAAACCTTGCTGGCGATCTGTTTTCTGGATCTGGACGGCTTTAAACCGGTTAACGACCAGTTCGGGCATGACGCTGGCGATCAAGTGCTGGTGGAAGTGGCGGAACGTATAAAAATAAGCATTCGCGAAGAAGACAGCGTTTCCCGGCACGGCGGCGACGAATTTGCGTTGCTGTTGGGAAACCTGCATTCGGTGGCGCAATGCGAACAGGCGATAGAGCGTATCCATCATGCCATTGCCCAACCCTATCTGGTCGACGGCCAGGCCGTGACGGTCGGCGCCAGCAGCGGCATCACCCTTTATCCTCTTGACGATGCCGATCCCGATACCTTGTTGCGGCATGCCGACCATGCCATGTATCAGGCCAAACTGGCCGGAAAAAACCGCCATCATCTGTTCGATGTCAGCCAGGACCAACAAATTATCGATCGCCATAAGCAATTGCGGGACATCGAAGCCGCTTTCCTCGGCAACCAGTTGTGCCTGTATTATCAGCCCAAGGTCAATATCAAAACCGGACAGGTGACCGGTGTCGAAGCCTTGATTCGTTGGCTGCATCCGCAGCGCGGCATGATTCCGCCGCTGGAGTTTTTACCGATTATCGCCTCGACCGAGCTGGAAATTCGCATCGGCAACTGGGTGATCGAGCAGGCCTGGCGGCAGTTGGTGCTTTGGCATCGGCAAGGACTGCGGCTCGATGTCAGCGTTAACATTTCCTCCTACCATCTGCTGTGGTCGGGATTGTTTGCCCATCTTGAAACCGTTCTGCTGGAAGATCCGGCCATCGAGTCCAAATATCTGCAGCTGGAAATCCTGGAAAGCACGGCACTGGACGACTTGGCCGCGGTAAACCGTATCGTCAAGACCTGCCGCGATGCCTTGGGTTTGGGTATCGCCCTGGACGATTTCGGTACCGGTTATTCATCGCTGACTCACTTGCGCCATCTGTCGGTGGATACCGTGAAGATCGACCAGAGCTTTGTGCGCGACATGCTGGACGATCCGGACGACTATGCGATTATCGAGAGTGTGATCGGCTTGAGCCATGCGTTCCGCCGCGAAGTGGTCGCCGAGGGCGTTGAAAGCAAGGAGCAGGGGATCGTGCTGCTGTTGCTGGGGTGCCATCTGCTGCAAGGTTATTCGATAGCGCCGCCAATGCCGGCGGCGGCGATTGCCGAATGGGTAAAGGATTATGAGCCTTATGCCGACTGGCGATTTTATGCCGATGCGGAATTGACGCCGGAGCAAACCATGATGGCGATACGTAGAATCGATACCCTGCAATGGTTGCTGCGTATCCAGGCCTGCCTGTATCGCGATTCCGGCACCGTCGCGCATTGGCCTATCATGGAACATGCGCGATGCCATCTTGGCCGCTGGCTCAAGCAGGCCAGACAAAACCGCCAATATGGCGAGGACTGGCTTGCGCAAGTCGAACAACTAAACCGGGAACTGCACTGCTTGGCCAAGGTCTTGATGCATCAGGTCGGTGATGGGCAGCTCGAATCGGCACAGTCCGGATTTGCCCAGTTGCAGGCTATTCAACAACAACTGGACGAACGTTTTGCGCTGTATGCCTGATCCGGAATTTCAGCGACAAATCTAAAATATGGAACAACTGCCTTTAAAAGACATTCATTTACCGGAAGCGGTCGGTTGGTGGCCGCCCGCACCGGGCTGGTGGCTGCTGGCGATTCTGCTGCCATTATCGATCCTTGCAGCCGTTTATCTGGTTAAACGCTTGAGACGAAAAACCGCGCTGAAAACCGCCGTTAAAATGCTGGCCTCTATTCGGCGCGATAACCGTCGGGACACTTTGCAGACGCTGGTCGAGCTGTCGGCGCTGTTAAGGCGGGTGGCCATCAGCACCGCGCCCAGAGCCAATGTCGCCAGTTTAAGCGGGCCGGCATGGCTGGCTTATCTGGACGCCGGTTTTCCGGATTCTCCGTTCAGCCAAGGGGTAGGGCACTGTCTGGCCGATGTCCCATACCGGCAAACCGTGCCGGACGATGTCGACCTTGAAGCGCTGTTTACGCTCTGCGAGCGCTGGTTGAAAAAGCAAGGGAAAAATCCCCTCTCCCTCCGGGAGAGGGCTAGGGTGAGGGGACAATAATGATTCATTTATATTGGCCCTGGGCGCTGTTGCTATTACCGATACCGCTGCTGTTGCGCCTGTTGTTGTCAGCCCAGCCGCAGGCGGAACAGGCGGCGCTGAGGGTGCCGTTTCTGGAAGACTTCGGCGAAGGCGAAAGCCGGGTATTGAGCCGGGACCGGCGCTGGCCGCTATGGTTGGCCGGCATCGCCTGGGTTTGTCTGGTGCTGGCCGCGGCGCGCCCGCAATGGTTGGGCGAACCCTTGGAACAAGCGGTCAGCGGCCGGGACCTGATGCTGGCGGTCGACGTTTCCGGCAGTATGCAGGAGGAAGACTTTATCATCGATCAACGCCGGGTCGACCGCTTGACGGCTATCAAGTATGTCGCCGGCGAGTTTATCCAGCGCCGGGCCGGCGACAGGCTGGGATTGATACTGTTCGGCACTCAGGCTTATCTGCACGTGCCGCTGACCTTCGATCGAAAAACCGTACAATCCCTGCTGAACGAAGCCTTTATCGGCATTACCGAGGACGAGCCGCAAACCTCGATCGGCGACGCGATCGGCCTGGCGATCAAACGATTGCAAGACCAGAAGGCCGACAGCCGGGTATTGATCCTGTTGACCGACGGCGCCAATACAGCCGGCGAGCTGGCGCCGCTGAAAGCCGCCGAACTGGCCGCCAGCCATCACTTGAAAATCTACACCATAGGCATAGGCGCCGACGAAATGCTGGTGCGCAGCCTGTTCGGCACCCGCCGTGTCAATCCTTCCGCCGACCTGGACGAGAAGACCCTGGCCGGCATTGCCGATGCCACCGGCGGCCATTATTTCCGGGCTCGCAATACCGAGGAGTTGGAGCGTATTTACCAACTGCTCGACCAACTGGAGCCGGTCGAAAAGGACAAACAATACTTCCGGCCCCGCAGCGAGCTGTTTCATTGGCCGCTGTCTCTGGCGCTGTTGCTAACGGCGGTGTTGGCGGCGAGTCGATTGAGGTTGATATGAGTTTTGCCGAATTTCATTTTCTGCGGCCCTGGTGGTTATTGGCCTTGCTGCCGGCGGCGCTGTTTCTGGTGCTGCTGATTAAAAACCGGCACGGCCGGGGCAATTGGATCGATGTCTGCGATGCCGAATTGTTGCCGTTCATCCTGGAAGATAAACCGGTGGAACAGCGGCGTGGCGGCCTGATGGCCGGCGGACTGGCTTGTCTGCTGACGATAGCCGCCCTGGCCGGCCCCACCTGGCAGCGCTTGCCCAGCCCGGCGTTTCGGAACGACTCGGCGCTGGTGATCGCGCTGGATTTGTCGGCATCCATGGATGCCGCCGACATCAAACCCAGCCGCATCGCCAAGGCGCGCTACAAAATCGCCGACTTGCTGAAGCAGCGCAAGGACGGTCAAACTGCGCTGCTGGTGTACGGCGGCGATGCTTTCACCGTGACGCCGTTGACCGGCGATACCGCCACCATCGTCAGCCAGCTGGAAGCCTTGACCACCGACATCATGCCCAGCCCCGGCACCAATGCCGGCATCGCCATCCGCAAAGCCGTCGAGTTACTGCAGCAGGCCGGTTTGGCGAAAGGCCATATTTTGCTGGTAACCGACGGCGTCGATGCCGATAGCGCGGCGCTGGCCGATCATTGGCTGGGCGATTACCGGCTGTCGGTGCTGGGCTTGGGCACTAGCGCCGGCGCGCCGATTCAGCAAGCGGGCGGCGGTTTTCTTAAAGATGACAATGGCAGCATCGTCGTTGCCAGGCTGGATGCCGGCGCATTGACGGCGCTGGCGGAAAAAGGCCATGGCATTTACCAGCCGGTGACCGCCGGCGACGACGATGTCGAAAATCTTGGCCGGGTTTTCAACAATACCGTTACCGATAGCAAAAACCTGGATAGCAATCTATTGATGCAGCAATGGGACGAAAAGGGTCCGTGGTTGCTACTGTTGGTGTTGCCGTGGGCAGCACTGCGGTTTCGTAAAGGTTTGTTGGTTTTGGGGCTGCTGTGTTTGTTGCCTTGGCCGCGAGACAGCTATGCGCTGGATTGGCAGAGCCTGTGGCAAAACCCCGATCAACGCGCCCAGCAGGCGTTTAAGCAACAACAATATCAACAGGCCGCCGAGCAGTTCGGCAATCCGGACTGGCGGGCCGCCGCCCAGTACAAGGCCGGCCAATACCAGCAGGCCGCGGAAACCCTGAAAGATACTCAAACCGCCGAAGGTCATTACAACCGCGGCAATGCCTTGGCCCAGGCCGGCCAGTTACAAGAGGCGTTGCAGGCCTATCAACAAGCGCTAAAACTCGATCCGGGGCATGGCGATGCCCAATTCAACAAGGACTTGGTCGAGAAAAAACTCAAGGAACAGGAAAAACAGCAGGATAAAAATCAGCAGCAAAGCGATCAGCAACAGTCGGATCAACAGCAAAAACAGCAGCAGGATCAGCAATCCGGTCAGTCCGATACCGATAAGCAAGGCCAGCAAAAGCCGGGCGAGAAGAATCAAGACCAGCCGAAACAAGATGAGCAACAACAGTCGGAAGAGCAGAACAAGCAAGCGGAGGCCGAAGCTAAACAGCGGGAGGCAGCAGAGCAACAGCAAAAGGCTGAGGAAAAGCCCGGCCAGCAACCGCAATCTGCCAGAGAAAAGGACGAAGCCGAACGTGCGAACCAGCAATTGCTGAAACGCATACCCGACGAGCCTACCGGTTTGTTGAAACGTAAATTCAAATATCAATATGGCCAACGTAACCGGCCGGCGGAAAGCGGTCCGGCTTGGTAAAACCCCGTGACCGGCATGCGATTTGCTTTAAGAATGCGAGGCAAGACTTTGTCGCCACGACTCTAGGCGCTGCTCGGCGCAATTCTTTGACACAGACGGCCAGGAAGGGAATATGACGCATGCCGCAATGGTCAACATTCATATGCCTGTCGGCAATGGCCAAATAAGGGAAACACTCTTGAATAACGACACCATGAACCTTTCTATGCCTTTTATACCCTGGCTTTCCAAGCCTGCCAGCTATTGGTGCGTCTTGCTGCTTGCACTGACATTTTCGGTGCGGGCCGATGCTTCGCCCAGTTTGGAGGCCTCTCCGGCATTGTTGAAACTGTTGACTGTCGATGAAGTAAAACCCAGCGAAGTCCGCGAGTCCATGGGATTGTCGGCCAGGGTGGAATTGGATCAGCATAGGATCGCCCGCATCGGGGCCTCGGTTACCGGCAGGATTACCGAAATCGATGCCATGCTAGGCCAGGCCGTGAAAAAAGGCGAACGCCTGGCCCTGTTGAACAGTACGGAACTTGGACAGGCGCAATCGAATTATTTGAAAGCAACTTCGCAGGTGAATTTACGGCGATTGACGGTGAAACGCGCCGAGCGCCTGATGGAAGGCGGGGTGATTGCCGAGGCCGAATTTCAGGAGCGGCAAGCCGTGTTGACCGAGGCGGAAGTCGATCTGCGCGCCGCCAGCGACCAGTTGCGGGTGTTGGGAATGAGCGAGGCCGACTTGAAACGCCTGGATAAGCAACGCAACATTCACTCCTTTTCGCCGGTGACGGCGAGTATTGATGGCGTAGTGATCGAACGCAATGTCGCCATCGGCCAGGTGGTGCAACCGGCCGATGCCTTGTATACGGTAGCCGATTTGTCGCAGCTTTGGTTGGTGGCGGAAGTGCCGGAACAGCAGGCTTACTGGGCGCGGGAAGGCGATCAGGTTCAGGCCGAGGTGCCGGCCTTGCCTGGCCAGGAAGTCAGCGGCAAGCTGATTTATGTCGCCGATATGGTTAATCCGGGAACCCGCACCGTGACGTTGCGGATGGCGTTGGCCAATCCGCAACGCTTGTTCAAGCCGCAAATGCTGGCGACCTTGAAAATCAGCAAGCCGGGTTCGCAAACCCTGGTGGTGCCCAGTCAGGCCGTGGTCAGGGATAACGACAAGGATTATGTGTTTGTGCAAACCGCGCCGAGTCGATTCGAGCTGCGGGCGGTGCGCCTGGGGCGCGAAGAGGCTCATAAGCGACCATTGCTGGAAGGATTGAAAGCCGGCGAACAGATAGTCGTCAACGGTGCTTTCCATCTCAATAACGAACGCCTGCGCGGCACATTGGAGTAAGGGATGCTTAACCGATTAATCGAAGCCGCCCTGCATCAGCGTATTTTAGTGGCGGTGTTGGCGGTGGCGATTACCTTGTTCGGCATCCGCGCCGTGCAACATTTATCGGTCGATGCGTTTCCGGATGTCACCAATATCCAGGTGCAAATCGCCTCCGAAGCCGCCGGCCGTTCGCCGGATGAAGTCGAACGCTTGGTGACCGTGCCGCTGGAAATAGCCATGGCCGGGCTGCCCGGTCTGGAGGAAATGCGCTCGCTGAACAAGAACGGCTTGTCGCTGATTACGCTGATTTTTACCGACAGCACCGAAGTCTATTTCGCCCGGCAACTGGTGATGGAGCGCCTGATTGAAGTGAAGCAGCAAATGCCGGACGGCGTCAATCCTGTGCTGGGGCCGGTTTCGACCGGCCTCGGCGAAGTCTATCAATACACGCTGGACCGTGAAGACGACGGCCAGCGTGCCTTGACACAGGAAGAACTGCAACAGCGCCGCGAAGTGCAGGATTGGGTGGTACGGCCTTTGCTGCGCGGCATTCCCGGCGTCGCCGAAATCAATTCCCAGGGCGGCTATGTCAAGCAATATCAGGTGCTGGTCAACCCCGACCGTCTGCATCATTACCGGATTTCGCTGGCCGAGGTATTCGATGCCCTGGCTCGCAATAACGCCAATAGCGGCGGCGGAGTATTGCCCCACTATGCCGAGCAATATCTGATTCGGGGCGTCGGCCTGATCGACAATGTCGAGGACATCGGCAATATCGTGCTGAAAGAGCAAAACAGCGTGCCGATACACATGCACGATGTCGCCGAGGTCAAGATCGGCCACGAAGTGCGGGCCGGCGCGGTGGTCAAGAACGGCTATACCGAATCGGTGGGAGGCGTAGTGATGATGCTGCGCGGCGGCAATGCCAAGGAAGTGGTGAGCCGAATCAAGGAACGTGTAACGGAAATCAACGCCAAAGCCATGCTGCCGGGTGGCCTGAAAATCGTCTCCTATTACGACCGCAGCGATCTGGTGGATGCGGCGTTGCACACCGTCACCAAAGTGTTACTGGAAGGTATTGGGCTGGTGGTGATCGTGCTGTTCCTGTTCCTGGGCGATGTCCGCTCCAGTCTGATTGTGGTCAGCACCTTGATCGTCACGCCACTGGTTACCTTTATTGCCATGAATCAACTCGGCCTGTCTGCCAATCTGATGTCGCTGGGCGGCTTGGCGATCGCCATTGGTCTGATGGTCGACGGTTCGGTGGTGGTGGTGGAGAACGCCTTTAGATTGCTCGGCGAGCGCAAGGGCCGGGCAACCAGCCGGGTGCGCGTAGTGATGGCCGCCTCTCAGGAAGTGGCGACGCCGGTGCTGTTCGGGGTCGGCATCATCGTGCTGGTGTTCCTGCCGCTGATGACCCTGCAGGGCATGGAGGGCAAGATGTTCGCGCCCTTGGCTTATACCATCGCCATCGCATTGCTGATTTCGCTCGCCATATCCTTGACGCTATCCCCGGTGTTGTGCGCATTTTTTCTGGAAGGGCATGGCGGCGAGCACGACACCCGGCTGATTGCGTTTTTTAAACGGTTTTATCTACGATTGCTGGATTGGGCCTTGTCCAATCGTATCAGGGTGGTCGTTGTGGCGGTAGGAGTGTTTATCGTCACACTGGCGATATTGCCCCTTCTGGGCACCTCGTTTATCCCGGAAATGAAGGAAGGTTCCATTGTGCCGGGAATTAACCGGATGCCGAATATTTCCCTGGAAGAAAGTATCAACGTCGAGATGCAGGCAATGAAAATGGTAATGGACATTCCCGGCGTTAAAACCGTGGTCAGCGGTGTCGGCCGCGGCGAAAGTCCGGCCGATCCGCAAAGCCAGAACGAATCCACGCCAATTGTCACCTTGAAACCCCGCGAAGACTGGCCGAAAGGCTGGAATCAGGACAATATCGCCGATGCAATGAGCGATAAACTCACCGAGAACTTGCCTGGCATGCAGGTGGTGATGGCGCAACCGATTTCCGACCGTGTGGACGAAATGGTGACCGGGGTGCGTTCCGATGTGGCTGTCAAGGTGTTTGGCGACGACCTGGCGGACCTGAAACGGCTGGCCGACGAGATCGCCGCGGTGGCCAAGAGTATTACCGGCGCCCGCGACATTCGGGTCGAGCGATTGACCGGCCAGCAGTATCTGAATATCACCGTCGATAGGCAGGCTATCGCCCGCCACGGGCTGAACGCCGCCGACATTCATGATGTGATCGAGACCGCGATTGCCGGCAAGGTTGCCACCGAGATTTATCAGGGCGAACGGCGTTTTTCTGCAGCGGTACGCTTGCCGGAAGCCTTCCGCAACAATATCGCCGCGATAGACGCCTTGATGCTGACTTCGGCGAACGGGGCTCGGGTGCCGTTGGGCGATGTTACCAAAATCAGCCTGAACGATGGTCCAGCGCAGATCAGCCGGGAAATGGGCAAGCGGCGGATCGTGGTCGGCATCAATGTTCGCGACCGCGATTTGGGCAGTTTTGTCGCCGATTTGCAAAAGGCGGTCGGCGGCAAGGTAAGCTTGCCGGAAGGCTACTATCTGCAATGGGGCGGCCAGTTTCAGAACATGGAGCGGGCCTTGGGGCATTTGACGATGATTATCCCCGTCACCATCGCCGCGATTTTTTTCTTATTGTTCATGCTGTTCCAGTCGTTGCGATTCGCTACCTTAATTATACTGGTGTTGCCGTTTGCCTCGATTGGCGGCATTGTTTCGTTGTTCGTCAGCGGCGAATATTTGTCGGTGCCGGCCTCGGTAGGCTTCATCGCCTTGTGGGGTATTGCGGTGCTGAACGGGGTGGTGTTGGTGTCTTATATTCGCGGCTTGAGCGATGATGGTTATAACCTGACTGACGCCATTCGGCTGGGCTGCGAACAGCGCTTTCGACCGGTGATGATGACCGCCACTGTGGCATTGCTGGGATTGGTGCCGTTTTTGTTTTCTACGGGTCCCGGCTCGGAAGTTCAAAAACCGCTGGCTATCGTGGTGATTGGCGGTTTAATGAGTTCAACTTTGTTGACGCTAGTGGTGCTCCCGGTATTGTATGGCTGGTTCGAGAGCCGGTATGAAGGTCCTAAACCTTTTTCCATGAAGTAACGATTTTGAGAAGGAGTCGGGCGGGTGAATAGAGAGCGGGAAGTCAAAAACTGCTCCTAACTTCTTACTTCCCGAAACTAAGAGAATATAGGCATTATGAATAGACGATATTGTTTGCAAACCCTGTTGTTCGCTGTATTGATGCTGGCGGCGGTACTGGTCAATGCGGCGGAAATTCAAGTGGCCGTCGACCGCAATCCGGTTGGCCTTAACGAGTCTTTCCGGATCACATTCACCGCTACCGAGGAACCCGACGCTAGCCCCGATTTTGCGCCCTTGCAGCAGAATTTCGAGATTCTGGATCAGCAGCGCAGCAGTAGTTCGTCATGGGTAAATGGGCGCAGCAGCCGCAGCGAGCAGTGGATAGTCAGTGTGTTGGCCAAGCAGGCCGGCGAATTGTTGATCCCGCCGATTGCCTTCGGCTCCGATAGCAGCAAGCCGCTGAATATCACCGTCAGCGAAGCCCAGGATGCCCCGCAAGGCAACGACGATGTTTTTCTGGAGGTGACGGCGACCCCCGAAAAACCTTATGTGCAGTCGCAAGTGCTGTACACCTTACGGTTGTTTCGCCGGGTGCAGATTACTCAGGCCAGCCTCAACGAGCCGGAAGTCAAGGATGCCGTGGTCGAAAAACTGAGCGAGGACAGCACCTATAGCACCCAGATCAAGGGCGTCGATTATTGGGTGACGGAACGCAAATATGCGATTTTTCCCCAGCAAAGCGGCATCTTTACCATTGCGCCGCTGACCTTGAATGCCGAAGTGGTCAGCGCGCAGCGGCCAAGGTTTAACGGTTTTTTCAATCGACCGGCCACCGAGACCCGCCGGATTTCTTCGAAAGCCATTACTCTGAACGTGCAAGCCGTGCCGGCCAATTTTAAGAGTGCCGCCTGGCTGAGTGCCGAGTCGTTGCAGATAAGCGAAAAGTGGTCGGATAGCACGCTGCAAACCAAGGTCGGCGAACCGTTGACGAGAACCCTGAGGCTGACGGCAAAAGGTGCGACTGTCGGCCAGTTACCGGAACTGTCGCCCCAGGCCGCTATCGACGGCATCAAAACCTATCCGGATCAGCCGGTGTTGAAAGAGGACAAACAAAGCGACGGCTTGACGGCGGTACGCGAAGAAAAAATTGCCTTTATTCCCTCCAAATCCGGCGAATATAGCTTGCCGGCCTTGGATATCAGCTGGTTTAACACCAAAACCCAGCGAGTCGAAGTGGCGCGATTGCCCAGCGTTACCATCAAGGCGCTGGCCAGCGGCGAAGCAACACCGCCGCAAGCTACTGCTGCGGTGCAGGCCGACGACATCCGTGCGGCGCAACCGATTGCATCGACCGCTGCAGCGGCCGCCAGCGGCGATGCCCGTTTTTGGCAATGGCTGTCGGGATTTTTGGGGCTGGGCTGGCTGCTGACTATTGCCTTGTTTTACGCGCGGAGGGTAAAACAATTGCCAAAATCCGCGCAATCCGTCGGTCAATCGGCGGATGCAGGCATGGATAAAAGCTTGAAACGCGCCTGCTGGGAAAATAACCCCCAAGCCGCTAAACAGGCCTTGTTGCAATGGGGCAAGGCGAATTTCGGGGCCGATAGTCTGGGATCGATTGCGCCATTCTGCGCCGAATCGTTACGCGATGAAATTTTGCGATTGAACCAGCATCTCTATTCGGGGCAGCAGCAAGCCTGGAAAGGAGAGCATTTGTGGCAGGCGTTCAGCAAAGCCGGTAGCCGGCAAAGAGTTGGCACGAGTCACGGTGACGGCCTGGAGCCGCTGTTCAAGCTGTAGTTTATGCGCGATTCGGACGAGCTTTTTGCGGCATTGGCAAGATCCGCCTTTCGCAGCAAATTTCATCTTCAGGGTAAGGATCTCGATTATCTGCGAAACAAAGGTTTGGCTATCGTTATCGAGCATGCCCGGGATTTTATCGGTAAGCGTCTGGCCGATGCGCAGCCGAAAAACGATGGCAAGCAAACGCCGTTTCGCGGTCATCCGGTGTTTGTTGCGCAACATGCCACGGCCTGTTGTTGCCGGGGCTGTCTGGAAAAATGGCACGGCATTAACCAGGGCGTGGCGTTGACTGCCGAGCAGGAAAATTACATTGTCAGCGTGCTGGAGCGCTGGCTTATTAGAGAGGAAGCGCTGAGTAGGGAGTAGAAAGTGGAAAATACTTCACCACTCTAGCCTTTCAGCCATTGCACCAGGGTGGCGGCCAGGGTTTCCGCATTGAAAGGCTTGGCGACGAAGTCGTTTACACCGCTGGCAAGGCAATTCTCGCGCTCTTGGCGTGTAACGCCCGCAGTCAGGGCAATGACGGGCAAATCGTTAAAGCGCGGTTGCTGGCGGATGCGTTGCGTGGCTTCTATGCCGCCCATTTCGGGCATGTGTACATCCATCAATACCGCGTCAAACCGGCTGTTATTCAGCAAGTCCAGCGCTTGTTTGCCGTTGACGACAGTCTCGACGATGGCGCCAGTTAACTCCAGCATGTCTTTTATGATGAGACGGTTAGTTTCGTTATCTTCCGCGACCAGAATCCGAGTGCCCGCCAGGGTTTTGCCTGCCTCGCTTAATTTTGAAGTCAATGTCCCGGCTTGGCGGGATCTTTTATCACGATGCTGGGGGTTGAGGGTGCCGTAGGGAATGCTTAAGTCCAGCTCGAAACTGAATCTGCTGCCTATGCCGGGGGTACTATGGACCTGAAAATGGCTGTCCATGAGTTGCAGCAGGCGATGGCTGATGGCCAGGCCAAGCCCGGTGCCGCCAAAACGGCGGGTTATGGAACCGTCCACCTGACTGAACGGCTGAAACAATTTGCCGATGTCGTGCTCGGACATCCCAATGCCGGTATCTTCGACGCAGAATTCCAGAAGCGCATGCCTGTTTGTGAGTTGCTTGAGCGCGATAGTCAGGGAAACACTTCCCCGTTGGGTGAATTTGATGGCGTTGCTCAGCAAGTTGGTTAGAATTTGCTGAATGCGCAAGGCATCGCCAACCAGTTCGCGTGGTACCGAAGTCGAAGCCTGGATGGTAAAGGCTATTTGCTTTTCCTGGGCTCGCAGCATAAACAGGTCGTTAAGATTGTTCAGCATGTCGTCCAGGTTGAAGTGGTTTTTTTCGATGCTTATGCGCTTGGATTCGGCTTTTGAGAAATCCAGAATGTCGTTGAGGATGCCTAGCAGGTTGTCGGAAGCCTGACGAATTTTTTCCAGGTATTGACGGACATTGGGCGAAACCTCCTGATTCAGCACCAGCTCGGAAATACCGACAATGGCATTCATCGGGGTGCGGATTTCATGACTCATATTGGCCAGAAATTCGGATTTAAGACGGGCGCTTTCCTCGGCCAGGCATTTGGCTTCCAATAGTGCCTGTTCGGTTTGTTTGCGCTCGGCGATGTTGAGGATCACGGCATTGAAATAGCGTTCGCCCTCGTCTTCAAACAGTTGCAGATGCACTTCAACCGGGTAGAGCGAGCCGTCTTTGCGCTTATGGATGGTTTCGAAGCTGATCGAGGCGGCTTCATGGTTTAACAACGGCGCTATCAGGTCTTGAAATTGCGGGAAGGTAAGCGACGGCTTTAAGTCGAGCGGCGTCAGCGCTTTCATCTCTTCCAATGTGTAACCCAAGTTTTCCAGGGCGCCGCGGTTAACGAAGGTAAAGCGCAATGTCCCCGCATTGAATAAATAGATTTCGTTGAGGCTGGCGGCTATGGTTTTGTGCAAGAGTTCTTGTTCTTTGGTAGCTAAGCGGCGTTCGAAGCTTAGAAGAGCCAGCACCATGCCGCCCAACGCGATAATCATGCCGAACAGCCAAAAATTGATGAGTCCGTTTTGCGCCAGGTCATCGGCGTAATAGCCTACGCCGCGGCTGGCGCCCCAAATCGACTGGATAAACAACATCAATTGCAGCAGCGCGGTTAAATGCCGCCCGGCTCGCAGCCCGGCCCATATCACAAAAGGCAGTATCCAGGAGGGTTCTATTTCCCAGTTACCCCGGTCGAACCAATCCAGAAAAGTGGCTTGCCCTATCAGAAAAGTCGAAATGAATAAGGCGGCCATTTCCAGCGGGCGCTCTAGGGCTATGGTCAGGCGTGGAGGCCCGGACCAAATCAAAATAAGCGGAGCGGCGAAGGCGATGCCTAAGGCATCGGCCATCCACCAGCGCAGGAATATCGGTGTAAACAAACTGCTATCGATAACATCCGTTAATAGCAATGCAGTGGGGCCAAACAGGGCGCTAAGTATAGTGCTGAGCGTGGCGCCGAAAAATAACAGACGGCCGAAATCGGCCGTTCTATTTAACGATCGATTGATGTTGCAGTAACGGCCGAGCAACCAAAATCCGCAGAAAGACTCCAAGGTGTTGCCAAGTGCCATTAGCGCTGAAACCGGCAAGCTTGCATCGACCATCAGCCCGGCTAAAAATCCGCCGGCATAGATGCCGGGGAGGCTTCTTGGGCCATGAAGCAGTAAAATAGCCAGTGCAAAGCCGCCCGCCGGCCAGAAAATCGTGATATTGCCGGGGTTGATGGCAAAAAACAGACCGATTTTCGCCAAAAGCGAATAAATAATGGCAACCGTCAGGTTAGGTAATAACCAGTTTTTCTTGCCGAGTGCCCTGGCTAGCTTATCCATGGTTATGTATGGTTAAAGTGTTTAGTCATTTCGAGGATAAGGTCGGGATTGCTGACATATTTGGGCTATGCGGGATCAGTTATAAGGCTATTGCCGAATGTCCTCCTAGCATTATTTTGGATCTGCGATGGGGTGCCATGCAACCAAACCCGATAAATTGTGGTTTGAGCCGGCCAATATTCTTACTGCTGGCTGATCGGCGGCCTGAGAATCTCTCAAGGTGTGTTCTATAGCCCCCGCAGGTATTCGAGCGTCATGTATAAGGCTGCAATCGAACGGGCTTCGCTGCATTCTCCGGTTGCCAGCAGGCTGTCGATGCGTCTTATGTCCCACGGCACCACTTCCAGTTCTTCCGGTTCGTCGCCTTGCAGTTTTTCCGGGTATAAATCCTCTGCCAGGATAATGTCGATGGTATGTTCCAGATAGGCCGGAGCCAGCGATACGGTATGTAGATGCTGTAACTTTTTGGCGCCGTAACCGACTTCTTCTTTCAACTCGCGGTTGGCGGCGCAGAGGCGATCTTCGCCGGCGTCGATCTTGCCTTTCGGCAACCCCAATTCATAGCGATGCAGCCCGGCCGCATATTCCCTAATCAACAATACCGTATGGGCGTCCAGCATCGGTACTATCAGCACTGCGCCCATCGAGGCATTGCGGGCCAAGCGTTCGTATCGGCGGAACTGGCCGCTACGGAATTCCAGTTCCAGCGCTTCGATGCGGAATTGCCGGGTTTGGGCAATGATGGTTTGTTTCAGGATTTTAGGTCTGTTAGGCATGAGCTGATTTCGCAATGCTATTCATGATGTCTCTGTAACTATAACCTACCGTTATGCCCGGTCGACAAGAAATTAACAAGCTGTGGCTGGACGGGGTTTAAGTGGCTTCTGTGATTGTGGGCCTACCGGGGATAATGGTGAATTGATGATGGGGCCGGGGTATGACCGGTCATTCGGTGTTCTTTAACAGTTTTTCCAATTCCTCGGCAGGGATAGGTTTTGAGAATAGATAGCCCTGGCCGAAATTGCAGCCAATTTGCTTGAGCAGATCGCGCTGCTCCTGAGTTTCAACGCCTTCCGCGATGACATCGATTCCCAATTTGTGTGCCATGACGATCATGGCTTCACAAAGTGCCATGTCGTTGGATTCCGGCGCAAGGTTGCGCACGAAAGACTGATCGATCTTGAGGTAGTCGATGTCGAATTTTTTTAAATAGGCGAGAGATGAATAGCCAGTGCCAAAATCGTCAAGCGCCACCTGAGTGCCGTTATCTCTGAATTTAAGTAACTGATGGCTGATTTTTTCCCGGACTTCCATCAGTAAGCCCTCGGTAATTTCGATAACGATGCTTTGTCCTGTTAGGCCAAGTTCCTTCAGGTGAGCGAACCATGGCGAGTGATTATCCAAGTTGCTCTTGAACTGCACCGGCGACATGTTGACGCTGATTTGAAACTCAGGATGATGCCTGGCACGAAGATGGACTGATTGGGCGGCTGCTCGTCTAAACACCCAGTCGCCAATAGCTATGATCTGCCCGGTATCCTCCGCAATGGGGATAAAGTCCGCCGGACTTATCAGGCCAAGCGTTGGATGCTGCCAGCGGATAAGGGCTTCCGCCTTGCGGATGGCCCCCGTTGCCAGTTCCACAATGGGCTGGTAATAAACTCTGAATTGATTATCCGCCAATGCGGTATGCAAATCGTTCGAGAGTTTAACCCGAGTGTTTGCGGCTTCTTGCATGGCGGCCGTGTAGTAGTGAAAGCAATTGCGTCCTTGATGTTTGGCGGCGTACATGGCTTGGTCGGCGTTCTTCAGCAAGGTCGTGAAATCCGTCGCATCGTTGGGATAGATGGTGATACCGATGCTGGCCGATATGTAGGCGACTTCCTTGCCCAGGCGATAGGGCTTGGCCAAAGTATCCAGGAGTTTATTAGCAATTCGACTGATACTACCGATGTCGTCCAGTTCGGTCAGGATAATCATGAACTCATCCCCGCCCAGGCGCCCAACCGTATCGGTCTCGCGCACGCTCCCCGACATTCGTCTGGCAGCCTCAATCAGCAGAGCATCGCCTATTTCATGCCCGAGAGTGTCGTTGACCTCCTTGAACCGGTCTAGGTCGATAAATAGCAGGGCCAGCAGCTTTTGGTTACGTTGGGCTTTTTTGATTTCTGCTTTTAGGTGGTCGTGTACCATTCGCCGGTTGGGCAAATCCGTTAATACGTCATAGTTAGCTTGCCGCCAAATCAATTCGTCGTTTTTCTTCTTTTCGGTAATGTCGGAGAACATTGCTACTCGCCGATACACTGAGCCGTCGTCGTTATATATGGTGTTTATCGATAACCATTCGACATAAGCATCGCCGCTTTTGCGGCAATTCCAGACCTCGCCCTGCCAATTTCCGGTGGTTTTGACCGACTCCCATAGTGCTTCATAAAAGGCTTGGTCGTGTTGACCATAGTCGAGGAGTTTCGGATTCTTCCCGATGCTGTCTTCCAGTGAGTAACCCGTCAATACCGTAAAAGCCGGGTTAATGGAGATGATATTATTGTCTGCATCCGTCACCATCATGGCTTCGCTACTGGTTCGGTAGACCAGGGAGGCCAGTTTCATCTCTTCTTCTGTGCGCTTTTGCGCTGAGATGTCTTCGACAATAGACCAAATGTAGCGCTGATTGTCGGATCCGGCTATCAACATCCCATTCAGACGCAACGGTATCAAGCTGCCATCTTTTCGCCGGTATTCCTTCTCATAGGGTCCGTAATAGCCGGTGTGAGTTATCGATTCTAGTTGGGCAGTTTCTTGGGATTCATATTTTTGCGGTGTCAGGGTCCAATAATCCAAGTCCCTGAGTTCGTGGGCCGAATAGCCGCAAATACGTAGAAAAGCTTGGTTGAATTCGATATAGCGGCCTCTTAGATCGGTGAGGGCTATACCTAGCGGGGACAGTTCGAATAGGCCATGCAACTTTTCCGAGTCGGACTGTTGGCGGCGTAACGAACGCATCATCAATAATGAAAAGGCGGTGGATGAAAATAAAAACGCGAACACCAAGCCGGCAACAATCCAGGCCTCTTTGCGCCAGGCGGTTAAATAATCCTCTTCTGCCAGCCCTACGTTGATATAGAACGGATATTTTTTGAATTTGATATAAGAGTGAGCGCGGATGATGCCGTCGATACTGGTGGCATCGCTGTGGTATGTGCCTTTGTCGGGGCTTGTTCGCAAAGCTTGATCGAATGGCACGGATAATTTTTGGTTACCGATGCCATCGCTGGGTAATTGTAGTTTTGGGTATCTGGCAATTAGCCCCAGGTCGATACTTCGGAGGGCTATCGATCCTTCCGGGCCAACTTCTATGGCCGAGAACAATTGGCTGAAGTGGTCCAGCTCAATCGTGCCATATACCACTCCGGCGAATGAGGCGTCTGGGTTGTTTAGCCGTCTGGAAAAGGTCAGTAGCCATTTATGGGTGGTTTTTCCCAGCAGGGGTTTAGCGATAAACAGACCGGCATTGGGATTGTCCCGGAGCTGAAGATAGTAGTCGCGGTCGGCATAATTGACCTGAGGCAATACCGAAAAGTCAGACCCATAGCGCAAATCGCCCGCTTCGTCGGTTACACGCAAATTATAAAGATCGGGAACCCTTTGTTGTTGCAGCTTTAGATGCTGGTTGATTGTCAGCGGATCGATACGCCCTAATCTGATCTGATGTTCAATTTCGTAGGCTGAAATTTGTAATACGATGTCAATTTTGTCGACCAATCCGGCAACGGAATATTCAAGAACCTGCGCCAAATTCTGAGTGTTGGTGACCGCCAGTTGTTCGGATTGCTCCCGGCTTTTGTATAGCGCAAATGATGCGAACAACACTATTGTCAGATTGATCAAGACCAGCCCTGAGAGTAGTGGCTTAATGATGCTGGTGGGTTTGGATATTCCAATGGAATGATTGATGTCTGGCATTACAGTCGATTTTAATTCATATATCAGTCTTTGTAATATACAACTGAATTCATTGATACCGTGGCTTTGCTTGATAATGACAGCTAAAACAGACCGATACTCGGCTTCGTCACAGAGTCGTTATGGTATGGCTGGGGTTTTTTCGTTACCATCGATATTCTTCGGGTGCCTGGCCCTATTTTGAAAAGGATAATCTACGATGCTGGACTGGCAACAAATCGATACGGTGCTGCTGGATATGGATGGGACTTTGCTGGATTTGAACTTCGATAATCATTTCTGGCAGGAGTTTGTACCCTTGCGCTTCGCCGAGCTGCACGGCTTGTCGCTGGATGAGTCCAAGCAGCAACTGAAGCCGCGTTTCAGGGCGATGGAAGGTAAGCTGGAATGGTATTGCCTGGATTATTGGAGCAACGAGCTGCAACTGAATATTGCCGGCTTGAAACAGGAGTTGGCCGGTTTGATTGCGGTGCATCCGCATGTCACGGAGTTTCTGGATGCGGTGCGTAGCAGCGGCCGGCGTCTATTGCTGGTTACCAATGCCCATAGAGACAGTTTGGCGCTGAAAATGGAAAAAACCTGTCTGCACGAGTTCTTCGATGCCATTATTTCCTCGCACGATTTCGGCTTGGCCAAGGAACAACAGGGTTTTTGGCAAGCTTTGCAGGATGCTCATGTTTTCGAAAAGCAGCGTACACTGCTGGTCGACGATAGCACGGCGGTACTGCGCTCGGCGTCGGCTTTCGGCATTGCTCATCTGGTGTCGATCAGCAAGCCGGATAGCCAAAAGCCGAAAAATCACATCACTGAGTTTCCTGCGGCTGAGGATTTTCGGGCGCTGATGCCGGGCTTGTAGCCGCACGCGGCGGCCGTGGGCCTCTGGGTTTAAAGTCGGAGCGTGGTGGACGCTTGTCGCGCGGCACGACTCTTTCCCGAGGTTCCCGGCGTTCCGGCTTGGCGACGTCTTCGATCAGTAATTCCGGGGTTATTTGCTGCACCGGGACTTTTTCGCCGATGTAGTCTTCGATATCCGGCATCGAATAGGCGTATTCCTCGCAGATAAAGCTGATCGCTTCGCCGCTGGCGCCGAAACGGGCGGTACGGCCGATGCGGTGCACGTAATCCTCGACGTCCTGCGGCAGGTCGTAGTTGAAAACGTGCGATACGTCGGGAATATGCAGGCCGCGCGCCGCGACGTCGGTGGCGATCAGCAGCGTCACCCGATTTTCCTGGAAGTCGTTGAGCAGGCGCTGACGCTTTTCCTGCGGCACGTCGCCGCTAAGCATGGCGGTCTTGTGGCCGTTGGCTTGCAGGTAGTCGTCCAGTTGTTCGGCGCAACGCTTGGTGTTGACGAAGACGATGCTGCGTTGCGGCTGGTGTTGTTTCAGCAAACCCAGTAATAACGGGATTTTCTGGTCGTTGGCCGGACAATAGGCGACTTGATTGATGGCCTTGGACGTGACTTCTTCCGATTCGATGCGGATCAACACCGGATTGTTCATGTGTTCGTAAGCCAGTTCCGTCACCTTGTATGACAAGGTCGCCGAAAACAGCATGTTGAGGCGTTTTTCAGGCGGCGGCATCCGGCGCAACAGAAAACGGATGTCCTTGATAAAGCCCAGATCGAACATGCGGTCGGCTTCGTCCATCACCGTGACCTGGATATTGTCCAGCGTGAAAGCGCCTTGCCGGTAAAAGTCGATGATGCGGCCGGGTGTGCCGATGATGATGTCGACATTGGTTTTGAGCTTGTCGAGCTGCTTTTGATAATCGGTGCCGCCGTAGATCAAGGCAAGCTTCAGATTCAGGTATTTGCCGAGCACCAGCGCATCTTTGTGAATCTGGATTGCCAGCTCGCGGGTCGGCGCCAGGATCAAGGCGCGCGGGTTCTTGATTTTCTCGCTCTCGTCGTTGATCAGCTTCTGAAAGGTCGCTAGCAGAAAAGTTGCGGTCTTGCCGGTGCCGGTCTGTGCCTGGCCGGCGACGTCTTTTTCCCGTAGAGATAAGGGCAATGATTTATCCTGAATCGGCGTACAGTTGATAAATCCTGCTTCCTTCAGACCTTTAATGATGGAGTCGGACAGCTCCAGATTACTAAAACGCGTTTCCGTTAAATGTGTTTTCTTCATAGCCGGATAGGATAACGTAAAAACGCTACGGTTGAAATCGATTGACAATTTGATTGCGCCGAAACTATAGTTTCAGCTTTGTAAACTATTGGAGAATGGCGTGAGTGACTTAGTCCTTCATGTGTCTGATGCTGATTTTAGCGAAACGGTGATCAAGGCCGGAGTGCCGGTTTTGGTTGATTACTGGGCGGAATGGTGTGGTCCATGCAAAATGATTGCGCCGGTTCTGGACGAAGTGGCGGCCGAGTATCAAGGCAAGTTGACCGTTGCCAAGTTGAATATCGACGAAAATCCCAAAACGCCTCAACATTATGGTGTACGCGGTATCCCTACGCTGATGATTTTCAAAAACGGTGAAGTAGAGGCAACAAAAGTCGGTGCGTTGACCAAGTCGCAACTCACTGCTTTTATCGATAGCAACATCTAAGTCGAGCCGAATAAGCCGGATTTGTCATAAAAGTTTTGATAAGTCCGGTTATTGAGCTAGAATCCTCGCTGCTGTTTCTTCGCATCCTTAACGCCTGTAGTTTATCCACAACCATCTTCTGCTGTGAACGGCTTTCTGCCGCTTCGCGTTTCTTTCATTTCTCTTAAACAACATGAATCTTACCGAGTTAAAACTTAAACAAGTCAGTGAAATCATCGCCATTGCCGAGACTTTGGGATTGGAAAATATCGACAGAGCTAGAAAGCAGGAATTGATTTTCGGTATCCTGAAAAAGCAGGCGAAGAGCGGTGAAGATATTTTCGGCGATGGAGTTTTGGAGATACTGCAGGACGGCTTTGGATTCTTACGTACTCCCGGCGCCTCCTATCTTGCCGGCCCCGACGATATTTATGTGTCGCCCAGCCAGATACGCCGCTTCGGCCTGCGTACCGGCGATACCGTTAGCGGTAAGATTCGTCCGCCGAAGGAAGGCGAACGCTATTTTGCCATGCTCAAAGTCGAAAGCATCAATTTCGAATCGCCGGAAAATGCCAAGAACAAAATTTCCTTTTCCAATCTGACACCGCTGTTTGCCAACAAACGTTTTCGTTTGGAGCAGGGCAACGGCACCAGCGAAGATTTGACGGCCCGTATCATCGACCTGATCGCGCCTATCGGCAAAGGTCAGCGCGGCTTGATCGTTTCGCCGCCCAAGGCCGGTAAGACCATGATCATGCAAAGCATCGCTCATGCGATCGCCGAGAATAACCCCGAGTGTTATCTGATCGTACTATTGATCGACGAACGCCCGGAAGAGGTGACGGAAATGGAGCGCTGCGTGCGCGGCGAGGTGGTGTCCAGCACCTTCGACGAACCCGCTACCCGCCACGTCCAAGTCGCCGACATGGTCATTGAAAAAGCCCGTCGCCTAGTCGAGCACAAGCACGACGTGGTTATCCTGTTAGACTCCATCACCCGTTTGGCCAGAGCCTATAACATGGTGGTGCCCTCATCGGGCAAGCTGTTGTCCGGTGGTGTGGACGCCAATGCGCTGGAAAAGCCCAAGCGTTTCTTCGGGGCTGCCCGGAATATCGAGGAAGGCGGCAGTTTGACGATTATCGCCACCGCACTGGTCGAAACCGGCTCCCGGATGGACGAGGTGATTTTCGAGGAGTTCAAAGGCACCGGCAACATGGAGTTGCATCTGGAACGCAAAATCGCCGAAAAGCGGGTTTATCCTGCGATTAATATCAACCGTTCCGGCACCCGCCGCGAGGAATATCTGGTCGAGCCCGATGAATTGCAAAAAACCTGGATTCTGCGAAAAATTCTGCAGCCCATGGATGAATTGGCGGCTTCCGAATTTTTGCTGGGCAAATTGAAAGATTTCAAAACCAATGCAGAGTTCTTTAACTCGATGAAACGATAGTCCCCGCAGGTGGCTGGCGACGATCGATCCCTGCATCGGTCGTCCATCGCTTTTTTAAACGGTTTTCTCCGTTCTAGTCTTTCTCTTTTTTCATAATTGTCATAACCCTGTCATCATCCTGATGGGCGGCGGCATCGGCAAAACATATTTGATGGTTATAAATATGTTTAAGTTTGATATATTGCGCCTCGACTTTAACGAGGAGTATGGCCTTGCGAAATACAAGCAGATTTTTCATTCAGTTCATCCGATTGGCAGGACCCTTTTGGTGTTCTGAAAACAAGTCGGCCATTCGCGGCTTGTCTTTGGCATTGATTGCTCTAACCGTTTTGCAGATTGCGGTCTCCGTTATTATCAACGAATGGAGTGCCGATCTGTTCGATGCGCTGGAGCAGCGCTCCATGTCGAGACTGTTTACTCAGATTGGTCTGATCATATTGATTTTTATCGCCAACATGGCGATTACCGCGACCCACTTGACGGTCAAGCGCCGGCTGCAACTGGATTGGCGGGGCTGGTTGACGGATAAGTTGATTGGACAATGGATGCATGACGGCCGCCATTATCTGGTGACGCATATTGCCGGACAGCACGACAATCCCGACGGCAGGATTGCCGAAGATATCCGGATCGCCACCGAATATGCTATCGATCTGCTGCATACGCTGTTTTTTTGCATCTTGTTATTGGTCAGTTTCACCCAGATTCTATGGACGTTGTCCGGTACCGTGACGCTGGATCTCGGCTTGTTTGCGATTCCTATTCAAGGGCATTTGGTTTGGTTGGCGTTTATTTATGCCGCCAGCGCTTCCATGCTGGGTTGGTGGATTGGTCGACCTCTGACCACGGCAACCGACAACCGGCAAACGGTCGAAGCTAATTTCCGTTTCGCGCTGGTCAAAGCGCGCGAGAATGCGCAAGCCATCGCGTTGATACATGGCGAACGTCACGAAAATCCACACTTTCACCGTCTGTTTGGCGGCATTGTCACTGCCTGGGATCAGCAGACCAAAGCCTGGGGAAAGATCATCATGTTCAGTTCCGGCTATTCGGTATTGTCCATGGCGTTTCCGATTCTGGTTTCCGCGCCGCGCTATATTCTCGGTAGCATCACTCTGGGGTCGCTGATGCAAGCGGCGCAAGCTTTCCAGCAAATGGTCTCGGCGTTGTCCTGGCCGGTGGATAACATGGGCAAGGTTGCGGAGTGGCGGGCTTCGGTAGAGCGGGTATTGGGACTGTACAAGGCACTCGATCAACTGGAGCGGGAAATTGTCAAACCCGATCCACATCGGATTCGCCTGGAAAGGAAGCAACAGTCGATGCTGGCTTTTCGCAACTTGTGTATCACCCGCTTGGATGGCATTGTCTGCGTATCTTGCCTTAACGAGGAGATTCGGGCTGGAGAACGAATCCTGATTGCGGGCAATGCCTTTACCGGCAATAAACTGTTCAAAGCTGTCGCCGGCCTTTGGCCATGGGGCGAGGGCTGCATCGAATTACCCGACGACGAAGCCTTGTTTTTCATGCCGCCGCGTCCCTATTTGCCGACCGACACCTTAAGGGCGGCGATTTGTTATCCTTCCGATAGCACCGCCTTCGGCCAGGGCGCGCTGGAAGATGCGCTAGAGCTTGCCGGCGTTAAGGAATTGGCCGAACAGCTTGATCAGGTTGGCGACTGGGAAAAGAATCTTGAACGGGAGCAGCAGCAACGCCTGGGTTTGGTACGGTTATTATTGCAAAAGCCTAAATGGATATTGATGCAGGAAGCTTTTGCTTCGCTCGATCCTGAAAGCGAGCTGGCGATGGTTAAACTGATTCATAGAAAACTGCCGGATTCGGCGATGTTGACTATTACCAAACAGCCGGCCATACAAGCCTTGCATCAGCGTCAAATTACCTTGTGCTGAGCTTTGCCCGCAGACAGGCGGAAACCGTGGTATGAAGCAGGTATTCGGCAATAAACGCGGTAAAAAACTGCGCGGCGTTAATCTCGGCGGCTGGCTAGTCTTGGAAAAATGGATGACGCCCAGCCTGTTCGCGGGGCTAAAGGCCGAGGATGAAACGACCTGGTGCCTCGAATTAGGCGAGGCGGCGGAATCGGCTCTTAGGCAACACTGGAAGACTTATATCGGTCGCGACGATTTTGCCTGGCTGGCATCGATAGGTATCAATGCGGTGAGAATTCCGGTCGGCCATTGGCTGTTCGGGCCCGATTACCCTTATCATCGCAGTTACGGCGAAATAAATTACCCGTTTGTGACCGGCGGGGTCGGCGTATTGGATAAAGCCTTCGATTGGGCGGAGGAGTTCGGCCTGCTTGTGGTGCTGGATTTGCACGCCGCGCCGGGTTGTCAAAATGGTTTCGACAATGGCGGTATCCAGGGTGTCTGCGAATGGCATAGCCAACCGGAATATATCGACTATTCCCTGGCCGTGCTGGAGAGATTGGCGGAGCGTTACCGCGGCCGTCCTGCCCTGCATGCGATAGAGGTGTTGAACGAGCCGCGTTGGGATATAGAAACGGAAATATTAAAACGCTATACCGCCGAGGGGTATAGGCGCGTTCGTCGGCATTGCCGGGCCGAGGATGTGGCCGTGGTGTTTCATGACGGCTTCCGTTCCTATCGGGAATATGCCGGCTTACTGCAAGGTTCCGGATATGACAACGTGGTCTTCGATATTCATCGTTATCAGTGTTTCGTACAAGACGATAAAGATACCGATGTTTATGGGCATATACGGAAAGCCGCTATCGACTGGAAAAACGAAGCGGATGAGATTATCCAGAACTCAGGCCGTTGGACTTATGTCGGCGAATGGAGCCTGGGTCTCGATCCGAACATGATGACCTTGTGGGAGCAAGGGGCGTTCGATCATGAGCTGCCGCGGATGGACAACTTCCAGCAGAATCTCGCCTATCGCGGTTACGCCGCCGCGCAACTTGCCAGTTTCGAAAAATATCTGGGTTGGTTTTTCTGGAGCTATAAAACAGAAACCATGCCGCATTGGAGTTTCCGGGATTGTGTCGAGCAAGGTTGGCTGCCGAATAATTTTGCCTGAAAAAGGAACTTTTCCGCCGTTCTTGCGTGCATAGCGTGTCTGTTAGAGTCTATTCCCGTAATTTTTTTAGGCTAAAGGTGAGGGAATTGCCGTTCTGAAACGTCTTAAGAGATAGCAATGCATTATTTCTTAATACAGCGCGACCATTATGGTTGGCAGACAGCAATAATTTCGGGCTCATCATGAAAACAACATCAGCAAAAGCACCATCGGATAACCAAGCCTTATCGCCGGTTGAGCCGGGTTTTCCCTCGATACGCTATTTCCAGATTCACTTCGAGCACCTGCACGACACGATAGACGAGTTAAAAAAGCAGATCAATCAAGCCAATCGGCAAATTGCCGAATTACAGCAGCAATTGCAGGGCAGATCGGAAGCCGCAAACATCGGGTCTATGGGTTATGTCGGCGAATGCAAGGTTTCGCCTTCCGATCGGCTTAATCGCGATTATTGATCCAATACCCGCGTTACCTGGGATTTTGATAGCCGCCGCTGTTTTTCTCCACCCAACGGACTTGTCCGGATGCCAAGGTTTCTTGTTTCCAGAACGGTGCCCGGCTCTTTAAGGCTTCCATGATAAAGCGGCAGGCGTCGAAAGCATCGCCACGATGTGCGGCCCATGCCGCCACCAGCACCAATGTGTCGTCTGGCAGCACCGCGCCGATGCGGTGGATTACCAGCGTATCCAGTAGCGCCCACTGTTGTTCGGCTTGCGCAACGATGCCTTCCAATTGTTTTTCGGTCATGCCCGGATAATGTTCCAGAAACATGCCTTGTATGCTGTCGCCCTGATTGAAATCGCGCATGGTGCCGACGAATACGCCGGTTGCGCCGTGTTTGCCGGTCAGTGCGGCGGTTTGGGTTTGATAAGTCTGAATCTCTTGCCAGGGGTTAAACGCCTGTTCGCAGAGTTTGATCGTCATTTCAGCCTCCGGTAACCGGCGGGAAGAATGCCAGCTCGTCGCCATCGTTTACCAGCGTATCCAGGCCGACATATTCCATGTTGACGGCGGCCAGCAGCGTGTCGGGGATAGGCAAATCGGGATTGAGTTGTTGCCAGATGCTGCGGGCCGGTTGCGGGCTCGTTGCCTGAAGTTCGTCTTCGGCCCGGCCGACGGTTTCTTTTAAACTGGCAAAATAGCGGACTTTAATCGACATGGTTATTGACCCGGTAATACAATGTGCGGCCTTTATAACCGCCAGATTCTGTTATGCCAAGCTCGCCGCTCACTCATTTTAATGCCGCCGGAGAAGCCCACATGGTGGATGTCGGCGATAAGCCCTTAACCCAGCGGATCGCGGTGTGCGAAGGCTACATCGAAATGCAGGCGCCGACATTGGCGCTGATCATGGCCGGGACCCACAAAAAAGGCGATGTGCTGGGCATCGCCCGTATCGCCGGTATCATGGCTAGCAAAAAAACCGCCGACCTGATTCCCTTGTGCCATCCCTTGCCTATCAGTCATATCGAGATCCGGCTTGAGCCCCAGCCCGACCGGCAACGCGTCCATTGCCTGACCACGGTTAAAACCAACGGCCAAACCGGCGTGGAAATGGAAGCGCTGACGGCCACGCAAATTGCCTTGCTGACCATTTACGATATGTGTAAGGCCGTCGATCGCGGCATGGTCATTCAATCCGTACGCTTGCTGGAAAAGAACGGCGGTAAATCCGGGCATTGGCTGAGAGCCGCCGACTAATTTACTTCTGCAAGTCGTCTATTATGGTTTTATGCAGCAGTTTTACCAGGCTGGCCGAGTCGTCGTTGTTAAACGACTCTTCGCCATTGCCGTCAGCGGGTTTGGCACTAGCTACCTTGTCGACGCGGATATCGGTGATTCTTTTGTCTTTGTCCAGTGTCAGGGTGTATTCGGTGTCTTCAAATTTGTCGCTAAAAAACGAGGTAATCGAGTTGATAAAACGGCGGCCCTTGCCTTGTCCATCGGCAACATAACGCACGCGCATCACGCCGATATCGCGGTTTTTATCGACCACCTCGACTTCCGCCAACTGCAATCCGCGCTCGACCAGATCCCAAGCCCGATCAAAGCGGGTTTTCATTTGTAAAGTTGGTTTTTCCTCACTGCCAACCAGCAAGATCAGTTTGTCCAGTTCGCTGTTTGCCGACTTTTGAGCTGTGGTTTCCGAACCGCTTTCCGTTTTGGGCTTGGCGAGTGTGTCCGGTTCCGCGGGAGCGGTGTTGGTATGCTCGATAGCCAGTGTCGGCGGCAATTCCAGATGATGGGTGTCGCGATATTTATCGGAGGTATCCGCACAGGCGGCCAGCAAAAAATAGGGTAGGCCGTACAGTAATTTTCTAACCATAGAATTTATGCTCAAGAATAGCGGCGGTGTTCCAGAACCGGAAACGAAGCCCGGGTTTTTTCCAGGCGGCTTTTATCGATGTCGCCGCAGACAAAGCCGGAGCCGGTTTTATAGCAATCCAGCACCACGCCCCAAGGGTCGACGATCATGCTGTGACCATAGGTTTGGCGGCCGTTTTTGTGAAAGCCGCCCTGATTGGGGGCGATTACATAACTCAGGTTTTCGATGGCACGGGCTCGCAGCAGGACTTCCCAATGCGCCGCACCGGTCTTGGCGGTAAACGCCGAAGGAATGACGATGATGTCCAGTTCGCGGCGTGTCATCGGCCGGAAAAACTCGGGAAAGCGCAGGTCGTAACAGACGGCGATGCCCAGTTTGCCGAAGGGGGTGTCGATTACGCAGGGTTCGTCGCCGGCTTCGACCGAATCCGATTCGCGATACTCCTCGCCGCTGTCCGGGACACTGACGTCGAACAGATGCACCTTGTCGTAGCGAGCCACGCGCTTGCCGTGGTCGTCGTAAATCAGGCAAGCGGCGCGGACTTTATTGGCGTCATTGGCGGCTAGTGGAATCGTGCCGCCGACGACCCAGACACCGTATTTCTTGGCGACGCCGGACAGGAAGTCCTGAATCGGGCCGCTGCCGTCGGGCTCGCGGACTTTAACCTTATCCAACTCGTGCATACCCATGATCGCAAAGTTTTCCGGCAATGCCACCAGTTTGGCGCCGGCTTTAGCGGCTTCGGCGATCAGTTTTTCAGCTTCTAGGAGGTTGGCGCTCACTTGCGGGCCGGAAGCCATCTGAATGGCGGCACATATCGTCATGTTGGTCTCTTGATAACTAAATGGGATGTAGGTTAAGTGAAAATTTTGAGTACAAGGTAATAAGGGACAGGGAGGAGATGTTTTTAACCTTGCTCATTGCGCCTTGAATCTTTACTCCAGCCATCCAAAATCGGTCAGGCCGTGCCAGGTTTTATTCAACAACCCTCCGCGGTCAAGCACCGGCGTGACTTCAACATCGCCCCAGCGGCCGCTGACCTTGTATTCCGAACCGAAAAAATAGCCTTCCTTGTAATCGTCCGTGACCGCATCAGTAATGATCGCAGCGATACCTCCGACGATTGTACCAGCAATGGGCAGCGCACCGGAACTCTTGGGAATCACGGCTACCCGGTGATCCAGCGTCTTGTCCACCAAATTGGCGGTTCCGACGATCTTCATTTTGGCGGACACGGCGTCTATCAGTAAATCGTCGGTATAGGCCACGCCGTCGGTAATTTTAAACCCGCCGGTGATCTTGTCGAAAGCCAGCCCTTGCCGGTAAATGTCGCTGAAATCCAGGCTTAGACGTTTGGCCCATTGCTCCATGGCGATCAAGCCCAGCAGACGTCCGAAACCCGGTTCAATGCTGGAAATCCGGCCGTCGCTGAGTTTGACCTGCAATTGGCCGTTGAGCCTGGCCAACGAAAACTGGTGCGGCGCCGCATTCCATCCGCCGGTAAAGCTGATGTCGGCATGGGTTTCCTTGAAATCGTCGCTGAACCCCAGCTCGGACAAAAATTGGCCGAAGCCCTCGGTTTTCAAGGTGCCGCTGATTTGAGTGGAGGTGCCGTGGAGTTGCTTGATCCAGTCGGCAGTCAGATCCAGGTTTTTATTGGCGCCGCTCAATTTGAATTTTTTGAAATGGATGCCGTTAATCAGGCGTTCGGTTTGCAATTGCAGTTTGCCGAGGTTGGCCGAGCGCCACAACAGTTGCCGGCTGTCGATATCGATCAGCGGTAACACGGTGACCGCTTCTTCGGCGGCATCGAAATTCAGCGCGTTCATGGCCGACAGGTTCAGATAGTCCATCTCCAGCCTGATGCGTTCACTGCCGCTGCGTTGATCGGGAATGCTTAACCGGCCTTTTGCCATCGCACTGTCGATGGAGCCTTGCCAAGCTTGATCGATATGCTGGAAATGACACTGTATCGCCCCCAGAGTTTGGCCTTGCCAAACCAGTTGCTCGGTTTCCAGCACGATTTCCCGCAAGGTAGGCCAGCGGCTGTCGGCGGCGCTCAAGGCTTGCGACAGTTTGAAGCTGGGTTGCCTGATTTCGATTTTCATTCCCGCTTGCTGTTCCGTGTGGGCAGGGCCGCCGCCGAGGACGATGTGCCCGGAATGCAGGCGCTTGTCGGTGCTATCGATCAACAATGCGGCATTGAATTCGCTGCCGTAGGATAGCTGTAAGGGCAGCAAGGCTTGATCCTCGAATTGAAAACTCAGATGCAGCGGGCGTTGTTCCTCGGCGGTTTTTGCCAGTATGCCGTCGTCGGCGATGCCGACGCCTTGCAGATTAGTGTCGATGTCCAGCGTTGTCGCTTGCGCGGCGGCATTCGGTATCGTTACTTCGGCTTGATAGGCAAAGGCGCCATCGGCAATCTCGTTATGCAGAAACGTAAACTGTTTTTGCAGATTGGCGACATTGGTGGATCCGGCGATGCGCAAACGGGTGGCGGCGTTATCGCTGCTCAATACCGCTTGAATCGGAAAGCCAAGCGTAGCGCCGGTTAGCCGCTCGCTGCCGATACGGTCTTCGGTAAAATTGAGGACGCCGTTGACGTTGTCGACCACCAGATCGACCGGTTTCAAGCTCAAACGCGCATTGTTAAGGTGGGCATCGACATTCACTCGGACCGGATCGGCTTCGGAGTAAGGAATTCTTAGATCGAGATCGACCTGGGTATTGCTATCGCTGACGATGATGCCCGGCAAGGAATCGATATGGGTATGCAGCGGGGTCTTCTGTAGATACAGCAAGGCATTGCGCACCGAACCCTGCACCTGGCCATTCACCAGCAGATGATCGCTGTTGGCCAGCGAGCTGATTCCGACCACCGCCTGTTTGATGTCGACATTATCGCTACGGCCGCCGTTAAGCGCTACCAGCAAATCCTCGCCGAGAAATTGCACGTCGGCGGTCAGGTCCTGTAAATGCGGCCAGGCCTCGTTAAATTGCAGTTCGCCGTTTTCAACGGTAAACACGGTTTCGAAGCGGCCTTGACCGTTGGTGAACGGGAATTGATCGAGATTTCCGCGAATCGTCAATTCGCCCTGGGTAATTTGTCCAGCGATAAAGGCATTGTCCAGCCAGTCGACCGCATCCTTGCCCATGACCTTGGCGGGCAAATAGCCGGGTACTTTGCTGATGTCGCTGAAATTGCCGAAGCGGGTTGATAGATCCAGGTTGGCGGCCGTTTCGTTCTTGGGGAGAATCAGGTCGAAATCGGTTTCGGTTTCAAAATCAGGGGTGTCGAGTGCCAGGCCGCGGCTGACCAGCAGCCAGTGTTCGGATGCCTGATGCCAATGGATATTGCCTGTCAGACGCTTGATGGCCAGGGTGTTTCTGAATAAATCGGGGGCGTCGAACAGCGCATCTTCGCTGGCAAGTTCGAGTTGTCCTCCGCTATCGGTGCCGTTGATTTTGCCCGATAAACCTTTTAGGCGCGGCAGGGCATTCACGGCATTGTTGCCCAGTTCGCTGAAATTGCCTTGCAACGCGTAATGTTGCCAATCGCTTTGCGCATAAATCGCAAAATCGCTGAGTTGGCCGCGGGGATTCAGTTGCGGCCAATTGCCCAGACTATTGTCCGACGGTAAAAACAATGGCGCGATATGCGCCAGCGCCTGCAAATCCAGTTGTTTTATCAAGCCGGACCAATTGCCTTGGTTGTCCTGTTGCAGATAAAACTCGCCGTCCGGCCAGCGTTGCCGACTGGCATCCAGGTTTCCCGACCCTTCGCCGCATTCGGTAGCCGGTGCCTGACAGGCGGCGACGATGTCGACGTTGTAAGCGCCTAGCCGCCAGGCGCCATCTTTTTCCAGCCAGCCGACGTTGCCTTCCAGGGTATCCAGTTGCAGGTGCTTGCCCTGCTGATTGGCTATCTTGATCTGTTGAGCCTGGACATAGCCGGATACCCTGTAAGGCAGGGAGTTTTGCCATTGACTCCAGGCCCGGATGTCGCCGGAACCCGATTCGATTTTAAAGCCCAGCGGTAGATCGCCATTAGCCAGGGCCGGGCCTTGCAAATTGACGCCTTCGACATATAGCTGACCTTCGATATCGGTGGGTTCGAAAACATTGCCTTTGATTCGCGCCGAAACACGGAGCGAGTCGCCGTATTGCTCCGGCAGGGAGGTGAGCAAATGTATTTCGTGGCTCCGGTCGATATAATGGTTTTTCAGCAACAGGTTTAGGTTGCGAAAGCTGACCTGTTTGCCGTGGTTTTTCAAATCCAGCCAGCTTACATCGCTTTGTAAAATCTCGTATTTGCTGCCTTGCAGCAGCCATAACGGCTGTTCGTCGCTGCTTTGCAGGCCTTTAATGGCGATGCTGCCGTCCGGATTGCGCACCACATCGAGCTTGGCGCCGACCAATGTGACCCAGCTGGAGGATAAGGCGTCGCGCGTCCACAGCAATTGCAGCAAATCGATGCCGATCCGGACTTCTTGGAGCTGTATCGCCGGCTTGGCCTGGGCGTCGGCGGCATCGACTGCGATGTCCTGCAAGACGATGCCGGGGCTGAAGCCGCGCATGTTGGTGCTTAAGCGGCCTATACGGATGGGGATGTTGGTGGTTTGGCGGATTTTTTGTTCAAGCTCCGCTTTGTAGTCGGCGACATCGGCCAGAAAAATCCGTACCGCGGACAAGGCCAGAGCCATCGCGATTAATGACCAGAACAGCAGATGTCGCGTCGCCCGCGTAACGTGGTGAATAACCAAAACTGCGGCCTACAATAGCACCACGTCGTAATGTTCCTGGTTATATTCGGTTTCGGCGCGGATCTTGATGCCGACGCGAAGAAACATTTCCAGTTCGGCCAGCATGTCGGCCTCCTCGTCCAGCAACATTTCCACCACCTGTTCCGAAGCCAGCACCAGTATCTGCTGCACACTGTACTGCCGCACCACGCGGATGATCTCCCGGAAAATTTCCAGGCAAATCGATTCCGGGGTTTTCAGTACGCCGCGGCCGCCGCAGGTGGAGCAGGGTTCGCAGAGGATGTGTTCCAGGCTTTCCCGGGTACGCTTGCGGGTCATTTCCACCAGGCCCAGCGCCGAGACTTCGGTGATCTTGGTCTTGGCGTGATCCTTGTCCAGATTGCGCTGCAAGGCGGTCAGCACCTGTTTCTTGTGGTCGTCGCTCTGCATATCGATGAAATCGATGATGATGATGCCGCCCAGATTACGCAACCGCAGTTGCCGGGAAATAGTCTGCGCCGCTTCCAGATTGGTCTTGAAGATGGTTTCTTCCAGATTGCGGCCGCCGACGTAGCCGCCGGTGTTGACGTCCACCGTGGTCATCGACTCGGTCTGGTCGAACACCAGATGGCCGCCGGACTTGAGTTTGACCTTGCGGTCCAGCGCCTTGCTGATTTCATCCTCGACATTGTAAATATCGAATACCGGGCGTTCGCCGGAATAATGCTCGATGATGGAAACCATTTCCGGCACGAAGGTTTCGGCGAATTCGATGAGGCGCAGAAAGGTCTCGCGGGAATCGATGCGGACCTTTTCGATGCCTTCCTTGTACAAGTCGCGCAGGGTACGGATGCTGAGTGGCAAGTCTTCGTGAATCAGGCTTTTGACCTTGGCTTTCTTGCTTTTATCCAGAATCGATTCCCACAGCTTGTGTAGAAATGTCATGTCGGAATAGAGAATCACGTCTTCCACGCACTCGGCGGCGGTGCGGGCGATGAAACCGCCCGGTACCGTATGTTTTTGCAGATAGCTTTCTATGCAGGCCCGGAGCCGCACCCGCTCTTCCTCGCATTCGATGCGTTGCGATACCCCGGAGTTGCTGGCGTAAGGCATGTAGACCTGATAGCGGGAGGGGATGGAAATATCGGTGGTCAGCCGCGCGCCCTTGTTGCCGAGCGGGTCCTTGGTGACCTGGACCACGATCTTCTGGCCTTCCTTTAAATAATGCTCGATATTCTCCGAGCCGCTCGCCAGTTCCTGGGCGTTGAAGTCGGATAAATGCAGGAATGCGGCCTTTTCCAGGCCGATGTCGACGAAAGCCGCCTGCATGCCCGGCAATACCCGGCACACCTCGCCTTTGTAGATATTGCCGACCAGACCTTTCTGCCGCACCCGTTCGATGATCAGTTCCTGCAGCACGCCGTTTTCGATCACCGCGACCCGGGTTTCCGGCGGGGTGACATTGATTAAGATTTCTTCACTCATGCGATGACTTGGATGCCTTGTTTGGCTAATAGTTGTGCGGTTTCAAACAGCGGTAAGCCCATTACCCCGGAAAAACTGCCGGTAATCGATTCGATAAATATCCCGCCCAGGCCTTGTATGGCGTAGGCGCCGGCCTTGTCGCAGGGTTCGCCGGTGTGCCAATAGGCGACGATTTCCGCTTGACTCAGTGGCCTAAAAGTCACTTCGCTAACGCTTACCGCCAGCCAATGCCGGTCGCCGCGCAAGGATACCGCGCTGTACACCTGATGCGTGCGGCCGGAAAGCCGGCTCAACATGGCTATGGCGTGTTGCATGTTTTCCGGTTTACCCATGATATGCCCGTCGCAAACCACGCTGGTATCGGCAGACAACACCGGCAAATCTTGGTTCAAGACGGCCCGGCAAGCCGCCGATTTTTCCGCCGCCACCCGCTCGACATATACCAGCGGCGATTCACCCGGTAGCGGGGTTTCGTCGATATCCACGGTACGGATGCTGTGGCGGATGCCGATCTGTTTGAGCAGTTCGCTACGGCGTGGAGAGGCGGAAGCCAGAATAATTTGTGCGGTCATGCGTTAGCGGTGGTAAGGGTGGTTGTTCAGCAAGCTCCACGCCCGATAGATTTGTTCGGCGACGATCACTCTGACCAAGGGATGCGGAAAGGTCAGCGGCGATAGGCTCCAGGATTCTCTGGCCAGGTCCTTGACTTGCGGCGACAGGCCCTCCGGTCCGCCCACCATCAAAGCGATGGGCTGGCCGTTGCCCAGCCAGCGCTGCAGGGCTTGCGACAAATCCGGGGTCGTCCAGGGTTTACCGGGGATGTCCAGCGATACCACATGGGCTCTGGCAGGCAGGGCGGCGATCATGCGCTCGCCTTCGTCCTTGGTAATTCGGGCAATGTCGCCGCCACGGCGCTTGTCGGGTGCGATTTCCTTCAGCACCAGTTCGCATTCTCGGGGCAGGCGTTTAGCATATTCATTATAGCCTTGCTGCACCCAGTCCGGCATCCGGTTTCCAACGGAGATGAGATGTATTTGCATGGCGTGGAGGATACACATTAGATGTTGGGCTGGCAATGTGGTGGTCAGCTGATTGCTCGATTGTTTTATCGTCGGGTTTGTTTGGGTGGCCTGACGAATGGTCGGCGGTAGTCGGGAAGGTCATGTGCCGGAGTTCTTGTCCATCATGCCGGCAAGCCATCTAAAAAGTTCGGACAGCAATAAAGCTTTGCTGGTTATTTTTTAGTATCTGACTTTAGAATAGCCGGAATTGGACTAACAATTATAAAAAACAATGGCGACGTTAAGCGCATTGCTATGGACTCCCGCGCTAGGGGCTATTTTGCTGGTGCCGGTTTCCGGACAGAATACCGGCTTAATCAGAATTTTAGGAAATGGCTTCACAACATTGGCATTGCTGTTGGCGTGTTGGCTGTTGATTGGCTTCGATGCCGGCAATCCCGCTCAGCAATTCGGCGAATTTTATCCGCTCAATCCCAAGCTAGGCAGTGCCTACGCGCTCGGTGTCGACGGCTTGTCGATGCCTATGCTGATTCTGGCAACCTTGCTGACCTCCATCGCCTTGCTGGCTTCCTTTTCCGTGACGGACGGCGTCAAGGGCTATCACATCTCCATTCTGCTGCTGGAATTCGGCATGCTTGGCGTGTTCATGGCGCAGGATTGGGCGCTGTTTTACATCTTCTGGGAAGTGACGCTGATTCCGCTGTTTTTCCTGATCGACCGCTGGGGCGGCAAACGCCGCCACGCCGCTAGTCTGAATTTCGTGTTGTATACCATGGGCGGCTCGGTGTTCATGCTGCTCAGCCTGCTGGCGATTAGCCAGTACGATCTGGAAAACCAGGGCTCGCTGATGGTGTCGATGGGGCAGGCGGCGCAAAACATGCCGGTGGTCGAACAAGTGCTGGTGTTGCTGGGGTTCCTGATCGGTTTCGGTGTAAAAATGCCTATCTTTCCGCTGCACGGCTGGTTGCCGTTGGCCCATGTCGAAGCCCCCAGCCCGATCAGTATCCTGTTGTCCGGAATTCTTTTGAAGATGGGTGCCTACGGATTATTGCGTTCGGTGGTGATGCTGCCGGTCGCCGCGCAATTGATCCAGCCCTTGCTGGTGTTTTTGGCCTTGTTTGGCATGATTTACGGTGGATTGCTGGCCTGGCGGCAGAGCGATTTGAAAGCCATGGTGGCGTATTCCTCGTTGAGCCATATGGGTGTGGTGCTGTTGGGCATCGCCGCGCTGAATCAGAGCGGTTTCACCGGTGCTATTCTGCAAATGACCGCGCATGGACTGATTGCCGGTGCGATGTTTTTGCTGGTCGGTCTGCTTTATGAGCGTACCCATACCCGCAATATTCAGGACTACAGCTCCTTGGTACAGGTGATGCCGCGTTTCGCGACTTTCACCACTCTGACCTTGTTGGCGGCGATGGGCTTGCCGGGTTCGGTAGGCTTTATCGCCGAACTGCACACCATCATCGGCGGTTTTCAGCAGTGGAGCGGTTTGATGGTGTTTTTCAGCCTGAGTATTTTAATCAGCGCCGCCTATGCGATGCGCACCATCGGCCTGCTGTTTACCGGTCCGGTGAAGCCGCAGATGCAGCAGATCGCCGATCTGAAGCCGGTGGAACTGATGGCTTCCGGCATCCTGGTTGGCGGCATCGTGCTGTTCGGCCTGTTGCCGGCGCCGTTGATCGAATTGTCGGCGGCGACGGTCGAGAGAATGCTGGCTGTAATTGGGGAAAGGTTGCCGTAGGCTTTATGACTGTTTATGTACTTTTGTTATGTGGTGTCGCTATCGCGACAGTTGTTTTAGCGCCGGTTCCCGCACCGGCGGGCGTGATACTTTCTTTTGCGTCGCCAAAAGAAAGTATCCAAAGAAAAGGCGACCCGGATGCCGCTTATTTCCTGCGCTCCTCGCTTTTGAACGGGGTTGCCGGAAGGGGCTTCCTGCCCCTCCGGCAACGTGCGGCATCCATGCCGCACCCCTGCGGGCTATTCCGTTCAAAAGCTGCGGTGCTCGGCGCGGCATACGGGAAGAAACCCAATCCCAACTTAAAGGGGTAATAGGATGACGCAGGAAGCTCACGGTGAATCAAAAAATATCAAGCTGTTCTGACTCTATGCACGCACCCGTATCAAATACCGCCGCTCCTCGCCAAATCGTCCTTGATGCTATTGCCCACCTCGACCACGTGCTGCCGGGGCAAGCGCCGATACACGATTTCGTGCATCACAATACCTTGCATGGCTTCCAGCATTTGCCGTTCGAACAGGCGCTGGCCGAGTTTGCCGCGCTGACCGGCATAGCCTGTTATTTGCCGGCCGAGCAGTTTCGGACGTTTTACAGCCAGGGCCGGATTGGCGACGACGACATCAATGCCGTGCTGGAACAAGAATTCGCATTATCCGCGCAAGCGCCGGTTGGTTCGGTAGCCGGCAAAACCATTAGCCGTCATCAGCTTTACCGGTTAGCGCTACTGCACGATCCGCAAGCGATAACGCCAACCCAATTGCGCTGGCAAATTCAGGAGTTGGGAATACTGAACCAAGCGGCTGGCGGCAAAACATCGCATGCGCTGTGGACGGCGACACTGGATAAACTCGACCTGCAATTGCCGGAACTGCATCCCGAAGATTTGTTGGATTTATCCGCCGAACAAGCCGCGAGCTGGCTAGCCGATACCGATGTCAACGTCGAACAGCGCATGCGGCAGCATGCTGCCGAGCAGCTGGCGGACTTATTCGCAACGGTCGGCGATGGTCTGTCCATGAGCGGCCTGGTGCAGGTATTGACCGGCAAGGACATTCTGGACACGGTGCGTCCGCAACTGATTCGCCTCTGCGCTTCATTGCTGGATGAAGGCTTGGCGGCCTGGCGATTGCCACAGCGCCAGCAATTGGGCTTGTATCAAGCCTGGCGGCACAGCCTGGGCTACGACGCTCAGCCGTTATTTCAGGAACTGGCCAATTGGCAAAGCGTAACCGAGGCCTTGCCAGGGGATGCGGTCGAAGCCATCATTCAGCAACTCGAGGCGCTGGCCATTCCCCGCGAGTGCTGGCCGGGCTATCTGCAACGCCTGGCGCTGGAACTGCCGGGTTGGTCGGGGCTGATCAATTGGCGGCAAACTCATCCCGGCTATCAGGCCGACGATGCCACTAAACCGTTGTTGGCTGATTATCTGGCGATACGCCTGACGCTGGATAGGCTGTATTTGCAGCCGATTTGCCGGGAGCTTTGGCATTGCGATGTCCGGCTCGATAAATTGCAAAGTTACTTCGCCAAAAATCTTGCCGAATTCGCGGTCAGGCAGGCGCTGTTTCAGGGCCAGTTGCCGGAATATTTGGCCCAGGCCGGGCAAGCCTTGTTAGCCGATGCCATGGGCTTGCAGCAGGCCTGGCAAATCCAGGCCGAGCGGATCTGGACTTGGCAGCACAGCCCGCTGGCGACTGGTGAAAGCCGGAACGTCAGCGTCTATAACCATGGCTGGCGATTGTTCCGCGTTTGCCAAGGGCTGGGGCTGCAAGCCGCCGATCTGCAAACATTGAGCAAAAGCCAGCTGCTGGATTGGTTGGACATCATCGATGAATTTGGCGAACCGCAACGCCAACAGGTTTGGCTAAACGCCTATGAACGCCACTACCAGCAAGATTTGTTGCAAGCCTTGCATGCCAATCACGACCGCGGCCGCTGGGCGCGGCGAGATAGCCGGCCGGAGGCGCAAATTGTGTTTTGCATGGACGACCGCGAGGAAGGCATACGCCGGCATCTGGAAGAATTGAATCCGGCTATCGAAACCCTGGGTGCGGCCGGGTTCTTCGGCGTACCCATGAATTACCAAGGTCTGGACGACAGCAAACTCACGCCGCTATGCCCGGTGGTGGTGGTGCCGTCGCATAACGTCGAGGAACGCGGCCGGCCGGGACAGGAACATGCGGTCGATCGGCATCAAAGCGGCCGCAGGCTCAAACAAAGGATTGCCGATTTGTTGCATCACGGCTTACGCCGCGACGCGCTGTTGGCCTATCCCTTGATCAACACCATCGCGCCGATTACCTTGGCCGGCCTGCTGGCGAAAAGTTTTTTCCCCACGGCTCAGCAGCGCTTGATAGCGGCTGCCGGGACCGCAGTCGTGCAGGATGTGCCGACTCACTTGCACTTTAATGCCGACGCCGGTAGCCCGGCGACACCCGAGCAGCCCAGATTGGGATTTACCGACCAGGAACAAGCCGAGCGCATCGCCGGATTCTTGCGAAACACCGGGTTGACTTACGGTTTTGCCGAACTGGTGGTGTTGATGGGGCACGGTTCCATCAGCCAGAACAACCCGCATTTATCCGCTTACGATTGCGGTGCCTGCAGCGGCCGCCACGGCGGGCCCAACGCCCGGCTGTTCGCGGCGATGGCGAATCGGCCGGAAGTACGCGCCTTGCTGGCAGAGCGCGGCATCGTTATTCCCGGCGATACCTGGTTTATCGGCGCCGAGCACAATACTTGCGACGAAAACATTAGCTGGTACGACAGCGCCGAAGTGCCGGCCGAGCGTCAGCCGGCGCTGGACCGCTTTATCTGGCAAATGCAGCATGCCCAGCGCATGTCGGCGCACGAGCGTTGCCGGCGGCTGGCATCCGCGCCGCGCCGGCCTTCGCCTGCCCAGGCCTTGCGGCATTTTTTGGGGCGCGCCGCCGATTTTTCCCAGGCTCGCCCGGAATTGGGCCACGCCACCAACGCCTCGGCCTTGGTCGGACGGCGCTCGCTGACGCAGGGTGCCTTTTTCGATCGCCGCCTGTTTCTGATCTCCTACGATCCAAGCCAGGATTCGGAAGGTACGGTGTTGGAGGGCATTCTACTGGCGGTCGGCCCGGTCGGTGCCGGCATCAATCTGGAATATTATTTTTCCACCGTCAACAATGATAGGCTGGGTTGCGGCTCCAAGGTGCCGCACAATCTGACCGGCTTCTTCGCGGTGATGGAAGGCGCCGGCAGCGATTTGCGCACCGGTTTGCCGCGGCAGATGATCGAAATTCACGAAGCGATGCGCTTGCAGATTATCGTCGAGGCCAAGACCTCGGTGCTGGAGCAAATCTATGCTCGCCAGGAAAGTTTGCGGGAATTGATTGGCGGCGGCTGGGTGCATCTATGCGCCAAGGATCCGGATAACGGAGAGATAAGTGTATTTCGGCGCGGCGTCGGTTTTGTGGCTTGGCAACCGGCCGATGCCGAACTGCCGCTAAGAGATAGTTCGCCGGATTGTTACCGGCAGGAAAACCAGCCGGTGGCGCCGATGTTGATTAAACAACCCGATTTTACTGGAGCCTGTTGATCATGGCTTTCTGGACAATTTTTATTCCGTTGTTGCCGCTGCTGGCCGCGCTGCTGATCGGCGGCCTGCATTTTTTCCGGATACTCGACGGCGAAGCCGGCGAAAAAACTACGGCGGGGCTGGCGCTGAGCGCGATCGGCCTATCGGTACTAAGCGCGTTGTCGCTCCTGGCATTGAGCTTATCCGGTCAACTCGCCGATTCCCATGCTTACGGCAGTTGGTTGAGCGGCGGCAAGTTGAGCGTCGTTTTCAAGCTAAGCAGCGGCGGCTTCAATCTGGCACTGGCAAGTTTGTTCGCCTTGTTGTTGCTGGTTGTCATGCGCTTCTCGGTGAACTATATGCACCGCGAGGCCGGGTTCCACCGCTTTTTCTTCGTCCTCAACCTGTTTACGGCGGCGATGCTGCTCTTGGTGTTGTCCGGCAATGCTGTTTTTACCTTTGTCGGCTGGGAAATCGCCGGCGTCTGCTCCTACTGGTTGATCGCCTATGCCTATGAGCGGCCAATCGCCGCGCATAACGCCACGCGGGCATTCGTCACCAATCGGGTCGGCGACGGCGGCTTTATTTTGGGTATAGGCTTGGCCTTGGCCTGGCTGGAAAGCGCCGACTGGCAGGCGATCAACGGTGGGGCGGCCGATCTGGATCATGGCGATGCCACTTTATTGGCTTTGAGTTTTGCGCTGGCGGCGTTCGCCAAGTCGGCGCAAGTGCCGTTTACGCCCTGGCTGGCGCGGGCGATGGAGGGGCCGACGCCGTCCAGTGCGATTTTTTACGGCGGGGCGATGATACATGCCGGGGTGTTCTTGATCATCCAGCTGCAGCCCTTATTCATGCAGGCGCCGCTGGCGATGCTGTTGCTGGCTGTGGTTGGCGCGCTGACGGCGCTCTACAGCTATTGGGTGGGCTTGAGCCAGACCGACATCAAAAGCTCGCAGATTTTCGCCGCTTCCGCACAACTGGGTTTGATGTTTCTGGAATGCGGCCTGGGGTTTTGGACCCTGGCGGCCTGGCATCTGTGCGCGCATGCCGTGGTGCGCTGCTATCTGTTGCTGACCTCGCCGTCGATTCTGCATAACACTCATGGCCGGCCGGTCAAGCCCGTGTCGCCGATACTGGCGAATTGCCGTTGGGCGTTTATCGCCTCCTTGCAACGCGGCTGGCTGGAGCCGGCGATGGATTGGCTGCTGGTCAAACCGGTGCGGCAACTGGCCAGAGACATGCGCGCCATCGACGACCGTATCGTCGATCCCTTGTTGGGTGTACCGGCGCCGGCTATCAGGGCTATTTCCTCGTTGGCGCAACTGGAAGAGCAAAGAATGGGTGCGAATCTGGCCAGCGATGAAGACAGTTTCGCGCATGGCAGCGGCTTGGCCGGCAAACTGGCGCAATGGACCGCAGCCTTGCTGAATTGGTTCGAGTTCCACTTCATTTTGCGCGGCATCGGCCGCGATTCGATCCGGATCGGCCGCCGCCTGGGCCATGCCGCCAACCGTTTCGAGCAACTGTTATTAAGCCCGCGCTATCTGGCGCTGTTTGTATTGATCACGCTGATGGTGGCACTGGGATACCGATGACGACCGATATAGTTTACTGGCAGGCTGCGGCCGCGTTGCCCATCCTGACCACGCTAACCCTGGTGCCGCTGCTGACGATGGCGGCGGTGCTGACGGCAAGACCCGCTTACAGCATACGGCTGGCTTTTGCCGGCGCCATCCTCAATGTGCTGCTGAGCATTTATTTGCTGTGGGTGTTCGATTCGGAAGCGCCCGGCATTCATCTGGCGGAGAGCCTGGATGTTCTGGGATTCGGCTACCGGGTCGGCGTCGACGGCACCAATATATTGTTCATCCCGCTAGCCGCCATTTTAGGTTTGCTGGCGCTGGTCTATACGCTGATCACCCGTCATCGTAGCGACCGCTTGTTCGTCGCCTGTTTGTTGGCGTATCAGGGAATTCTGATCGGCGCGTTCGCGGCGCTGAATACCTTGCAATTCTGGTTCTGGTGTTTGCTGGAGCTGGTGCCGGTGGTGTTGCTGACCGTGTTTGCCGGTACCGGCAGGCAGCGTAATCGGGTAGTGAAATCGGTGTTGCAATATTGGCTATCGGCATTGGCGATGAGTCTGGCCGGCTTTGTGCTGCTCAGTTTCGGTTTGGCGCAAAACGGCCTGCCCTTGAGTTTCGACTGGCTGACGCTGAAACACCACGATCTGGCGATTCCCAACGAAACGCTGATCTTCATTCTGCTGTTTTTCGGCTTTGCGGTGCGCATGCCCTTGTTTCCGTTCCATGCTTGGTTGCCGTTGCTGGCCGAGCACGGCACAGCCGCCAGCGCGGCGATTTTTTTGCATGGTCTGAAGCTGGGTATTTACGCGCTGATTCGCTTTATCCTGCCCTTGGTGCCGGGTGCCGCCGAGCAATGGGCTCACTTTGTCGTTAACCTGGGTTTGATCGGTATTTTCTATGGCGCCTTGCTGGCGCTGATGCAGATCAACATGCGCCGCTTACTGTCGTTTGCGGTGATCAGCCACACCGGCATGCTGGCCATCGGCGTGTTTTCCTTCAACGATTTTGCGCTGGAGGGCAGTATCCTGCTGTCGGTAGCCTACGGTCTGGCGACGGCCGGCATGCTGTTCAGCATCGGTTTGATCTATGAACGTACCCGCACCTCGTTCCTGCCGAGATTGGGCGGTTTGTTCGAAACCAATACCACCATTGCCTTGCTGTTCCTGATTTCGGCCTTGAGCACCATGGTTATGCCCGGTACGCCCGGTTTCGATGCCGCGCATTTGCTGATCGAAGGCACTATCGAGGAACACGGCTGGCTGACCGCGATTGCGATTCTGCTAGGCAACGTGCTGGGTGCAGCCTTTTTGCTCTGGGCCTTCCAGCGCTTGTTTATCGCTCATCCAAAACGGGGTTTGCAGCCCTACAGCAGCATTCATCACCCGGTGATCAAGGAGCGCATCATCGCGGTGGTGATTTGCGGATTGTTGATCGGTACAGGTTTCTACACCACGCCATGGCTGAAGTTTATCGATCAGGAAGCCAGCGAGATCGGCGAGCATTATCCTCAGCATCACAGCCACCATATGAACAGCCCGCATCATGAATGACAATTTTCCGCTTTTATCGTTGTGTCTGATTTGGCCGTTGTTCGGCGCCTTGTTGCTGGCATTTATTCGTGATCAGCGCTTAGCCAAACGCACGACGCTGTCGGTTGCCGGGCTCGAATTGCTGTTTACTCTGGCTGCGGTTTACGGCTTCAATCCCGAAAATGCCGGTTTTCAATTGCAGGAAGATTATGTATGGATACCCAGCCTGAATATCCATTACCAACTCGGTGTCGACGGCATTTCTATTTTGTTTTTGCCGATGACCGCGTTGTTGAGCCTGATGGCTTTGTTGGCCAGCTGGAATAGCGTGCGGCACTTGCTCCGGTTTCATCTGGCTTTGCTGTTGGCGCTGGAAAGCGTCACCATCGGCGTGTTTACCGCATTGGACACGGCATTGTTTTTCCTGTTTTGGGAGCTGACGTTGCCGCCGATTTTCTTTTTGATGGGATTGTGGGGCATAGGCGCCGAGCGGCGGCATGCGGCGATGAAATACACGCTGTACATGTTGTTTGGCGGCGTGCCGCTGCTGTTTGCGATCATCATGCTGGCGATCAATCATGCCCATTCAGTCGGCGGCGCGATTCCGCAGGACTTGGCTTTCAGTTTGCCCATGTTGCTGAATACGCCGATGGCTGCGCAGGCACAAGGTATGGTCTTTCTATTACTGGTGCTGGGGTTCGCGGTGAAAGCGCCGTTGCTGCCGTTTCACACCTGGCTGCCGACCGCCGCCATGGAGGCGCCAACCTATCTCAGCGCCTTGCTGGTTGGCTTGAAACTGGGCGTTTACGGCATGATCCGCTTTGCGATTCCTCTGGCGCCGAGCGCGGCATTGGAACACCGCTGGCTGCTGGCGATCCTCGGCGCTGTGACCTTGATCTATGGCGCGCTAATCGCCTTGCAGCAGACTAATCTGCGCCGTCTGCTGGCTTATTCCAGTATCAGCCATGTCGGACTGGTGATAGTCGGCATTACCGCCTTCAATCTGCAGGGGCTGCAAGGCGCGGTGATGCAGTTGCTGAATTTCGGCATCGTTGCCGGCAGCCTGATGCTGATAGCAGGCATGATTCAGCAACGCCTGGGCAGTAACGATCTGTTGCATCTGGGCGGCTTGGCGAAACCGATGCCGCGTTTGACTGTGCTGTTTTTTCTGTTCGGGCTGTCCAGCATCGGCGTGCCTGGCAGCAATGGTTTTCCTGCGGAATTATTGCTGTTTGTCGGTATTTTGCAGGCTTATCCGGCATTGGCTATCGTAGCCTTGTTCGGTGCGGTGCTGGCGGCGGCTTATCTGTTGGACTTTGTGCGCAAGGGATTTTGGGGGCCGGTCGTTCACGACAGCGTGCGGATTTGCGAGGATCTGCGTCCACGCGAATTGACGCTGCTGGCGCTACCGGCGCTGCTGGTGTTGATACTGGGCCTGTGCCCGCAAGGGCTGCTATCCAGCCAGGAAGCGACGTTGACTGTCTGGCTACAGCACTTGCATAAACCGGCGCTGTTGCTCACCGACTCGGAGCAGATACCACATCACGCCGTTCGATGAAGCCGAGGCCGCTCAATATTTGCGAATTGAAAAAATAAACAGTTGAATTGAGTAGTTAATTGCCATATAGTTTTGATTCGATACTATTTTGTCGATTAAAGATTTGAACAATCATGACCATATCCTATCTACAAAACCTCAATTAATTCATTAAGGATGACTATGAAGCATACACCCGCGAAATTATTGTTGGAAAACCGAGCTTGGTCGGAAGAAGTGAGCAGGAAAGACCCTGAGTTTTTTGAACGTCTGGCCGTGGAACAGAAACCCGATTTCTTGTGGATAGGCTGTGCCGATAGCCGGGTACCGGCGGAAACCGTGGTTAATGCGCAACCGGGCGAGATTTTCGTGCATCGCAATATCGCCAATCAGGTTATTACTACCGACTTCAATTGTTTGAGCGTATTGCAGTACGCGATTTCGGTGTTAAAAGTTAAACATGTGATCGTTTGCGGCCATTACGGTTGCGGCGGCGTAAGAGCGGCATTGCAGCCGCAAAAATCCGATCTGGTCATCGCCAACAAATGGTTGTTGCATATCAAGGATGTCTACCGCCTGCATCAGGAGGAACTGGAGTCCATCGATCCGGCGAAAAAAATCGACAGGTTGATCGAGTGGAATATTATCGAGCAGGTTTATCGCCTTGCCCACACCTCTATCATTCAATCGGCTTGGAAACACGGCCATAAACCCACGATACACGGTTGGGTGTACGGCCTTAACGACGGCTTGATCGACGAGTTGATCAAGCTCGACCACAACACCCAAATCAATCCGATTTATCAATACGCCGATTAGCCTTCCAGCCTTACAACGATAGAGATCACTGATGAAATCGCATCTACATTATTATTTGAGCAACCTGAGCAAGGATGTCCCGGCCAGCATCGTGGTGTTTCTGGTGGCCTTGCCCTTATGCCTAGGGATTGCGCTGGCTTCCGGCGCGCCGTTGTTTGCCGGCGTCATTGCCGGCATTATCGGCGGCACCGTTGTGGCCTGGGCCAGCGGTTCGCATCTGAGTGTTTCCGGGCCGGCCGCCGGTTTGACCGTCATCGTCTTCAATGCCATTGAAGCCCTTGGCGGGTTTAGTGCATTTTTATTGAGCCTGGTGATTGCCGGCGTGCTGCAAATGGTACTGGGTTTTCTCAAGGCCGGGTTGATCGGGGCGTTTTTTCCGGCTTCGGTGATCAAGGGTATGTTGGCGGCTATCGGCATGATTTTGATCATCAAACAGACGCCGCACGCCACCGGCTACGATACTAGTTTTGACGGCGACGAAAGCTATATGCAGGAGACGGCCGGTTCGAGTTTCTCCGAATTGTTGCAGGCCTTGGACGGTATTTCTCCAGGTGCAACGGTGGTTAGCAGCGTGGCTTTGCTGCTGCTGATCCTCTGGGAAACCGGCTTTCTCAGAAGTTTTAAATTGGTGAGGATGATCCCCGGTCCGCTACTGGCCGTGGTGTGGGGCGTGGGTTACAACCTTTGGGCGCAATTGTATGCACCGGAATGGGCCATCAGCGAAAAACACATGGTTTCCCTGCCGGAACTGGGTTCCACCGCCAACTTCGTCAACCAGCTGCGCTTGCCGGATTTCAGCTATTTCACCAATCCCAAGGTTTACAGCGTCGCGGCGACGCTGGCCATCATTGCCAGCCTGGAGACCTTGCTGAGTATCGAAGCCGTCGACAAGCTGGATCCGCATAAACGCATCGCACCGACCAATCGCGAACTCAAAGCCCAAGGCTTGGGCAACATCATCAGCGGCATGCTGGGCGGATTGCCGATTACCGCGGTGATCGTGCGTAGCGCCGCCAACATCAACTCGGGCGGCCAGACCCGCATGTCTTGTTTCCTTCACGGCGTGTTGCTGATGGTCAGTGTGCTGTTCTTCGCCGAATATCTGAACATGATACCGCTGGCTTGCCTGGCGGCGATTCTGCTGCAAACCGGTTATAAACTGGCTAAACCTAAAATGTTGCTGGAGTTTTACCGCAAAGGCTGGAATCAGTTTCTGCCGTTTGCCATCACCGTGGTAGCCATCCTGTTTACCGATCTGCTGGAGGGTATCGTTATCGGCATGGCCGTGGGTATCTTCTTTGTGTTACGCGCCAATTTCCATGAAGCCATGACCTTGACTCAGCACGGTTCACATTATTTGCTGCGTTTGCACAAAGACGTGTCGTTTTTGAATAAAGCCTTGCTGCGCAAATATCTGAGCAGCATTACCAATGACAGCGAATTGCTGATCGACGGCACTAAAGCCCTGTTCATCGATCAAGACATCCTGGAAACCATCGCCGACTTTTTACTGGCGGCGCCGGATAACAATATTGCGGTGGAAATACAGGGCTTTAGCCTTTACGGCGTCGCTCCCGGTTCGGGACATTAGGCGTATTGTATAGGGCCGCAGTTCGCTCGCGGCCCTATACAAGCTTTAATCCTTAGCCTGTCGGCTTAATTCCGCAATCATGCGCTCAATTTCCAATCTTTGGACGTCAATGTCCTTGGATAAAGCAAATTGGGCCTGCGCGCGTTGCAGATTATGTCTGGGCCTGTCGATTTTGAAATAACGGTCTCCGGCCAGATAATCGCTGAAAAAACGTAGCCCCAACTCAAAAGGAATCAGCCAGATGGCCGAATATAGATATCGGTAATCGGCCTCGGTAAAGAAACTCCCGGCTTCTCGTAGATAGCGCCGCAAAATTTGCCGGCAGAGGCTTAAGTCGAAACGGTTGTTTGCTTCGATATGACAACATGAGCGCAGGCAGTCGCCTATGTCGTAATGCACCAGGCCGGGTTTGACGGTGTCGAGGTCGATCAGGCTGACGATGCGGTTGCTGCCGGGTTCGAACAGAAAGTTATTGAGTTTCGGATCGCCGTGGACCACCCGCAGTTGCAATTCGCCGCGCTGTTTGGCCTGTTCCAGCACATCGATCCGCTCCCGGCATTGTTCAATGAAAGACTGGCATTGCCGGAAGTCCTCATCGGCCGGCACTTGCAGCGGCCGCTCCAGCGTGTTCAGATAGTTTTGCAAATAATCGGGCGCGATATGAAAGCCCGGTAGGGTGTCATACAGCGAATCGGCCGGCAGCGTGCTGCACAGGCGATGAAAATGCGCCAGCGCGAATCCGACTTGTTCCGCTTCCTCGGCGCTTGTGAGTTGCTCGCGGCTTTCCGACGGGCTGATCAATTCCAGCGCCCGCCATATTTGTCCTGCTTCGTCTTGGAAAAATAATTGCCCGTCGCTGGCCGGCAGCATGGCCGGAATCCGCAAATGCCGCGAGTCGGGCGTTTGCCGCGAGATGTGGCGGTTGAGTTGGCTAAGATTAGCGATTACCTGTTCGGGATGCGGAAACACCCGGCTGTTCAGGCGTTGCAGTACAAACTGCGTATCGCGGCAGCGGCTCAGGTAAGTGTCGTTGATCAAGCCGTTGCCGAGGGGGCTAAGCTCGATGATGTCTTGCCGAGCGGCAAACTGTTCGGCAATCCGCTGTAGATTGCTCACAGCCCAGTCAGTTGCCGGCCGAGGGATTGCAGGGCCTGTCCGCGATGGCTCAGGGCATTTTTCAGTTCCGGCGCCAGTTGTGCCGACGAGCATTGGTACTCCTCCACCCAGAACACCGGATCGTAGCCGAAGCCGTTGTCGCCGACGGCGTGATGCAAAATCCTGCCTTCCCAGACGCCTTGGGCGATGATGGGGGTTGGGTCCAACGCATGGCGCAGATAAACCATCACGCAAATGAAGCGCGCGGTGCGTTGTGCTTCAGGCACGCCCTGCATCGCTTGCAACAGCTTCTCCAGATTGGCTTGATCCGATGCGCCGATGCCGGCATAGCGAGCCGAAATCACGCCCGGTGCTCCGTCCAGCGCATCCACCACCAAGCCGGAGTCGTCGGCTATTGCCGGCAGTTTGCAATGCAATGCGGCATTGCGAGCCTTGATGATGGCGTTTTCGACGAAGGTCGAGCCGGTTTCTTCCGGCTCGGCCACGTTGAATTGCGATTGCGGCAGGATTTTATCGTTTTGGAGGATGGCCTGGATTTCCCGGATCTTGCCGGGATTACCACTGGCTAGCACTATCGAACTCATGCGTTTCAGGCCGTCTTGGGCAGTACCGCGACTTTTTTGGCTTCTTGCAATGCGGTTTGTTGCTTTTCCAATAACTGATTAATGCCGCGTTCGGCCAGTTCCAGCATGGCGTTGAGTTCGTCTTTTCTAAAGGCGTGGCCTTCGGCGGTGCCTTGTACTTCGATGAAGTGGCCGGCATCGTTCATCACCACGTTCATGTCGGTCTCGGCCTGATGGTCTTCGGCATAATCCAGATCCAGCACCGGGATGCCGTTATAAATCCCCACCGATACCGACGCCACTTGGCCGTGTAGTGGATTTTTCTTGATTTTGTGGGTTTTCAGCAGATGTTCGATAGCAATCGACAAGGCCACAAAGCCGCCGGTGATCGAGGCGGTACGGGTGCCGCCGTCGGCCTGGATCACGTCGCAATCGATGGTGATGGTGTGTTCGCCCAAGGCTTTCAGGTCTATCGCGGCGCGCAAGGAGCGGCCGATCAGGCGTTGAATTTCCAGGGTGCGGCCGCCTTGCTTGCCGCGTCCGGCTTCGCGGTCCATTCGGCTATGGGTGGACCGCGGCAACATGCCGTATTCGGCGGTGATCCAACCCTCGCCCTTGCCTTTCAGAAAGCGCGGCACGCTGTTGTCGACGCTGGCGGTACATAAAACCCGAGTGTCGCCGAACTCCACCAAAACCGAGCCTTCGGCGTGTTTGGTGTAATGGCAGGTGAAGCGTATTTCTCGTAATTGCTCGGGGGTGCGTCCGCTGGGTCTCATGATGGTCTCGCCGGGATAAAAATCGCGGCATTATACCGGCTTTGGCAAACGATTCGGAAAAAGCCTAAGCTTCGATCAAGCTGAGCCTCAATTCATCGACGTTTTTATTCTGAATCCGAAATGCGCGTAGCTCCAGCACACCCTTGGTATTCAGGGAGATAATCAAATGCAGCGCTTCCGGATAGTTTGCCTGCTCGATGTCAATGGATGAAGGCACGGCCGGGGTGCTGGGATGGGAATGATAAATGGCGAATAGCGATTCGCCCTTGTCGCGCATCTGCTTCATCGCCGCAATTTGCTGGCCGGCATCCAGCAGAAAGCGGTTTTGTGGGGTGTCGGCGTCATTGGCAATCGGGTAGCAACTGACCGGCAGGCCGTTGGCAGCGGCGCCGACCAAGCCGCAAACTTCGGCGGAGGGCGAGAGCTGCGCCAAATGCAGCAGTTGGTTGGTGAGCTTGCGGGGCAAACAAATTTCGTCGGTGTTCATGCTGGGTTCCATAATCCTGAAGTAACGCGGGGATTGCCGGACAGGTCGGTGTGAGTGGCAACCTGCCGGTAGTTTAAGGCCTCGAAAATGGCTTGTACCTGAGCTTGTTGATTGTAGCCGTGTTCGACCAATAAATGGCCGCCGTCTTTCAGGTGTCGGCGTGCCTGGTCGGCGATCGAACGAATATCTTTTAGGCCGTTTTCATCGCTGACCAGCGCGGCGTAAGGTTCGAAGCGGACGTCGCCTTGGTTTAAATGCGAGTCGTTCTCGGCGATATAGGGCGGATTGCTGATCACCAAATCGAAGTTTTGCTCGGCTACCCCTTCGAACCAGTGGGATTGCAGGAAGCGAACGTTGCCGGTTTTAAGTTGTTCGGCGTTTTGCCGGGCGATGTTTAGTGCCGAGAGGCTGATATCGCTGGCAGTCACGTCCGCCAATGGCCGCTCCGCCGCCAAGGTAATCGCCAAAATGCCGGAGCCGGTGCCGAGGTCTATGATTTTGCAGGCTTGATCGGCGGGCAGCCATTCTAAACTGAGTTCTATCAGCAATTCGCTGTCCGGCCTGGGTATCAGCACGTCGGGGCTGACCTTGAAATTGCGCGACCAGAATTCGCGTTCGCCGGTCAGATAGGCGATTGGAGTGCCCTGTAAACGCTGTTCAAGCAGGTTTAGAAAACAAACTGTTTGTTCGGGGCTGGGTTGATGTTCCGGCCAGGCCCTGAGAAACGAACGGGTCTTATGCAAGCAGTGGCAGAGCAATACTTCCGAGTCCAACAATGCCGTTTCCGACGCCGGAGTCAGCCGTTCTGCGGCCAAAGCCAGCAGGCGCTGGATAGTCTGTTCGGGCTGCGAGGGAGTCTGTAGGGGCGAATTTATTCGCCCAAGCCAATCCGCATGCGAATCAGACATTGCCCAGCTGAGTCAGCAATTCCGCCTGATGTTCGTGGATCAACGGCTGAATGACATGCTCCAGGCCGCCTTCCATGATTTCTTCCAGTTTGTACAGCGTCAGGTTGATGCGGTGATCGGTGAGCCGGCCCTGTGGGTAGTTATAGGTACGGATACGTTCGGAGCGATCGCCGCTGCCGACTTGCAGCTTGCGGCTTTCCGATTGTTCGGCATGCTGTTTTTCCTGGGCCGCGGACATCAAGCGCGCTTGCAGCACGGACATGGCGCGGGCGCGATTCTTGTGTTGCGAGCGTTCGTCCTGGCATTCCACTACCACGCCGGACGGGATGTGGGTGATGCGAATCGCCGATTCGGTGCGGTTGACGTGCTGGCCACCGGCTCCGGATGCCCGGTAGGTGTCGATGCGCAGATCGGCCGGGTTGATGTCGATTTCGTCGACGGCGTCGACTTCCGGCATGATCGCCACGGTGCAGGCGGAGGTGTGGACGCGGCCTTGCGACTCGGTTTCCGGCACTCGTTGTACGCGGTGGGTGCCGGACTCGAATTTCAGCTGCGAATAGACATTCTGACCGCTGATACGCAAAATCACTTCCTTGAAGCCGCCGTGTTCGCCGCGGTTTTCGTTAATGATCTCGGTGCTCCAGCCTTGCCGTTCGGCATAGCGCTGATACATCCGCGCCAGATCGCCGGAGAAAATCGCCGCCTCGTCGCCGCCGGTGCCGGCACGGACCTCCAGAAACACGTTGCGGTTGTCGTTGGGATCTTTGGGTAGCAGCAAAATTTGCAGTTGTTGCTCCAGCTCCTCGCGTTGCGCTTCGGCAGCCTGAATTTCTTCCTTGGCCATTTCCCGCAGTTCCGGGTCGCTGTCTTTGGCCATTTCCCTGGCCGATTCCAGCTCGGCCTTGTTGTCCAGATAAGTTTTGTAGCAGGCCACTAGCGGTTCGATTTGCGCGTATTCCTGGCTGAGGCTGCGGAATTGATTTTGGTTGCTTTGTACTTCGGGTTGCGAGAGCAGCGCGGTAATTTCTTCAAAGCGTTCGCCGAGATTTTCCAGCTTGGTTTGTATCGAGGGTTTCATTAATGATTTATCGTAATTTGAAAATTTCGCGCGAGGCGGCGATTAAGTCGTGGCGTTCGTTGGCGCCGGCGTCGCGCAATTGCGCGCATGGGGTATGGATTAGTTTATTGGTCAGGGTGTGGGCCAAGCGCTGCAGGACTTCCTCCGCGGGCGAGCCGCTGTTGAGTTGTGCCAGGGCTTTTTGCAATGCCTCGTCGCGGGTGGTTTCCGCCTGGGTCCGGAAGTCGCGAATGGTTTCCTGCGCGCCTTGCGAACGAAGCCAGGCCAGAAAATGTTCGACTTGGGTGTCGATGATTTCCTCGGCTTGCTCGGCGGCGCGGCGCCGTGAATCCATGTTCTGGTTGACGGTGTTCTGCAGATCGTCGACGGTATATAAATAAACGTCGCGCAACTGTTCCACTTCGGCTTCGATGTCGCGTGGAACCGCCAGATCAACCATGAACATCGGTTTGTGCTTGCGTTTTTTGATAGCGCTTTCCACCCGGCCTTTGCCGAGGATAGGCAGTTGGCTGGCGGTGGATGAAACCACGATGTCGGCTTCGGCCAAATGATCAGGCAGCTCGGAGAGGGCAATCGCATAACCGTTGAACTGTGTAGCCAAGGCATGGGCCTTATCGTAGGTTCGGTTGGCAATGATGATCCGGCCGATGCCGTGCTGGTAAAGGTGGCGGGCGGTCAGTTCTATGGTTTCGCCCGCGCCGATCAGTAGTGCGGTTTGCTCGCTGAGTTTGTCGAAAATCTGTTGTGCCAACTGAACTGCGGCAAAGGCGACAGAAACCGGACTGGAGCCGATAGCGGTGTCTGTGCGGACTTTTTTGGCGGCTGAAAAGGTATGTTGAAACAATTTGCTGAGATTTTTGCCCAATGTTCCCGCTTGACTGGCGGCATGGTAAGCGGTTTTCATCTGGCCGAGAATTTGTGGTTCGCCCAGGATCATAGAATCTAGGCCGCAAGCGACGCGAAACATGTGTCGGATCGATTGGCTGTCCTTGTAACTGTATAAATAGGGTGTGAATTCGACTGGTTTAATTTTTTTGGTGTCGGCTATCCAGTCGACCAGCGCGGATTGATCGTCGCTTTCCGCCTGGTAATAGAATTCGGTGCGGTTGCAGGTGGAAAGTATCGCAGCTTCGCTGATCTCGCTGACATTCCACAGGTTTTTCAAGGTGTTATCGAGAATCTCGGCCGGGAATGCCAGGCGTTCGCGGATCGCGACTGGCGCTGTGTTGTAATTTATCCCTACGGCAAGAAGAGTCATCGGCTGCGAATATGAGCACAAGAAAAGTGAGTCATTTTAAGGAATGTGAGGTTTTTGTCCAAATAGATTGAATCGGCAGTCTGAATCAGTGGCTTTTTCTGATAATCTATGCCAACAACTTTTTTGAAAATGGGTCGTTTGATTGCATGAATAAATGGATAAACATCGCAATACTTTTTTCTTTGGCGGGTTGCGCGGCGACGCCTGAAAAGTCTCCGGAAGCCGAGAACGAGTTGGCGCAACATGAAGTGCTTGCCAGCGGAGTTAACCGCAACACCGTGATTGACGAAGAGGTGTTGTATCTGTTGATGGCGGCTGAGATGGCGGGGCAGCGTAATCAGTACGATTTGGCGCTGGATGCTTATTTGCAGGCTGCAAAGCGAGTCGACGACCCCCGAATCGCCGAAAGAGCGGTAAAGATCGGTCTGTTTCTGAAAGATGAGAAGCGGACCCAGGAAGCGCTCACGGTATGGCTGACCAAGGACGGCAAAAATTTGGGAGCCAGAAAATTTGCCGTGTTGTTGGCGATAAAAAATGCCGATCAAAAAGCGGCAGTCGAAAATCTTGATGCCATGCTGGCTGACGATCCGGCGGGATTCGAGGCTGGATTGCTGGAGATGAGCAAGCTGTTTGAAAAGGAAGGGCGCACGCAGTTTGCCTATGACGCTTTGGAAGAGCTTGCCAAATTGCACCCGTCGCAGCCCGGGGTATTATTTGTGCAGGCAGTGTTGGCGTCGATGTTGCCGAACAATGCATTGGCGCAGGAGAAGGTTAGTCGGGTTCTTGAGCTTCAGCCGGACTGGAATAAGGCTATCATTTTTCAAGCGCAATTGGCCGGGCGCAGTGGTGATTTGGTCAAAGCCCGCGAATATCTGGAAAAAGCGCTCAAACAGGCGCCGGAAGATGTACTGCTCAGAAAAATGTTGCTGGAAGTATTGATCAATACTGGTGCTTACGATGATGCCATTCGGCTTTGTCAAAATGTGCTGGACGAGAAGCCGGATGATGCGGAGAGTCTGTTTTCGATTGCCGTGATCTATTTGCAGCAGAATCAATTGGAAAAAGCCGAAAATTATCTTGAAAAACTATTGGCCAATCCTGATTGGGAAGGCCAGGCTAGTTTTTATTTGGGCAAAATTCAGCTGGAGCAGCGTCATCCGGATAAGGCTTTGGCTTGGTTCGATAAAGTTGACGGCAATTATGCCTTCGATGCGGATATGGCGGCTGTATCGTTGTTGATGGGCCAGAAGCGCATGGAAGATGTCGAGCGGCGTATCAAGCGGATGGAGGCTAAGTATCCGGAGCAGCAGTTGAGAATTTTGATGGCCAAGGCCGAGTTCTATAACCAGCTCGGTAAATATCAGGAAGCCTTTGATGCCTTGTCTTCGGCATTGAAGGATGTTCCGGATAATAGAGACGTATTGTACGCGCGAGCCTTGGTTGCGGAGCGTCTCAATAAGCTGGATGTGCTGGAAGCCGACCTCTTGAAGATATTACAGAAAAAGCCGGATGATGTCGGAGCTCTCAATGCGCTTGGCTATACATTGACCGATAAGACGCGCCGTTATGATGAGGCCGAGAAATATCTCTTGCAGGCGCTCAAGTTGCAGCCCGATGAGGCGGTGATTATCGACAGCTATGGCTGGTTGCAATTCAAGCGGGGTGATTCGGAGCAGGCGTTGTCCTATTTAAAAAAGGCCTATGAAAAGCAGCCTGAAAACGAGATAGGGGCGCATCTAGCCGAAGTGCTGTGGTCGTTGGGGCGAAAGAAAGAAGCAAGGGAGATTTTCGATAGCGCATATAGAAAATCGCCGGACGACGAATATTTGTTGGATTTTAAAAAGCGCTTTTTATCGGGCGAGCAATGAGGTTTCGATTTTATTTGTTAGCGGCAATGATTTTGTCGCTTGGCGCCTGTTCCGTTGTGCCGGAAAAGCCGATTGAGGGTTATCAGTTGACGGAGATGCAGCATCTCCAGAAGCAAAATAACTGGCGATTTGAAGGGCGGTTGGCGATGAACGATGATAAGGATTCGATTTCGGCATCGATTAGTTGGCGGCATCGGGCCGAGAGCGACGAAATTGAATTGGTCGGGCCATTGGCGCAAGGCAGGGTTGCAATATCGGTGATGCCGGGCAAAGTGATTGTTGATGATGGCGAGAGTCGTCAGGAGTATCAGGGGCAGGTCGATACGGTCGTGGCCGAACAATTGGGTGTCGACATGCCGGTCAATGCGCTCAAATTCTGGGTGCTGGGCGTAAATGACCCTCAGCAGTCTTTTAGTTTGCAGGAAGGCGGATTTTATCAGGGCGGGTGGCTGGTCAGATTCAGAGAGATGCAGCGCGTGAATGCCGAGTTGCTGCCGAAGAAAATTACTGCGGAAAAAGATAAAACCAGAATTAAATTAATCGTGGACCAGTGGGATTTGTCGTGACGGAAAGTGTAGGAAAGGCGGCTGGATGGGGAAAAAAGTGGCCGGCACCCGCCAAGCTGAATTTAATGTTGAGAATTACCGGGCGCAGGGATGACGGTTATCATTTGCTGCAAACAGTATTTCAGATCATGGATTTATGCGATTGGCTGACATTTCGTCCGGTCGAAGGCGGGCGGGTTTATTTGCAAAACCCTATTCCGGGAGTGCCCGAACAAGATGATTTAACCGTGCGTGCCGCAAACCTTCTAAAGAGACATACGGGTTGTGAGCAAGGCGTATGCATCGAGATCGAGAAAAATCTGCCCATGGGTGGCGGTCTGGGCGGTGGCAGTTCCGATGCGGCAACGACGCTGGTGGTCTTGAATAGTCTCTGGAAATTGGATTTGTCGGTAGACGAGTTGATGGTTTTGGGGTTGCAATTAGGCGCCGATGTCCCGGTTTTTGTGTTTGGATATTCGGCCTGGGGCGAAGGCGTTGGTGAAAAATTGCAGGCAATAACGATTCCGGAACAATGGGTTGTGATAATCAAGCCAGACTGCCATGTAAATACTAAAGAGATTTTTTTGTCGGAAGGCTTGACAAGGGATAGTAAAGCCATCAAAATGCGCGACTTTCTTGCAGGGGATTGCAGAAACGATTGTAGTGATGTCGTTAGCAAGCTGTATCCACCGGTCAAGAGCGCGCTTGTTGCCTTGTCGAAATATTCCGAGGCGAGATTGACGGGGACTGGGGCTTGTGTATTTGCTCAGTTCAATAGTGAAGAGAGTGCGTGTGCTGCTTATGCGGCATTGAAAGAAGAGTGGATGGTTTATTTGGCCAAAGGCGTGAATAGGTCGCCTCTCTACAGGATGTTGGAACAAGGATAAGTTAATCAGTTTAATGGGCTGTCGCCAAGCGGTAAGGCACGGGGTTTTGATCTCCGCATACCTAGGTTCGAATCCTAGCAGCCCAGCCATTAATCTCCATACAATAAATTCCCTGGGAGTCTTGAATGCGTGAGGCCTCGATAATGGTATTTTCAGGTAATGCCAATAAGGCGTTGTCTGAAGGTATTGTGAGGAAGCTCAATATGCGTCTAGGCATGGCGACAGTTGGGCGGTTTAGCGATGGCGAGATTTTTGTCGAGATCGAGGAAAATGTGCGCGGCCGGGATGTTTTTATCGTCCAGCCCACATGCTCTCCGACAAATGAAAACTTGATGGAATTGTTGGTGATGATCGACGCAATGAGAAGGGCGTCGGCGGCACGGATAACCGCAGTCATGCCATATTATGGCTATGCTAGGCAGGATAGGCGATCAAGGTCTGCTCGTGTTCCCATTACTGCTCGTCTGGTTGCGGATATGATAGGTAATGCGGGGGCTGACAGGGCGCTTACTGTGGATTTGCATGCCGATCAGATTCAAGGTTTTTTTGGTATACCTGTCGATAATGTTTATGCCTCCCCGATATTGCTGGGCGATGTCTGGCGGCAAGAGTATGAGAATTTAATTGTCGTTTCTCCCGATGTGGGTGGGGTTGTCAGGGCGAGGGCGCTGGCGAAACGCCTGGGCGATGCGGATTTAGCGATCATAGATAAGCGTCGGCCAAGAGCGAATGTTTCGGAAATAATGCATATCATTGGCGATGTCGAAGGCAGGACTTGCGTCATGGTTGACGATTTGGTCGATACCGCCGGAACGTTGTGTCATGCTGCCGATGCGCTGAAGAAAAACGGTGCCAATAAGGTTGTTGCGTATTGTACGCATCCTGTTTTGTCCGGAGCGGCGGCGGAAAATGTCAGAAACTCGGTGCTGGATGAGTTGGTTGTGACCGATACGATTCCCTTGACTGAAGAGTTGATGGCGATAGGTAAAATCAGGCAGCTAAGCGTTGCTGAAATGCTGGCTGAAACGATACGGCGAATTGCTGTTGGCGAGTCTGTTAGCTCGCTTTATGTTGATTAGTTGAGTAACAATAAGTAGTGCTTGTAGAACAGGCTTTTGGAGAAGAAATGGCTAACGTGTTTGAATTTGTTGCGGAAGCTCGCAGTGCGGTAGGCAGTATTGCAGCGAAAGCGGTTCGTCGTCAGGGTAAAGTGCCTGCAGTGATTTATGGTGGCGAAGGTTCGCCGGAAATGCTGGTGCTCGATCATAATGAAGTTGTTAAGCATCTTGCTCATGAGGCTGTTTATTCGCACGTGCTGGATGTGAAAATCGGCGCTAAAACAGAAAAAGCTGTCCTTAAGCATATACAGCGTCATCCGGCTAAACCGGTTATTCTGCATATGGACTTCATGCGTGTCGATGCGACTCATAAGTTGAAAGTGCACGTGCCTTTGCATTTTATTAACGAAGCAGTTTCTGTGGGCGTTAAAAAAGGCGGCGTCGTGACGCATGCGATAGTGGATGTCGAGGTGCTGTGCATGCCGTCTGCTTTGCCTGAGTTTATTGAGGTTGATCTGGCCGGTGTTGATATCGGTGCGACCATACATCTTTCTGATCTAGTTTTGCCTGCGGGTGTCGAAATCGCCGCATTGCAACATGGTGCTGAGCATGATCATCCGGTTGCGCAAATCGTAAAAACCAGAGCGGCTGAAGAGACGGCTGAGTAATTGGGTCGATCGTTTGGATGATTAAGCTAGTAGTAGGCTTGGGCAATCCAGGGCAGCAATACGAACAAACCCGGCATAATGCCGGGTTTGTTTTTTTAGATCGTTTGGCATCTGCAAGTCGCTGCAATTGGATAGCCAGTGCGCAATTTCAAGGCGATACCGCTAATTGTTCCGTAGCGGGTAATAAATTGGTTTTGTTAAAGCCGATGACTTTTATGAATAAAAGCGGGCTGTCTGTCGGTAAGTTGCTGCGATATTATAAAATCAAGTCGGAAGAAATGCTGGTGGTGCATGATGAGCTTGAGTTGCCGGAAGGTGTGGTCAAGATGAAGCGAGATGGCGGGCATGCTGGGCATAATGGCTTGCGTGACATTATTGCTCATGTGGATTCCAGGGATTTTTATCGGTTAAGGGTTGGGATAGGTAGGCCCGCGCCGGGTGCTAATGTTGCTGATTATGTGCTGTCGAAGCCATCGCGGGAAGGTTTGGCGCTTCTGGATGAAGTGTGTCAAATGGTGGTTGATAAAATCGAGTTGTTGATTGGCGGTGATGTTGCTGCTGCAAATGAATTATCCATTGTTCGCGGATAATGTAATTAAATTTTAAAATTAGCTTGACTGCTTGTTATGAAGCAGGGATAATTTACGGATTATGTGACGGAGGGGTTCCCGAGCGGCCAAAGGGATCAGACTGTAAATCTGCCGGTTCTACCTTCGGAGGTTCGAATCCTCCCCCCTCCACCATCAAATTTGAATTGGATCTGCGGGTGTAGTTCAATGGTAGAACTCCAGCCTTCCAAGCTGATTGCGTGGGTTCGATTCCCATCACCCGCTCCATTTTTTGAATACGTTAATGTCGCTCATATAGCTCAGTAGGTAGAGCACTTCCTTGGTAAGGAAGAGGTCACCGGTTCAAATCCGGTTATGAGCTCCAGTTTTGTTGATTGTTTTGTTGATTGTTTTTGTTGTAGGGTTTTCGTAATGGCTAAAGAGAAATTTCAAAGAAAGAAACCGCACGTAAACGTGGGCACGATCGGTCACGTTGACCACGGCAAAACCACATTGACAGCGGCATTGACAAAAGTAATGGCGGAACTGCAAGGCGGCGAAGTTAAAGCGTTCGATCAAATCGACAACGCGCCTGAAGAACGTGCTCGCGGTATCACCATTTCAACCTCGCACGTTGAGTATGAGTCCGCTAACCGTCACTATGCTCACGTAGACTGCCCAGGTCACGCCGACTACGTTAAAAATATGATTACCGGTGCCGCCCAGATGGACGGTGCTATTTTGGTTTGTTCCGCCGCTGACGGCCCGATGCCGCAAACTCGCGAACACATTCTGCTGTCACGCCAAGTAGGTGTTCCATACATCGTAGTGTTCCTGAACAAGGCCGACATGGTCGATGACGCGGAATTGATCGAACTGGTTGAAATGGAAATTCGTGAATTGTTGAACCAATACGAATTCCCTGGCGACGACACTCCAATCATCGTCGGTTCAGCATTAAAAGCACTGGAAGGCGATCAAAGCGAAATCGGCGTGCAATCGGTTGTTAAGCTGGTTGAGGCCCTGGATAGCTATATCCCAGAGCCAGAGCGCGCCATCGACGGCAAATTCCTGATGCCTATCGAAGACGTATTCTCTATCTCCGGCCGCGGTACCGTGGTTACCGGACGTGTTGAGCGCGGCATCATCAAAGTCGGTGAAGAGGTTGAAATCGTCGGCATCAAAGATACCGTTAAAACCACCTGCACCGGGGTGGAAATGTTCCGCAAGCTGCTGGACCAAGGTCAAGCGGGCGATAACGTTGGCGTTCTGTTGCGCGGTACTAAAAGAGACGACGTAGAGCGCGGTCAAGTATTGGCGCACGTTAACTCAATTAAACCTCACGCCCACTTCAAAGCGGAAATCTACGTTCTGTCCAAAGAAGAGGGTGGTCGTCATACGCCATTCTTTAACGGCTACCGCCCACAGTTCTACTTCAGAACCACTGATGTGACTGGCGCGGTTGATTTGCCGGAAGGTGTGGAAATGGTCATGCCTGGCGACAACATTGCAGTAACCGTAAAACTGATCTCTCCTATTGCGATGGAAGATGGATTGCGTTTTGCGATTCGCGAAGGCGGTCGTACCGTCGGTGCGGGTGTTGTTGCTTCTATTATCGAATAATTCGTTCGGTTTTATTCAAAGAAGATTTTCTGAATAGGTCAGTAGTTCAATTGGTAGAGCAGCGGTCTCCAAAACCGCAAGTTGGGGGTTCGAGTCCCTCCTGGCCTGCCATTCAGGAAAATAGTTAGTAATTTATACAAGTTAATCATAATGAGCGCACAGGCAGAAGAAGTTACGTCGGTGGTCGACATTGTAAAGCTGGTTTTGTCCCCGATATTTATTGTTGTCGGAGTGGTTGCGTTCTACTATTTTTCCGACTTGCAGTTGCTATATCGAGTGCTGATGTTGGTTGCAATAGTTTGTTCGGCAGTAGGGGTTTGCTTTACCACAGCAAAAGGCCGCGGTGTTTGGGGATTTATGCTTGAGTCTAAGCAGGAATTCGGTAGGGTTGTATGGCCAACGCGCGATGAGGCGGTCCGTACCACGTTGCTGGTTTTTGTAATGGTATTCCTGGTTGGCTTGATCCTTTGGTTGCTTGATATGTTCTTGTTTTGGGGTGTCCAACTTCTGATGAATCAGGGGATTAAATAATGGCACTTCGTTGGTATGTGGTTCACGCCTATTCAAATTTCGAAAACAAAGTCAAACAGGCTTTGGAAGAACGAATCAAAAGAGAAGGTTTGGAAGAATTTTTTGGCAAGATTCTGGTTCCCACCGAAGAAGTGGTGGAAATGCGGATGGGTCAGCAGCGCAAAAGCGAAAGAAAATTTTTTCCTGGATATGTTTTGGTTCAGATGGAATTGAATGACGAGACTTGGCATTTGGTGCGAAATGTACCAAGAGTGTTGGGTTTTATCGGTGGGGCTTCTGATCGTCCTTCGCCAATCTCCGAAAAAGAGGCGATGGCGATATTGAACCGTGTTGAAGAGGGCGTTAACAAGCCAAGGCCAAAAGTATTGTTTGAAGTGGGCGAAGTTGTTCGCATCATTGATGGCCCATTCAAAGATTTCAACGGCAATATCGAAGAAGTGAACTACGAAAAAAGCCGTCTGCGTGTTTCCGTTCTTATTTTTGGTCGTTCTACACCGGTTGAGCTTGAGTTTGGACAGGTCGAAAAAATCTAATTAAAATTCGGAAGTTTTAAGCGAATCCCCGTCATTTTGGTGGCGGGGATTTTTGTTTGTTGGGGAGCTGAAAAGCGTTCGCACCCGTTAGGAGTATAAAATGGCAAAAAAAATTGATTCGTATATCAAGTTGCAGGTAAAAGCGGGTGAGGCTAATCCTAGTCCGCCGGTCGGTCCTGCTCTGGGTCAGCGCGGTGTCAACATCATGGAGTTTTGTAAAGCGTTTAACGCTCGGACTCAGGAAGTTGAAAAAGGTCTGCCGTTGCCTGTTGTTATCACGGTTTATAGCGATAAAAGTTTTACCTTTATCACCAAAACGCCACCTGCATCCATTTTGTTGAAGAAAGCCGTTGGCATAAAAAGCGGCAGCAGCAAGCCAAACTCTAATAAAGTTGGCACTGTGACACGTGCGCAATTGGAAGAGATTGCCAAAACAAAAATGGAAGATTTGAATGCCGCCGACATGGAAGGAGCAATAAAAATTATTGCCGGAAGTGCTCGCAGTATGGGTTTGAACGTGGAGGGCGTGTAATGGCAAAGGTAAGCAAAAAAGCTAAGGCGATCAAAGAAAAGGTTGTCAGAAGCAAGCAATATTCTGTGGCGGAAGCGGTTGGTTTGCTGAAGGAATTTGCCAACAGTAAATTTGACGAATCGATTGATGTCAGCGTTAATCTGGGCGTTGATCCGAGAAAATCCGATCAAAATGTCCGTGGCGCATCCGTACTGCCGAATGGCACAGGCAAAACAGTCAGAGTAGCCGTGTTTACCCAAGGTCCTAATGCCGATGCTGCTCGTGAAGCGGGCGCCGATATCGTCGGTATGGATGACTTGGCCGAACAAGTTAAAAAAGGCGAAATGAACTTCGATGTGGTTATCGCTTCTCCGGACGCAATGCGTGTGGTCGGGCAATTGGGCCAAATCCTGGGGCCTAGAGGCCTGATGCCTAACCCAAAAGTGGGTACCGTGACGCCTGATGTGGTGACAGCCGTTAAGAATGCTAAGTCCGGTCAGGTTAGATACCGCACCGACAAATCTGGCATCATTCATTGTTCAATCGGCAAAGTTTCTTTCGATGAAACCGCCTTGAAACAGAATCTTGAGTTTTTGATCTCCGATCTTAAAAAAGCTAAACCGACTGCAGCCAAAGGCGTGTATCTGAAAAAGATTTCACTGTCTTCGACCATGGGCCCTGGCTTGTGGATCGATCAAGGCAGCATCGATATTTAAAAAGTTAACAAGTTGTAAGGCTTTGGGTTGCCGAACTATCGGCAACCGTCAAAGACCGTAGGTGCGAAAGCTTAATTTTCCTACGCAGACGGGAGCTGGAACCGCAAAGTTGGTGAAAGGGACCGTGAAAGGGGCATCGCAAGATGCGTTTCATAGATTCCGATGCATAATCGGAAAAGTACCGGAGGTAGATGTGGCACTCAATTTAGATAGCAAAAAAGTTGTCGTAGAGGAAGTTGCTGAATTCGCCGCTAAAGCCCATTCCGCCATTGCGGCGGAATATCGTGGTTTAACAGTTACCGAATTGACGGAACTGCGTAAAACCGCGAGAGAAACGGGCGTTTATTTGCGCGTAGTCAAAAATACACTGGCTAAACGTGCTGTCGCTGGGACTGAGTTTGAATGTATGCAGGAAGGACTGGTTGGTCCTTTAATTCTGGCATTTTCCATGGAAGATCCAGGCTGCGCTGCACGACTCATCAGCGAATTCTCCAAAGGCCATAACAAACTGATCGCAAAAGTGGTTGCGATCGGCGGACAGGCTTTTGACGGATCGGAGCTGGATCGTTTGGCAAGACTGCCAACTCGTGATCAAGGTATCAGCATGCTGATGTCGGTCATGAAAGCACCGGTTGAGAAACTCGCGCGTACTCTGGCTGCGATCAGAGACGAGAAAGAAGCGGCATAATCTCGCGTTAACCAGTTAAAACTCATTAATTTTAGAGGAATATACAATGGCAATTTCACAACAAGACATCTTGGAAGCAGTCTCTAACATGACTGTGATGGAAATCGTTGATTTGATTTCAGCGATGGAAGAAAAATTTGGCGTTTCTGCGGCTGCTGCGGTAGCTGTTGCTGCACCTGTAGCGGCGGCTGTTGTTGAAGAACAAACCGAATTCGATGTTATCCTGACCGGATTCGGCGAAAACAAAGTTGCGGTCATTAAAGCGGTTCGTGGCTTGACAGGTTTGGGCTTGAAAGAAGCTAAAGACGCAGTAGAAGGCGCTCCAACCACATTGAAAGAAGGCGTCAGCAAAGCTGAAGCTGAAGCTGCGAAAAAAGAGCTGGAAGAAGCAGGCGCGACAGCTGAAATCAAATAAGCACTTTGATAGCATATCAGGCATAAGCCTACCAAACTGGGCTGGCGGCGTTTTGCCGTCGGCCTTTTACTGTTTGTAAAAAAACAGTAGTAAATAATCTCTGACGACGAAGGTATAGAAGCAATATGGCCTATTCTTTTACCGAAAAAAAGCGTATCCGTAATAATTTTGGGAAAGGTACAGAAGTACTTGAAGTTCCTTATCTTTTAGCAACACAAATCGATTCGTATGCAAGTTTCTTGCAGTCTGGCATTGATCCGGATAAAAGGCGCAATCAAGGTTTGCATGCGGCATTTTCAAGCGTGTTTCCAGTGGTCAGCCACTCGGGATATGCGGTCTTGGAATATGTCAAATATCGCTTGGGGGAACCCGCTTTCGACGTAAGAGAGTGCCAGCAACGCGGTGCTACGTTCTCAGCTCCTCTGAGAGTGTTAGTGCGCTTGGTCATTTATGATAAAGACGCACCGGCCAATACCAAAGTAGTGAAAGACATCCGGGAACAGGAAGTTTACATGGGTGAACTGCCGCTGATGACCGATAACGGTACGTTTGTGATTAACGGTACCGAGCGCGTTATCGTGTCACAGCTACACAGATCGCCAGGTGTGTTTTTCGATCATGACAAGGGAAAGACTCACTCTTCCGGTAAATTGTTGTTCAACGCAAGGGTTATTCCGTATCGTGGTTCATGGCTGGATTTCGAATTCGATCATAAAGATGCTGTTTATGTCCGTATCGACAGGCGCAGAAAAATACCCGCTACGATCTTGTTAAGAGCGTTGAGCTACGATAACGAGGAAATGATCAACATTTTCTTCGATACCAACAAATTTTCGTTAAGTGCCGACAAGTTCATGTTCCATGTCATCCCTGAGAGGTTGCGTGGCGAAATGGCTGTGTTCGACATTAAACACGACGGTAAAGTCCTGATCGAAGAAGGTCGCAGGATTACCGCCAAGCACGTGCGCCAGTTGGAAAAAGCCGGCGTCACTGAAATTGAAGTGCCCAGAGATTATTTGTACGGCAAAATTCTGGGTCACAATGTTATTGATAAATCCACCGGCGAATTGTTGGCTCATGTCAATGACGAACTGACAGAAGTGTTGCTACAGAAGTTGGTTGAGGCCGGCGTAGATGAAATCAATACCTTGTATGTTAATGATTTGGATCGCGGCCCCTATATGTCTAATGCTATGCGCTTGGACACCACCACTAACCGGATGGAAGCGCTGGTCGAAATCTATAGAATGATGCGCCCCGGTGAGCCGCCTACCGTTGAGTCAGCCGAAAATCTGTTCGAAAACCTGTTTTTTACCGACGAACGTTATGACTTGTCTGCTGTAGGTCGGATGAAGTTCAATCGTCGCTTGGGCCGTGAAGAAACCGAAGGCACAGGTACGCTGAGCAAAGAAGACATCATCGATGTATTGAAAGAACTGATCAAGATCAGAAACGGTAACGGTACCGTCGATGACATCGATCACTTGGGCAACAGACGCGTACGCTCTGTCGGCGAAATGATCGAAAACCAATTCCGTATCGGTTTGGTAAGGGTAGAGCGTGCGGTTAGAGAGCGTTTGACCTTGGCGGATTCCGAAGGCTATATGCCGCAAGAGATCATCAACGCGAAACCTGTTTCGGCGGCGGTCAAAGAATTTTTTGGTTCCAGCCAGCTATCGCAGTTTATGGACCAGAACAATCCGTTGTCGCAGGTTACCCATAAACGCCGGGTTTCTGCACTGGGTCCAGGCGGTCTGGCTAGAGAGCGTGCCGGTTTCGAGGTTCGCGACGTTCATACGACTCATTATGGTCGGGTTTGTCCTATCGAAACACCTGAGGGGCCAAACATCGGTCTGATCAACTCCCTATCGGTTTATGCCAGAACCAACGAATACGGCTTCCTGGAAACACCGTACCGGAAAGTGGTAGACGGCAAGGTTACCGATCAAGTGGATTATATTTCCGCGATCGAAGAAGGCGAATATGTTATTGCGCAATCCAGCGTGGCCGTGGATGAAAGCGGTAGACTGGTGGAAGGCTTGGTGTCATGCCGCCATAAAGACGAGTTTACATTGGCTTCGTCCGACACCGTGCAATACATGGACGTATCGTCCAAGCAGATCGTTTCGGTGGCGGCATCCATCATTCCATTCCTGGAGCATGATGACGCTAACCGGGCGCTGATGGGATCGAACATGCAGCGTCAGGCTGTTCCGACATTGCGTGCCGAGAAGCCGCTGGTCGGTACCGGCATGGAACGCGTAGTGGCTAAAGACTCCGGTGTAACCGTGGTAGCGACGCGTGGTGGCCGTATCGAAGCCGTCGATGCAGCGCGTATCGTGGTTCGCGCCAATGACGATGAGACTGTGGCCGGTGTGCCTGGCGTTGATATTTATAATCTGATCAAGTACACCCGTTCCAACCAGAACACTTGTATCAATCAGAAGCCGTTGGTCAAACTCGGCGACTCGGTTAGAAAAGGCGACATTCTGGCCGATGGTCCGTCTACGGATCTTGGCGAATTAGCTTTGGGGCAAAACATGCTGATCGCATTCATGCCTTGGAACGGTTACAACTTCGAAGACTCTATATTGGTGTCCGAGCGGGTGGTCAAAGAAGATCGTTTTACGACCATTCATATCGAAGAAAAAACCTGTGTGGCGCGCGAAACCAAACACAGCCCGGAAGAGATTACCGCCGATATACCCAATGTCAGTGAAGAAGCGCTGTCTAAATTGGATGAGTCCGGCATTGTTTACGTCGGTGCCGAAGTCAAAGGTGGCGATATTCTGGTGGGCAAGGTCACACCGAAAGGCGAAACCCAGTTAACTCCGGAAGAAAAATTGCTGCGGGCGATTTTTGGTGAAAAAGCCGCCGACGTTAAGGATACCTCGTTACGGGTACCCGGCAACGTTCGCGGAACCGTCATCGACGTTCAGGTATTTACTCGCGATGGCGTCAAAAAAGACAAACGGGCGCTGGAAATCGAAGAAGCCGAGATTAAACGCTATCGTCAGGATTTAGACGATCAGTTGAAGATCGTCGAACACGATATTTTTGCTCGGGTCAAATCCATGCTGGCCGGTAAAAAAGCTGAAAAAGGCCCTAACAACTTAAAAAAAGGCGAGGAAATCACCGCGGCTTATTTAGATGGTCTGACGAATTCCGAATTGCTGAAAATCAAGACTCAGGACGAAGATGTCAACGTACGTCTGGAAACCGTCACCGAACAGGTTGAGCAGCAGCGTAAAGAGTTCGACGAGCGCTTTGAGCAGAAAAAGAAAAAAATCACCATGGGCGACGATTTGGCGCCGGGTGTTCTAAAAATGGTCAAGGTTTACTTGGCGGTTAAGAAACGTATCCAGCCGGGCGACAAGATGGCGGGACGTCACGGAAACAAAGGGGTTATTTCTCAAATCGTGCCGATTGAAGATATGCCTTATACGGCAGATGGCAACCCGGTCGATATTTTGTTGAACCCGTTGGGCGTACCTTCGCGGATGAACGTTGGTCAGGTGTTGGAAACTCACTTGGGATGGGCAGCGAAGGGCTTGGGCATCAAGATCGGCAAGATGCTGGAAGCGCAGGCTAAAGTGGCTGAAATCCGGGGCTTTTTGGAGAAAATCTATAACAGCAGCGGTCGAAAAGAAGATCTGAATACCTTCTCGGACAAAGAAATTTTGGAGATGGCTGTCAATTTGGTTAGCGGTGTGCCAATGGCGACGCCGGTATTCGATGGTGCTTCCGAAGAAGATATTCGTACCATGTTGAGCTTAGCCGATTTGCCGGAACATGGTCAGACCGTGCTTTACGATGGTTTGACAGGCGAACCGTTCGAACGCGAAGTAACGGTTGGTTACATGTATATGTTGAAATTGAACCATTTGGTCGACGACAAAATGCATGCCCGTTCGACTGGTCCGTACAGCTTGGTCACGCAGCAGCCGTTGGGTGGTAAAGCTCAATTCGGCGGTCAACGTTTCGGAGAGATGGAGGTCTGGGCTTTGGAAGCTTACGGTGCCGCTTATACATTGCAAGAAATGTTGACGGTCAAATCCGATGACGTGACAGGCAGAACCAGAATGTACAAAAACATTGTCGATGGCAACCATTCAATGGAAGCCGGTATGCCGGAATCCTTCAACGTATTGGTTAAAGAAATACGTTCGTTGGCGGTCAATATCGAAATGGAACAAGATTGATTGCGTTCCTGGTGATATGGATTCTGGATATATCGGACAACATTTAAAGAGGATAAGCTCTTGAAAGATTTAATGAATTTCTTAAAACGTCAAGGTCGTACAGATGATTTTGACAATATCCGCATTGGTTTGGCTTCTCCGGACATGATCCGTTCGTGGTCGTATGGTGAAGTCAAAAAGCCCGAGACGATCAATTACCGCACATTCAAGCCGGAGCGGGATGGTCTGTTTTGCGCCAAAATTTTTGGACCTATCAGCGATTATGAGTGCTTGTGCGGTAAGTATAAGCGGCTGAAACACCGTGGCGTGATCTGCGAAAAGTGCGGCGTCGAAGTGACGCTGTCCAAAGTGCGTCGCGACAGAATGGGGCATATCGATCTTGCCAGCCCTGTTGCTCATATTTGGTTTTTAAAGTCCTTGCCTTCCAGAATAGCCTTGTTGTTGGATATGACGCTGCGCTCTATAGAACGAGTGTTGTATTTCGAAACATTTGTCGTTACCGATCCCGGCATGTCGCCTCTGGAAAAAGGCCAATTGCTGACCGACGAAGAGTATCTGAACGCAGTTGAAGAGCATGGCGACGATTTCGTAGCCAAAATGGGTGCGGAGGCAATCTACGATTTGCTTAAATCAATTGATTTAAAAGACGAAATTAATACGCTTCGTGAAGAAATCAATTCGACCAATTCCGATACCAAAATCAAAAAATTCTCCAAGCGGCTGAAAGTTATCGATTCCTTGCTGGCTTCCAATAATCGTCCCGAGTGGATGATTATGACGGTATTGCCGGTATTGCCGCCCGAGTTGCGTCCGTTGGTGCCTCTTGATGGCGGCCGATTCGCGACCTCGGATTTGAACGATTTATATCGCCGCGTGATTAACAGAAACAACCGTCTGACCAGACTGTTGGATTTAAATGCGCCGGACATTATCGTTCGTAACGAAAAGCGTATGTTGCAGGAAGCGGTTGATGCCTTGTTGGACAATGGTCGTCGCGGCCGTGCGATTACCGGCAGCAACAGACGACCTCTGAAATCCTTGGCCGACATGATCAAGGGTAAACAAGGCCGTTTCCGTCAAAATCTATTGGGTAAACGGGTCGATTATTCCGGCCGTTCCGTGATTGTGGTTGGTCCTACGCTGAGATTGCATCAATGCGGTTTGCCTAAAAAAATGGCTTTGGAACTGTTCAAACCATTCATTTTTAGTAAATTGCAATTGCGCGGCTTGGCTACCACTATCAAGGCAGCCAAAAAAATGGTTGAACGTGAAGGAGCCGAAGTTTGGGATATTCTCGAAGAAGTGATTCGCGAGCATCCAGTATTGCTGAACCGTGCGCCAACTTTGCATAGATTGGGTATTCAGGCGTTCGAACCGACATTGATCGAAGGTAAGGCGATCCAGTTGCATCCTCTGGTTTGTAGTGCGTTCAATGCCGACTTCGACGGTGACCAGATGGCCGTACATATTCCACTGTCGATTGAGGCACAGTTGGAAGCCCGTACGCTGATGATGGCGACCAACAACATTTTGTCGCCAGCTAATGGCGAGCCGGTGATCAATCCATCACAAGACGTGGTTTTGGGCTTGTATTACATCAGCCGTGAAAAAATCAATGCGATTGGCGAGGGCAGTATGTTCACTGACTCGTCAGAGATTTTAAAAGCGCTGGATGCCAAAACCGTCGAATTGCAGAGCAAGATCGAAGTGCGGATCACCGAAAAGTTGAAAAACGCGGAAGGCGGTTTCGACACCGTGGTCAGCAGAAAGAAAACCACCGTCGGCCGTGCATTGATTTGGGATATCGTTCCTGATGGCATGCCGTATGAGTTGGTCAACGTCGATATGACCAAGAAGAATATCTCCCGATTGATCAACTATAGCTATCGCTATCTCGGTATTAAAGAGACTGTGATTTTGGCCGACCAGATCATGTATATGGGATTCAAGTATGCGACGCGTTCTGGGGTCTCATTTGGTATCGAAGACATGGAGATACCCGTCAAGAAAGCGGATATCATTCGTGCTGCCGATGCGGAAGTGAACGAGATCCAGAACCAGTACGCATCCGGTTTGGTTACCGACGGTGAGCGGTACAACAAGGTTGTCGATATCTGGTCGAGAGCCAATGATCAGGTCGCGAAAGTGATGATGGAAGGTTTGGGCGAAGATGAAGTCGTCGATGCCAAAGGCGATACCGTCAAACAAAAGTCGTTCAACTCTATCTTTATGATGGCTGAATCTGGCGCACGGGGTTCCGCGGCCCAGATTCGTCAGTTGGCTGGAATGCGCGGCCTGATGGCCAAGCCGGACGGCTCCATTATCGAAACGCCAATTACCGCGAATTTCCGGGAAGGGTTGGACGTACTGCAGTACTTTATTTCGACACACGGCGCGCGTAAAGGTCTTGCCGATACTGCGTTGAAAACCGCTAACTCCGGTTACTTGACTCGTCGTCTGGTTGATGTGGCTCAAGATTTGGTGATTGCCGATATTGATTGCGGTACCCAGAATGGTTTGACCATGACGCCAATCATTGAAGGTGGCGATGTGGTTGAGCCTTTGGTTGAAAGGGTTTTGGGCCGTGTGGCGGCAATCGACGTAACCGATCCGTCTGGTAACAATGTGCTGATACCGGCCGGTACTATGATCGATGAAAATCTGGTAACGGTTTTGGAAGAAAACGGCATCGACAAAATGCTGGTGCGCTCGGTAATTACCTGTGAATCTCGGCAAGGCGTCTGCAGCAAATGCTATGGTCGTGACTTGGGGCGTGGTCATTTGGTTAACATCGGCGAGGCAGTGGGTGTTGTTGCGGCGCAATCGATTGGTGAGCCGGGTACCCAGTTGACCATGCGGACTTTCCACATTGGTGGTGCGGCCTCTCGATCTGCGGCTGTCAGCAATGTTCAGGTCAAGTCGGCGGGTAGCGTAAAATTGAATAACCTGAAAACGGTTAAAAATAGAGAGAACAATCTGGTCGCTGTGTCACGCTCTGGCGAGGTTGGCGTCATGGACGATTACGGTCGTGAAAGGGAGCGCTATAAAATTCCTTATGGTGCGGTCTTGTCAATTGAAGACGGCAGTCCGATTAGCGCCGGGGACATCATCGTTAATTGGGATCCGCATACGCATCCGGTTATTACCGAAGTGGATGGTTTCATTCAATTGATTGATTTTCACGATGGTATGACCGTTCAAGAGCAATCGGATGAAGTGACCGGTTTGACTTCACGCGTTGTTACCGATCCTAAGCAGAGAAGTGCCGCGGGTAAAGAACTTAGACCAATGGTGCGGTTAATTGACGAACAGGGCGGGCAGATCAATCTGCCTGGCACGGACATACCGGCCCAATACTTCTTGCCTGCAGGTGCTATCGTCGGTGTTAAGGACGGTGGTGAGGTAAAAGTCGGGGACGTTTTGGCAAGGATTCCGCAAGAGTCTAGTAAAACCCGTGATATTACCGGTGGTTTGCCACGAGTTGCAGACTTGTTCGAAGCGCGTAAGACCAAAGATCCCGCCATTCTGGCCGAAGCGACCGGTATGGTTGCGTTTGGAAAGGAAACTAAAGGTAAACAACGAGTCATTATTACCGATTCGGAAGGCGAGCAGTACGAAACTCTGATTCCTAAATGGCGGCATATCACCGTGTTCGAAGGGGAGTTCGTAGAAAAAGGCGAAACCATAGCAGAAGGTGAGCTGACTCCACACGATATTCTGCGACTGCGCGGTATAGAAGAGTTGGCTGATTACCTCGTCAAAGAAATTCAGGATGTTTATCGTCTGCAAGGGGTAAAAATCAACGATAAGCACATCGAGGCAATCATTCGCCAGATGTTGAGAAAAGTTGAGATTACCGCATCGGGTGAGACGGATTTCGTTAAGGGCGAGCAAGTCGAGCGTAGTTTCCTTAATCAGGTCAATGACCGGGCCGAGAAGGAAGGTAAAATTCCTGCAAGCTATGATTCGATGTTGTTGGGTATTACCAAAGCGTCTTTGGCTACGGAATCCTTTATCTCGGCTGCATCGTTCCAGGAAACGACGCGAGTGCTTACTGATGCCGCGGTGAGAGGGATTAGTGATCCTTTGAATGGTTTGAAGGAAAATGTCATTGTGGGACGGTTGATTCCAGCCGGTACCGGATTGGCATACCATGAGCAAAGACGTAAGAGAAGATCGGCTGATGCGGGAGTAGATACCGAAGCGGCGAATCAAGCAGTAGAAACGGTCGATGTTGAGGAAGCTTTGAAGCAAGCCCTGAATATTGAATAGAAATAACCAAAAGTTCTTGACCTCAAGTTTTTGAGACTGTATGATGTTCTGCTCACATAAGTCAAGAGATTTAGGTCTGGCAGCAGTGATCGGCGGCTATGTATGTGCGCTGGTTTTGTTTGTTACAAATTGCATATCGGAGTAGTTAAGAATGGCCACGATCAATCAGTTGGTCCGTAAGCCTCGTGCTAAGAAAATAGAGAAAACCAATGTTCCGGCGTTGGAAGCCTGCCCTCAAAGAAGGGGGGTATGTACCCGTGTTTATACGACCACGCCAAAGAAACCAAACTCAGCTTTACGCAAGGTTGCAAGGGTGAGATTGACTAATGGTTCGGAGGTAAGTAGTTACATCGGTGGAGAAGGCCACAATCTTCAAGAGCATAGCGTTGTTCTGATTAGAGGTGGTCGTGTAAAAGATTTGCCTGGTGTGCGTTATCACGTTGTTCGCGGCAGTCTTGATACCTCGGGTGTAAAAGATAGAAAGTGCGGGCGTTCCAAGTATGGCGCCAAGAGACCTAAGAAATAAAGGCTGGTAACAAATGTCAAGAAGAAGAGTTGCTGCAAAAAGAGTAATCAATCCGGATCCGCGCTTTGGGAGCGACATGCTTTCTAAGTTCATGAATATGATCATGGAAGATGGCAAAAAATCTGTAGCTGAGAAGATCGTCTACGGTGCTTTGGATGTGATCGAAGGAAAAGGGCATAAAGAGTCTTTGGAGTTGGTTGCCAAGGCATTGGAAAATGTTCAGCCGCGAGTCGAGGTTAAATCCCGTCGTGTTGGTGGCGCTACCTATCAGGTGCCTGTTGAGGTGCGTCCTGCAAGAAGAATGGCTCTTTCTATGCGTTGGTTGATTGATGCGGCGCGTAAGCGTAATGAAAGAACCATGTCTGCAAAGCTGGCTGGCGAATTATTGGATGCATCTGAAGGGCGCGGAGCGGCAGCTAAGAAGCGCGAAGATACACACAAAATGGCTGAAGCGAATAAAGCGTTTGCTCATTACCGTTGGTAATATCGAAAGAAGGTTGTTGTTGTGGCTAGGAAGACGCCTATAGAGCGCTATCGTAATATAGGTATCATGGCTCACATAGATGCCGGAAAAACAACAACAACCGAGCGAATTCTATTTTATACCGGTGTTTCGCATAAAATCGGCGAAGTTCATGACGGTACTGCGACCATGGATTGGATGGAGCAGGAGCAGGAAAGAGGGATAACGATTACCTCGGCGGCCACCACTTGTTTTTGGTCGGGTATGGGAAAGCAATACCCTGCGCATCGCATCAATATAATTGATACGCCGGGTCATGTTGACTTTACCATCGAAGTGGAGCGTTCCCTGCGGGTCTTGGATGGTGCTTGTGCTGTTTTCTGCGCTGTCGGAGGGGTTGAGCCTCAATCGGAGACTGTTTGGAGGCAGGCGAATAAATATCACGTGCCCAGGCTAGCGTTCATTAACAAAATGGACCGCACGGGTGCTGATTTTTTACGGGTTGTTGAGCAGATTAAAGCTCGCTTAGGTGCTGCGGTGGTGCCGATGCAGCTGCCTATTGGTGCTGAAGAATCGTTTAAGGGGGTCGTTGACCTTCTGAGGATGAAAGCCATCTACTGGGACGATGCCAGTATGGGGGTGGCTTATGAGGAAAAGGATATTCCAGATGAAATGCGGACTGTTGCGGAGCAATGGCGCGAGAATATGATTGAGTCTGCCGCTGAAGGTAGCGAGGCGTTGACTGAAAAATACCTTGAAGAAGGTGTTTTAACGAATGATGAAATTAGGCAAGGAATAAGAGCTCTGGTTTTATTGAACAAGGTTGTTCCCGTGTATTGTGGATCGGCCTTTAAGAATAAAGGTGTGCAAGCCCTGCTGGATGGGGTAATTGATTTTTTGCCCTCTCCTATCGATAAAGAGTCGGTGAAGGGGCATGTGGACGGTAGTCTTGATGTGATAGAACGAGATGCGAGTGATGATGAGTCGTTCGCTGCTTTGGCATTCAAGATAGCAACAGACCCCTTCGTTGGGGTGTTGACGTTTATTAGGGTTTATTCAGGCGTTTTGAAATCCGGCGATGCGATTTTAAATGCGGCTAAAGGAAAAAAAGAACGGATTGGCCGTATTGTGCAAATGCATGCGAACAGTCGCGAAGAGATAAGCGAGGTTCGCGCGGGCGACATTGCAGCGGTAATCGGATTAAAGGAGGTCACTACGGGTGATACATTTTCCGAGATAAATGCCCCTATCCTATTAGAGAAGATGGAGTTTCCAGAGCCGGTTATTGCCGTGGCTGTCGAACCAAAAACAAAGGCTGATCAGGATAAGATGGGGGGGGCGCTGGCTAGACTGGCTCAAGAAGATCCTTCTTTTAGGGTAAACACCGACCCAGAATCCGGACAGACGATCATTTCAGGCATGGGCGAATTGCACCTCGAAATCATCGTCGATCGGATGAAACGAGAGTTTAACGTTGCTGCAAATGTCGGGGCTCCTCAGGTTGCTTATCGCGAAACGATTAGGAAAGTCGTTGAGTGTGAAGGGAAATTTATTAGGCAATCCGGTGGACGAGGCCAGTATGGGCATGTTTGGTTACGACTTGAGCCAAGGCCATTAGGATCTGGATATGAGTTTGTCAATGAAGTGGTTGGAGGCACTATTCCCAAGGAATATGTACCGGCTGTAGATAAAGGCATACAAGAACAAATGGAAAATGGCATAATAGCCGGCTTTCCGGTAGTTGATGTAAAGGTTAGTTTATTCGATGGGTCATATCATGATGTTGATTCGAATGAAATGGCTTTCAAAATAGCAGGATCGATGTGCTTCAGGGATGGAGCGGAAGCTGCAAATCCTGTGTTGCTTGAGCCCATTATGAAAGTTGAGGTGGTAACGCCCGAGGATTATATGGGTGAGGTGGTCGGCGATATCAATCGCCGTCGAGGAGTGATTCATGCAATGGATCAAGTGCCCGCCGGTAAAACGATCGAATGCGAAGTGCCGCTGGCCGAAATGTTCGGATATGCGACTGACCTGAGGTCGGCAACTCAAGGAAGAGCAACATACAGTATGCAGTTTGAAAAATATAACGAAGCACCTGCAAATATTGCGGAAGCTATTATTAGAAAAGTATCTTAATTCTTATAAATATTAGGTATTGACTCATGGCTAAAGAGAAATTTCAAAGAAAGAAACCGCACGTAAACGTGGGAACGATCGGTCACGTTGACCACGGCAAAACCACATTGACAGCGGCATTGACAAAAGTAATGGCGGAACTGCAAGGCGGCGAAGTTAAAGCGTTCGATCAAATCGACAATGCGCCTGAAGAACGTGCTCGCGGTATCACCATTTCAACCTCGCACGTTGAGTATGAGTCCGCTAACCGTCACTATGCCCACGTAGACTGCCCAGGTCACGCCGACTACGTTAAAAACATGATTACCGGTGCCGCCCAAATGGATGGTGCTATTTTGGTTTGTTCCGCCGCTGACGGCCCGATGCCACAAACTCGCGAACACATTCTGTTGTCACGCCAAGTAGGTGTTCCATACATCGTAGTGTTCCTGAACAAGGCCGACATGGTTGATGACGCGGAATTGATCGAGCTGGTTGAAATGGAAATTCGTGAATTGTTGAACCAATACGAATTCCCTGGCGACGACACTCCAATCATCGTCGGCTCAGCATTAAAAGCACTGGAAGGCGATCAAAGCGAAATCGGCGTAGCATCCGTCGTCAAATTGGTTGAAGCGCTGGATAGCTATATTCCAGAGCCAGAGCGCGCTATCGACGGCAAATTCCTGATGCCTATCGAAGACGTATTCTCTATCTCCGGCCGCGGTACCGTGGTTACTGGACGTGTTGAGCGCGGCATCATCAAAGTCGGTGAAGAGGTTGAAATCGTCGGTATCAAAGATACCGTTAAAACCACTTGCACCGGTGTGGAAATGTTCCGCAAGCTGCTGGACCAAGGTCAAGCGGGCGATAACGTTGGCGTTCTGTTGCGCGGTACTAAAAGAGACGACGTAGAGCGCGGTCAAGTATTGGCGCACGTTAACTCAATTAAACCTCACGCCCACTTCAAAGCGGAAATCTACGTTCTGTCCAAAGAAGAGGGTGGTCGTCATACGCCATTCTTTAACGGCTACCGCCCACAGTTCTACTTCAGAACCACTGATGTGACTGGCGCGGTTGATTTGCCGGAAGGTGTGGAAATGGTCATGCCTGGCGACAACATTGCAGTAACCGTAAAACTGATCTCTCCTATTGCGATGGAAGATGGATTGCGTTTTGCGATTCGCGAAGGCGGTCGTACTGTCGGTGCAGGTGTTGTTGCTTCTATTATTGAGTAATCAGAATGGCTAATCAAACAATCCGTATTCAATTGAAAGCGTTCGACCATAAACTGATTGATCAGTCTGCGGGTGAAATTGTAGAAACAGCAAAAAGAACCGGTGCGCAAGTTAAAGGACCGATTCCGCTGCCTACTAGAAAAGAACGTTTTACCGTATTGATTTCACCGCATGTTAATAAAGATGCGCGTGATCAGTATGAACTGAGAACTTATAAAAGGTTACTTGACATTGTTGAGCCGACCGATAAAACCGTTGACGCATTGATGAAGTTGGATCTTGCGGCTGGGGTTGATGTTCAAATTAAGCTTAAATAAAAGCTAGTTATATTTTAGAGGGATTGGCAGATGTCAATAGGTCTTGTAGGTCGTAAATGTGGTATGACCCGAATTTTTTGTGAAGATGGCGCATCTGTGCCTGTAACTGTTTTGCATATTGACTCAAATCGGGTCATTCAAGTGAAAAGCGTCGAAAACGATGGCTATCGTGCAATTCAAGTGGCGGCCGGCGATGTGAAGTCTTCAAAAGTCAACAAAGCGATGGCAGGGCATTACGCTGCTGCTAATGTTACTGCGGGTCGCGGCTTGTGGGAATTCAGATTGAACGACAATGAAGGCGTTGAGTTGTCTGCCGGTTCTGAGCTGAGTGTTAGCTTTTTTGAAGCGGGTCAAGTAGTCGATGTCTCTGGAACCAGTATTGGTAAAGGTTTCGCGGGTACAGTCAAAAGATATAATTTCAGAACGCAAGATGCCACTCATGGTAACTCTCGTTCGCATAGGGTGCCGGGTTCTAATGGTATGAACCAGACGCCAGGTCGCGTATTTAAAGGCAAGAAAATGTGCGGACACATGGGGGCGGTTAAGACCACTGTACAAAATCTGACGATTCATTCTATCGATGTAGAAAGAAATCTGATTTTGGTTAGAGGGGCTGTGCCGGGTGCCAAAGGTGGTGATGTACTCATCACTCCAGCAGTAAAAATGTTAAATAAAGGTTAAGTTATGAGTTTGCAAGTACCTGCAATCGGTAATCAAGATTCTGCACAGCCGCTTAATGTTTCCGAATCGGTTTTCGGACAAGATTTTAATGAAACATTAGTGCATCAGTTGGTAACTAAATATCTTTCTGCGGCTAGAGCTGGCACCAAAGCACAAAAAAATCGTGCTGCAGTCAGCGGCGGTGGCGCTAAACCTTTTAGACAAAAAGGTACAGGACGTGCGCGCGCCGGGACTACTCGTAGCCCAGTATGGCGTACAGGCGGTGTTGCATTTGCTGCGCAACCAAGATCATACGATCAAAAGTTGAACAAAAAAATGTACAAGTCCGGCATTCGTTCAATATTTTCAGAGTTACTGAGACAAGACAGAATCGCCGTTTGTGACGACATTGCTCCGGCTACTCCGAAGACTAAAGACTTTTTGTCCAAAATTAAAGGTATTGAAGCGGGACGTCTGTTAATCGTCGTTGATGAATTAAATGAGAATTTGATCCTTGCCGCTCGAAATCTGCATTATGTTGCAGTTGTTACGCCTAGCAGTGTCGATCCAGTTTCATTGGTTTCTGCTGACAGAGTCATTGCAACGACTACAGCTTTGAAACAAATTGAGGAGCGCTTGGCATGAGCAATCAACAAATTAAATTAGCAAGCATTTTATGTGCGCCGATTATCTCGGAAAAAAGTTCTAACGCTGCTGATCATAGTAATCAATTCGTATTCAAAGTGCAGAAATCCGCGACAAAATTGCAAATTAAGAACGCTGTTGAATTGATGTTCGCTGTAAAAGTGGAGTCGGTACGTGTTCTTAATGTTAAAGGCAAGATTAAACGTTTCGGACGAACTTTAGGTAAACGCTCAGACTGGAAAAAAGCATATGTAAAATTGCAGTCTGGACACAATATTGAATTAGCAACAGCTTAATTAAAAGATCAATAGGAGCGGTAGAAAAGCATGGCTATTCTAAAATCTAAACCGACGTCTCCAGGTTCTCGGTTTGTAGTACGTGTACAAAATAATGATTTGCATAAGGGTAAGCCATTTGCACAACTACTAGACAAAAAGACTAACACTGGTGGTCGAAATAATCGTGGTAGGGTAACAACTCGACATATCGGTGGTGGACACAAACAGTTCTACCGCATAGTTGACTTTAAAAGAGATAAAGCCGACATTCCTGCAGTTGTTGAAAGAATTGAATACGATCCTAACAGAACGGCGAATATTGCATTGATTCTGTTTAAGGATGGAGAGCGTAAATACATAATAGCTCCTAAAGGCATTGAAGTAGGCCAGGAAATATTGAGCTCGGAAACAACCCCGGTAAAACCAGGTAACTGCATGCCTTTGCGCAATATGCCCCTGGGTACAACAATCCATTGTGTCGAGTTGAAGCCAGGCAAAGGTGCTCAGATCGCTAGAAGTGCTGGTACATCGGTTCAATTGGTTGCCAAAGACGGTGCTTACGTTACGATTCGTTTGCGTTCAGGCGAAATGAGAAAAGTAATGTCGGACTGCAAAGGGGTTGTTGGAGAGGTTTCAAATTCAGAACACAACCTGATTTCACTCGGAAAAGCCGGCGCTAAAAGATGGCGTGGTGTCAGACCCACTGTAAGAGGTGTGGCGATGAACCCTGTTGACCATCCGCATGGTGGTGGTGAAGGTAGAACGTCAGGTGGGCGCCATCCGGTTTCGCCTTGGGGTACACCGACTAAAGGTTATAAAACTCGCAAAAATAAACGTACTAACAATATGATTGTTAGACGCCGTAAGCAAAAATAAGAGGTAGTAAACGTGCCGCGTTCAATTAAAAAAGGTCCATTTATTGATCATCATCTGCTGAAAAAAGTTGAAGAAGCAGTGAGAACAAATAATCGGAAACCAATTAAAACCTGGTCAAGAAGATCCATGATTAGCCCTGATATGCTGGGTTTGACCATAGCAGTGCACAATGGCAAGCAGCATGTTCCAGTTTTGATTTCAGAAAACATGGTCGGTCATAAGTTGGGTGAATTCTCTCCAACTAGAACCTATAAAGGCCATATTGTTGATAAAAAATCAAGATAAGGAGTCGATGTGGAAATTTCAGCCAAATTAAGTAACGCGCCTTTATCTGCACAAAAAGCCAGATTGGTCGGCGATCAAATACGTGGATTGCCTGTCGAAAAGGCATTGAATCTGTTGAGCTTTAGCTCAAAAAAAGCTGCGGCTATTATCAAGAAAGTACTTGAGTCGGCAATAGCAAATGCCGAGCACAATGAGAGTGCGGATGTTGATGAGTTGCGAGTTTCAACAGTCTTCGTTAATGAAGGAACCACGTTGAAAAGAGTAAGCGCAAGAGCCAAAGGCCGTGCGAATCATATACTCAAAAGAACTTGTCACATAACAATCAAAGTAGCAGAAAATTAATAGAGGTAGAAAATGGGTCAAAAGGTTCATCCCACGGGCATACGTCTCGGGATTGTTAAAGATTGGACTTCCAGATGGTATGCAAATAGCCAGAATTACCCAATTCTTCTGTTACAAGATCTGAAAGTTCGCGAATATATCAAAAAGAAATTGGCACACGCATCGGTAAGTCGGGTTCAGATCAATCGTCCGGCCAATAATGCCAATATCACCGTGCATACGGCGCGTCCAGGTATTGTCATCGGCAAGAAAGGCGAAGACATCGATGTCTTGAGACAAGATATTTCCAAAATGATGGGCGTACCTGTTCAGCTGAATGTCGAAGAAATCAGAAAACCTGAGTTGGATGCATATCTGGTTGCAGAAAGTATCGCTCAACAGCTTGAAAAACGGATTATGTACCGCCGTGCTATGAAGCGTGCTGTTACCAATACCATGCGTTTAGGTGCTGAGGGTATAAAAATTACGGTTGCTGGTCGGTTAAATGGTGCGGAAATTGCCCGTACTGAATGGTATAGAGAAGGTCGGGTTCCACTTCATACTCTGCGTGCAGATATCGATTATGGAACTGCCGAAGCCAAAACCACTTATGGAATCATCGGTATAAAAGTCTGGATATTTAAAGGCGAAGTATTCGACATGGATGCTCATACAGCATCTTTAAACGCTGATTCTAAGAAATAGTTGAAGGGATAATAAAATGCTTCAGCCAAAAAGAACAAAATTTCGTAAACAGCACACTGGCAGAAACAATGGAACGGCTTTGCGTGGTTCCTCGGTTAGCTTTGGTGAGTATGGATTAAAGTCGATAAGTCGTGGTAGAATGACGGCCCGTCAAATAGAGGCGGCCCGTAGAGCGATAAGTCGACATGTAAAACGGGGTGGGAAAATCTGGATAAGAATTTTTCCGGATAAACCTATTACCAAAAAACCGCTTGAAGTACGGATGGGTAAAGGTAAAGGTAGTGTCGAGTATTGGGTAGCACAAATTAAACCCGGCACCATGCTGTTTGAAATCGAAGGCGTTTCAGAGGAATTAGCTCGGGAAGCTTTTGAATTGGCAGCAGCAAAATTGCCAGTTAAAACAACCTTTTCTGCACGGACAATAATGTAATGAATGCCACAGAATTACGCAAAAAAACCAAAGATGAGTTGAACTCTACTCTTCTTGAGTTAGCTCGCGAACAGTTTAATTTGAGAATGCAAAAAGGAACTGGGCAACTTGCCAAATCGAGCCAGATTAAGCAGGTGAGACGTGATATTGCTCGTATCAATACTGTATTAAGTGAAATGGCGAGAGTTTGAGTATGAATGAGAATGTAGATAAGGTCCGCACAGTAACTGGCCGTGTCGTAAGTAATAAAATGGATAAAACTGTCTCCGTTTTGGTAGAGAGATTGGTTAAGCACCCTGTTTATGGGAAATATGTAAAACGGTCTACGAAATTCTTGGTGCATGATGAAAATAATCAATGCCAAGAAGGCGATATTGTGTCTATTGCTTCTTGCCGTCCAATTTCTAAAAACAAAACCTTCAAATTAGTAGAAGTTATCGAAGCTTCTAAATAAATAATTAATCGAATTTCAAGTTGGGAATTACAAAATGATTCAGATGCAAACTAGCCTTGACGTCGCCGATAATAGCGGTGCAAAAAAGGTCATGTGTATCAAAGTATTGGGTGGGTCGCACCGGCGTTATGCCGGGATCGGTGACATCATCAAAGTCAGTGTAAAAGATGCCATGCCTCGAACCAGGGTAAAAAAAGGTGATGTCTATAATGCCTTGGTTGTTAGAACCAGAAAAGGCGTTCGTCGAGCAGATGGCTCGGTTATCCGTTTTGACGGCAATGCGGCAGTTATTTTGAATAACCAACTACAGCCAATTGGCACTCGTATCTTTGGACCTGTAACGCGCGAATTAAGAGGAGATAGATTTATGAAAATCATCTCCCTTGCGCCTGAAGTTTTGTAAGAAGAAGGTACAGAGATGCAAAAAATTAAACAAAATGACGAAGTGATTGTTATCGTCGGAAAAGACAAGGGTAAACAAGGAAAAGTAACGAAGATCTTGGAAAATAACAAGATTCTCGTGGAAGGAATCAACAAAGCTAAAAAACACCAAAAAGGCAATCCAAACTTGGGTGTTTCCGGCGGAATAATTGAAAAAGACATGCCAATCGATGTCTCAAATGTGGCTTTATATAATCCTAAGACTAAAAAAGCTGATCGTGTAGGGTTTAGATTTCTGGAAGATGGTAAAAAAGTCAGATATTTTAAATCAACCAATGAAGTTGTCGGTCTCTAAGGTAATAAGGCTATGGCTAGACTAGAAGCAAAATACAAACAAGAAATTGCTCCCGCGCTGCTGGAACAATTTGGTTATAAAACTGTTATGCAAGTTCCTAAATTAACCAAAATCACTCTGAATATGGGTGTGGGTGGAGCTGTTGCTGATAAAAAAGTGTTGCAATCTGCTGTTTCCGATATGGAAAAGATTGCAGGGCAGAAAGCAGTGATCACATTGGCTAGAAAGTCAATCGCTGGTTTTAAAATTCGTGACGATATGCCTATCGGCTGCAAAGTTACTTTGCGCGGCGCAAAAATGTACGAATTTTTAGATAGACTGATCACTATTTCAATCCCTCGTATCCGAGACTTTCGTGGCATGAGTTCCAAAAGTTTCGATGGTCGCGGAAACTATTCTGTGGGAATTAAGGAACAAATTATTTTTCCGGAAATTGATTACGACAAAATTGATGCTCTTCGTGGGATGGATATTTGTATTACAACAACCGCTAAAACAGACGAAGAAGGTTTGGCGCTGTTGAAACTTTTCAACTTTCCATTTAAAAACTGAGGGCGTAGATAATGGCTAAGAAATCAATGATTGCGCGCGAAGTTAAACGCGCAAATCTTATAAAAAAATACGATGCTAAAAGAAAAGCTTTGAAAGAATTGGTTAGATCGCCAAATACTTCTTTCGAAGAAAAAGAAAATGCTCAACTTCAACTGCAAAAACTGCCTAGAGATTCAAGTCAGTCTAGATTGCGTAATCGATGCAATTTGACTGGGCGGCCTCATGGCTATTACAGAAAATTCGGGCTAAGCCGTAATAAACTGAGAGAAGCAACCATGCGTGGCGATGTTCCCGGTTTAACGAAAGCTAGCTGGTAACTCTGTTCAAATTAGGTTTTTGGAGAATTAAGAATGAGTATGACAGATCCAATTGCGGATATGTTGACCAGAATAAGAAACGGTCAATCTGCTGGAAAGAAAAGTGTAAAAATCCCTTCATCTAAGCTCAAAGTTGCTATCGCTAAAGTTTTGAAAGAAGAAGGTTATATAGTTGACTACAAAGTTGAGTCCACTGGTAGCCACTCTGAGATGACGGTCGAATTGAAGTATTTCAACGGTGTTCCTGTTATCGAGAACGTTAAACGAATTAGCCGCCCGGGGTTAAGAATTTATAGATCGAAAGACGAATTGCCTAAAGTATTAGGTGGTCTGGGGATCGCCATCGTATCAACATCTAACGGTGTGATGACTGATCGTGCGGCTCGTGCCATTGGGCATGGCGGCGAAGTTATCTGCACAGTTTGCTAGGCTTAAGGAGTAATCATGTCAAGAGTAGCTAATGCTCCAATTACGATTCCTGCAGGCGTTGAAGTAAGTCTGGATGGAAATTTGATGAAGGTTAAGGGCAAGCTTGGGCAGCTAACATTCGGTTTGCGTGACACATTGGATCTCGATATCGAGGCTAATTTGATAAAAGTCAAATGGAATGCCGATATTAAGGACGCCAAAGCTCACGCTGGTACAGCGAGAGCGTCGATCAATAATATGGTCAAAGGTGTTTCAGAAGGTTTTGTGAAAAAAATGCTTTTGGTTGGTGTTGGTTATAGAGCGCAAGTAAAAGATAATTTGCTTACTTTGGCTTTGGGCTATTCCAATCCGGTTGAATACGTAATACCTGAAGGCGTTACGGTTGAAGTGCCAACGCAGACAGAACTTTTGGTAAAAGGTAGCGATAAACAAAAGGTCGGACAAGTAGCTTCAGAAATAAGAGCTTTCCGTCCGCCCGAGCCTTACAAAGGAAAGGGTGTCAGAATCGCTGACGAATATGTCGCTAGAAAAGAAGCCAAGAAAAAATAGGTAAAACGATGGATAAGAAGTCTTCCAGATTAAAAAGAGCATTAAAGTTACGAAGTAAAATTAAAAAGTTTGATGTGAATAGGTTGACCATACATCGGACTTCTCAGCATATCTACGCTCAGGTGTTGAGTACGGACGGTAAGTCGACATTGGCTGCTGCTTCCACTGTTCAGGCTGATGTTAAAGGCGCTGTTAAAAATACCAGTAACATTAATGCTGCTATTGAGGTAGGTAAATCTATCGCGCAAAAAGCGATTGCTGCCGGTGTTACTGAGGTTGCTTTTGATCGTTCAGGTTTTAAATATCATGGTCGCGTGAAAGCATTAGCCGATGCTGCTCGTGAAGCCGGATTGAAGTTTTAGGGGAATAGTATGGCAACAGCACCAGCTCAGGGTAGTACAGACGGCTTGCAAGAAAAATTGGTTTCCGTAAGACGTGTGGCAAAAGTTGTGAAAGGTGGTAGAGTGTTCGGCTTTGCTGCGTTAACGGTTGTAGGCGACGGTGACGGTCGAGTTGGATATGGTGTATCCAAAGCTCGCGAAGTTCCTGTAGCCATTCAGAAGTCGTTAGAGCAAGCCCGCAAAAACATGAGGAAGGTTGCTCTTAAAGAAGGCACATTGCAATATTCAATCATGTCTAATACCGGCGCGGCTAAAGTTTATATGCAACCTGCTTCAGAAGGTACCGGTATCATAGCCGGCGGTGCAATGCGTGCCGTATTTGAAGTTGTTGGCGTGCACAATGTGTTGGCAAAATGTATCGGCACGAGCAATCCGATAAACGTTGTCAGGGCGACAATCAACGGCCTGACTGGTATGCATGACGCAAAACAAATTGCGGCTAAACGTGGCTTGACCGTTGAACAGATTACAGGATAACAGAGATGTTAGGCAAAAAATTAAGTGTAATGATGATCAAGAGCAAAAACGGTCGATTGAAAAGTCACCAGGAATGCTTAAAAGGTTTGGGTTTGCGTAAAATTCGTCAGGTGGTTAATGTTGCAGATACCCCTGAAAATCGCGGAATGATTAACAAAATTGCATATATGCTAAAGGTTGAGGAAGTGTAATGTATTTGAATACTATCCAAGCAGCATGTGGTGCTAGAAAAAAAGCAAAAAGAGTAGGTCGTGGTATAGGTTCTACTGATGGTAAAACTTGTGGCAGAGGTCATAAAGGCCAAAAAGCCCGTAGCGGTGGCTACCACAAAGTTGGATTTGAGGGCGGACAGATGCCTTTGCAACGTAGATTGCCAAAAGTCGGTTTTACCTCCAGAATTAAAAAATTCACGGCTGAAGTTAGGTTGAGCGAGCTTAATGGTCTTGAGCAAAGCGTGATAGATCTGCAAGTTTTAATCGATAGCAATATCGTGCCGGTTTTTACCAAAAAGGCAAAACTTGTTAATACAGGGTCTGTTTCTAAAGCAATTACATTAAAAGGAGTCAATGTAACAGACGGTGCTAGACAAGCAATTGAAGCTGCTGGCGGCAAAGTTGAGGCTTAAGTGAGTACGAAAGGGTATGACGTTTCTGCTGGAAAATTCCGTTTTGGTGAGTTGAAATCCAGATTATTGTTTGTGTTGGGCGCGTTCGTAGTCTATAGAATAGGTGCGCACATTCCCGTGCCAGGTATAGACCCAAAAGCCTTGGCAACCATGTTTGAACAACAATCCGGTTCGATTTTAGACATGTTTAACATGTTTTCCGGCGGCGCTTTAATGCGGTTGAGTCTGTTTGCACTCGGTATTATGCCTTATATTTCGGCTTCGATTATTATGCAGCTTATGACCATTGTGATTCCTGCAATGGAGCAAATTAAGAAAGAAGGCGAGTCTGGGCGTAGAAAGATATCCCAATATACTCGTTACGGGACAGTTGTTTTGGCAATGTTTCAGTCAATCGGGATATCGGTGGCGTTGCAAAACCAAACCGCAGGCGGTCTAGCCGTGGTCATACAGCCGGGTATCGGATTTATTGTCGTAACTACTATTACACTAGTTACCGGTACGATATTCTTGATGTGGCTTGGCGAGCAGGTTACTGAGCGTGGTATCGGAAACGGTATTTCCTTGATAATTTTTGCCGGGATTGTCTCCGGTTTGCCAAATGCAATAGGCGGAACGCTTGAATTGGCGCGTACTGGCGAGATGAATAGCGCCTTCATAGTAGTGTTATTTGCGCTTTCTATCGTTGTAACCGGAATTGTAGTATTCGTTGAAAGAGGGCAAAGGCGAATCACTATAAATTATCCAAAACGTCAGCAAGGCAACAAAGTATATGCGGGTCAAAGTTCATTTTTGCCTTTGAAGTTAAATATGGCTGGAGTTATACCCCCCATTTTTGCTTCAAGTATTATATTGTTTCCTGCTACAATTGCCGGCTGGTTTGGAAATGTGGATGGATTTGGTTGGCTTCAGGATATTTCGACTGTGTTGTCCCCGGGGCAACCTGTCTATGTAATGTGTTATGCCTTAGCAATTATCTTCTTTTGCTTTTTCTACACTGCTTTAGTTTTTAATTCCAAAGAGACAGCTGAAAATCTCAAAAAATCAGGTGCATATTTGCCAGGTATAAGACCTGGTGTGCAGACTACTAATTATATCGACAAGGTTATGACGCGCTTAACATTGATAGGTGCGGTTTATATAACGCTCATATGCTTATTGCCTGAGTTTCTGATTGTTTATTGGAATGTTCCATTTTCTTTTGGCGGCACTTCATTGTTGATTATAGTAGTTGTTGTTATGGACTTTATATCGCAAATGCAAACGCATTTGATGTCGCAACAATATGAAGGTTTGATGAAAAAAGCAAACCTCAAGAAATAATATCAAATCTATTCTGGAGTATGACATGAAAGTACGAGCCTCAATAAAAGCAATATGTAAAAGTTGCAAGGTTATTAAAAGAAATGGCGTTGTCCGTGTTATCTGTAAAGATGGCAGACATAAGCAGCGCCAAGGCTAGAATTTTTTGCAATTAATTTTTGGGGCTGATATAATGCCCTGCTTAACTTTATATTTATATAGTACCGATCTGGGAGTATCTGAATGGCGCGTATTGCCGGTATAAACGTAGCTGATCATAAACATGCGGAGATTGCGTTAACTGCTATTTATGGAATTGGTCGGCGGACTGCAAAAAACATCTGCAGTGAAGTGGGCGTGCAGCCGACTGTTAAGATTAGAGACCTTTCGGAAGAACAGGTTGAGTCGATTCGTAAAGTGATATCTGCTATGACTGTAGAGGGTGATCTCAGAAGAGAAGTCTCTATGAATATAAAGCGATTGATGGATCTAGGATGCTATCGTGGCATCAGACACCGCAGAGGTTTGCCGTTAAGAGGGCAAAGAACACGGACTAATGCGCGGACTAGAAAAGGTCCTCGTAAACCTGTTACTAAATAAGATTTAAGAAATAAGGTAAGTTGATGGCAACTCAAAGTCGAGTAAAAAAGCGGATTAAAAAAGAAGTATCCGATGGCATCGTGCATGTTCATGCATCTTTTAATAACACTATCGTGACTATCACCGATAGAAAAGGTAATGCACTGTCTTGGGCTACTTCAGGCGGTTCTGGATTTCGCGGTTCAAGAAAAAGCACCCCATTCGCAGCTCAGGTTGCCGCTGAAAAAGCAGGAGCAGTCGCTCAAGAATATGGAATGAAAAATCTTGATGTAATGATTAAAGGTCCAGGCCCCGGTCGTGAGTCTGCAGTCAGATCCCTGAATAGTCTGGGATTTAAAATTTCAAACATTGTGGATGTGACACCGATTCCTCACAATGGATGTCGTCCACCGAAAAAACGTCGCGTTTAGGATATTTGGAGTAATTAAATGGCAAGATATCTTGGGCCTGCCTGCAAGTTAAGTAGAAGAGAAGGCACCGATTTATTTCTCAAGAGCAGAGGTAAATCTCTGGATGGCAAGTGCAAACTGGATCAAAGACCCGGTCAACACGGCGCCAAACGTACGAGAAGTTCAGACTATGCGTTGCAATTACGTGCAAAGCAAAGACTACGCCGTATATATGGTGTTCTTGAGAAACAGTTTAGAAATTATTATAAAGCTGCTGACCTCCAAAAAGGCGCAACTGGTCAGAATTTGCTGAATTTTCTGGAGTCACGCCTGGATAACGTTGTTTATCGCATGGGATATGCTTCTACTCGTGCTGAAGCTAGACAGTTAGTTTCGCATAAGGCAATTTTGGTTAATGACCAAGCGATCAATATTCCTTCGTATCAGCTAAGTGCTGGCGATCAGGTAAAAATTCGCGAAAAATCTAAGAGCCAACAACGTATTAAAGACTCGTTAGTCGTAACAGAGCAATACGGTTTTCCAGTATGGGTTGAAGTTAATCCAAAAGATATGAGTGGAGTTTTCAAATCCGTTCCTGATCGAGCTGACTTAGGGTCTGATATCAACGAACAGTTGGTTGTTGAGCTTTATTCCAAGTAATAAATCCGGGATTTAAACTATGCAGAGTTCTATTGTTGGCCTTTTGAAACCTCGTTTAGTTGAGGTCATTAGCGAAACGGCCAACCATTCGAGAATTGTGATTGAACCTTTAGAGAGAGGTTTTGGCCACTCGTTAGGTAATGCATTGCGAAGAGTGATGCTTTCTTCTATCCCAGGTTGCGCCGTAACTGAGCTTGCTATTGAAGGTGTTCTACACGAATTCACTACAATAGAAGGCGTGCAAGAGGATGTGATTGATATCATTCTCAATCTTAAAAAATTGGCTGTGGTATTGCATTCTAAAGATGAAGTGACATTAACTTTGTCAAAATCTGGTGTCGGTACAGTTACGGCTCGCGATATAGAACTTCCTCATAATGTTGAGATAGTCAATCCGGATCTAGTCATAGCCAATATCACACAAAATTGCTCGTTCAATATTAAGATTAAAGTTGAGCGTGGCAGAGGTTATGTGCCCGCTAGTGTTAGGAAAGAGCAATACGACGACGCTCCGGTTGGCGTTCTTATGATTGATGCGGCTTTTAGTCCAATCGTTAAGGTTGCTTATCATGTTGAAAGTACCCGTGTAGAACAGCGTACCAATCTTGATAAATTAATCATTGAATTGGAAACTAATGGCACGGTTGATCCCGAAGAAGCAATCAAGCATGCAGCTTCAATCTTACATGATCAGCTTTCTGTTTTCGTTGATTTTGAAAAAGTAAACGAACAAGTCTTGGAAGAAGAAGTGGTTGAAGAACAACCTTTCGATCCAGTCTTGTTACGACCTGTCGATGACTTGGAATTGACTGTGCGCTCTGCGAATTGCCTGAAAGCTGAAAATATTTTCTACATTGGCGATCTGATTCAGCGTACAGAAGTTGAATTGTTGCGTACTCCAAACCTTGGTAAAAAGTCGTTGACTGAAATCAAGGATATACTCGCCTTAAAGGGCTTGTCGCTAGGAATGAGATTGGAGAACTGGCCGCCCGAGAATTTGGCCGATCAGTCCCAAGTTGGAATTTGAAATTAAGGCATTTTAGAAATGAGACACCGTAAATCTGGAAGACAGTTAAATAAAAACAGCAGCCATAGAAAAGCGTTGTTCAGCAATATGGCCTGTTCTTTATTCAGGCATGAGTTGATTAAAACAACCCTGCCGAAGGCTAAAGAACTACGTATGATGGCCGAGCCGCTTATCACCTTATCAAAGGTTGATTCAGTCGCGAAACGTCGCCAAGCTTTTTCAAAGTTGCGCGATAGGGATGTGGTTACTAAGTTGTTTAATGAATTAGGTCCACGTTATCAAGCCAGAAACGGTGGTTACCTCAGAATTATTAAATGTGGTTTCAGATCCGGTGATGACGCACCAATGGCTTACGTTGAACTCGTCGACAGACAAGATACAACACCTGTTGCCGAATAAAATATAGCTATAAACTTCGACAAACCTAGCTTAGCGTCTGCAATAGCTAGGTTTGTCGTCAATAAGCTTGACGTTAGAGCTTCCTCAGATAGTCCAATTTTTCTTTTATTTTGATCTCTAAGCCACGTTCTACCGGTTGGTAATAACGTTGGCCCTTCAGCTTCTCCGGAAAATAATTTTCTCCTGCCGCATAGGCGTTTTTTTCGTCATGTGCGTATCTATAGTTTTCACCGTGTCCAAGATCGCGCATTAACCCCGTCGGCGCGTTTCGCAGGTGTATTGGTACTTCGAGTGAACCGCTGGATTTAGCATCCGACATGGCGGCTTTATAGGCTACGTAAACAGCATTGCTTTTGGGGGCGCAAGCCAAATAGACTATGGCTTGGGCAAGGGCGAGTTCGCCCTCAGGGCTGCCTAATCTTTCGTAAGCATGGGTAGCATCCAGCGCAAGCTGTAGGCCACGTGGATCGGCATTGCCAATGTCTTCCGAGGCCATGCGTATGACTCGGCGAGCAATGTACAACGGATCGCAGCCTCCATCGAGCATACGCGTGAACCAATACAAGGCAGCATCCGGATCTGTTCCTCGTACCGATTTATGCAATGCCGAAATTTGGTCGTAGAAAATATCGCCTTGTTTATCGAAACGGTTGGCATGTCCTTGCAGAACTTCATCGATGATTTTATAGCTGATGGTTTCTTGCCCATTGACGATTTCTGCCAAATCCGCGGCAATTTGCAAGATATTGAGACAGCGTCTGGCATCGCCGTCAGCGGCCTTGCCGATTAAGTCCAACACATCTGGATCTACCCTCAGATTCCGTTTGCCTAAGCCGCGTTCATTGTCGTTCAGCACCTTGTTAATCAATATTTTTAAATCGGCGGCATCGATACTGCGCAGCACATAAACCCGTAAACGCGACAGCAAGGCATTATTCAATTCAAAGGATGGGTTTTCGGTGGTGGCTCCGAACAAAATGATTGAACCGTTTTCGATTGGCGCCAATAGAGAATCCTGCTGACTTTTTGAGAAGCGGTGAATTTCATCGATGAATACGACCGTGTTTAGTCCTTGTTCATCCTTAACTTGACAGGCTTCGGCAACGGCGGCTCTTATTTCCTTGACGCCTGCCATGACAGCGGATAGTTCGATAAAGTGGCTATGCGCACTTCCGGCAATAATTTTAGCCAATGTTGTTTTGCCAACACCAGGTGGGCCCCAAAAAACCAGTGAGTGCAATGCCCCGTTATCGATAGCCGTTCTTAGGGATTTACCTTCGCCTAGTAAATGCTGTTGGCCGATGACATCGTTGACATTGGTTGGACGCATCCTGGCTGCCAAAGGTGTGTGTGGGTTGTTTGTTACGGATGTGTCTTTATTCATCTGCGAAAAATGAGCGATGTAAATTGTTTTTTCTGCTTGAAAAAATCAAATGATTGATTGTATGGGCGAAATTGATAGGCAATGTCGGCTTTTTTCTTTAGAATTGCCGGAGTTTTACTGACACCATACCGGATTCACATGGATTTAAAGTTTTTAGATTTTGAACAACCGATTGCCGAACTGCAAGCCAAAATAGAAGAGCTGCGCAAAGTCGAACTCGACAATAATTTTGATATATCCGAAACGCTTAAGCTGCTTGAGCAAAAGTGCGAAAGTTTGACGGAAAGCATTTTTACTGATTTATCGGATTGGCAGATTTCGCAATTATCCAGACATCCCGGTCGTCCGTATACCCTAGATTATATTTCTCTGATCTTCACCGATTTTCATGAATTGCACGGCGACCGCGCCTATGCGGACGATCCGGCCATCGTTTGCGGCTTGGCAAGGCTGGAAGGCCAGCCGGTTGTGGTGATTGGACATCAAAAAGGTCGGGATACCAAGGAAAAAATTTATCGCAATTTCGGCATGCCACGTCCCGAGGGCTATCGTAAAGCCCTGCGGGTCATGAAATTGGCCGAACGATTCAAACTGCCGATTATCTGTTTGATCGACACACCAGGGGCTTATCCGGGAATTGGTGCAGAAGAGCGCGGGCAAAGCGAAGCGATTGCACGCAATCTGTTCGAGATGTCCAAATTAAAAACGCCGATAATTTGCACGGTGATAGGTGAAGGCGGTTCCGGCGGGGCGTTGGCAATAGGCGTCGGCGACCGGTTGCTGATGCTGGAATACAGTACTTATGCTGTTATATCGCCGGAAGGTTGCGCGTCGATTCTATGGAAAAGCGCGGATAAGGCGCAATTGGCGGCGGAAGCGATGGGCATCACTTCGGATCGGGTGCGGGAACAGGGTTTTCTCGATGAAGTAGTGCGCGAGCCGATAGGCGGAGGGCATCGTAACTTCCAAAAAGTGGCGATGAATTTGCACGATGCTCTTCTGCGGCATCTGGACGAGTTGAATTACGAAGCTCAGAATATGGAGAGAATGTTGGAAAAACGCTATCAACGCATTATGCGTTTCGGTTCTTACATCGAAGAGCCCGTAAAATAATCGATACTCAATAATGACGAAAAGGCCGATTTTACTCGGCCTTTTTTGTTAATAAGGCCATGACCGAACTTTCCATTCAAACCATCATTCGGGGTCTTCCTGAGCATTGTCGAAATATATTTATCGGTTATAGCGGCGGTATAGACTCGCATGTGCTCTTGCACTTATGCGCTTCGCAGGCCGAGATTAAAGATAAATTGGTCGCTGTGCATATTCACCATGGCTTGCAACAGGCCGCGGATGCTTGGGAAACGCATTGTCGGCAACAATCTCAGAATCTGGCTGTCGACTTTAAAATGATTAAAGTCGACGCGACGGCTAAAGTCGGCGAGAGCCCGGAAGAAGCCGCGCGTAATGCCCGCTACGCGGCATTACAAGGTTTGCTGCAACCGGGTGATGTGCTGCTATTGGGGCAGCACCGGGAAGATCAGATGGAGACGCTACTGCTGCAATTGCTTAGAGGCAGTGGCATACAAGGTCTGGGGGCGATGCCTGTTTCCATGGTATTCGGGCAAGGATTGATGTTGCGGCCTTTGTTGAACATAGCCAAGCAGGAAATACAACAATACGCCGGGCAACATGGATTGCAGTGGGTCGATGATCCTAGCAATCAGAGCAGCGATTTCGACCGCAACTATCTACGCAATCAGGTAATACCCTTGCTGAAACAGCGCTGGCCTGCGGCGGATAAAACCGTGGCACGCGCTGCGCAGCATTGCGCTAATGCCGCGCAATTGCTGAACGAATGGGCTGAGCAGTCATTATCCGAAATGCTGGATCCGCTTGACCGAAGTCTGCCGATAGACCAATGGTCGCAGTTTAGCGAACAGCGGCGATACTGGCTGTTGCGGCAATGGTTGCAACTGTTCGGTTTAAAGCCGCCCAGTCTGGCTATATTGCAGACCATTATCGATCAGGTCGTCCATGCCAAAATCGACGCCAACCCGGAAGTCCGTATCCAAGGCCACTACATCAGAAAATATAGGCAAAAGCTATTTTGCCTCGACAGTGAACATTTACGTAAGGAAACGGATGTCAAGCAATGGGCTGCGCAGGAGATGGAATTGAGAATGAGCAATGGATATATATTAAAGCTGCTTGAAGCGCCGTCCGGTATCGACAAACGGCTTTGGCATGCGCAAAATGTCACAGTCGCATGCCGGCGTGGCGGCGAGAAAATTAAACTTTTCGGCAGAGAAGGGCATCATTGTCTGAAAAAGCTCTATCAGGAAGCCGGTATCCCGCCTTGGGAAAGAGACATCAGGCCGCTGATTTATTTAAACGGCCGCTTGGCTGCTGTAGCGGATTTATGGATCGACGAATGGGCTTGGAGTCGGCAGGGCGATTGCTATTGTTTGTCCTGGCAACCGTGATACCGTTTAAGTTGAAAGAGGAAGTAGGGGAGGGTTTATGTTAATGGTTCCGGAAATTATCCAGGTGGTGATCGTCGGCTTGATGATACTCGTGCCGTTGTGCGTGATTTATAAAAAGGCTGGATTCAACCCGCTGTGGGCAGCTTTGGTATTCGTGCCGGGTTTCGGGTTATTGATGATTTTCTTGCAGTTGGCGTTTTTACCTTGGCCTAATGCCAAGCAAAATCCGGAGCGCTGATCATGGAACTATTTTTTGTTTTGTTGCCGGCGTTTGCACTGTTTTGCTTGTGGTTGGGTTACCGTATTCTCGTAAAAGCCGGCTTCGACGGTTGGTGGACCTTGGCGCTGTTAGTGCCGGTGGTCAATATCATTATGATTTGGGTTTTTGCGTTCAGCTCTTGGCCGAATCTGCGGGCGAATGCCGAGCGGGATTTGAACTAAGAAGAAGTCGCTACGTTTTTAGCTAGCGGCATGCAAAGGCGAAATTCCGGTTTGGGATTTCGCCTTTGTTTTTTTCGGGCTTACTTGATTTTCAACAACTCTTTGCCGTCGCTGCCGAAATGGCAAATGCCGGCGGCATAATAGTTGCAGTCTTCCGATTGTTCGATTTTTGCGCCGTTCGGTGTCAGTTGTACTTTCAAGGTGCAGAAGTGTGTTTCGTGTTCGATGCGTTTTTTCATGACCAGCTCGTTTTCGGACGTGCTTTTGGCTTCGCCGGACACATCGGCGGAGCAGGCATGTTTGCCTGTTTCGGCGGCATTGGGCTCAAAATTTACGTCGACACTCAGCGTAATGTCATCGCCAAGTTTGGTGATTTTCAAATGTTGGACATGGCTGCCGTCGCGCAGAACATAGTGATCGGTGGCCGCGAAAGCGCTGCCGGAAGCCATCATTGCGATAGCCAGAAACAAGTATTTTTTCATGATTTTATTACCTCTGTTTTAGTTAAGCATGGTCTAAAAAGGCATACCGCGGCAGCGGCTGGACCTTTATTCGTTCAGGGTTAGGCAACAATGCCGTGGGAGGATTGTACCTTACTGCCGACCTTTACCCAAAGAAGGGGGGTCTTGAAATTCATTCTTCGGCTGCAAGGCATTAAATCTAGCGAAACTGATCTTTGCTGCGGCGAACCCTCGCGAAAACCTCGGCGGCGGATTCGGCATCGTTCGCCGCAACTGCTTGGCGAATGGAGGCGCTGTTTTCCCGGAAAAACGGATTGGTCGCCAATTCCAGGCCGATGGAAGAGGGCAGGGTGGACAGATTTTGGCTACGCAGGCGGTCAACTTCGTCTATACGCTGTTGTAATGCGGGGTTATCGGCTTCCAAGGTCAATGCAAAACGGCCGTTGGCTTGGGTGTATTCGTGGGCGCAATAAACCTTGGTGGATGGAGGCAATGCCTTAAATAATTGCAGCGATTGCCACATTTGTTCTGCACTGCCTTCAAACAGCCGGCCGCAACCCATTGAAAACAGTGTGTCGCCGCAGAATAATGCTTCGCTTTCGGCGCAGTAATAAGCGATATGGCCCAAGGTGTGTCCGGGAGTGGCGATGATTTGTAGGGTTTCATCCCCGAGACGGATTTTATCGCCATGGCCTACCTCGATGTCGATGCCGGGGATGCGCTGCCGGTCGGCTTTGGCGCCGACTATTTTGCAGCCGGTTTGCCGTTTCAGTTGCAGATTGCCGTCGACATGATCGGCATGGTGATGGGTATTGAGCACATAACTCAGTGGCCAGCCTTTTTCTTGCAACGCCACGAACACCGGTCCGGCATCCGCGGGGTCGACCACCGCCGTTTCCCCGGAAATCGGTTCATGCAGTAGATAGATATAGTTATCCGTTAGAGCGGGAAGTTGGATGATCTCAAGCATGTGTCGCCTTGTTAGGAACCGGGAAGTTAAAAGTCTAAGCCTTACTGCATGTTGGGCCGATGGCCGTCCGAGCGGTATTTATTGTGCTGCCGGCGTCAGCGTTGGCCAATCGGTGTAGCCATGCTCATCGCCGCCGTACCATGTCTCTTTCGGTGCATCGACCAGTTCTGCGCCAGTTCTCAGCCTTTCCACCAAATCGGGATTGCCGATAAACGGCTTGCCGAAACAGATCAATTCAGCCTTGCCGTTGCCGCGTACCTCCCGCGCCAGCTCCGGCGTATAGCCGTTATTCGCCATATAAGGGCCATTGAACAGTGCCCGCAATTTCTCGAGACTGATGCCTTCCGGTACGTCGCGCGACATGCCGGTGGCGCCTTCCACGAAATGCAAGTAAGCCAGGTTAAAGCGATTGAGTTGTTCGATCAGATAACCGTAGGTTGCCATTACATTGCTGTCCAGCGGCGTGTTGCCGGTGTTAGGCGTTACCGGCGATAAACGGATGCCGACCCGGCTGCCGCCTCCCCACACGTCGGTCACGGCGGCCGTTACTTCCAGTACCAGCCGGGCCCGATTCTCGATGCTGCCGCCATAGCGGTCGGTGCGTTGGTTGGTGGAGTCGCGGATGAACTGATCGAGCAAGTAGCAATTGGCGGAATGAATTTCCACCCCGTCGAAACCGGCTTGCTTGGCGCATTCGGCGGCATGCCGATATTGCTCGACGATACCCGGCATTTCGGCGGTTTCCAGTGCCCTGGGCGTTGGCACAGGCTGTAAGCCTTCTTCGGTAAAAGTATCGCCTTCGGGGGCAATCGCCGAAGGCGCGACCGGCAGCCCGCCGCCCGGTTGCAGGGACGGATGCGAATAACGGCCCACGTGCCAAAGCTGGCAAACGATCTTGCCCTGTTTTTCATGCACGGCATCGGTGACATGCTTCCAGCCGGCTACCTGTTCGGCGTTGAAAATGCCGGGCGTGTAGGCATAGCCGCGGCCTTGCGGCGAGATATTGGTGGCCTCGGTGATAATCAGACCGGCACTGGCGCGTTGCGCATAATAAAGGGCTTGCAGCGGGCCGGGGGTGCCGTCGTTCTTGACTCGGCAGCGGGTCAGCGGCGCCATGACGATACGGTTGGCCAATTGCCAGGCGCCTATCTGTACCGGATCGAACAGGTCGGTATCGTTACTGGTGGTTTGTGTCATCTTGGTTGCTCCGGATAATGATCAATAAAACTGAAATCGCGTATGCGAGATTTCAATGGAGTTTGGCGGCATGGTTTGGTTCCCCGCCGACCTTGCCGCACAGTAGAGTCATGGCTGCCGCGATTACTCTCGCAAAGTCGCCATATCGATCACGAACCGGTATTTCACATCGCTTTTCAGCATCCGTTCGTAGGCGTTATTGATACCGTCCATGGCAATCAGCTCGATGTCGGAAACGATGTTGTGTTCGGCGCAAAAATCCAGCATTTTCTGGGTTTCCTGGATGCCGCCTATCAGCGAGCCGGCCAACGCCCTTCGCTTGAAAATCAGGTTGCCGACATTCGGCGACGGATGCGGTTCGGACGGCACGCCGACCAGACACATGGTGCCGTCACGCTTCAGCAAGCCCAGATACTGATCCAGATCGTGAGGCGCGGCGACGGTATTGAGGATGAAGTCGAAACTCTGCAGATGCTGGGCCATTTCCTCGGCTTTTTTGGAAATCACCACCTGATCCGCCCCCAGGCGTTTGGCGTCGGCGGCCTTGTCGGGCGAAGTGGTGAACAGCACTACTTCGGCGCCGAAGGCATGGGCAAACTTCACCCCCATGTGTCCCAAGCCGCCCAGACCGACGATGCCGACCTTGTCGCCTTTGCCAACTTTCCAGTGGCGCAGCGGCGAATAAGTGGTGATGCCGGCGCACAGCAGGGGGGCCACCGCCGCCAGATTCAGTTTGTCGGAGACATGCAACACGAAACCCTGATCGACCACGACTTGATTGGAATAGCCGCCGTAGGTCATCTGGCCGGTGTGTTGGTCGGGGCTGTTGTAGGTGAAAACGGTCTGAGCGCAGAACTGTTCCTGATGGTCCCTGCAATCAGCGCAAACGCCGCAGGAATCGACCATGCAGCCCACCCCGGCCAGATCGCCGACTTTGAAAGCCCTTACCTCGGAGCCGACTTCCACCACCTTGCCGACGATCTCATGCCCCGGCACCATAGGAAAAGTGCTGCCGTGCCATTCGTCGCGAACCTGGTGCAAGTCGCTATGACAGACACCGCAATATAGAATCTCTATCCGCACGTCTTGCGGCCCCGGCTGGCGTCGCTCGAAATGGAAGGAACGCAATGGCGTTTTCGGATCGTAGGCTGCGTAGCCGTAACTTTTAAGCATGGTGAACTCCCGTGGTTTAGATATTGCTGTAGGGGCGAATTCATTCGCCAATTGGTTATCAACGTCGGCGGATAGGGCGAACGAATTCGCCCCTACACGGGATGTGTTTTTTTGAAATTGCCCAAGCATCCAGCCGATTTACGCCGATTGTTTTTTCACAAACCAAAGCCAATAGATTGCCGATTCTACGGACCGTGTCATTAATCCGCGCCAAGATCATACACAAAATGCGAGTCCGGCCGAATTTGGTCGATCCGCAGGCCCAACTGCTGCGAGGTGATTTCAATCACCTTCGCCAGCACCGCCTCGCGAGTCCACAGTCGACTGTCGGCGCATTTTACATAGGGAATCAAGCTGGCGACGGTTCGATAGCGGGCCGGCACCAGTCTTCCCATTCCGCTTGTCAGTGTATTGGCAAATAGCGCCAGCACGCCATAGACGACTAGGATCAAGGAAAAGCCGACTCCGGACTTCAACATCGGAATCGCGACCAGCGCAGGAATCCCGAAGACCGCCACGATGAAAAAGGCTTTGGTTCGTGCCAGTCTCGGAAAATTGTCGACGGCCAAGGCATCGCCCAGTTTGCTCCAAGCGTTGGGAATGTCGCTTTTGAATAGCTCGCACCACGACGAATCCGGATGTATCTGTTGGCGCGGTATGCCGAATTGAGTCATCAGCGCCGAGCGTATCCGATAAAAACCGGCTTGCGACGGGCACGGATCGCCGCTGTCGGTGCGAAGCCTAGACATCAGATAGTCCGTGACTTCGGCCGGCGTGGACAGTTTCGCGGCATCGTCATTGCCGATACGAACCTCGAACGCATCCTCAATGGCAATCACCAATTCGACGGTATCTAGTCCCATTTTGGCTCCCTTAATTGTTGATGATCAGTCCGTTGCTTTTCCAAATCCTCGGAGTAGGCTGGTTTTTATCCCGTATGCCGCGCAGAGTACCGGAGCTTTTGAACGGATTAGCCCGCAAGGGCGATGCAGGGATGCATCGCGTTGACGAAGGGGCAGGAAGCCCCTTTCGGCAACCCCGTTCAAAAGCGAGGAACGGAGGATCAAAGCGGCATCCGGGCGGCCTTTTCTTTGGTTCCTTTCTTTTGGCCGAGCAAAAGAAAGGAACCCGCCCGCCGGTGCGGAAACCGGCATTCAATCAAGCTTCGCGATAGCGAATCATTGTTTGCCAAGCCATCAATTCCGCGTGGGTACAAAGAGTGTGCCCACCCTTTAGGGCTCATCCTGTCAGAGGTTTATGGCTCTTTAGTTGTGCGATGTTTTTAGTGCGAAAGATTTAGCTATTTTCTCAAAGACCGGAAAATAAGTCTCTCTCTTTGCCGAAGGTGTTGCTCCAAGGATTACGCTGTATCCAGAGGCGTCAAATAGAACAACTTGATAAATGGTCAGTAGAGTAGTCGCATCCTCGCTTTTTCCTTCTGCGATTGTCGAATATCCAATTAGAGTTCCAATTTTCACCGGAGTATTCCGTTCAATGGTGATATTTTTGACAGTAGCTGTTTGCATCACGACGTTCTCTGCGAATGCCTTCTTGTCGGAAATCACCACGCCCTTGGTGGGTGATAGTGCCAGAACCATGAAAGGTAAATTCTTGTCTTTCACAGGGAATTCACCGTTAACTGATAAGATCATACTTTGCCCCATGACTTTTGCGATTTCAAACGGGGGGCTTGGTGTTGCAGCAAAGGATAAAGCTTCCTTCGGGTCAGTCTTTTTCCCGAAAGTTGCGCCGAGGATTGCTTCTTTCAGCTTTTTCTCCTGACGATTTAATTCTGCACTGGGGTAAGTTGCTGTAATCAGCGTTGTGGAGCCGGTGCGGTCAACTGCGAGTACCCATTTCTTGAACATTGTGCCGTAAGCAGATTGTTCAATATCCAACAAAATTGCTGGTTGGCCGTCTACCTTGACCGAGGATTTGTTGAGTAGCTTCATCCCTTGAGTTTGCATGCGCTTTTGATCGTTGAAACCGCTGGTGGTCTCGACATGCGGCCCAGGAATTTCAGTAATCATAATGGAAGAGCTGGTTGCTTCATCCATAAAACCGGGAAATCGGTCGGATTTGGTGAAGCCCTCCGGGGGGCTGACGTCTACAGAAGTGCCTGGAACGGGCACGGCACTTGCTGGTGACGCGAACAATACGAAGGCGAGAGCAATTACTATGGGTGACACAATCAAACTCCTTTTGTAGAACTATTGATGATCAGGCAAATACGCCTGTACAAGTAATGCACATCAGGTTAGCCGGTAAGCTTTAACGGAGTCAATAACCATCACCGCCTCAACACCCGGAGCGGCGGCACCCTAACCACCTCCCTCACTCCCCAATATCCCGCCAACCCCACACTGACCACGCCGATAACCGGCAACACCGCCCACAAATAAAAACTGGGTTGATAATCGATGTGCATCACACGGGTATAAAACGCATACAGGATCGCCTCGGCGGTAATCGCCGCCAACACCCCGGCCAATCCGCCCAGCAAGCAGAACTCGATGATATGGGTAACCCGCAAGAAACCGCGCCTCGCGCCCAGCGTCCGCATCAACGCCCCTTCGTAGATGCGCTGGTCCAAGGTGGCGTAGACGGCGGCGAACAGCACCGTAAAACCGGCCGCCAAGGCGAAGTACAGCAACAGATTGATGGCCTTGGTCAGTTGCTCCAGGATGGTCTTGAACTGTTTCAGGATCTGATCGACTTCCAAAACGGTAATCGCCGGATATTTTTTCAGCCAGCCAGCCAGCAGGTTCTTCTGGTTCTCCGCCAGGAAAAAACTGGTCATGTAAGTGGTCGGAAAATTCTCCAGCGTGCCCGGCGAAAATATCATGTAGAAGTTGGGGCGCATGCTGTCCCACTGCACGGTACGCAGGTTGGCGACCGTCGCGGTGAGTTGCTCGCTGCCGACCGTGAAGGTCAATTGATCGCCGACCCGGATTTTCAGGTTTTCCGCCAGCTTCTGCTCCACCGACACCAGGCCGGGTCGCTCGGCCTGCCAGGTATCGCCGTCGACGATCTTATTATCCTCCGGCAACTCGGCGGTCCAGGTCAAACTCAGTTCGCGGGTGGTGGCGCCCTCGCCCTGGCTGTCCTTGCTGACCCGTTGCTGCACCGCTTCCTGGTTGATCTCTACCAAACGGCCGCGGACCACCGGGTAAAAACGGCTGCCGGAAATTTGCGCTTGTTGCAATTCGTTCTGAAACGCCTGTTGCTGTTCCGGGAAGATATTCAGCGCAAAATGATTGGGTGCCTGCTCCGGCAACTGTTTTTGCCAGTTGGCGATCAGGTCGCTGCGCACCGTGAAGCTCAGCGCCATCGCGGTCAGCGTGATGCTGAAAGCCAGAATCTGGCTGACGCTGGTTTGGCTGTTTCTGATCAAGCCCTGCAAACCAAAACGCCAGCTCAGGCTTAAGTAAGGCAATAGCTTGCGCAGCAGACTTAACAGCCCAAAGACCAGCAAACCCAGTCCCAGCAAGGCCAGCAGGCCGGCGCCGAGAATCGTGCCTGTCATCTTGGCATCGCCGGTATAGCGCCAGATCAGCGTGCCTATGATAGACATCGCCAGGCCGTAGATCAGCCAGCCGCTGCTGGGTAAGGGCTCCAGCTCGCGGCGCAATACCCGCAGCGGCGACACCTTTTGCAAGCGAAGCAAAGGCGGCAGTGCAAAACCCAGCAAGATCGCCATGCCGGTGATGAAACCGAAGAACACCGCCAGCCAACCGGGGCTGGCGACATGTTCCGGCAGCAGTTCCTTCAATAACTGAAACAGGCCTTGCTGCGCCGCCCAACCCAGCAAACAGCCCGCGCCGCAGGTCAACACGCCGAGCAATAAAAACTGGCAGCCGTACAGCCAGATTATTTCCGCTTGCTTGCAGCCCAAGCAACGCAGCAGGGCGGTGGCGTTGAAATGCCGTTCGGTATAGCGGCGGGTGGCCATGGCGATCGCCACGCCGGAGATCAAAATCACCACGATGCTGGACAAGCCCAGGTAGCGCTCGGCGCGCTCCAAGGCGGAACCCAGCTCGGGCCGGTCGTTGTGGATGTCCAGTATCCGCTGCGAGGGATTCAGCTGCGGTTTCAGCCAGTCCTTGTAGGCCGCCAAAGCCTCCTCGCTGCCGCCGAACTGGTAGGCGTAACGCACCCGGCTGCCGGGCTGGATCACGCCGGTGGCTTCGAGATCGGCCCGGTTGATCATCACCCTTGGCGAAAAGCTGTAAAAATCGCCGCGCTTGTCGGGTTCATAGCTCAGCACCCGGCTGATGATAAAAGCAGCTTCGCCGATGGTCAGTTTGTCACCCAACTTGAGTTTCAGCGCCGGCAAGATGCGTTTATCCACCCAGGCCGAGCCGGGTTCCGGCCCTTGGTGAACGATGGCTTCGCTCTGATAATCGGCATCCGTGGTTTTCAATTGGCCGCGTAGCGGATAAGCGTCGCTGACCGCCTTGGCCGAAGCCAACAGCATTTCATTGTTTTCCAGCAGCATGCTGGCGAATTCCACTGTTTGCGATTGCGCCAATCCCAGTTCGGCGGCCTTGTCCAGCCAAGCCTGACCTATCGGAGCCGGGCCGGCCAGGGCCAGATCGCCGGCCAAAAATTCGGCGGCCTGGATAGTCATGGTGCGTTGCAATCGATCGGCGAACAGCGAAATCGCCGTCGAGCTGCCGACCGCAATCAGCAGCGCCAGCGCCAGCAAGGTCAGTTCGCCGGAGCGGCTGTCCCGCCACAACAGCTTCAACGCCAGTTGCATGCGTCTCATACCAGGCTCCCGGCATCCAGCCTGATGCTACGCTCGCAGCGCGATGCCAACGCGGCATCGTGGGTAACCAGGATCAGCGTGGTGTGTTGTTCCTGATTCAGCTCGAACAACAGGTCGATGATGTGGGCGCCGGTCTTGCTGTCCAGGTTGCCGGTCGGTTCGTCGGCAAACAATATCGCCGGACGAGTGACGAAGGCCCTGGCCAGCGCCACCCGTTGCTGTTCGCCGCCGGACAGTTGCTTGGGTGTATGGCTCAAACGATGCGACAGGCCGACCCTGTCCAGCAAGGCGCGGGCGGCGGTTTCGGCTTGGCCGTCGCCGCTCAGTTCCAGCGGCAGCATGACGTTTTCCAGCGCCGTCAGGCCGGGCAGCAGTTGGAAGGACTGAAACACGAAGCCGACCAGCTCGTTGCGCATCGCGGCGCGGCCGTCTTCGTTGAGTTTGGTGATGTCACGGCCGTTGATCAGCACCGTGCCGGTGCTGGGCGTATCCAGGCCGGCCAACAGGCTGAGCAGCGTGGATTTGCCGGAACCGGATTCGCCGACGATGGCGATGCTTTCGCCCGGCTTGATGATTAAATCCACAGCTGACAAGATATGCAGTGTGCCTTCGGATGTCGGAACCGCTTTGCCGAGTTTTTCGGTGACGATAATGGAGTGGGTGGTTGGTTCAATTTGAGTATTTAACATGTATAGCGTAATCCTTGCCTTGGTTCTAAGTTTGTTGCCGTTTGCCGCGATGGCTAAATCGATAGTGGTGTTGGGGGACAGCATTAGTGCCGGTTACGGCATAGAAGTTCAGCGGGGCTGGGTGGCATTGTTGCAAAAAAAGCTGGCCGACCGGCATAGCCCTTATGTTATCAGCAATGAGAGCATCAGCGGCGATACCTCCGCCGGCGGCCTGGCCCGCATCGACCAGACCCTGGTCCGGCACAAACCCGGCATCGTGCTGCTGGAATTGGGCGCCAATGACGGTCTGCGCGGCTTGTCGCCGCAGGAGATGAAAGCCAACCTGACCGAAATGGTCCGTCGTTCGCAAAAGGCCGGCGCCAAGGTTTTGTTGCTGGCGATGAAGATTCCGCCCAATTACGGCAAACGCTATATCGAGATGTTTTACGAAATTTATCCGCAACTGGCGGCCGAATTGAAGATTCCTTACGTGCCGTTCATCCTGGAAGAGGTGGCGCTGAAACCGGAGCTGATGCAGGCGGACGGCTTGCATCCCAATGCTCTCGGACAACCTGCGATTGCCGAGAAGATCTGGTCGCATCTGCAGCCCTTATTGAAATGACCGATAAACAACGCGTATCGGTTTAAAATAGCCGGCTGTTTCAGCAACCGGAGTTTTTCGCATCCATGAAAAAAATACTTGAGGACGTTTGTACGCGTTTTAGTCCCGAAGAATGTCAATGGCAGCAATTGCGTCATGACAAAAGCTTTCTGACCAATGCCGTTTCCCTATTCATCGTTGTCGTCGGCTTCATAGCCTCATCCGAAACGATCAAAGCCATCGGTTTCTTCGCCCTTTCCGGAGCCATCACCAACTGGCTGGCGATACACATGCTGTTCGAGAAAGTGCCGTATTTATACGGTTCCGGCATCATTCCGGCCCGTTTCGAGGAGTTCAAGGCTTCCATCAAATCCTTGATGATGCAGCAATTTTTCACCGTGGAAAACATCGAGCAATTCATCGAAACCGAAGAGCATCAGGGCGGCAAGGTGTTGAATCTGGAACCCTTGCTGAATGCGGTGGATTACGACAAGATTTACGAAGGTTTGGTGTCGTCCATCATGACCTCGTCGTTCGGCGGCATGTTAATGATGATGGGCGGCGAAGAAGCCTTGCAACCCTTGAAGGAGCCCTTCACCGAAAAGATGCGTCACACGCTGCGGGACATGGTTGATTCCGAGCGCTTCAAGCATGCTTTGCAGCAAGGCTTGAACGCTCACAAGATAGGCGAGGACCTGACAGTCAAGATCGAGACTGTGATTGACAAACGCTTGAGCGAACTGACGCCGGAGATGGTCAAGATCATGGTGCAAGCCATCATCAAGCAACATCTGGGTTGGCTGGTGGTCTGGGGCGGGGTGTTCGGCGGCTTGCTGGGCGCGCTGTTCGGCTTCGCCTTATAGTCAGGGATTGATATGCAAGCGGTCGAACTAGCCTTCGAAGTTTTTGGCGAACAGTATGGCGGCTCGCCGCTGCTGATACTGCACGGATTTTTCGCCTCTTCCCGCAACTGGCGCTCGATTGCCCGGCAACTGGCTGCAGAGCGTCCGGTTTATGTGCTGGACATGCGCAATCACGGCGTTTCGCCGCATGCCGAGCATATGGATTACCCGGCGATGGCGGCGGACATAGCCTTGTTCATGGAAACCCAGGACTTGGCGAAAGCTCATTTGCTGGGCCACAGCATGGGCGGCAAGATCGCCATGTGGTTTGCGCTGCACTATCCCGCGCGAGTCGATAAGCTGATGGTCGCGGACATTGCCCCGGTCAGCTATGTCCACAGCTTCGACAATACCGTCAATGCCTTGAAAGACTTGCCCTTACAGGCGCTCGGCAATCGCAAGCAGGCGGAAGAGTGGCTGGAGGCGGCTATTCCCGATCTGAATTACCGGCAATTCCTGTTGCAGAACTTGTTGCTGGAAAACGGCGTTTACCGTTGGCGGGTGAATCTGGATTTTTTCCACCGTAACGCCCACCACATCGTGGCCTTTCCCGAGCCGGTTGCGATTGCATCCTATCCGGAGCCGGTGTTGTTTCTTTCCGGGGAGCATTCCGCTTATATCCAAACCGATGCGGTTTACCGGTTGTTTCCCAATGCCTCGATTAATGAAATCCCTGGCGCCGGGCATTGGCTGCATGTCGATGCGCCGGAGTTGTTTTGTCGGCGCGTTGGCGATTGGTTGGGACGTTAGACATTCTGCTCTTCGGTACAATAGCCAAGTTTTCGAAAATGGCTATTCTTGCCCTTCAGTTTGATTCAGCCGGCGGAGGCTCTGCCATTCTTATGTTTTCGCAGCCCATACCACAAGAGAAGCCGACACCGTCGGCCAGCATGTCAGTGTCTTTACAGGATTTGCTTGATGATCGCGATGGGCGCGATTTGAGCGAATACTTGTCGCTGTCGGTAAGTTGTGAGAATGGTATTACGCGGATCAGTCTTACCACCACCGGCAACAAGCCTGTGACCTATTCAACAGTGGTTTCCTCCGCCTCGGCTATCGACTGGCCGTCGCTGGTATTCGTCGTTCAGCGCGATAGTTTCGTCGATTAATAACTCACTTCCACTTCGTATCCGGCAAACTTGCGGATATTGATGACACCGCTGTCCAGCAGCAGATATTGCCCCTTGATGCCTTGCAACTGGCCGGTAACGCTAGGGTCTTTGTCGAGATTGAAGGATTTGACTTTGGCCGGATAATGCAGAACCGGGTAGTGAATGTCCAGTGTGGTGGCGTCGGGCAAATAAGTCATTGCATCGGCCCCGAACTGCCGGCGGATGGCTCCCAGGTCATCCGTGCATTTTGCCAGTAATTCGTCCCGCAGCAACGGCAAGTCCAGGGTTTCGACATTGTTTTTCAACATCTGCTGCCAACTGGTTTTATCGCTGACGTGTTTGGCTAGTGCCACTTCAATCAGTCCGGAGATATGCCGCGTGGCGACCTTGAATACCGGCAAGGCCTGAACCGCTCCCTGGTCGATCCAGCGGGTCGGAGTCTGGGATTGACGGGTGATGCCGACCTTGATGCCCGATGAGTTGGCCAGATATACCACGTGCGGCTGAAAGCAGAATTCCTCGCCCCAGTTGGGTTCCCGGCAGGTGCCGGCTGCGTAGTGACAGGTTTCCGGTTTCATGATGCACATGTCGCACTGCGCCAGACGGGTAAAGCAGGGGTAGCAATAGCCCTGATTAAAGCTTTTGTTGGTTTTCTTCCGGCAATGCACGCAGAAAATCTGGCCGCTGTAATGCAGTTCCAGCCGTTGTCCCAGCAGCGGATTCAAATCCAGTTCCGCATCTCCCACCGGCAAGCGATAAATCGCGGTATTTGCCAGTTCCGTTGTCATCTTTTGCAAGCAGCCTAACACCCCATTAACCTCGGTCCAGTTTTAACAGTTGTTATAATGACAGCGTTTTTTATTTACACAAGGAGGAAGTGATGTCTTTTACCCAAGTCGCCGCCGGCAATAACATCCCTTTCGAAATCAATGTCATTGTGGAAATTCCCGCCTACAGCGATCCGGTTAAATACGAAGTCGATAAGCATACCGGGGCGCTGACCGTGGATCGATTCATGGGGACGGCCATGCAATATCCCTGCAATTACGGCTATATACCGCAGACATTGTCGGAAGACGGCGATCCGGTCGACGTGATGATTATCACGCCGGCTCCCTTGCTCAGCGGTTGCGTGATTAATTGTCGGCCGGTCGGGGTATTGAAAATGATAGATGAAGCCGGTGCCGATCCCAAACTGCTGGCCGTGCCTATGCCGCGACTTACGCCTTTCTATAATCACGTCACCGACTACAATCATATTTTGCCGGAAAAACTGGCGAAAATTACCCATTTTTTTCAACATTACAAAGATCTGGAAGAGGGCAAATGGGTGAGAGTCGAGGGTTGGGGTGGACTTGAAGACGCCCGAAAAGAAATTCTCGACAGTGTCGCCCGCTATCAGGCGTCGCATACCAGCCGATAATTCCGGCATTTTAAACTCCGCGCATTCGATTCCCGGCAAGCGAAAGGCTTGTGTTAAAATCGCCCGCCCTCGTGCGGTCCGGCTGTAAGGATAAAGACGCAGCCGGACGGCGCGATAGCAGATGGCCGGCGGCCATTGCTTTGATTTTTTATTAACTCTACATTCGACACGCTCATGAATAAACCCAAAAAAGTCGCAATCCTCACCGCAGGCGGTTTGGCGCCTTGCCTGAATTCCGCCATCGGTAGTCTGATCGAACGCTATACCGAAATCGATCCCAGCATCGAAATCATCTGCTATCGCGGCGGCTATAAAGGCCTGCTGCTCGGCGATTCCTATGTCGTGACCGAAGAAGTCCGCAAAAAAGCCGGCTTGCTGCAACGCTTCGGCGGTTCCGTGATCGGCAACAGCCGCGTCAAACTGACCAACATTAAAGACTGTGTGAAACGCGGCCTGGTCAAAGAAGGCGAAGATCCGCAAAAAGTGGCGGCCGACCAATTGATCAAAGACGGCGTCGATATCCTCCATACCATCGGCGGCGACGACACCAACACTGCGGCGGCCGATCTGGCGGCTTTCCTGGCTAAAAACAACTACGGCCTGACCGTGATCGGTTTGCCAAAAACCGTCGACAACGACGTATTCCCGATCAAACAATCGCTGGGCGCCTGGACCGCTGCCGAACAGGGTGCCAAATACTTCCTGAACGTGGTTGCGGAAAACAATTCCAACCCGCGCATGCTGATCGTCCACGAAGTGATGGGCCGCAACTGCGGTTGGCTGACCGCCGCTACCGCGCAGGAATACCGCAAATTGCTGGATCAAGCCGACTGGCTGCCTGAGCTGGGCCTGAGCCGCGAGTCTTATGAAGTTCACGCCGTGTTCGTTCCGGAAATGGCCATTGACCTGGAAGCCGAAGCCAAGCGTCTGCGCGAGGTGATGGACAAAGTCGATTGCGTCAACATCTTCGTTTCCGAAGGCGCCGGCGTGGAAGCTATCGTCGAGGAACTGCAAGCCAAAGGCCAGGAAGTGCCGCGCGATGCGTTTGGCCATATCAAGCTGGATGCGGTCAACCCCGGCAAATGGTTCGGCGAGCAGTTTGCACAAATGATAGGTGCGGAAAAAACCCTGGTGCAAAAATCAGGCTATTTCGCCCGTGCCTCTGCGGCCAATATCGACGACATGCGTTTGATCAAATCCTGCGCCGACTTGGCGGTGGAATGCGCGTTGCGCCGTGAATCCGGTCTGATCGGTCACGACGAAGACCAGGGTAACGTGCTGCGCGCCATTGAGTTCCCACGCATCAAAGGCGGCAAGCCGTTCGATATCGACACCGACTGGTTCACCCAAACCCTGTCCGAAATCGGTCAGAAAAAAGGCGGCAAAGTCAAGGTTAGCCACTAAGTCGCTGTGAAACAGATTAGCCGGGCTTGTCCCGGCTAATTTTTTGAAGGGTTATTTGGCTCAGTAACGCGCAGAGCCGTTTAAAAGGGCGGCCATAGATTAGTGTCCTTCCTCTTCGTCTTCATGCTTGCTGATGGCTTCCAGTGAAAGGCTTTCCGCTAGTTTATTCCCATTGCCGGTCGCCGACCCCAGGCCTTCGCTGAGATTGATTTTCAGTTTCAGGTTATTCGGCGAATCGGAATTCCGTAACGCTTCCTCAAGTGAAATCACGCCGCCTTTGTACAGTTTCAGTAAATGACTGTCGAAAGTCTGCATGCCGATGGCTTCCGATTTCTCCATGGCTTCCTTGATGGCGTGAACCTCGCCCTTTTGAATCAAATCGCTGACCAGTTTGGTGCCCAGCAGAATCTCGATGGCCGCCACGCGCTTGCCTTCGACGGTTGGCACCAGCCGTTGAGAAACAAAAGCCTGCAGATTAAGCGATAAATCCAGCAACAATTGATTGCGGCGTTCTTCCGGAAAGAAGTTGATGATACGGTCCAGCGCCTGGTTGGCATTGTTGGCATGTAGAGTCGACAAACACAAATGGCCGGTTTCGGCGAAGGCCAGCGCGTGTTCCATGGTTTCCTGGCTGCGGATTTCGCCGATCAAAATCACGTCCGGCGCCTGCCGCAAGGTATTTTTCAGCGCGTCTTCATAGCTCAGGGTGTCGACGCCCACTTCGCGTTGGTTGACCAGCGATTTTTTATGCGGATGTATGTATTCGATCGGATCTTCGATGGTGATGATGTGTCCGGACGAATTGCTGTTGCGATAGTCGATCAAGGCCGCCAATGACGTGGATTTGCCGGAACCCGTGCCGCCGACAAACAAAATCAGGCCGCGTTTTTCCATGATCTTGTCTTTAAGGATTTGCGGCAGGCCCAGCGCGTCGGCGTTGGGAATGTCGACCTTGATGTTGCGGATTACCAGTGCGTAAGAGTTGCGTTGCTTGAAAATATTGACCCGGAAGCGGCCAATGCCGGGTTCGGAAATGGCCAGATTCATTTCCGGTACATGTTCGAAGCTGCTGCGTTGATCGTTGTCCATGATGCTGTTGGCGATTTCCTTGATACGCTCATTGCTCAGCTTAATGTTTTCCAAGGGTTTCAAGGTGCCTTGGAATTTGGCGGCCGGTGGTGCGCCAGTCGTTAAATACAGGTCGGAACCGTCGTTTTGGACGAGGATTTTCAGGTAGTCTTTAAATTCCATGATAGAGCACCGTTAGTAGGGCAGAGTAAGTGAAGTGTATGCGAATCGACCAACAAGTTGAAGCCGAAAAAGTCTAAGCGCGTATAATGAGCCGATTTTTTTCCTGGTTAAGTATTTTTGCAGTGATGAGTCAACAAAGAAAAGCGGTGGCCTTGATTTCGGGGGGCTTGGATTCCATGCTTGCTACCAAGGCTATCATGGAGCAGGGTGTTCATGTCGAAGGCATCAATTTTTTTACCGGTTTCTGCGTGGAAGGTCACACCCATGCCATTCGCAAGCAAGACTCGGATAAACCCAAGCGCAACAATTCGCTATGGGTGGCCGAGCAATTGGGCATCAAACTGCATATCATCGATATTATCGAGGAATACAAGCAGGTGCTGCTCAACCCCAAGCACGGCTACGGCGCCAACATGAATCCTTGTCTGGATTGCAAGATTTTCATGGTCAACAAGGCCAAGCAGTGGATGGCGGAAAACGGTTTTGATTTCATCATCACCGGTGAGGTGGTGGGTCAGCGGCCGATGTCGCAACGCAAACAAACCATGCCCATCGTCGCCGCCGAATCCGGCGCCGACGATTTGCTGGTCAGGCCGTTATCCGCGCAAAACCTGCCGGCCACGCTGCCGGAGCGGGAAGGCTGGATCAGCCGCGACAAGATGTTCGGATTCAGTGGCCGTTCCCGCAAGCCACAAATGGCCTTGGCCAAAGAGTACGGCTTCGCCGATTACGCCCAACCGGCCGGCGGTTGCTGTTTCCTGACCGATGAAGCCTATTCGCATAAGCTGGTCGATTTATGGCAGGCGCGCGGCAAGCGCGACTACGACCTCGACGATGTGATGCTGTTGAAGGTTGGCCGCCATATTCGTCCCAAGCCGAATTTCAAGATCATCGTCGCCCGCGAGGACGGCGAGGCCCGTTTCATGAGCGGCTATAAGAAAGAATTTATCAGCATGAATTGCGCCAGTCACCGTGGCCCCTTGGTCTTGATAGACGGCACGCCTAGCGAGGAAGACCTGCTATTGGCCGGACAGATTACCGCCCGTTACGGGCAGGGACGCGATGCGGAGCAAGTGGAGGTCACCATCCGCGATCAACAGGGGGTAGAACGCAATGTGTTCGTCAAGCCTTTATTGGCAGAGCAAATTCCCGAGGAGTGGTTCGTATGACGCGGGAAGTTTTGAACGCTCGGCGTTTGCTGTGTCCTTTGCCGGTGATACGAACCCAGGACAAGGTGAAAACCTTGCAGCCCGGCGACGTGTTGGCCGTGGAATGCACCGATCCCGGCGTGATGCAGGATATTCCGGCCTGGTGTCGGATTAATGGGCATAAGGTTTTGGAGACTCGCGCGGATAATGGTGAGTATGTGATTGTGTTGGAAGTTGTTTGAGTAATTGTGTCGCTATCGCGACGATTTATTGAAGCCGGTTGTCGCACCGGCGGGCGAGTTACTTTCTTTTGCTTCGCCAAAAGAAAGTAACCAAAGAAAAGGCGACCCGGACGCCGCTTCGATCCTGCGCTCCGTAGCTTTCGACGGGGATCGACAGAAGGGGCTTCCTGCCCCTCTGCCGATGAGCGGCATCCATGCCGCCCCCCCCCTGCGGGCTATTCCCGTCGAAAGCTACGGTGCTCGGCGCGGCATACGGGAGAAAAACCGTCGCGATAGTAAAGAAACGGTTTATCTGCGGATACGGATGATATATAGAAACCATCTAATAACTTCGTTATGCCTGAGAAGATCATATGGAACATTTTACGGCTCTAATAGATTCGATAGTTTGGCCAGTTACGGTTTTGACAATTTTTGTCATGTTGAGGAAGCCGCTCGGCTCCATGCTTCCGTTTGTCGAAAATGTGAAATACAAAGACCTTGAGGTTAAATTCAGGAAGGGTCTTGAGGAGGTGCGGGCAGAAGCAGAAGAATCTGGTATTGAATTCAAATCCACCTCCGAAGAAAAAGAAGAGATTTATCGTCTTGTAGAATTCTCACCATCTTCAGCAATAGTGGAATCGTGGAAAGAAATAGAAATAACTGCACGAGATAAAATCAATCAGCTAGTTAAAGATAATGTTGGACTCCAAAAGGCACAGCGAAGGCCACTGGCACATTTAGAGTTAACTGGTGCGTTGATTCCATCTACTGCAAAAGCAATCAGAGAGTTACAGCAACTTAGGAACCAGACAGTTCATACAAAGGAATTGCAACTTTCAAAAGAAAGTGTTCTTGAGTATGTAACGCTTGCAAAAGCCATAGCTAAACAGATTGGTGCAATAACGGAATTGCCGAAGCAAAAGCTGACAGTACTTACACTGTTAATCCTCGAATTCAATCATTTGATAGATACAGGGAAATATAACCACATCTCAATTGAAGATATTCATACACAGATAGAAAACAAAAATATAATCGATTACCTTCGTAACGTAACAGCCGGTGATTCAGATTTCAGTATGTTCACCACTGAGGGGCCGTATTCTGACTATCTTGAGTATTACCATGAACAGATGTATCAACTATATGGTGGATATGCAGGGAATGAACGAAGGAAATGGGGTGTTGAAAATCTAGGCTTATGTTTACTGGTAGCATGGACAAATGAGCTAATTCAACAAGGTTCTGGTTGGCATCCATATGAATAATTTACATAACAAGGCCATAAACGCGGGCTGCAAAAAGCTATGCTGCGCTCCGCATTTGCGCGCCGGTTATAGCGAGCGTTGGGCGTCATAATCATGACTGATCGTGAATCCAGCGTGTAGGTTGGGTTAAGTTTGTTGGGTCTCGCTCTTCTGTAAAACTAGTGGTAGGTACACAATGCATGCCCTACATTTTTCCGATATTTCCTTGAATTTCAGGATGGTTTTCTTCCCGTATGCCGCGCCGAGCACCGGAGCTTTTGAACGGAATAGCCCGTAGGGGCGATGCAGGGATGCATCGCGTTGACGAAGGGGCAGGAGCCCCTTTCGGCAACCCCGTTCAAAAGCGAGGAGCGGAGGATCAAAGCGGCATCCGGGTCGCCTTTCTTTTGGGTACTTTTCTTTGGCGACGCAAAGAAAAGTACCTCGGCTGTCGGTCCGAGAACCGATTTCAAAAACATCCGTCGCGATAGCGACACAAATTAAAGTCTTAACAGGTTACAAAAAATGGCAGTAGGACAAATCGACTTCCCCACCATGCATGCCGTCAGAGGCATAAAGCTCGGCACCTGCAACGCAGGCATCAAACAAACCGTACGCGACGACATTCTGGTCATCGAAATGGCCGAAGGCGGCAGTTGCGCGGCGGTGTTTACCCAAAACGCCTTTTGCGCGGCGCCGGTGCATGTTGCCCGCTCGCATTTGTCGCAAGCGCCGCGCTGGCTGTTGGTCAACTCCGGCAACGCCAATGCCGGCACCGGGTCACAAGGCATGCGCGATGCCTTGAGTAGTTGCGAAGGCGTCGCTGCCTTGGTGGTGGGTCAATCTAATCATGTGTTGCCGTTTTCCACAGGCGTGATAGGCGAGCCCCTGCCGGTGGCCAAGTTGGTCTCAGCATTACCCATTGCAGTCGACAATCTCGATGAAAATCACTGGGATAGGGCCTCCAAGGCAATCATGACCACCGATACCTTTCCCAAAGGCGCATCAATGGTGATCGACATCGCCGGCCAGCCTGTCACCATCACCGGTATCTCCAAGGGTGCCGGCATGATTCAACCCAATATGGCGACCATGCTGGGCTTCATCGCCACCGACGCTCGCATCGATCAAGCCTTGTTGCAGCAGTGCCTGTTGGCGGCGGCCGAGCTGTCGTTCAACCGCATCACCGTCGACGGCGACACCTCGACCAACGATGCTTGCGTGCTGTTGGCCAGCGCTTGCAGCGATGCACCGGAAATTTTGGCCGGCAGCGAGCATTATCAAATCTTCGCCGCCGCCGTTACCGCGATCTGCAAACGCTTGGCGGAACTGATCATCCGCGACGGCGAGGGCGCCACCAAATTGATGCGTATCGTCGTAGAACAGGCGCAAAGCGGTGCGGAAGCGGTGCAGGTGGCGAAAACCATCGCCCATTCGCCGCTGGTGAAAACCGCGTTCTTCGCTAGCGACCCCAACTGGGGACGGATATTGGCCGCGGTCGGCCGCGCCGGCGTCGAGAACATGGATCTGGACAAAATCGAAATCTATCTGGGCACGGTGTGTATCGTCGAAAACGGCGGCCGTGCCGCGTCTTATACCGAACAGGACGGACAGCGGGTGATGAATCAGGAAGAAATCACCGTCACGGTGCGTCTGGGACGCGGCGAAGCCAACGAAGAAGTGTTGACCTGCGACTTCTCTTACGATTATGTGCGCATCAATGCCGAATACCGTTCGTAGATGAGGTCCGAAAGCCTTCTGCATGTCGCCGTCGGCGTGATTCGCGGCGGCGATGGCAAGATTCTGATCACCGAACGCGCCAAGCATGTGCATCAGGGCGGTTTGTGGGAGTTTCCGGGCGGCAAGGTTGAGTCAGGAGAATCGGTGCAGGATGCCTTGCGCCGCGAACTGCTCGAAGAAATAGGCATTAGCGTGGAAGCTTCGGCGCCTTTGATCAAAATCAAACACGATTATGGCGACCGCCATGTGCTGCTGGATGTCTGGAATGTCACGGCTTTTTCCGGCGACGCCAAGCCTTGTGAAGGGCAGGCGATGCGCTGGGTGGTGCCGGACAGGCTTGAGACGTTTAGCTTTCCTGCCGCCAATCGGCCTATTATCAAGGCGGCGCGCTTGCCGGCTTGTTATGCGATTCTGGAAGGCCGTAGCGTCGAGGAGGTATTGAACAATTGTCAGACGATTTTGCAGGGCGGCGTCCGTTTGATGCAATTGCGCGTCAAGTCTTTGCCGGTCGACGATCTGCAGCAGGTGGTGGCGGAAGTTTTGGGGGAATGCCGACGTCAAGGGGCGACGCTGCTGATTAATTCCGATTTGCCGGTTGTCGGAGTGCGGGCAGACGGCATCCATCTTAGCAGTAAGGGGTTGCTGGCTTGCGAAGCACGGCCTGATGGGTATGCCTGGGTGGCTGCCTCCTGCCATAATTTGGCCGAATTACGGCATGCGGAACAGCTGGGTGTCGACTTTGCGGTGCTGGCGCCGGTACAAACCACTGCCACCCATCCAGAGGCGGTTCCGCTGGGATGGGCCGGATTAACGGCATTGCTGGAGCAGGTTAACCTGCCGGTGTTTGCGCTGGGAGGATTGGCTGTCGACGATGTGGATAAAGCCTTGGCCGCCGGGGCACAAGGTCTGGCGGGTATTAGCGCTTTCTTGCGGTAAGCCTAATTGAAGTAAGGCGGCTCTTGGTCTTCCGTCGGGTCGATAAGTGCTTCGCCGGGAATTTTATGGGCTTCTGTTGCCCAATCGCCCAAGTCGATCAATTTGCAGCGTTCGCTGCAGAAGGGTTTAAACTTTTCCTCGGGGGTCCAGCGTACCGGTGTTTTACAGGTCGGACAGGAGACCGTAGTAATGGGTTTGGCGTTATTCATCAGAACATGCAGCGTGTCAGCGAAAATGGGATGTCTTCGGCGATTTGGCAGGGGCGGTTCTCATCGCTTGAGGGCTTCATGAAGCGAATGCTGAAGCGGTGCTTGCCTCCGCTGATTTCCGCGAAGCAGGGCAGGTTTGGCGCAATACCGACCCGTAATAGTTGTACCGGATGGCTTTTGTCTAACGCCAGCTGAAAAAAGCCGGCCTGTGCCGTTTCCTGGGTAGGGATGCTGCTTTGGCGGATAAAGCCGAGGATTAGGTCGATGGCGGTTCGGATGCCGGTAAAAGGCTGGGTCCAGCGTTCCAGATCTTTTTGCTGTTCGCTGTCGTCTTGTTCCAGCCAATAATGAAAAGCCGGCAAATCGAAGGAACAGCTGCCGCCTGGAATGGAGTTACGCTGAGAAATGCTTTGGAACAGGTCGCTTTCCATGACGCTGATGCCGATTTTGCCGTTAGCGCTGTAGAGGCTGCGGCTGGCTTGATTCAGCTCGGCGAGTATTTCCTGCAATTTATTGTTGTCCACGCTCTGGCTGTTTGCCAGCTGGTTTAAAACCTTGGTGTGGCGATCCAACTCCTTGATCAATTCCGATTTAAGATCGCTACGGCTGAATATCGTCAAAATATCCAGCAGCACGTCTATTGCCGCACGTTTGTCGAAGACCGAAGAACCTGCCATGAAATGGCCGAGTTGATGGAAGAGTTGTTCCAGTCGCATGAAAACCCGGATTCGTTCATTGAGCGGGAATTCGTAGGTGGTTTGTATGTTCAAGCCGATGAAGTCCTGACAGTGGCTAATAAATTATAGGAATTGTGCAGTCTTTTAACCTGTTCTGCAAGTTGGGTCGAGCTTGTCGAGTTGTCGATGACATCATCCGCCAGTGCCAGCCGTTGTTGCCGCGGAATCTGGCTGGCGATAATCGCCAGAACTTGCTCGTGGCTCAACTTGTCGCGGTTAACGACCCGCTCCAATTGCGCTTCCAGGCTGCAATCGACGACCAGTACCCGGTCGACGATTTGAGTTTTTTGGGTTTCCAGCAACAGCGGGATGGCAAGGATGCAGTAGCGGTCTCGTAGCGATTGAACTTCCGAGGCCATGCGCGCGTAAATCAACGGATGCATGATATTTTCGAGCCGTTGTTTTTTTTCCGGATCGGAAAAAATCAAGTCTCTAAGTTTCGCCCTGTCTAGCGTGCCGTCAGTGTCGAGAATCGAGAGGCCGAAAGCGTCTATGAGCAGCGTCAGTGCTTGCGATCCCGGTTCAACCAGTTGCCGGGCAATGATGTCGGCATCGACGATGGCTACTCCGAGCGCTTGAAATAGCCGGCAGACCGTGGATTTTCCGCTACCTATGCCGCCCGTCAGACCTATCTTCAGCATCAGCTATAAACCGGCGGCATTTAGATAAAGGCGATTGATGTCGTTGCCCCAGATTAGCGCCAACCAGCCGGCGGCGGCCAGATACGGGCCGAACGGTATGGGTTGCGCGGCATCGTGTTTTCTGAATACTATCATTGCAATGCCGATCACGGCGCCGACCAGGGATGACAACAGGATGATCATCGGTAAATATTGCCAGCCCAGCCAGGCGCCAAACAGCGCCAGCAGCTTGAAGTCGCCATAGCCCATGCCTTCCTTGCCGGTCAGCAACTTGAACAACTGATAAACACTCCACAGGCTTAAATAACCGGCGACTGCGCCGATAATGGCGGTGCGGCTGTCGGTGTACAACGAAAATAGGCTGAGAAACAGGCCCAGCCACAGCATCGGCAGCGTGATCGAATCCGGCAGCAATTGCTGGTCGATATCGATAAAACTCAGCGCAATCAGGCTCCAGGTCAGCAGCAAGGCGAACAGCATCTCGGGGCCGTAACCGAAATGCCAGGCCACAATCGCCGAGCAGATGCCGGTAAAAGCCTCGATCAGCGGATAGCGCAAGGAAATCGGTGTGGCGCAATGGCCGCATTTGCCGCCTAGTAGCAGGTAGCTGAGTACCGGGATGTTTTGATAGGGCTTGATGGCGGTTTTGCAGGCAGGGCAACGCGATCCCGGTAATATCAGATTCAAGGTCTCGCCATCGTCTACAGCGGGGAGTTCCAGGTATTCCCGGCATTCTTTGCGCCAGCTGCGCTGCATCATGACCGGCAAGCGGTAAATCACCACATTCAGAAAGCTGCCGACCAGCAGGCCGAGGATGAAAATGACGCCGATTAGAAATGCCGGAACGTATTGCAGGGTGTCGAGTAAGGGTTGCATCAATTGCAGTCAGGTTCAGGGTGCAAGGTACAAGGCGCAAGGTGTTTTCGACCTTGCGCCTTGAATCTGAAAAATCAAATAACTAGATGGCAGCGCCCAATTTGAAGATGGGCAGATACATCGCCACGATCAAGCCGCCGACCAGAACCCCCAAGATACACATGATGATGGGTTCCATCAGGCTGCTCAAGTTGTCGACCAGATTGTCCACTTCTTCCTCGTAGAAGTCGGCCACCTTGTCCAGCATGGCGTCGATGGAGCCGGATTCCTCGCCGATCGCCACCATTTGTACCACCATGTTGGGAAACAAACCGGTTTGAACCATGGAAAACTGCAACTGCTGACCGGTGGAGACGTCGTCGCGCATTCTCATGACCGCATCGTAGAAAATAATATTGCCGCAGGCACCGGCCACCGATACCAATGCCTCAACCAGCGGTACCCCGGCGGCGGACATGGTGGACAGGGTGCGGGCAAAACGGGCGATGGCCGATTTTTCCAGAATCATGCCCACTACGGGAATTTTCAGCAGAGTCTTGTCCAGAAAATGATTGAAAGGCCGCGAACGCTTTTTAAAATAACCGAAGGTGTAAGCGCAGCCGGCTATGGTGCCGACCACGGCCCACCACCAGTCCTGAACCCATTCCGATAAGCTGATGACGAATTTGGTGAAAGCCGGCAAGTCGGCGCCGAAACTTTTGAACAAATCTTCAAAAACAGGCACCACGAATATCAGCAGAATCGCCGTGACGATGAAAGCCACCACCAATACCGCAATCGGATAAGTCAGGGCTTTCTTGACCTTTTTCTTGATCGACTCGGTTTTTTCCTTGTAAGTGGCGATCTTGTCCAGCAAGGTTTCCAATACCCCGGCCTGTTCGCCGGCCTCGACCAGATTGCAGAACAGGTCGTCGAAATACAGCGGTTTTCGGCCCAGGGCTTGTGCCAAGGTATCGCCGCCTTCGATGTCGGCTTTGATGGACAGCAGCATTTCCGACATGGCGGCATTATCATGGCCTCTACCGATGATGTCGAAGGATTGCACCAGCGGCACCCCGGCTTCCAACATGGTTGCCAATTGTCTGGCGAATATCGCAACGTCGCCCGTGGTGATTTTTTGGGTTCTGGGGCCAAACAAGGGCTTGGGCTTGGGCTTGATCTTGGTGACCCTAACACCCATGCGCCGCAGTTCGGCGCGGGCTATGGTTTCGCTTTTAGCGGTAATAGGGCCTTTGGTTTTTTTGTTTTGTTTGTCAAAACCTTCCCAGATGTAGTCGATTTGTTCTTCTTGCGGTTTTGCCATGGTTATTCCTTGGTGACGCGGTCGATTTCTTCCAGCGATGTAATACCCTGGCGGATTTTTAATAGGCCGGAGGCTCTCAGATCGTTGATGCCTTCGCTTTTGGACAGTGCAGCCATTTCCATCGCATTGCCGCCTCTCAGAATCAAGGCCCGCATGGCTTCGGTGATCGGCATGACTTGATAAATCCCCACCCGGCCTTTATAGCCGTTGTTACAGTGCTCGCAGCCTACCGGTTCGTACATTTTGAAAGTGCCGATATCCTCTTTGCTAAATCCGGCCGATAGCCATATATTTTCAGGGAAATCCGCTTCTTTCTTGCAATGTTCGCACAGGCGCCGCGCCAGACGTTGCGCCATGATCAGCAGAACCGCCGAAACGATATTGAACGGCTCTATGCCCATTTGCACCAAACGGTTGATGGTTTGCGGCGCATCGTTGGTGTGCAGCGTCGATAACACCAAGTGACCGGTTTGCGCGGCTTTGACCGCGATGCTGGCGGTTTCCAGGTCGCGAATCTCGCCGACCATGATGATGTCCGGGTCTTGCCGCAAGAAGGCGCGCAAGGCTTCCGCAAAGGTTAAGCCGGCCTTGGGGTTGACGTTGACCTGATTGATGCCTTCGACGGTGATTTCCACCGGATCTTCCGCGGTGGAAATATTGCGTTCTATGCTATTGAGAAGATTTAGTCCTGTGTATAGCGACACGGTTTTACCGCTACCGGTCGGGCCTGTAACCAGCACCATGCCGTAAGGCTTGTGTATCGCGTCCAGAAAATATTTCTGCTGAATCTCTTCAAACCCCAGTTTTTCGATACCGATCTGGGCGCTGGTGGGGTCGAGTATCCGCAGCACCATTTTTTCACCGAACAAGGTCGGACAGGTGTTGACACGAAAATCGATAGCCCGGTTTTTGGAAATCTGCATCTTGATCCGGCCGTCCTGAGGCACTCGGCGCTCGGCGATGTCCATTTTCGACATTACCTTCAGCCTGGAAATGATGCGGTTGGCAATGCCGACCGGCGGGCTGGCCACTTCCGACAAGATACCGTCGGCCCGGAAACGGATACGGAATTTTTTTTCGAAGGGTTCCATGTGTATATCGGAAACCCCTTTTTTGATCGAATCCAGCAGAATTTTGTTGACGAAGCGGACGATGGGGGCATCGTCGATGTCGGAGCCTGTGGTTTCTTCGACTGGTCTTTCGTCGCCGGACGAAATGTCGATGTTGTCCAGGTCTTCGTCCAGTAGCGTGGACATCGAGGTATCGGCCGCTTCCAGCGCGGTATCGATAGCTTTGTGCAGCTTATCTTCCTCGACCAGGATGTTTTCCGTGGTGAGGCGGGTATGAAACTTGATTTCGTCCAGTGCCTGAAAATTGGTCGGGTCGGCGGTGGCGACGAATAGCCGGTTGCCTCGCTTAAACAAAGGCAGCGCATGATGCTGGCGGATTAGTTTTTCGCTGACGAGCTTGACCGGCAGCGAAGACATGTCTATCGAATCCAGATCGAAGAACGGTACGCCGAATTCCGCCGAAGCCAGCGCGGCAACCGTTCGGCTATCGACATGGTTGCGGCTGACTAGATAGGAGATAAACGGCTGTTTGCTTTTTTGCGCTTCCTGAACACAGGTCGCGGCGGTTTCCTCAGTCAGCAGGCCTTTTTGAATAAGGCATTTCGCCAAGCCGCTGAAATGTATGTTTGAGGGTGGTGTTGCCATGGAATATCGGGATTGATTGATTGCGCTGCAACTATAGATGAAATAGGGATTTTGTCCATATATTAACTAATAGCGCATCAGTTTCAGTCTGTTGCTGCCGACGAGTGTAAATTGAGTAGGCCAAACTGTTCCAGGCTTAGCGATTCTGCCCGCAGATTGGGATCGATAGCCAATGTCTGCATGGTCTGTTCGTCAACCAGCGCTTTTAGCGAATTGCGGATGGTTTTGCGCCGCTGAGAAAATGCCTGCGTGACCAGCTGGTTAAAGCTTTGTAAATCCTTGATCTTAACCGGCGGTTGGGCATGCGGAGTCAGCTTGACGATAGCTGACATCACTTGCGGTATCGGATCGAAACTTTCCGGCGGCACATCGAACAGCCACTCGGTTTCGCAGAAATATTGCATCATCACGCTGAGACGGCCGTATTTTTTACTGCCGGGATCGGCGCAAATCCTATCGACCACTTCTTTTTGCAGCATGAAATGCATGTCTTCCACGCAATCGGTGGTTTCCAGCAAATGAAACATCAGCGGCGTGGAAATGTTGTAAGGCAGATTGCCGATGATCCGCAATTTTTCGTGGCTCTGTGTCAGTGCGGCAAAGTCGAAATTCAGGGCGTCGGCACTGTGGACGTTGAAATTGGCTTGGCCGGCAAACTGTTTTTGCAGCCGGCTAACCAGGTCGCGGTCCAGTTCGACGACATCCAGCTTTACCCCCGATTCCAGCAGCGGCTTGGTCAGCGCGCCCAGTCCGGGGCCTATCTCCACCCAATGCTCGCCGGCAAGCGGATGGGCATTGGCGAGAATGTTGTAAATGATGCTGTGATCTTGCAGGAAATTCTGGCCGAAGCGTTTGCGGGCTTGATGAGTCATGTTTGGGTTTTAATGTGAGGGAAGCATATCTAGCGCCGTTTTTAGCGCAAATTGCAAGCTGCCGAGCTTGGCTTTGCCGGTGCCGGCTAGATCCAGTGCGGTGCCGTGGTCGACGGAGGTGCGAATGATCGGCAGTCCCAGCGTGATATTGACGGCCTGGCCGAAACCCATGTGCTTCAGCACCGGCAGGCCCTGGTCGTGGTACATCGCCAGTACCGCATCCGCGCTTTCCAGATATTTGGGGGTGAATAGGGTGTCGGCGGGTAGGGGGCCGTGAAGATTGATGCCTTCGTTACGCAAGCGGTTCAGCGTCGGTTCGATGATCTCGATTTCCTCGCGGCCAAGGTGGCCGTTTTCGCCGGCGTGGGGATTTAGGCCGCAGACCAGTATTTTGGGGTTGGCTATGCCGAATCGCCGGCGTAAATCGCTATCCAGCAGGCGGATGATTGTGGTCAATGTTTCCACGGTGATTGCCGTGCTGACTTGCGACAGTGGTAGATGGGTGGTGACCAGAGCCACCCGCAGCCCCGGTGTCGCCAGCATCATTACCGGGGTGCCGCCGGTGATCTCGGCGATAAATTCGGTATGGCCGCTGAAAGCGATGCCGGCATCGTTGATCACGCCTTTATGTACCGGGGCGGTGACCATCGCCGCAAAGGTGCTGGCCATGCAGCCGAGGGCGGCTAGACGGATGGTTTCCAGCACATAGCGGCCATTGGCGGGATTGAGCTGGCCGCAAGTCGCCGATGCCGCTAATTCGACAGGGAGTACGGTGAGTGTGCCGGCTTGTTGCTTTGCTGGCGCTTGCTCGGGATCGAACGGGTCGATGACTAGAGGCAAGCCGAGTCGCTGCGCACGTTGCTTGAGCAGTTGCGGGTCGGCAATGGCTACCAGTTGGCAGGCATGTTCGAATTGAGCCAGTTGCACGCAAAGTTCCGGACCGATACCGGCGGGTTCGCCCGGCGTCAGGGCGATACGCGGTATAGGAGCCGAATCAGTCATGATGGTGGTATGAGGCGCTAGGCAAGTTAAACCGGGATGTGTTCTTGGCAGATTTGCTCGCTGTCGCCACTGCTGAGTTTTTCCTGGGTGAGCAGGCAGAAAAACTCGCCGTCTTTTTCGCTGAAATTGCGGCAGGTCTTGCAGACGCCGAAGGATTGCGATTCATTGGCTTTTTGCAGCGCGGTGAGCGCCTGCTGAAACACATTGGCATCGGAAAGCGGCTCGCCGCTGTTCTGCAAAATGGCGGTGGCGCCGTGAAATAAATCGGAAGGCCGGGCTTGCTTGAGGATGGTCGCGCCTTCAGGCAGCAACTGCAAGTGTACGACGCGCTTGTCGGCGGTATCCGGGGTTTTGCCGATATAGCCTTTCTTTTCCAGGATGATCAGCGATTGCGAGACGGTACCGCGGGTCATGCCCAAATAATTGGCGACGGCGGCAGGCGTGTTGCTGTATTTGTTACAGCGCGACAGGTAATTCAACACCTGAAAATGCACCGGCTGCAAACCGAGCTCGGTACACTTCTTGCGCTCCTCGGAGCGTATCAGGGTTGTCATACATTCAATAAGTTCGTAAATATCAGTCTGTTGCATGACTTACATTCTATTCGTTGTTTGGCGGGTTGACAGGGATGGTTGTCAGGGCTATATTGATAGCGAATCGAAACTTTATAACATTCGGCCTGGAGTCAACAAGTGTTTGTTTTATCGTAAAGGTTTGGGGCGCTGTTCGGCCCGATCTTTTATGGTTTAATGCACCAAGTTGGCTCTTTTTTTTATCATGCGGATGACGGGAATTATAAATGAAAACTACTAGAATAAGACGACTGAATAAATCCTTGCTGGCGACGTCCATTGCTTTACTGCTGTCATCCGGAATGGCGGCGGCAAAATCCGACGACATGCACCAGCTCTATCAAGACAACTGCGCCAGTTGTCACGGCTCTGATCATGGCGGTTATCTGGCGCCGGCATTGAATTCCACGACGTTGAAAGGCCGTAGCCCTACGGCGTTGCGCACCATCGTCATGGCCGGCAGTTTCGACACATTGATGCCTCCGTTCTACGGCAAATTGAGCGACGACGAGATTCGTGGAGTGATCAAGCATCTGCAAGAAACGCCTAAACAGCCCAATCCGGCATGGACGATTGAGGACACCAAAAAGTCGCTAAAAGTTTACGTCAAGGACGAAAGCACGCTGCCGGGCAAGCCTGTTTATCAAATCGACGACATCAATAACCTGATCGGCGTCGCTGCCCGCGGTAAATACGGCCGTGGCGAAGGCTCCAAAGCGGTTTTCATCAACAGCAAAACCCATCAAAAAGTCGGCGAAGTCGCTACCGGCACCGCCGCGCACATTATCGAGTTCAACCCGGCCAATCCGCGCTGGGCTTATGTGAAAACCGATACCGCCGAAATTTTCAAGATCGATCTGTACTCGATGCAGGCGGTACGCAGCGTCAAGACCGGCTGGAATGGCCCCGGCATCGGCGTGTCGCGAGACGGCAAATACATCATGGCCGGCTCCTTCGTACCGCACAATGCGCAAATTTTGGATGCCAATACCCTGGAGCCGTTAAAAAGCTTTGAACTGGAAGGCATCGATCCCGATGGCAAACAAGTGTCTTCCGATTCCGGCATGATTATCGGTACTCCGTATGCCGATATTTTTGCGATTGCGCTGGAAAATGCCGGCCAGGTCTGGGTAGTCGATCTGAAAGAAGGCTTTCCGGTCACCAGAATCGAAAAAGTCGGCCACCATTTGCACGATGCTTTCCTGACCCATGGCGGCAAGAAGTTGATGATCGCCTCCTATGACGACAGCATCGTCGCGGCGATCGATCTGGAAAAACGCGAAATCATCAAAAAACTGCCGGCCGGTTGCGTACCGCATGTCGGCGGCGGCTCTGCGGTAGTGGTCGACGGCCGAACCCTGGGCTTCGGCACCAACTTCGGCGATTGCGACAAAACCGTGGTCAGCGTCTGGGACCTGGACAAAATGGAAGTGGTGAAACAGGTTCCGGTCTCCGGCGGCACCGAATCGCCTGCCGCGCATGCCAATGCACCGTATGTGGCGGTGGACATTATCAGCAAGGACAGACGTGCCCGCACCGTGCAGTTGATCGACAAAAAAACCCTGGAAGTGGTTAAAACCCTGGATGTCGGCGGTCATGCCTATTTCCCCGAATACAGCGCCGACGGCAAATTCCTTTACATCAGCGCCGGTTACAATGGCGACGAAGTAGTGGTTTACGATTCCAATAGCCTGGCAAAAGTCGCTACCGTGCCGATGGAAAGCCCTGCCGGTATTTTCTCGCGCGGCCGGGTCAAATACATGACCCGCGGTCTGTCACCCGACGAAATGGAGCACGGCAAATGAAGATGAGTCATTACGGTGTGTTGCTGTTGGCAGGCTTATTGGCCGCCGGCAGCAGTCAGGCTGCCAGCCCTTATGCCGGCCAGGAGAAAGCCGCGGCGGTGTGTTCGCAATGCCACGGCATTAGAAATCCCAGCGCCGATGGTCCGTTTCCGCCTTTGGCCGGCCGCGATCCGGAATATCTGAAAAAAGCCTTGAAGCAATACCGCGACAAGACACGGGTTTCAGACATCATGAACGCAATAGCCGGTTCCTTGACGGATAACGATATCAGCAATATCGCCAGTTATTACGGCAGTGTCAGGCCTTAATATTCACAGAGGTTTGTTTGCGTTAACGCTGTTGACCGGCAGCGTTTTAGCGGATGAACCGACGCCGGCCAGGCAACAGGAATTGCGCAACCTGCTCAAGCACGATTGCGGCGCTTGCCATGGTTTGCAGCTGAAAGGCGGCTTGGGGCCGCCTTTGTTGCCGGCAACGTTGGCGGATAAAAGCGATACCCTGCTGTTGTTGACCATACAGCAGGGCAGGCCGGGCACGGCGATGCCGCCCTGGAAGAATTTTTTGACGGTCGATGAAACCAACTGGCTGATTCGGCTTTTGCGGCAGCCTTAAGCCATCAATCAATCCTGTTTGTTGTCCTTATGCCAATGAAAAAACGCCTGATCGTCGTCGCCGTTGCCGCTTTGTCTCTCGGAGGATTGGAAAACGGCCGAGTTTCGATTTATCAGGCGGCCTTTGCCGAGCAAAGCAGCGAACAACTTCTGGCCGACGCCTATCGGACCCAGCGCAGCGACTTTCAAATTCAAGATCATGGCGTTGTGATCAAGTTGTTGGCTGAAGACAATAAAGGCAGCCGGCATCAACGTTTTCTGGTGCGCTTGAATTCCGGGCAGACGTTGCTGATCGCGCACAACATCGATCTTGCCGCGCGCATAGCCGATCTCAAGGAAGGCGATAGCGTCGAATTTTCCGGCGAATACGAATGGAACAATAAGGGCGGCGTTATCCACTGGACGCATCGCGACCCGAACGGCCGCCATGTCTCGGGCTGGATCAAACATGCCGGCCGGCTTTATCAATGATTTGGTATTTCAATCAGCATTAGTCAAACTACACTAGATTTATGAATCCTCTTTGTTCTCGGTTTTTTGCGGCTCTTCTTGCCTTGCTGGTGACAGCTTGCAGCCATACCGAACCGCGCGGCAGCGGCGACCTTGGCGTGGTGATCGAGCGGGAAAAAGGCAGCGTGCAGATCGTCAACACCAGCAAACTGTCTTCGTTGAGCCGGATCGCCGACTTGGGCGACTTGTCCCATGCCTCGGTGGTGTTTTCCCGCGATCAGCGCTACGCCTATGTATTCGGCCGCGACGGCGGCTTGAGCAAGGTCGATTTGCTGCAGGATAAACTGGAAAAACGCATCGTTCAGGCCGGTAACAGCATAGGCGGGGCAATTTCCCAGGACGGCCGCCTGATTGCGGTCTCCAATTACACGCCGGGCGGGGTGAAAATCTTTTCGGCGGAAACCCTGGAGCCAGTCGCCGACATTCCGGCGGTTTACGGTGAAGACGGCCGCTTGTCGAAGGTGGTGGGCTTGGCCGATGCCAGCGGTCAACGCTTCGTGTTCACGCTGTTCGATGCCGACGAAATCTGGATCGCCGATGTCAAAAATCCCCGCGAACCGCAGATACAAAAATTCAAAAATATTGGCAAACAGCCTTACGACGCCTTGCTGACGCCCGATGGCCGCTATTATCTGGCCGGTTTGTTCGGCGAGAGCGGCTTGGCCAAGCTGGATTTGTGGCAACCGGAAGCGGGCGTCGAGCGGGTGTTGCCGGATTACGGCAAGCACGACGAAAAGTTGCCGGTTTACAAGATGCCGCATCTGCAAGGTTGGACCAGCAGCGGCGATTGGCTGTTCGTGCCGGCGGTCGGCCAGCATGAAGTGCTGGTCATCGACAAGCATAACTGGCAGTTGGTGAAACGCATCCCGGTGGCCGGCCAGCCGGTGTTCGTCACCGCCCGGCCCGACGGTCGCCAGGTCTGGGTCAACTTTGCTTTCCCCGACAATCAGCAGGTGCAGGTTGTGGATGTGAAGGATTTAGCCATTATCAAAACCTTGCAACCCGGCAAAGCCGTGCTGCACATGGAGTTTACCCCGCGCGGCGAGGCGGTGTGGTTGGCGGTGCGCGATGAGGACAGGGTGATGGTCTACGACACCGAAACTCTGACCGAAACCGCCCGGCTGCCGGCCGACAAGCCCAGTGGTATTTTTTTCAGCTCCCGAGCCAATCAATTGGGTTTGTGAGTCATGCTGCCGCACTTGCATAAACAGCTGCTGAATAATTATCAGCAGGATTTTCCGCTCAGTCCAACCCCGTATCGCGACATCGCCGACCAGCTCGGCGTGTCCGAAGACGAGGTTTTGCAGGCTTTTCAGGCCTTGTCGGAACAGCAGATGATCAGCCGTATCGGCCCGGTGATTGCGCCCAATAAAGTCGGCAGCAGCGCCCTGGTGGCGATGGCTGTGCCGGAAGCCGACTTGCCGCGCGTCGCCGAGCAGATTAGTTACTACCCGGAAGTCAATCATAATTACGAGCGCGAAAACCGCTTCAATCTGTGGTTTGTGGTTGTAGCCGACGACGAGCAGCATTTGCGGGCGGTGATAGCCGATATCGAGCAGCAGACCGGCTTTAAAAGCATGCTGTTGCCGATGCTGGCCGATTACTATATCAATCTGGGTTTCGAGTTGAATCTGAATGACTGACGAATTGGATTACCGATTGATCGCCGCGGTGCAGCAAGGCCTGCCGATCGCGGCTCGGCCTTACGCCGCGATTGCCGCGCAACTGGCGATCAGCGAACAGGATGTGCTTGAGCGGCTGGCGCGCTTGAAGCATCAAGGTTTGATCAAGCGCTGGGGGGTGGTGGTCAAACATCGTCAGTTGGGTTACCAGGCCAACGCCATGATCGTGATGGACATTCCCGATCGACAAGTCGCCGAAATCGGCCGGCAAATCAGCCGGCATAGCTTCGTCAATCTCTGTTACCAACGCCCACGGCAAGGCGAAACCTGGCCGTACAACCTGTATTGCATGATACACGGCAAGAGCCGCGAGACGGTGCTGCAGCAATGGGCCGAGTTGGTCGATGCTTGCGGCTTGGGCGATTGCGGGCATGAGGTGCTGTTCAGCCGCCGTTGTTTCAAGCAGCGCGGTGCCTTGTACCGGCAATCGGAATCAGCGATTTTGGCAGCCAATCATGGATGATATCGACAAGACCATCGTCAATCGGCTGCAACAGGGTTTTCCGATTTGCGAGTCGCCTTACCGGCAAGTGGCCGAACAACTTGGCATCACAGAAAGCCAATTGCTGGACAGACTAGAATTATTATTGGTCGACGGCGTGTTGTCGCGTTTCGGGCCAATGTACCATGCCGAGCAGATGGGCGGCGCTCTGACCTTGGCCGCCTTGAAAGTGCCGGACGAACGCTTCGACGAGGCCGCCGAAATCGTCAACGCCTTCCCGGAAGTCGCCCACAACTATGCCCGTAACCATGTGCTGAATATGTGGTTCGTATTGGCGACCGAGAAGCCGGAACAGGTGCAAAGCGTGATTGCCGAGATTGAGCGCCAAACCGGATTGACTGTCTATAACATGCCGAAAATCAAGGAATACTATGTGGGTTTGCAGCTGGATGTCTAGTCGGGCAGGGCATCTTAGCAATAGCGTAATACGCCGAAGCGGGACGCCAGAGCGTCTACATCTTCCGTTCCCACACGGAGCACTTATCGTTATACACAAGTCACTCGAATCATGGCGAAGCCCTCAAAATCCCTCTCCTGATGGAGAGGGTAGGGTGAGGAGAATCAAAATAAAGCATATTGATGATTCAAATTCTCCTCACCCCCGCCCTCTCCATCAGGAGAGGGGGCTAAACACCATCACACTGAGGTGTTCCGGCATGAAAAACGGATTACGCGGTGCAAATCGAAATGTGTATAACGATGAGCACGGAGTATCGGAACGATGACTATCGACGCCATCGACCGCCAAATTATCCAGGCCACACAGGCCGGCCTGCCGCTGGTCGCCGAGCCTTATCAAGCTGTTGCCGAGCAACTGGGCCTGAGCGCCCAGGAAGTGATGCTGCGCATGGCCGATATGCAGGAAGCCGGCATCATTCGCCGCATCGCCGCCGTGCCCAATCATTACAAAATCGGTTACCGCTATAACGGCATGACGGTCTGGGATGTCGACGATGGCCATGTCGATATGCTGGGGCAAAGAGTTGCGGAACTGCCCTTCGTCAGTCATTGCTATCAACGGCCACGGTATCTGCCGGACTGGCCCTATAACCTATTCGCGATGGTGCACGGCAAGACCGAGCAGGACGCCGAACGGCAGGTTGCCATCATTGCCGAGTTGCTGGGAACGGACGCGCGCAGGCATACGGTGCTGTACAGCACTAAAATCTTGAAAAAAACCGGTCTACGGATCGGAGGATAAGGTATGTTCAGACTAAGCCAATACATGCGCGAAGTGCTGCATCCGACAGCGTTGATACCGCCGCGCAAGCCGTCCGGACCGGTGGTGATCTGGAACCTGATCCGCCGCTGCAACCTGACTTGCAAGCATTGCTACACCACCTCCGCCGACATCGATTTTCCCGGCGAACTCAGTACGCCGGAAATTTACGGCGTAATGGACGACCTGAAAGCCTTCAAGGTGCCGGTATTGATCCTGTCCGGCGGCGAGCCGCTGTTGCATCCCAATATTTTCGCTATCTCGCAACGTGCGCGAGACATGGGCTTTTACGTGGCGCTGTCCAGCAACGGTACCCTGATCGATCAAGATAATATCGAGCAAATCGCCGCCATCGACTATCAATACATCGGCGTCAGTCTGGATGGCATGCGCGAAGCGCACGACAAATTCCGCCAAAAGCAGGGCTCGTTCGATGCCTCGCTGGCCGGTATAAGATTATGCCGAGATCACGGTATCAAGGCCGGCGTGCGTTACACCTTGACTCAGGACAATGCCCACGACTTCGAGGCGCTGCTGCAATTGATGGACGACGAGGACATAGACAAATTCTATCTGTCGCATCTGAATTACGGCGGACGCGGCAACAAGAACCGTAAGGACGACGCCGAATTTCAACTCACCCGCTGGGTGATGGATGCCTTATTCGAGAAAGCCTTAAGCTGGGAACAACAGGGCCTGCACCGGGAAGTGGTCACCGGCAACAACGACGCCGATGCGGTGTACTTTCTGCATTGGGTCAAACGCCGCTTTCCCGAGCGCGCAGAGCATATTCAGGCCAAACTGCAGCAATGGGGTGGCAACGCCTCCGGCGTCAACGTCGCCAACATCGACAATCTCGGCAATGTGCATCCCGACACCTTCTGGTGGCACTATGGCTTAGGCAATGTTCGCCAGCGGCCGTTTTCGGAAATCTGGCAGGATGTGTCCGATCCGCTGATGGCGGGTTTGAAAGCTTCGCCCCGGCCGCTGAAAGGCCGCTGCGGTACTTGCCATTATCAAGGTATTTGCAACGGCAACACTCGGGTCCGCGCCCAGCAGTTGACCGGCGATTTTTGGGGCGAGGATCCGGGATGTTATCTGGATGATGAAGAGATAGCCGGGTAGGGCGGATGCCGTCAGGCGATCCGCCAGAGAAAATTTCCGTGCATTGTCGACGCTGGGTTTCATTGCACTCAACCCGGCCTACGGTCGTGGTTATGTTTCGCGTTTTTCATTTTTTCGTGCTACGCCTTCCAGATGGACACGCCGAGCTTCGTCTTTTCTTTCCTTCTCAGCTTCCCGACAGGAACGACAAAGCACTGCTTGCGTAAAAATATTTCCTTTCGCAACCTCGTACCACCACTTCTGGCGCTCGGCGGGCCAGATTTCTTCCTTTCCGCACTGACGGCATTCAATGATCTTATCAACGTAAAATCGAGGTAACCGATCGTACGTATTGTTGTGCCGAAGCTGTATGGGATCTGCCATGATGGCGCCAGATGGAGGAGAAATTCTCTCATCGCGCGGATCAATGCTCGAAAGCTCCTTAGCGCGAAGAAACCGACTCTCCTCAAGCCTTTGTTGTTTGCTCTTACGACGCGTCATGAGTCATGCGAAGGCGATGGGTTTCATTAAATGGAATATTCTGGAGGGTGGTAAGCTGATTAGAACAATAGCGAAACCCTGCTCAAAGCCTTGTCAAATCTGGGTTTCATTGCATTCAACCCAGCCTACGGACTGATTCTCATACGGGGTCATGAAATGAAAGGACCAGGTTGTTAAACTCCAGCGTGAGGCCTTTGCTTGAAAAACTACATTTTTCCTCGGTTGGTATTAGGCCGCCACCCATGTACCCAAAGCCTATTGCGCGATTTGTCTTGAAGGCATCAAGAAGTAAAGATGCTGCCTTAATTGTTTGCTGTTTGGTGGGATGACTTGATCGAACAAACGGTAGCCATGAATACCAGGGAACGTTTTTGTATTCCACTGTTACCTTAAACTCATCGCAACCCATAAGCGGTGAACCTCGGTCTATTTCGGTTTGTTTAAAAGCCATACTGTAGTTTCCGTCAGCACCAGAAAATTTAGAAACTTTCACCAACACGTAATCTCCGCCTGCCAATGCTGGGATAGGCGTAAGAAAAAGCAGTGTTAAGCACGTAATTCTAATCATATGATACTAACCATTGATTATCAGGTAAATCCGCCCATATAAGCTTAACGCATCAGCGAACAAGGTATGCTCCACAGCAGCGTTGCTGTCGGCTGCCCGGAAAAGTCGGCATCCAGCCGGGTTAGTGAGCCTTTCTTGATCACGATACTGTCGCCGTTTGCGCTTAGCAACTGGCCGATAGTTTCGGAAAAATCCGGCTCATGTCCCACCAGCCATATATCGTCCTTACCTTGATCGCTGAGTTTGCCGAGTTCGGCAATGATCGTCTGCGGAGAGGCGGCAATCCCCAGCCAGTCTGCCGTTTCCACGGACGGGCAATCGGGAAGCTGAACCTGTAACTGTCTTGCCGTTTGTTGGGCGCGCAGCAAGGGGCTGCAATAAATGGCTGCCGGGACCAATTGGTTGTTCTTGCAAAAAGCCGCCAGCCGTTTAACTTGCTTTTCGCCTTTTTCGGTCAAGGCCCGTTCCGCATCGGGGAGGGCAAGGCTTCTGTCTTCGGCAGTGGCGTGTCTGAGGAAGGTAACGAGCATGGCTGACCTCGGGTTAAAAGTGGAAGCGGCTTCGAGTTTAACGGGCCTCGGAGGGAAATGCCAGAAAGCAGGCAAATGATGGCGGCGCTATCGGCTGCCGATTCGCTTCGCGCCATACGAAATGCGTAGTGATTATGACGATGTGTTCTAAGTTGCTAAACATGCCTCAAGCGGCCGACAGCCTGCCAGCAAACCACATGCGACAAGCCCATCTGCGTCTCGAGATGTTGGAGAATGCTTTCGACTCGTTCCGGCGTATCGTAAAACTCGACGATTAGCGGCAGGTCCAGCGATAAATCCACAAGCGATGCCATATGCATTTCGCCATCCGGGCCGAAACCGGCGATACCCCGCAATACCGTGACCCCGGAAACTTTTTCCTCGTCGTGCAGAAACTTGATGAGTTTGGCGAGCAGATGTTCGCCTTCGCGCAAATAAATGCGGGCTACTGTGACAGCTTGAGTTGCCATAACCAATTTCCTATCGATGAACCTAACCAGACCATCGCCACGCCGAACAGCGCGTTGATGGCAAAAATGCTGAGTAAGCCCTGAAATTCGAGACGGATTTCCGGGAGCTTAAAGGTCAGCCACAGCGTCGATGAAATCGTCAGCATACCCAGAAGCACGATGAAAACGACGGCTCGTATTTCGGCGCTGCTGTCAAAGCGTTGCAGCAACAGTTCCGCCAGGATAGCCAGTAGAAAGGCGGCAACAAAGCTCAGTACCAATTCGATATAAGGCAGGCCATGTCCCAGCCAGGGATAAATATCATTGCCGAACAGCGTGCGACCCCAAACCAAACCGAACCAGCAGGCGGCAAGGCATAACACCGCGCTCAAGAAAATGTTCAAAAACGCCTTAAGCAGGCTGCCTTCTTCGAACAGGTAAAGCGTCTCCAGCGCAAAGGTGGAAAAGGTGGTGTAGGCGCCGAGAAAGCCGACCAAAATCGCCGCCCGATATTCGACGGCCAACGCGAAACGTTGCAGCATCAGTTCGGTCAGAAAACCCATCAGGAACGAGCCGGAGACGTTGATAAACAAGGTGCCGTGCGGAAAGCCCCGCCCTAAAACGCCGTAGATGCCGTTGGCCACCAGGAAGCGGGTTACCGCGCCGGCGGAGCCGCCTAAGGCGATGGCAATTAGTTGATGCATAAATACATTGGAATCATGAGATTCGGTCTCGAGAGGTATTTTCAGTCTGTTCAGGTTTTAACTATTCAGCGCGAAGCACAAAGTCCCTCTCTTGTTGGAGAGGGTAGGGTGAGGAGAATCAAAAACAATGTGTTTTAGCTGTTTAAATCTCCTCACCCCCGCCCTCTCCAGCAGGAGGAGTAAACCACCAGCGCTTAAAAAGACGCTGAATAGTTACCAGGTTTTTTATTTATCGTTCCCACGCATGGCGTGGGAACGATAAACCTAATGCCGATTCGCCGGCGGCATTTTTTCCCTGAGTTTCAAAAATCTCTGATAACGGCTGGCGGCAATCTCGCCGTTTTCCGACGCCCGCCGCACCGCGCAATCCTTGTCGTTGACATGCCGGCAATCGTTGAAGCGGCATTGTCCGATGAAGGGCTGAAATTCCCGGTAGCCCCAAGCCAATTGCGCTTCGGATAATCCGGCCAGGCCGAATATCGCCACGCCGGGGCTGTCGATCAAATCGCCGCCGCCCGGCAGATGGTACAGCGTGGCGGCGGTGGTGGTGTGGCGGCCGTGGCGGGTGATATCGGAAACGCTGTTAATCTTTAAAGACTTTTCCGGCAGCAGGGCGTTGGTCAACGAGGATTTTCCGACGCCGGACTGGCCGGCAAACATGCCGGTTTGTCCGCATAAGACCTGTTGCAGTTCGCTAATGCCGATTTGCTGGTTGGCGCTGACCCGATACAGGCTGTAACCCAGCGTTTGATAGTACTGCAGCTCTTGTTCTACGCTGTCTGAGTGGGTCAGGTCTATCTTGTTGAGCACCAACGAGGCATCGATATTGCAGTTCTCGCAGATTGCCAGATATTGATCCAGCAGCAGAAAGTCGCATTCCGGCTCGGCGGCGAACACCACGAAGATGGTGTCGATGTTGGCGGCCACCGGCCGGGGATGTTCGCTGCGGCTGGGGCGCTGCAATACCGAGCGTCTGGGCAGCAATTGTTCGATGCGGCCTTGTTCCGGCGACGACAGAGATAGTTTTACCCGGTCGCCGACCACCACGGTGTCGAGTTTACGCAGCGTCTGGCAAAGTACGATGGTATCGTCCACCTCGACGGCAATGCCTTTGCCGAGATGGGCGACCACCAGGCCTTCGCTAAGCGTAGCCATCAGGCGGATTGCATCTTTTCTTCGATATGAGCGATGCGGATCGCGGCCGGCGGATGGCTGTAGTGAAATGCCGAATACAGCGGGTCGGGCGTCAGGGTGCTGGCGTTTTCCTCGTAAAGCTTGACCAGGCCGCTAACCATTTTGCGGCCTTGGGCATGTTCCGTGGCGAAATCGTCGGCTTCGAATTCGAACTTGCGCTGAAAATAAGCGCTGATCGGTTGCATGAAGGTGGTGAATACCGGCGATACCAGCATGAAGACCAGCAAGGCGGCGGCATTGGAGTGGGTGCTGACGCCCAAGCCGTCGAAAAACCAGTCCTGGGTGATCAACCAGCCGAGCACCGCGAAGCTGATCAACGTCATCACCGACGAGGCAGTCAGCATTTTAAGCACATGTTTACGTTTGAAATGGCCGAGCTCGTGAGCCAATACCGCTTCCAACTCTTCTTCATCCAGCGAGTTGACCAAAGTATCGAAAAATACGATGCGTTTGTTGTTGCCTAGACCTGTGAAATAGGCGTTGCCGTGGCCGGAACGGCGCGAACCGTCCATGATGAAAATGCCTTGGCTGTTGAAGCCGCAGCGTTGCAGCAGGTTTTGAATCCGGTCCTTCAAACTGCCGTCCTGCATGGGCGTAAATTTGTTGAATAGCGGGGCGATCACGGTCGGGAACAGCCAGCTCATCAGCAGCGAAAAACCCATGATAATTGCCCAGGCATACAGCCACCACAGGCTGCCGATGCTGTCCATCACCCACAGTATCAATGCCAGTATCGGCATGCCTATCGCCAGCGTCAGGCCGACGGAAATCAATTGATCCTTGACGAACTGCGGTATGGTGTTTTTGTTAAAGCCGAACTTTTCCTCAATCACGAAGGTTTGATAGAGGCTGAAGGGAATTTCGATTACGGTCATCAGCAGGAAAATGCTGGCAACGGAGATCAGGCTGGATAGCAGCGGCGAAAGGTCGAAGGTCGACCAGAAGTCGAATACCAGGCTGATGCCGCCGCCCAGCGTCAACGCCAGCAGGAAGATCATGCCCGACACACTGTCGATATCGCCCAGTTTGCTTTTTTCGACAGTGTAATCGGCGGCTTTTTGGTGAGCGGTCAAAGCCACTCTATCCTTGAAGGCTTGCGGCACTTGTTCGCGGTGTTGCAAGACATAGGATTTTTGCCGCGACGACAACCAAAACTGAATGCCGTAGGAGAGGACTAACGCGATTAGAAAAATAACGGTAAAAGTGTTCATCAATGGGGATGGAAAAGGGTTAACGATTAGCGGCACAGATTAGCTAATGCTACAATTTGCCGCAACATTATTAATTAATACAACGGAAACAAAATGGCCCAGGATGCTGACAACCTTATCTGGATCGATCTGGAAATGACCGGCCTCGATCCCGATAGCGATTTGATTATTGAAATCGCTACCGTAGTCACCGATAAAAACCTCAATATTCTCGCCGAAGGCCCGGTGTTCGCGGTACATCAATCGGATGCGGCGCTGGCGGCGATGGACGAGTGGAACCAGACGCATCACGGCCAATCCGGCCTGATTCAACGCGTCAAGGACTCCAATATCAATGACGCCGAGGCGGAAAGCCTCACCATAGCATTTTTGCAACAGTGGCTGCCTGCCAGAACCTCGCCAATGTGCGGCAACAGTATCTGTCAGGATCGCCGTTTTCTGTATCGCTACATGCCCAAGCTGGAAGCCTTCTTCCATTACCGCAATCTGGATGTCTCCACCGTCAAGGAACTGGCGGGCCGCTGGGCGCCGCATATCAGGGATGGTTTCAATAAAAAAGCTTCACACCAGGCGCTCGACGACATTATGGAATCGATTGGAGAATTGCGCCATTATCGGGAACACTTTTTTAAATTTTAATAATTTAGGTTGGGTTAGCGTAGCGTAACCCAACGTTTCTAAGCCACCATGTCGGGTTACGGCCAGCGCCTAACCTGACCTACATAGTTTTTAATTCAGGTAACACATTGTCATGTTAGACCCCCGTTTATTCAGAAGCGAACTGGATCAGGTTCAACAACAGCTCAAAAGACGCAATTTTCAATTCGATGCCGCGGCTTACCAATCCTTGGAAGATCGCCGCAAAGACATCCAGGTCAAGACCCAGGAGCTGCAAAACGAACGCAACACCCGCTCTAAGGCCATCGGCCAGGCCAAGGCCAAAGGCGAAGATATTCAACCGCTGCTGGATCAGGTTGCCGATCTGGGCGACCAATTGAAGGCAGCCGAAACCGAGCTGTCCGAAATCCAAGTCCAGTTAAATATCTTGATGGAAGGCATCCCCAATATTCTTGACGAAGCGGTGCCTGCCGGCAAAAGCGATGAAGATAATGTCGAAATCAGCCGCTGGGGCGAGCCGAGGCAATTCGATTTCGCGCCCAAGGATCATGTCGATCTCGGCGAACCCCTGGGCATGAATTTCGAACTGGGCGCCAAAATCGCCAGCGCCCGCTTCGTGGTGCTGGCCGGCAAGCTGGCAACCTTGCAGCGCGCCATCATCCAGCTGATGTTGGATACCCATATCAACGAGCACGGCTATTCGGAAACCTACGTGCCGTTCTTGGCCAACGCCGACAGTTTGCGCGGCACCGGCCAGCTGCCGAAATTCGAGGCCGATCTGTTCACCGTCAATAACGATCCGACCTTTTACCTGATCCCGACCGCCGAGGTGCCGGTGACCAATATCGTCCGCGATGTGATCGTCGACGCCAAGCAGATGCCGTTGAAATTCGTCTGCCATTCACCCTGTTTCCGCAGCGAAGCCGGTGCTTACGGCAGCGACGTGCGCGGCATGATCCGCCAGCATCAGTTCGAAAAAGTCGAACTGGTGCAAATCGTTACGCCTGAACAATCGGCGCAGGCACATGAAGAACTGACTCAACACGCCGAGAACATCCTGAAAAAACTCAATCTGCCGTATCGCAAGGTCTTGCTGTGCGCCGGCGATACCGGATTTTCATCGTCGAAAACCTATGATCTGGAAGTCTGGTTGCCCGGCCAGCAAAAATACCGCGAGATTTCCTCCTGCAGCAATTTCAAGGATTTTCAGGCCCGCCGCCTGCAAGCGCGTTGGCGCAACCCGGAAACCGGCAAGCCGGAGCTGGTGCATACCCTGAACGGTTCGGGTTTGGCAGCAGGCAGAACGCTGATCGCGATCATGGAAAACTATCAGAATCAGGACGGCTCGATCACCGTTCCCGAAGCATTGCGTCCTTACATGGGCGGCATTCAGACGATCGGCTAAAAGCAATCGGTCGCAACATGGCGCCACAACATTCTTCGGCTGACACAAATGACAGGCAAAGATGACAGCGGCGTCAGTTTGATGACATCTTTGCCTGTCAAACGCCGCTAAACTGTTTGAATGTTATTTATTATCAATGGTTTGTTGGTGTGGCATGTGCATTGCTTTATCAATTGGCAATAGCCGATTGTTATGACGGGTGTCGGCGATTTGACAATAGATTTCATTTAATTCAGGAGTTGATCGATGTACATCAAGCGTGCCTTAGCTGTTTTGACTATCACAGTAGCTTCTTTTTCCGCACAGGCAGCCAGTCAGTATGCAGTCAACGGGCACTATTACGAGTTGTTTACCTTTACCGATGTTTGGCGTCTGAATTGGGATGAAGCGAAAGCCTATGCCGAGAACTCGCTGTTTAATGGTAGTCAGGGCCATCTGGCAACAATTACCAGTCAGGGGGAAGATGAATTTGTCTGGGGATTGGGAGCCCAGAGTTTTTATCTGGGGGCCAGCGACAACAGCATCCTGACTCTTGATCAAGAAACCAATACATGGAAATGGACGCATCAAAATTGGCAATGGGTAACAGGCGAAGATTTTTCTCAATACAGTAATTGGTTTGATCGCGAACCGAATCACTGGAATGATAACTATACTGGCTACGATCTTGCGAAGACTACATCCGACATTGAGGATTACTTGATGTATTGGAGTTATCAGGATGGTAGCAATCATCGCTGGAATGACACCAGTTTCGATTCGGCCTATGTTAATGAGGGTGGAATTCTGAAATACACAACCCGTGGATTTGTTGTCGAATATGAGCCGATAACAGCGGATTTAGTGTCGGCAGCGGTTCCTTCGCCGTCGACTTTAATGTTGTTTGTCGCTGGACTGGGCGCTCTGATTCGAAGCAAAAAAACCAATCGTTTGTCCTTTTGATTTTCAACGCCTAAACAAATGCCCAAATCCGTGACCGGGTTTGGGCATTTTTATTTTCCGATTCGGCAAGTTTCCTCGAATAAAAACCGTCCTAATTACCCGTTTTTTTCAAGGCAGCGACTATACTTTTCGTATGATTCAAATTGCTGCCTTCCCTTTCTTTAAATAAACAACCGTTTGCCGTTGTTTTTTCTATGAAAAGTAAATCCATTCTGGCTGTTTTATGCCTGCAAACCTCGCTCGCCTTTGGACAACCCGGCGACGACCAGTTGTACAAGGAGGCGCTGGCACAAGCTCGTGCCGGGCAATTGGAGCCGGCACTACAGCAATTCCAAATGCTGGTGGACAAGCATCCGGATAAAAAACGTTATCGGTTCGATTACCTGCAAACCTTGTCGTGGGCGGATCGGAATGCCGAGGTGATGCAACAGGCGGAGAAGATCGATATAGCGACGGCGCCGGTCTATGTGCTTGAGGCGATTGCCAAAGCCGCGCGTAACCTGGGTGAATATAAACAGGCCGAAACACTGTATCGACGAGTACTGGCTAAGGCATCGAACCGGTTGCCGGCCAAATTGGGTATAGGCTTGTTGTTGATCGACCAAGGTCAGACAAAGCCGGCACTCGATTACCTACAAAATTTGAACAACGAGTATCCTGAAAACATCGATATTACTCTGGCCCTGGCCACTGCCTTCCAGCTTGAGGGCCAATTTCAACAGGCCGGCGAATTTTATCAAAAAGCATCGGTTCTACAGCCGGATCGGCAGGAAGCCTGGCGAGGCCTGATTTTGTCGCAGGCCGCAGTCGGCGATATTCGACGCGCGGTAGAGACGGCAAAGGCCCATAAGGCAGTATTGACGGACGAACAGTGGGTGAGTCTGAACTGGGATTACGCCACCAGTCTGGTTCGGGAAGGCGAACAAGCATTAGCAAAAAATTCGGATGAATATGCCGGCATAGACCGGGCGATCGAAGTGTTAAATGCCAACATCGAATCGCTCAATCACCTCAAGCTTAAAGATCCGCAGCCTTGGTTCACACGGGCTCAGGCCGACCGGTTGCGGGCCTTAAGCGATCGAAAACGCATGGCGGATGTGATCGAAAAATATGAAAAAATGCCGCCGCAAGTTTCGGCATTGCCGGTCTACGCCCGCACGGCGGTGGCCGATGCTTATTTGAACGGCCGGCAACCGGAAAAAGCCCGCGACCTTTATCTTTCCATTATTCGGGACCAGCCGAATGATTTTCATGCCCATGCTTCGCTGGTGCGTACCTATCTCGAAACCGGTCAGCAGCCAGAAATGCAGCAAGCCTTGCGGCAGCTTCAAACCTTGATGGAAAGCCTCCCCGACAACAATCGCAACTTGTACGATTACCTGCAGCTCTTGTCCTGGGCGGGCTGGAATGACGAGGTGATGAAGCAGGCGGCGAAAATCGATACGGCCGCCGCGCCGGCTTATATCCTGGAGGCCATAGCCAAGGCGGCGCGCAATCTGCGCGATTATCAAAAGGCGGAAGCGCTTTATCGCCTGGCGATTGGCAAAGCGCCAGAACGTCTGGAACCCAAGCTGGGCCTAGGGCTGGTGCTGATCGATAAACGTCAGGCAAAGCCAGCCATAAGCTACTTCAACGAGCTTGCACTCGCCCATCCCGACGATCCTAATATTATGTTGGCACAAGCCCATGCCTATGAACTCGACGGCCAATTCCAACGGGCCGGCGAGTTTTATCAAAAAGCCACGGCTCTGCAGCCGGAAGGCAAAGACAATTTGCTCGGCTTGATCAACACCTTGGCGACATCCGGCAGATTCGGGCAAGCCCTGACATTGGCCAAGACCAATAGAGCTTTGCTGGCCGACGAGCAATGGGCAGGCCTGAACTGGGATTATGCCACGTCGCTGATTCGGCAAGGCCAGCAAGCCTTGGGCAAGAACCCGGACGATTACGCGGCGCTGGATCAAGCCATAACATCCCTTAATGCCAACATCGAATCGGTCAAGCGGCTTAAACTTAAAGAGCCCCAGGTCTGGTTAACCCGTGCGCAGTCGGACCTGCTGGTGGCGCTGCACGACCGAAAACGCATGGCGGATGTCATCGAACAATATCAGCAGTTACAGGAACAAGGCCGGCCGCTGCCCCGATACGCCCGCATGGCGGTAGCGGATGCGTATCTAAATAATGCTCAAGCCGAAGCCGCGCGCGATGTTTATCTGGACCTGATTCAGGAAAATCCGGACGATTTCGACGCCCATGCCGCGCTGGCGCGTATTTATCTTGAAACCGGGCAAAAACAGCCATTGCAACAAGCCTTACTGCGCATCCAGAGGCTGGTGGAAAAGTATCCTGAGAAAAAACAATACCGCTACGATTATCTGCAGCTATTGTTCTGGGCGGACAGGAATGACGAGGTTATGCGGCAGGCGGCGCTGATTGACGAGCAAGCCGCGCCGGTTTACGTGCTGGAAGCCATCGCCAAAGCGGCGCGTAATCTGGGCGACTACCCAAAGGCCGAGGCAAGCTATCGTTTAGCTAGCGACAAAGCCCCGGAACGTTTGGCGCCCAAACTGGGATTAGGTTTGCTGCTACTCGACCAACGGCAGGCCAAACCGGCCATTGCCTACTTGCACGGCTTGGCTCGGGACTATCCCGAGAACATCGATATAGCCATGGCTCAAGCCCAGGCTCACGAGCTCGACGGGCAATATCAACCCGCCGGCGAGTTTTATCGGAAAGCTTTGGCAATCCAGCCGGATCGGCCGGAGGCTTGGCGCGGTTTGGCGTTTGCTTTGACGGCTTCCGGCGAGGTTCGGCAAGCGCTGGACATAGCCGAGGCGCACAGAACGCTGTTTTCCGATGAGCAGTGGGCCGGATTAAAATGGAATCACGCCGGTTGGCTGATCAGGCAAGGCGAGCAAGCCTTGGGGCAAAATTCCCGCGACTATCGTGCCATCGATCTGGCCATCGCCGAATTACACGCCAACATCGAGGCTATTCCACAACTCAAGCTCGACGCTCCCGAGGTCTGGCGGATGCGGGCGGAGTCCGACTTGTTGGTGGCGTTGCGGGACCGTAAGCGCATGGCCGAAGTGATAGTTCGTTATCAACAATTACAGGACCAAGGGATGGCGTTGCCGGTTTACGCACGGATGGCGGCAGCCGACGCCTACTTGAATAACCGCCAACCTCAAGTAGCCCGCGATCTTTATCTGGCCGTTAGCCGGGAGGTGCCGGATTACTTCAACGCCAAGGCTTCATTGGTCTATGCCTATCTTGAGGCCGAGCAACCGGATAAGGCCGTGGCATTGGCCGAGCAACTGGCACGGGAACAGCCTGAAAAAATCGAATTCAAGCAAACCGACGGTACGGTCGTTACCGGCGATAACCCAAGAAAAATAGCCGCCGATCTGACGGCCGCGGTTTTCCGCGCCTATGTCGATGATCTGGATACCGCGCAAGCCCGGCTGGAAGAATTGCATAACCGGCATCCGGAGAATACCGATATTCATAGCAAACTGGCCGAAGTTTACTATTTTCGCGGTTGGCCGCGTAAAGCCCGGCAGCAGATAGCTGAAGCGCGCCTACAAGCGCCGGAGCATTTCGGCTTGAAGTTGGGCCAGGCCAAGGTGGCGCACGAATTGCGCGATTATCCCCAGGAAGAACGCATCACCCGCGAGCTTTACGACAGCTACCCGGAAGATTCCGGAACGCTTAGACAGATGAATGCCTGGCGAAAACACAACGCGCCCGAATTAAAATTGTTTGCCAACGGCGGCATCAGCAATAGTGCCGCCAATGGCGTCAATCCGGTGATAGGCAGCGATAACGTCAGTATCGACGGTTATTTGTATTCCAGTCCCATAGCCTATAACTACAGGGTTTTTACCCATGAGGGCTGGAAAACCGGTTTGTTTAACGAAGGGCGAGGTTTTTTGAGGCACTATGGTGCCGGGCTTGAATATGCCAAGCGCAATCTGATGGCCACCGCGGAACTGCATTACGATAATTTTCGGATCGATACCGTGGGTGTCGATCTGGGGCTGGATTATCAATTAAACGATCATTGGCAATTGTTCAGTCGCTTGAGTAGCCGCGATGACAATATTTCCCTACGAGCTTTGAATACCGGCGTGACCGCAAAGACGGCGCGCTTGGGTACCACCTATAGAGTCAACGAATCCCGGCAATTTACCGTTGCCGGAGCTTATTATCATTTCAGCGACGCCGATAAATGTTTCTCGGAGGGCGGTTCCTGCTATGTCAACGAAGCGAATAATCGCTATACCTTGGACGGCACCTATTACGAACGCTGGTACAGCGGGCCGAGCTATAAATTCAGCACTTATTTGAATGCCGGCGTTTCGAACAATAGCTCCAGTAATGTCTTTTATTTCAGTCCCCGTAACGACGCTTCGCTGTCGTTGACGCTGGATAACGACTGGCTGACCTACCGCAATTATGAAACCGCGTTTCACCAACGCCTGGCGTTGTCGGTGGGCAACTATTGGCAGGAATACCTTAGCCGCAATAGCCTTGGCAATCTGCAGTATGTAAATGGCTCCAATATCGTCGGCAATCTGCAATACGAGCATCGCTGGCAGTTCGGCAACAGCGTCGAGCTCACTTATGGCGGCGTCAGGGGCTACCGTAATTACGGTGGCGACCCCACCGAAAGCTGGCAGCTGTATTTAACCGCAGACGTGCGTTTTTGACGATGTCGAATATCCGTTTAGTCCCATAATCGAATATGTATATTGAGCACTCATGAACACTGATGCCTCGATTTTTGAACGTGTCAGCCAGGCTTTTAACAGCCTGATTGGTCATAGTGGTTCCATTTCCGAACCAGTCATGACTCTGTTGGCGGCTTGGTGGCAGGCCTTGGCGAATGCCGGGGTTTTTTCCCTCCAGACATGGATGGATACTCTGCTCGAATTTGCTTTCTATTATCCCTTGTTCATGGCCTATTTGTGGATGATAGGCGCCTTGATCTATTACTTTCATTGGGAAAGAAGCGCCATATTCAATGCGGAGCATGCGCCGGAACTGCCCGATTATCCGCCGGTGTCCATCATAGTGCCCTGCCACAACGAAGGCAGCGATGTGCGGGAAACCATCGAATATCTGCTGCTGCAGAAATACCCGAACTTTGAAATTATTGCGGTCAATGACGGCAGTACCGACGACACCCTGGATATTTTGTTGAGCTTGGCAAAACAGTATGATTGCGTACGGGTCATCAATCTGGAACAAAACCAGGGCAAAGCCATGGCCCTGCGAACCGGCGCCTTATTCTCTAAAAACGAATATCTGATCTGTATCGACGGCGACGCGTTACTGGCGCCGGAAGCGACTCACTGGATCATGCTGCATTTTTTGTCCGGTCCGCGAGTGGCGGCGGTCACCGGCAATCCCCGGATTCGCACCCGGTCGACTTTGCTCGGGAAAATTCAGGTCGGCGAGTTTTCGGCGATTATCGGTTTGATCAAGCGCGCGCAACGGGTTTATGGGCGGATTTTTACCGTTTCCGGCGTGGTGGCGGGGTTTAGAAAGGCGGCGCTGCATCGAGTCGGGTATTGGAGCAACGACATGATTACCGATGATATCGACATCAGCTGGAAACTGCAACTGGATCACTGGGACATTCGTTACGAACCCAATGCCTTGTGCTGGATACTGATGCCGGAAACCCTGGGCGGTTTGTGGAAGCAACGTCTGCGCTGGGCGCAGGGCGGCGCGGAAGTGCTGCTTAAATATTACAAAAGACTGGGCTTGTGGAAGTCGCGGCGGATGTGGGGAGTTTATCTGGAATACCTGACCAGCGTGTTTTGGTCCTACACCATGTTGATTGTGGTCGTGCTGTGGACGCTGGGGTGGTTTGTCGAACTGCCTGAAGAGTTGGAGATTCCGACCTTGATACCCAGTTGGGGCGGTGTACTGTTGGGTTTGACCTGTCTGGTGCAATTTGCCCTCAGCCTGATTATCGATTCCCGTTACGAAAAGGGGATTGGCAAGACCTATTATTGGATGATCTGGTATCCGCTGGCGTATTGGGCGATCAACGTTTTCACCACGGTGGCGGGCTTGATCAAGGCGGTATTAAAGAAACGCAACACCCGTGCCGTATGGGTCAGTCCGGATCGAGGCATTCGATGAAACCTTTAGTGATAGATACGCCGTCGCTGCAAAGTTTGCGTCAAAAATATTTTTCGACGGCGGTCACTTTCGTGTTTTGGGTGGTTTGGATATTTTTGTGGACACCCCTTGTGACCCTTTTGGGCTGGTTTTTGGGTATTGATCAGGTCTATATTCAAATGATAGAACTGGACGGCTACAAAGAGGTGATTGACGATCTGCTGTTGTTTTTGGAATGTGTGGCGGGAATGGGTGGATCCTTGGCGGTTTGGGCGCTATATAATTTTGGCCGCTTCAGAAATGTCGAACGCAGAGCGCCGTTGCCGCCGGTAAGCAATGCTCAATTAGCCGATTTTTTCCATGTGGATGTCGCGACTTTATCCCAGCAGCAGACCATGCAATGTCTGTCGGTCAGTTTCGATGACGACGGCAATATTACCGCTAGCCAGGCGCTGACGCCGAACGCCGCCAAACAAACATAAATCGCCCAATCGTATTTTCCGAGCCTCGCTGCTATTTTCTAAAACCTGCATACCAGCCAACAATCCGCTGCCTGTGCGTATCGGTCTCCGATAAGCACGGATAATTTATGTGGAAATAGTTTTGATCCAAAACCGTCATGGAGTATTATCGGCCGCTCCTGTTGTCTCGATTGCTGTCAAGTCTATTGATTCGACAAGGGTTTTAGCACCAGCATAACAATAAATATTTTGAAATGAGGAAAAGACATGAGTGATGAATCCAGCGAAGCACAAGCGCCATCGTTGTACGAAAGATTGGGCGGCGAGGCCGCGGTTAATGCGGCGGTCGATATTTTTTACGGCAAAGTGCTGAACGACTACTACATCAACCGCTATTTCGAGAGAACCGACATGGCGAAACAGGTCGAACACCTGAAAGCTTTTATGACCTTGGCCTTTGGCGGACCTAACAATTACACCGGACGTTCCTTGCGCGACGGTCACGCCCGGCTGGTAAAAATGGGGCTGAACGACTCTCATTTTGACGCGGTGATGGGGCATTTGGGCGCCACCCTGCAAGAATTGAATGTGCCGGCTGAACTGATCGCCGAGGCGGCGGCATTGGTGGAAAGCACGAGAGGCGAAATCCTGGGCAAATAACACCCTTACTGCAACCGTTGCTGGCATAAGCGGGCAACGGTTAAATGCGGTGACGACAATCCCGAGAGTTTATCCTGAAAAGAGCAGTTGGCGTGTATTACAGGCCGTTCGTGCTGAGTCAATCGAAGCAGGAGCGGCCTGCAATACAATCACCCATAAGGTGATTGAAAATCCCGTACATCCTTTGACAAGCTCAGGACGAACGGGATTTTTCGAGGCTCAACTGCGCTTTAGGTTTATGGTTAATGCCAAACCTTATCCATTCTAAGCGATCAATTTTCCCCTTCCGGTTTTACTTCTGCTTGAACCATCCAGTATCGCCTGCGCTTATTCCGTTCCGATTCCAACTGTAAATCGTCCTGCCTCGTGCGAATACTGATAGCGCCTTGGTCGGCGCTATTCAGCCAGGGCAAATTCAGTTGTTGGTAGCGTGCCAACACCTGTCGATGGGGAAAACCGAAACGGTTCAGATAGCCGGCAGGAATGGCAATCAACGTTGGGTTAACCAGTTGCAGGAAGCCGTAACTGGACGAAGTTTTGCTGCCGTGATGCGGCGCAATCAGCACAGAGCTGTTTAACTGTTTGCCGTAATTTTGGACGAGCCTGGTTTCGGCGGCTTCTTCAATATCGCCGGTGAGTAAAAAACTATGTCGGCCGGCGTCGACTTTCAGTACGCAGGAGTTATCGTTTTCCTTGGCAAACGCCGTTTCAGGCGGCGACAGCAGCGTAAACCGCACGCTGTCCCATTCCCAGTTTTGCCCGGCCTTGCAGTATTGGCCACCGTCCCGCTCCGCCCATTCAGCCACACTGCTGACGATGCTTTTAACCGGCATTTCGGCCAACAACGAAGCCGCGCCGCCGCTATGATCGTTATCGCCGTGGCTGATCAGCAAGGTGTCGATGCGGCGTATGCCTTGTTGGCGCAGAAACGGCAATACCACCGAATCACCCATGTCGGAAGACTCGGAATATTTGGCGCCGGCGTCGAACACAAGCGTGTGCTCGGCGGTTTGCACCACGGCCGACAGGCCCTGGCCGACATCCAGCAAGGTCAACCAAGCGGCACCGGGTTGGGGTTTATCGGCTTTTACAAAAAGCAACGGCAGAAACAGGAACAGACTCAGGTAACGGCCGGGAATGCCGCGTGGCGCCAGCATCAGCAATACGCCTGCGCAGGCTGTCAGCAGGGCATACCAGGGTGGTTCCAGGCAGGATAGGCTGGCCAGGGGCAAATCGGCCATTTTAGCCAGCAGCCACCATAAACCCTGCAGAATAAGATCGGTCAACCGTAATAGCGGTGCAGCCAATGTCGGCATGATAAATAACAGCAACACGGCCAGTAAGGCCGGCGGCACCACCAGCACGCCGATCACCGGCACGGCCAGCCAGTTGGCTAATGGCGAAATCAGCGAGACCTGTTGGAAAAACACAATCAATAACGGCGATAAGCCGACTGCGGTGGCCAGTTGCGCTAAGGTCGCCTCTCGCCAGTAGCCGCCACGCCCAAGCCGGCCCGCCGATACGTAGATCAATAGCGCTACGGCGGCAAACGACAGCCAAAATCCCACCGACAATACCGCCAAAGGATCGAATATCAATACCGTCAGCAAGGCCAGTAGCAGTACCTGTAACGGCGCGGTATTGCGCTGCCAAACGATGGCTGCCAGCGCGACGCTCAGCATGATGACTGCCCGCAGGGTGGGTATCGAGTAACCCGCCAAGCCGGCATAAAACAGTGCCGCCAGCCAGGCGGCCAGCGCGGCGACGCGTTGCGGGGAAACGCCGAGTATCCCCAACCATGCCCAGCCGCGTCGTACCCAGAGATAAACCAGTCCGGCGATCAGGCTGATATGGGAGCCGGAAATGACGATCAGATGAATGGTGCCGGTGGTTCTGAATACATCCCATTGCTGCTGGCTGATCGCATCCTGGCTGCCGATGGTCAGCGCCTTGATGACGCCGAGTTGCTCGCCGTCCGGTAATGCCGTATCCAGTTGATCGGAAATGGCTTGGCGCCAGCGGGCAAAATAGCGGGCGATATTCGGCGCCGACTCGACCAGTTGTGGCAGCGGTTTGTCGCGGACATAACCCGTGGCACCGATACGATTGGCGAACAGCCAGGCTTCGTAATCGAAACCGCCGGGATTGATGCGGCCATGCGGCTGTTTGAGCTTGACGGTTAGTTGCCAGCTTTGTCCGGCGGCAATCGTTTGTTTAGGGTAGTACCAGCTTAGCCGAATTTTTTCCGGAAAGTTGTCGGCGGGCTGGGTGACGGCAAAATCGAAACTAACGCGCTGATCCTGTTGTTGCGGCAGGCTGGCGACATAGCCTTGCACGCTGACTTCGGTGTTTTGATAGTTGTCCGGCAACCGGTCGGCCATGCGCCACACTGCAAACAGGCAGGCCCAGAGCAAGCCGAGCATGAAAAACAGGATATGACGATAACGCTTATAGGCCAGGAAGGCGGTAGCGCCGGCCAACAGCAGCAATTCCGAGAGGTCGGGCCGTGTCCAAAACTGCTGAACGGCAACCACGCCAAGCAGGAATGCCAGGCTGGAGACAGTCATGATGTTTTGAGGAAATGTGGAGCGATTTTGGGCTTGTCCATGCCTTTGTCCGGATAGGGTTAGCGCGTAAGCAGTATAAAGCCAATGTGAATCATAATAACCGTTAGGTTGTTGTTCTGTATATGGCTGGAGATGAGGCTAAGCAAATGGCATTGTTGCTTCGATTCGGCGTTTTGCTGCATATTCGGTAAAATAGCGCATTTGATAAACCCACTTAAGGCTTGCCATGCGCACTTCCCAATTTCCACTGAGTACCGTAAAAGAAATACCGGCCGATGCTGAAATAGCCAGCCACAAACTGATGATACGCGCCGGCTTGATCCGCAAGCTCGCCGCCGGGGTATACACCTGGTTGCCGCTGGGTTTGCGGGTGCTGCGCAAGGTCGAACATATCGTTCGCGAGGAAATGAACAAGGCCGGCGGTTTGGAAGTGCTGATGCCGGCCCTGCAACCCGCCGAACTCTGGCAGGAAACCGGACGTTGGGAAAAATACGGCCCGGAGTTGGCGCGGCTGCAAGACCGTCACCACCGCGATTTTTGCTTGGGACCAACCCACGAAGAAATCATCACCGACCTAGCCCGCAACGAGCTGAAAAGCTACAAGCAGCTGCCGATCACCTATTACCAAATCCAAACCAAATTCCGCGACGAAATTCGTCCGCGTTTCGGCGTGATGCGTTCGCGCGAGTTCGTGATGAAGGATGCCTATTCCTTCCATCTCGATCAGGAATCGTTGCAGCAAACTTATGAAGTGATGTACCGGACCTACACCAATATCTTCAATCGCTTCGGCCTGAAGTTCCGGGCGGTGATCGCCGATTCCGGCTCGATAGGCGGGGCGGTGTCGCACGAGTTTCATGTGCTCGCGGAAACCGGCGAAGATGCCATCGCTTTTTCCACGGTCAGCGATTATGCGGCCAATATCGAAAAAGCCGAACTGCGTCGCTCACCGCTCAATAGGCTGGTACCCACTCAAGATAAGGCTAAGGTCGCGACACCTGGCAAAAAAACCATAGAGGAAGTCGGCGAATTCTTGAGCGTAACGCCGGACAAAGTCCTCAAGTCATTGATTGTGGTCAGCCGATTTATCGACGCGGCTACCGGTGAAACCAAAAATACCTATTCCATGCTGTTGCTGCGCGGCGATCACGAGTTAAACGAGATCAAACTGAATAAGATCATCGGCGACTTTGATTTTGCCAAAGAAGAAGAAATTGAAGAGCTTATGCAGTGCCGGCCTGGTTATATCGGCCCTATCACGGCAGAGGCATTTCGTGGTCGGATCATTGCCGACTATTCCGTAGAAAACCTCAGCGACTTTGTCTGCGGTGCCAACGAAGCGGGATTTCATTACACCGGCGTCAACTGGGGGCGCGATTGGAATCTTACCGAGGAATCACTTTGCGACATCCGTCAAATCGTCGACGGCGATCCCAGCCCGGACGGCAACGGCGAAATCACTATCGCCCGAGGCATTGAAGTCGGCCATATCTTCCAGCTCGGCAACAAATACAGCGAGGCGATGAGCGCATCCATCATCAACGAAGCCGGTAAAAACCAGGTCATGATCATGGGTTGCTACGGCATCGGTATTTCCCGCGTGGTGGCTGCGGCGATCGAGCAGGGCCACGACGAACGCGGCATCATCTGGCCCAATGAACTGGCACCGTTCCAGGTGGCGATTTGCCCGATGAATATGCATAAATCGGACAGACTGATCGACACGGTGGAAAAAATCTATCGGGAATTACTGGATGCCGGTATCGAGGTGCTGTTGGACGATAGAAAAGTGCGGGCCGGTTTCATGTTCTCCGACATGGAATTGATCGGCATACCGCACCGCATCGTCATCGGCGACCGGGGGCTGGATAGTGGCACCGTCGAATATCAAGGCCGGATGGACAAGGAAAGCCAGGATGTGGCGTTTGCCGACATCGTCAGCTTCATCAAAGCCAAACTGGCGTAAGCGGTGAAATCCTTCCAATGGATTGATTAAACAAAAAAGGGCGCAATCTGCGCCCTTTTTTGTTTCCGACAATCTATATTGTCGAAAGCGAATGTTATCGCATCAAAGTAAACATCGCTTTGACGGAACCGCATTTTGGACAGCCCCAATCTTCGGGCACATCTTCCCAGCGGGTGCCCGGCGCAACACCTTGTCTAGGATCGCCCAATTGCTCGTCGTAAATGTGGCCGCAAGTTTTGCATTTGTATTTTCTGAATTCTGCCATTTTCTATCCTCGGTTTGGAGTGACGGGTTAACAAAGCGAGAGGCATTCTAGCCCAAACCTAAGGGCGAAAAAACCACGAAGTTTTTGGTAAAACCTTCAGCTTTTGGAACCTTGTTTGCGCGATAGATAGACAATCAAGCCTTCGGTGGCAATATCGATAAATTTTTGGCTGTAGCCCATGTCACGCAAGCCCCACTGAAAGGTATTGCCCAAGCGGGCTTTCTTATACATGCCCAATTTCTTTTCCTGATTGAATTTTTGTGCCTTGGCAAAAGCATCCTCCAGAATTTTGGTCAGCCGATTGGCGGAGACTTTTTTATCGCTGTTATCCATGGAAGGCGGGTAGCGTTTGGAAATATCCAGTGCCAATTGTTTTGCAAAATCGTCGACTTCACGAGAAGAAAAAAAAGAAAATAAACCCATGCTAAACACCTATGTAAATTGATTGTTGCCGTTTGCAAGCAATTGCTGTCGAATCGAGTCGATAACACTTGCCCAATCGCCCGATTCCGGCTGTCTGAACAAGCGGGCGGAAGGATACCACGGCATGGTTTCACCTTCATTAAGATAACGCCAGGCCGCCACTTTGGGCGTCATCACCCATACCGGTTTCCCCAAGGCGCCGGCCAGATGAACAAGAGAACAGCAAGGGGTAATGATCAAGTCCAGCGCCGATACCAAGCCTGCCAGTTCCGACATGTTTTTGGTATCCAATGGCCAAGTGATCACCGGTAGATTGCGTTTTTCGGCCAGCCATTCCAGTTCTCGACGTACTTTGCCGTGTTGGATATTCATGAAATTTATGCCGGGTAATTCCAGTAGCGGCAATAATTGTTCGGGCTGAAGGGAGCGGGTGAGTTGTCCTGTACGCATCAAGCCGCCTTGCCAGGCAATGCCGATTTTCAAACCATTGCCTAATGTTTGCAGTTTTTCGCGCCAGGGTTGTATCCAGGCCTCGTCGGCCCTTAAGTAACTGTTATAGGCAGGGAATTGATCAGCATTAGGGCGAAAATGCAAGGGAAGGCTGCCGATAGCGACGCAGTAATCGATCGGTCGCGGTTGGTTTACGGCGATGTTGGGTACGTCGGAAAATGATAGTGTCTCAATTTGGGGTAAGGAATGTTTGAATAATGTTGCCAGTCGATCATCGCAAACAAATAGAACTTTTTGGACTGCTTTCAGCAAATCGGGCAGGCAAGAAGCAAACATTATTTCATCGCCAATGCCTTGCTCGGCATAAACTAATATAGTTTTGTCTTGCAGAGGCGCTCCCTGCCAATACGGCCATGGATAATCTCTTAAAATAGGCTTGCCGGGCAGGTTTAGACGCGATTCATACCTTGGCCAACCGTCTGCATAGTTACCCTGACTCAGCAATGATTCCGCATATTGCAGCTTTGCCGGTACATTCTCTGGGTCACTGTTTATCAGTTCGTTCAGAGCAACAGTCAATGTGTTTATTTGTTCGCTAGAACGATACAATTCGCAGAACTGTAAAGCCAAGTCGGTGTTATCCGCGCCTTTTTGTGCGGCAGATGATAGTGCTAGTGCAGCTTGGTCGAAAGCGCCGGAAATTCGAAATGTTTCTGCCTGGAGTAGCTCAAGGTCCGGGTTGCTTGAATCAAGAGAAATGGCTTGATCGATCCATATTAAGGCTTGTTCAAAATGACCTAACTCCAAACCGACCCGTGCGGCAAGGCTAAGCGTTTCCACATCATCTGGAAAAAATTCAAGTGCCCGACGAATAGGCCGCCATGCGGCATGGATTTCAGCTTTTTCATGTAGTGCTAGTGCTAAGTTAAACCAGGAAGCAGCATGTTCAGGCATTATTACGGTGATTGCTTTGTAGCAACGTACCGCCTGTTCCCATTTTGAATGTTGAATGCATTCCAACCCGAATTCATGAAGGCGTTGTAGGCGTGGGTTAAGCATGGTTGCAATTAATAATAATTAAAATCAAAAAAAACCCCGCAAGGCGGGGTTTTTTCTTATGTGACAAAAGAGTGGTTTTAGGTTTTTGGCACATATTTGGAGTTCATGCTGCCGCTAAGTGACCAAGTCATTCCTCTGGCTGCATTACATATGCCATTGTAAATGACTGTGTCTCCAGCGCTAACAGCTGTACCTATGGAGGTATAGGTGATAATCAAGCGAGCCGACGTTGCGCTATCGCCCTGTGCCGATATGTTGTTGATATATTTGCCGCTGATCGCAGTACCCGCTGTAAATATTAAAGCTGACGTGTCTGTACTTGAGCTCAATGTTGCATCACTGCAAGCAACACCTAAGGCTGTCAGTAGAGGACTTGCTAATGATGGGCCTTCGGAAACTTTTGATCTTACGGTGTAATCCTGATAAGCGGGAATGGCAATCGCCGCCAAGATGCCGATAATGGCCACCACAATCATCAGTTCGATGAGAGTAAAGCCTTGTTGTACTTTACGTTTAATTTGCATGGTAAATCACCTCATTAGGATGGGTTGAAAAACAGCAAGGCTTTGCCCGCTAGTTTAAGTAAAGCAAAATACAGGCCAGAATCAAGTTGGTTGCTAGAAAATATTGAGAAGAATAACTTTGTCAAATCCAGCAGATGGGTCTTGCCAAGGCCAATTAAAATCCCGCAGCGAAAGGTCTATAAATGCCTGTCTTGGAATAGCAAGAAGTGGCAAAATTTGCCAGCTCGTCGGGTTGATCAAATCAGTTGTTAAGTTGCAAAAGCCTCAATTTATCAGCAATTTCAAGTAGCAAAGGTTGCCACTCTAATAAGCGTTGTTGACGAAATAATTGTACTTGCAGGTACCAAGGCATCATCTTATCGTGAGCCAAATAACGCCATTCGGGAGCGGCGGGAACTAATACCCAGGTTTTTTTTCCTAAGCCCCCTGCCAGATGAATGACTGAGGTGCAAACGCTCAACACCAAATCTAAAGAAGAAACCAAGGCTGCGGTTTCCTGGTAGTCTGCAATAGCTTCTGGCCAGTGATGAATTTCGACTTCAAGAGATGAGGATATTTCTTGTAATTCTTGCTTGCAATCACCGTATTGCAAATTAATAAAGTGGACACCTTTGATTTTGAGAATGGGTTCCCAATCTGCCAAACGGATGGTTCGGAATTGGGTGCGGGTTTTGTCTACGCCACCTCGCCAGGAAATACCTATTTTCAGGCCGCTACCTATTTGTTGTAATTGCTGTCGCCAATGAGCAATACGTTCGACATTGGCTTTAAGGTAGCAGCGTTGTGGATAAAAATCGGATATATCATTGCGAAGCCAACGTGGCAAACTTCCAATATGCGTGTAATAGTCAATATCGCAAGTTATTTGAGCCAACAATTTATCATTAGATTTTAATTGTGTGCCAATGAATTGGATATTGGGGAATGAGTTTTCAAATAAACCAAGAAGTCGGCGATCACATTCTATAATGCACTTTTGTGCGATATTAACAATATCATAAAAACAGGATGCAAACATTAACTGATCACCAAGGCCTTGCTCCGCAATGATCAGGATAGTTTTGCCAGTCAGGTTTTCTCCCTGCCATTCCGGGAAATTCAGATTTCGTCTAGTAACACCCGCAGCTTCACAGAAACGATATTCATATTCCATCCAACCTCGATGAAAGTGTTTGTAAAGTAAGAGAGACCAACTCGACATCCAATGAAACTGTTCATCTTCAGGATACTTCTGCAATGCTTTCTGTGCATAGCGATAAGCACGTGGCAAATATCCTGTACTTGAATATAAATAACTAAAGTTTATGTGGATTTCCCTAGAGGTAACTCCCATAGCCTTCGCAATGAGTAAAGGCTCAACAGCTTTTTCATATTCGTTCATTAACAATAAGCTGTTACTTAAGTTACTGTATGCCTCACCCCAATCTGGAGCAATAGCTAAAGCTTGTTCGTAAAAATTGACTGCTTCGGGATAAAGTTTTTTAGAGGCATGAGCATTACCGAGATCACATAAAATGTCCTGATTGTTTGGTGCTATTTCTAGAGCACGCTTTAAATAAACGATTGATGTGTCAAACTCCTTAAGTTCACGATAAAGCAGCGCGAGTTGTCGATAAGCCGGCAGATAACCAGAGTCGGCGTGAATTGCGGTTAATAAATTATCTCTAGCATCGTCGTAAAACGCCATTTTTTGTTCAATTGTACCCAATTGGCAAAGCAATATCGGGTTGTCAGGCTCTTTTTCTAGAGCCAAATAACACAAATGTCGAGCTTCTTTATCATTACCTGCTTTAGCTTCTCGTTCAGCTGCTAGCCATAAGACAGCAAAATCAGATCCTGCAATGTTAGCGATCGTTTCATCTTTGGTGTTTGATTGTTGATCGTCGTTTTCGATTCTATTGGGTTTCTTTAGAGAACTTTTCAGAACGCTTTTTAGCAGAGATAACATGATTTAAAATGAAATGGATTAAACAAGTACTGTGGACAAAAATCGTTTATTTCTTGTCTGAGTTTTTAAATGACTGCTCAAGCAATTCTTCAAGAATGGTCGTCATGGAATGTTTTTGGTGAAAATCCTCGTAAATGGATTCTGACAGGATTTTCCATTCATTTGTTTTTGCCAAGTGATAAGTTGTTCCCATAAATTCTTCTATATCATCAGATACTTTGACTGCACTTAAATAGCCAGCCGGATCATTCTCACGTTCAGAGACAATTGCGCAGCGATTATTGGCAAGATAGCAGATTCGAAATGAGTTAACATGGGTGTAACGATCATCTTGCACAATATTAAGTTGTATTTTTGCTCTGGAAATATAATCATTCCTTTGGAAATAAGGGCAACTGTGATCAGCTACCCCGCGTAAGCCATATTCGTTGATTAGGGTTGTAATGATTTCTTTGCGACGAGGGGAGAGCATGCCGAAAAAATAAAAATCGAGGTCTTTATCTTCTACATGAATAATATCCTCCATTTTTGGGTGCCAGCCCCATTTAATAAAATGGGCGTTATTTTTATACCTGCTATGTTCGCTCAGGTTATCTATTACCACATCCCAGATGAATTGGCCTGCTTGCATTGCCGGCAAGTAGCTGCCAAGGAAATCCACTTTGTCCGGGTTATGGTTGAGCATGTCGTTTGCGATAATTTCGGTATTGATATGGGCTATTTGCACACCCGATTCGATAAGGCCGCGGCATTTTTCTGGGTTAAGAAAATATGCGCCAATAACAAGGTTAAAACGATCCGATTCAAGCCGCTTTCCCGTTATATTTACAGTATGGCCCAGATCTTCAAGTCCGTATTTAAGAGACAAGATAAAATCGCGGCGCAAGTGATAAAGCCACTCTGGGCCCATATAGCAAATATTAAATTTCATAGGTAACAATTCTATTTATGATAAGCAGAAAAAATCAAAGCGATTAATTACTTATTCGTTTGAGATAACCGCTTGGTGCAACCGTAATCAGCAATTTATTTTCCATGTTTTTATCGATCTCAAATTCGGGGTGGTCTTTGAGGTAGGAAAAAACTGCGGTTTTTGGATTATTGCCCGGTGCCCAAGGTCGATCAGGGAAGTAGTCGGCTGGCAAGTCTTCAATAATCGTGTCAAATACCACGCAGTAGCTGCCCACCGATGCTAATCGCGCATAGGCCTCAAGTTCTGCAAGGACATGACTATGGGTGTGGTTTGAATCCAGACAGACAAGGATTCGGTCATAATTTTTGGCAATTCCGTATACTTGGCTAATAGTATCCGGCGCGATTGAGGATCCTTCAATCATCTTGATGCGGTGCGCCATCGGATGGGCTTCTATGGCGTCGCGGTTATGGGCACGAATATCTATATCGATACCTAGTACTTGTCGGTGGATGGCATGTGGATCGAGGGGCATGCCGGATTCGACCGCATCACAATAATCCAGTAGCGCCAGCAGGGATGCGCTCATGATCAGCGATCCGCCGTGGGCAATACCCGTTTCAATGATTAAATCGGGTTTGATTCGCCAGATCAATTCCTGCATGGCTATCATGTCTTGAGGGTATTGAATAATTGGGCGACCAAGCCAAGAAAAATTGTATGAATACTTTGGCAATGTGCTGGCAGCCATAAAATCTGTTGCTGTCTGAGCTAGCGGGCTGCCTGAGTAGGAAGCAACCCTGGCGTTGCATTCGTTGCCAAAGTCTTGAAGAGGGTTATTCATTCTATGCCTGCTAAAATTGAATGTAATTTAGTGTTGTTTCCCCAGAAGGCCATGGGCTCATAATTGGGATAAGGAAAATGACCCAAATTCAAGGCGATATTCCAGTTATTTTCTTGTATCCACGATTCAACCAGTCGCCGTACCGAAATAGGTTTGCCTGCACAGACATTAACAGTTCCGGAATTAGGATGATTCAAAGCCATTTTAACTAAAAATCGTGCAACATCGGTTACCGGCAGATAATCACGTAGTTGTTCGCCACCAGACATATTGAATAGTGGCTGGCCTTGATCTATGGCTTTTTGGAGCTGAGGATATAGCGATGTGTCCGGTTGTCCTTCGCCATAGGTGTAGAAAAGTCGAGGCCACGACAAATTGAAATGATGTTTTTGCTGTAAATATTCAAGTTGCTTTCGCAAGCTGTCTTTTGCAAAGCCATAGGGATTGGTCGGCGAGGCTATGGCGTCTTCTGCAAGTGAGCCGGATTGCATGCCATACTCAAAGCATGTGCCGGTAACCATGAGAGATTCAAGACCGCCCATAAGCATTTGCTTCAAAAATGTATATTGAACCGGCAGCTCTGTTTCAAAGTGATGTAGTGATTGATAGTTGGGAAGTCCATTCCATGCTAAGTGCATTAATATATCTGGTTTGCCGAGACGATCAAAGGTATTAACATCCGTTTGCGCGATGTCAAATTCGACGATTTTAATTTTTTCGGAATAAGGTAGGTTTTGACGGTTGCGTGTAACAGCAACAATTTCAACATCCCGTGATAAAAGCTCCGTCAAGACATGTCGGCCAATAAAGCCACTTGCCCCTGTAACAGCAATTCTCACGCGAAAATCCTTATGTCAATTTGATTACAAATGTTAAATGAATGATTGTTATTCAATTAAATGCCTCGCAATGTTTGTCATAGTCAAAATCAGTCTCAGAAAGCCAGGAGTATCCGAGTAGCTATCTAGCATTGCTACGATTTGGCTAAAGGCACATTAAGATGCTCCCCCTTTAACGACTAAACAGAAATGAGATGAATCTAAGTGGTGTTTCAATTTATTCGCGGACTAAAGGCTCCATCCTTGCTTATGGTTTTATTAATAAACCTTGTCCCGTGGGAATCTCAAGAATGGTTAATCCAAATTTTAAAGCGATTGAATCGAGCGCAACCTTCTGCGCGCTGAGAGTCCACCAACCATAATCATCAAATACAACAACACCTCCACTAGATAGTCTAGGTAGTAATCTTTCAAGCGCGGCGGATTCTGGCGCAGGGTGATTCATGTCAATGTGTGCAAACGCAATTTTTTCGGGGAAACCATGATCGAATGATTCAGGGACACTACCCTTTATAACATGAACATAATCGTAGTCAGAGAAGCGATCCAATACTTTTTCATACATTTGTGGATCTTTGTGTGCGGCTAGTAGTGAGTGTTCATCGCCGTCTTCCCATTTAAAAAGATCATATAAGTAATATTGTTTTTTTAAAATTGCTAAGTCTATATATCTTAGTACTTCAAATGCAGTATGGCCTGTGTGGCAACCTAGTTCTAAGAAATCTCCGTCAGCATTGCTTGCGTATTCGGCAAAATGAAGAAGTATATAGGTTCTCCAGATAATCCTCTTTTCAGTTATAGTATTTTCCTTGCTATTAAGTGTTTGGAGGAAAAATGGATCACGTAAGAAGCTGAGGTTTTTATTCCATGTAATTATGTTATCCGCGCAGTATAAAGTTGCTCCTTTATCAAATAAAGATTCCTTAAGAAGGGTTATCGCTTGATTAAACTTTTCACTGTCAGTTATGAAAGTTACAGGGGCCGTGAAAGCTAGGGGGTTTAATTCAATCATTTCATCTTTTGTTAGTCAGTTAAATAGTTAGTCTTATGGTTTGGTATAGAAGATACGTGACATGGAGAATATTTTACAAAATCGTTAACGCAGGTACTGCCACTACAAATTTTGCCCCCGAATCTCTAATTGCATGTTGCTGTTCGATCACTTCGTCGGCAATGTTCCAGGGAAGAATTAAAACGAAATCCGGCAGTTGTTCACGTAGAGCAACAGGCGAAAGGATAGGGATATGCGATCCCGGCAAATATTTGCCTTGTTTTGATGGTGCGGCATCGCAAACGTAAGGTAATAAATCCGGCTTGACGCCCGCATAATTTAACAAGGTATTGCCTTTGGCGGCAGCACCATAAGCAGCGACTTTCTTGCCTGCGCGTTTTTGTTCGATCAGAAAGGTCAGAAAATCGTCTTTGACCTGGTCAGCTTTAGCCTGAAAGTCTTGATATATCGTTAGGGTTTTTAGACCACGTTGTTCTTCTTCGGTAAGTAGTGCCTCGATTGCCGGTGTTGCATCGCGATTATCTTCAGTATGACAGCCGTAAATTCGCAAGCTACCGCCGTGCGTGGATAATTCTTCGATATCCCAAATCCGTAGTCCTGCTTCGCTAAAGATGCGGCACACTGTATGCAACGAAAGGTACGAAAAATGTTCGTGATACACGGTGTCGAATTGGGTGTGTTCGATCAGACGCATGATATGCGGAAATTCCAGTGTAATAGTGCCGCTTGGTTTCAGCGCGGTTTTGAGTCCGGCGGTAAAGTCGTTGATGTCGGGTACATGGGCGTAAACATTGTTGCCTATGATGAGGTCGGCCTGTTTGCCTTCCGTCATCAAATGTTCTGCCAAGGTTTTGCTGAAGAATTCTCTCAAAACCGGTATACCCAGTTTTTCAGCAACCGCAGCAGTGCTGGCGGTAGGCTCGATACCCAGGCACGGAATCCCTGTCTGGACAAAATTTTGTAACAAATAGCCGTCATTGGAGGCTATTTCAATAACCTGACTATATTTGTCGAGTTTGAGGCGGGCTGTGATCATTTGGGCATAGTGGGCTGCGTGATTAAGCCAGCTTTGCGAGATCGAGGAAAAATAGGCGTAATCGGCGTTAAACAACTCATTGGCTCGCGCATAATCTTTTGTTTGTACTAGCCAACACTGTTCGCAAACGAACAGCTTGAGTGGAAAATACAGTTCGGGAGCATCAAGATCGGTTGCCGACAAATAGGCATTGGACGGAGGTGCGAAGCCAAGATCCAAAAATACATGTTCAAGGGGGGTGTGGCAATGACGGCAATTCATGTCAGGATTCCAGGGAAATCAGCAGGAATAGGTTTATGGAGACGATCACGCTCGGAAAGATCAACGATAGGTAACGGCCATGGTATCGCGAGTCGAGGGTCGTCATGTCGCACTCCGTTTTCGGTTGCAGGCGTATAGAATTCGGTATGCAAATAAAGCAATTCGCTATCGGCTGCCAATACCTGAAAGCCATGGGCGCAACCCTCTGGGATCACCAGCATCCTGGTGTTTTCCGGGCCAAGTTCTTCCGCATGCCATTGCAGAAAAGTAGATGAGCCAGCGCGTAAGTCTACAGCCACATCCCAAACGCGTCCTTTGAGACAGCGCACCAGTTTCATTTCCGCATGCGGGGGAAGTTGGTAGTGCATGCCACGCACCGCTCCGATGCTATTGGTTTGCGAATGGTTGATCTGAACGATGTGGCGTGCGCCGATGATTTCGTTTAATTCCTGCTCGCAATAAAGCCGAGCAAATGCGCCGCGATGATCGACGAAAGGCGTGTTTTCCACCACAACTACGCCGGACAAAGCGGTTTGAGTCACCTTCATGAATGGCACCATTTCACACCAGCGGCCTGGGCAGTTGCAATGTATTGGGTCAGTTGACTCCGGCTTTCCGTAATGTCGTGGTTGTAGAAATTACGATACCAATTTGCGGTTGCGGCAAGCCCTTCATCCAGTCGCCAGACAGATTGCCAATTCAAATGCATTCTAGCTTTGCTGCTGTCCAGATAGAGTAGATTGGCTTCGTGCGGCTGCGGGTGTGTCGAGGTGTTCCAGGTTAGCTCTGGCCAGTGAGTGTTTAACCCTGCTAGTACGTCGGCAACCGTTCGATTACCTTCTGGGGCGGGGCCGAAATTCCAACTCTCCGCTTTGTCACGTTGTCCTTCAAGTAATTGTTGGCCTAATAGCAAGTAAGCACTTAAAGACTCCAGCACATGCTGCCAGGGGCGTGTTGCTTGGGGGGCGCGGATTTCCAATGATGTTTGCTCGGCAATTGCTCGCACCAGATCGGGAATTAGTCGATCTTCTGACCAATCCCCGCCGCCGATCACATTGCCGGCCCGAGCGGTTGCCAATAATGGCGCGTCCTCGCCATGAAAAAAAGCGTGTCTGTAACTAGCTACGACTAATTCGGTGGCAGCTTTGGAGGCGCTGTAGGCGTCATGTCCACCGAGGCGGTCTGTTTCGCGGTATCCCCATGACCATTCCCTGTTTTCGTAGCATTTGTCTGTGGTGACGACTATTATGGCTCGCACTCCAGACGTCTGACGGGCAGCTTCCAATATATTGGCCGTACCCATGACATTGGTCGACCAGGTTTCCAATGGTTCCCGGTAGGAGCGCCGGACTAAGGGTTGGGCGGCAAGATGAAAGATGATTTCCGGTTTCACCTCCGCCATGACGCGTGACACGATGTTGTTGTCGCGAATGTCGTTACGATATTCCTTTATGTTTAGACCCAGTAAATCCCAATGGTTAGGCGCTGTATCGGGAGGCAATGCCAATCCGGTTAGATCGGCCCCCATTTCGGTTAACCATAGTGCCAGCCAGCTGCCCTTGAAACCGGTATGCCCGGTCAGCAGGACGCGGCGTCCGCGATATTGATCGCCGAAAAGCGTCATGCCCAAGCTTTCCATGGCGGGTTAGTGCTCCATAACTCTTCCAGATGCATTTTATCGCGCAAGGTATCCATCGCCTGCCAGAAACCGCTGTGTTGATAAGCCGCCAATTGATTTTCCGATGCAAGTTGCTGAAGCGGTTGAGATTCCCAGCTGGTAAGGTCATCTTCAATGTAATCAAAAACGGCGGGTTCCAGTACAAAAAAGCCGCCATTGATCCAGGCGCCGTCGCCGGCGGGTTTTTCCTGAAAGTTTTGTACCGTGGAGCCATTGATATTGAGAGCACCATAGCGGCCAGGTGGTTGGATGGCTGTAACTGTTGCAATTTTGCCTTGAGTGCGGTGAAAGTCGATGAGGGTTCCGATATCGAGATCGGAAACTCCGTCGCCGTAAGTAAAGCAAAACGATTCATTGCCAATATATTCACGTACTCGCTTGAGACGGCCGCCAGTTAAAGTGTCCTGCCCAGTATCAACCAAAGTGACGCGCCAGGGTTCGGCATGTCTTTCGTGAACTTCCATTCGGTTATTGATCATGTCAAAAGTGACATCAGACATATGCAAAAAGTAGTTGGCAAAATATTCCTTTACTACATATCCCTTGTATCCAAGGCAAATCACAAAATCGTTAATGCCGTAATGGGAGTAGCATTTCATAATATGCCAGAGAATCGGCTTGCCGCCGATTTCTATCATCGGTTTAGGTTTTAAGTGCGACTCTTCACTAATTCGTGTGCCAAGCCCGCCGGCGAGTATTACGGCTTTCACACTACCCGTTGCGCCGCATTCAGCATCTGTTCCCTATCCGCAAACCATTCCTTGCTATATTCGCAGTCGACAAATTCGTTGAAGTAGGGACCACCCAGCGTGTAATGCACCAGCGATACGTCGGGATTTGGTTCGTCGTAATCGACCAGGTGATTCCAGCGGTGCGGGATTTCGCCGATCAGGTTCTCGTCTTCCAGCCATTTGAATTGGTGTAGTTCCAGGCCGGAAGCGGTATCGACATATTCCGGGGTCAATGCTTTGCATTTTGCATTGTTGAACAGCATGACGCTGGACCAGTTTTTCTTGGCGTAGGGGGTTTGCGGGGCGTTTAGGAATTTAATGGTTTCGCGCGGATTATGATCGTGCTTGACGCACATTACGGCATAGCGGTCGTCGCGAAGAGCCCAGAGCTTGGCGATGTCGTCCAGCACCAGCATGTCGCAATCCATGAAGATGCTCCAGCCTTGATAATCGGCCAGGTAAGGCGTTAAAAAGCGGGTGAAGGAGAAGTCGGTGGACTGCAAGGGGTTGCGTTCGCGGTGGTGAATTTGCCGAAGCTGGCTAAGCATCAAGGGCGCAATCGCAACAGGTTGGCTGGCCCTGGCATTGATACTGTGCGCCAAGACGCTGTACGCGACGGCTTCGCGGGGGTCGTAACCGATGTAGACGGGTATCATGCGGATTCCTGTAGTGAAAATGTTGGAATTAAGTGCTTAAGCTTAGCCGGTTACGAATCGGATGCAACCGGAAAATCCGCAAAAACCAGTTTTACTCTTTGCGATAAACCCAGATAAACCAAGATGTAGAAATCCAGCAGCAAGGTGGCCGGCATAAAGCCTTTGGTGAGTTTGGGTATCAGCAAGTAATGCAACAACAAATCGACCAATGACGACAATGCCAATATGGGTCGAGCATGCCGCCAAATCCAGCGGACTATGTTGCCTGCTGGCGGCATCCTTTTGCCCCAGGCATACAGGACTAAAAGCGCCGGAAAGCTACTGGCCGCAAACAGCAAGGTGGATTGGCTGAAGACAAGTTGGGCAAGATCGTTGGAATGGGTTTTTTGAGAGATCACGCCTGCCATAAAAGGTACTATCAAATTGCGAGCCAGCCAGGCCATGGATAGTGCCAGGAAAAATGGTACTTTCAATACCAGTTGCGAGTTGTAATGCTCCGGTCCGTATCCTTTGGCAAGCGAAGGTTTGTTGTCTGTCATGCGTATGCGGTGTTTTCTGATTTTATTGGAGTGATATTATCGACCAGTTCTTTTAAACGATCCGGCGTACCAATGTCCAGCCACAAGCCGGCATATTTCTCGCCACCGATCCGATTTTGTTGCATGGCTTTGTTCAGAACGGGGCGTAATTTCAATGGCCCGTAGGGAATATCTTTGAACAGCTCGGGATGGTAAACGCCGATACCGCTGAAGGTAAGTTTATCCCGGCCTTGTTCGGATAATAGGCCATTTGCCGATAGGCTGAAGTCGCCCAGCGGATGGTGTGGAGGGTTGTCGATTAACACCAAATGTGCCAAGTCGATTTTTCTGCCGCGCAATTGTGCCAATGGAAAATCGCAGACAATATCGGCATTAACCACTAGAAAGGGTTTGTTGCCTAGTAAGGGCAGGGCATGGGCGATGCCGCCGGCGGTTTCCAATGCAGTTTCGCCTTCGTCGGAATACATGATGGCTGCGCCCCAGCGCCTGCCATCGCCGCAATAGTCCTGGATTTGCCGGCCCAGATGGGCCACGTTGATCACGATTTCCTTGAATCCCGCCGTGACCAGGTTTTCGATGCTGTATTCGATTAGGGCTTTGCCGCCGGCTTTCAGTAAGGGCTTGGGGGTGGTGTCCGTCAACGGTCGCATGCGTTCGCCGCGGCCGGCGGCCAGTATCATGGCTTTCATAGTGCCGCCTGGTAAACGGGCAGAATCTGCCGTTGTAAAAAAGCCTTGAAATCGGTCAGTTCCGGGTAAGTTTCGCAAACGTCGACGATATAACCCAGGGTGCGCGGTATGTCTGCCAAATAGCCGGATTTTCCGTCGCGTAAATGCAGGCGCGAAAAAATCCCCACTGCTTTTAGATGGCGCTGCAAGCCCATCAGGTCGAACCAGCGTTTAAATTGTTTGAAATCGACATTCAGCATTTCCGCCGCATGGAGCCGTTGATAATATGCTTGTGTCCATTGTTCGATCTGTCGTTCAGGCCAGCGGATGTAACAGTCCCGCAACAAGGACACCAAATCGTAGCTGATCGGGCCGACAACCGCATCCTGAAAATCGATAACGCCGGGCGAGCGGCTGTCTAGCGCCATCAGGTTGCGGGAATGATAATCTCTGTGTACGCAGACTTGTGGTTGTTCTAGCGCGGAATCTATCAATAGCGGATTCAATCCATTTTTAATGGATTCCGGCAGAATTACGCCGAGGAGTTTTTCCAGGAACCATTCGTAAAATATCCCCAGTTCCCGTTGCAGCAACGCCGTGTCGTAGTGGGCTAGCCGACAATCGTGGATGTCGATGCCGGTTTGCAGTTTGAACAGGCTGTCCAGGGCTTCCTGGTAAAACCGGTCGGCATTGTCGGCATTCAGACAGTCGAGTAGACAAGTCGAGCCGAAGTCTTCCAGCAATAAAAAACCTTGTTCGGTATTTTTGTGATAAATGCCGGGAACATGGATTCCAGCCGTTTCGAACAATGCCGCGACGCGGATAAACGGTTCGGTATTTTCCTTTTCCGGCGGTGCGTCCATGACGATATGGCTGCCGCCGGCATGAACGACCCTAAAATAACGCCGGAAACTGGCGTCGCTGGAAGCCGCTTCGAAGTGTTGAATATCAAGGGCAAGGTCGTTGCGGAGCCAATCGACAAGGGCTGAAATACGTTGATCTGAATGGGATAAAGACATTATTTATTTAATGCGGAGCATCCTAAGGTAAAATGTGCGCTGCATTTTATTCGATTTCCATTCCGCTAAGTCAATTTAGCCGCTTTCGCCCAGACATGAATCATCGGTTTTATAAAATTTGGTTAGCATTATCGTTTTTTTCGGGCGCCGCCAACGCAGCCAGTAATGCTGCGTGGAACTGCGAGCAGAACAAAAAAGGCGAGTGGACGTGTCTTAATCAAGGAACGGCCTCTCCCGAACCTGCCAAGCCACAAATTACCAAGTCGCAGCCTGCGGAGGCTGTTCAGCAACCTCGGCCACAAGCCGTTCAGGCTCAGCCAGTTGCTCCGCAACCGGTTATTCCTACGGCACCCGTTCAGCAGACGGCGCAGCCCGAACCTAAAACGCTACAACCTGAACCCACAAAAGTGGCGGAGCAACCTACGCCTAAAACGGCGGACGCGGAACCGGCGAAGTTGGCTGAACACCCCGCTGTCGAGCCGCCAAAGATGCGCGTCAAAGTGACGGAAAATCAAAAACCGCAACTTGAGAAAGTCGACGCTGTTCGCGAGCCGGTAACCACCGCCGCCAAGCAATCCGGTTGGACCTGTAAATCGGGCGATGAAAAACAAAACTGGAATTGCAATCTGGTCGGCCCCGATCCCAAGGGCGAAGCGCAGGTCGTGACGGAGACTCAAGTTGAGTCGCATTTGTTGACGCCCACCTTTAATCATAGCCAGGAGCGAACCTTTCAAACCTTGCGCGCGGAATTCGATCAGGATCCATGGCAAAACTGTCAGACATGGTCGACGAAGAAGCGTAAAACCAAATCGACCTCTCAGGAAGCCCGAGAAAATGCCACTACCGATGTCAATGCGGACTTTTCGGAAATATTCGAAGGGGATGTGTTGAACTTTGCCGGTAACGTCGATCTCACCCGTGCCGATCAACATTTGATGGCCGACAAGGCCAGCTACGATACGGTCGCCGAAACCATGGACGCCCAAGGCAACGTGATTTACAGCGAAGACCAACTGGCGCTATCCAGCGATACCGCTTCGCTGAGTTTGGCCAAGGACGAGGCGCGGCTCAGAAAAGCCTTGTTCATTGCCGGTGAGGCGCCGTTACGGGGCAGTGCCGAGACGGTTTACCGCGACAGCAAAATTTTGTCCCGCTATAACGAGGCGGCTTTTACCAGTTGCCCTCCAGGCAATCAGGACTGGATAGCCCATGCCTCGCGTTTGAAAATCAACCGGGAAACCGGGCAGGGCGCGGCCAAACATGCCTGGCTGGAATTCAAGGGTGTGCCGGTGCTATATACGCCTTATATCTCGTTCCCGACCGATAACCGCAGGCTATCCGGGCTGTTGGCGCCTACCTGGGGCAGTACCCAGCGTAACGGTTTCGATACTTCCATACCGTTTTATTGGAACATTGCGCCTAATTTCGACACCGTCATTACTCCGCGCTACATGGCTAAACGTGGTGGCATGCTGCGCAACAAATTTCGTTACTTGACTGAAACGTCAAGGGGTACATTCGGCACCGAATACATGCCGTACGACCAAATCCTCGACAAGGCGCGCTACTCGGCCAGTCTGAAGGATCAGAGCGTTATCACGCCCAATTTAAGATCCTTTTTGGATTTGAACTATGTGTCCGACAAGACTTATTTCAACGACTTGAACAATGCCTTGGGTTTTCAAAGCAGCAGTTATTTACCCAGCCAGGCTCTGTTGAGTTACGGTCAACGGGGCATCGGCCTTTCTGCCGCGATGGTTCACTATCAATCGGTCGATAAAACCATCACCGATGCGCAAATGCCTTACGACATTCTGCCTAGGGTGGCTTTAAGCCTGAATCACAATTTCGATAGCATGCCGGTGACGCTGGCGATGGATAACCAGTACAGCTATTTCTACCATAGCGAGCATGTCAACGGCCAACGTCTCAATCTTGCACCCTCTCTTAGTGTGCCTTTGGAATCCAGCGCCGGATTTTTTATTCCCAGAATTACCGCGCAATACACCCAATATGAATTAAGCGGCCAGACCGCTGCCGAGCAGTTGGCCGGACAGCCCACCAGTATTAGCCGGATGTTGCCGATTTTTTCGGCGGATAGCGGCATGTCGTTCGAGAAACAACTGGATTTCGGCGGTTCGCCCTATACGCATACTCTTGAGCCGCGGGCTTTCTATCTATATATTCCGCGCAAGGATCAAAGCAATATTCCCCTCTTCGATACCTCGACGTTCGATACCAACTTTTACAGCTTATTCCGCGAAAACCGGTTTAGTGGTTTAGACCGGGTTCAGGAGGCTAACCAGATTACCCTGGCCGCCACTTCCCGCTTGATCGATTCAACGACCGGTCTGGAGCCGCTCAAGCTCAGTCTCGGCCAGATCCTGTATTTTCAGGATAGGACCGTCGATCTGGATTATTTAAACAATACTCACGCCACCCAAACCAGTAAGACTTCGAATTTTATCGGCGAGGTGAGTGGGCAGATGACCAAAAACCTGTCTTATCTGACAGGCGCGCAATGGGATCCGGAAGCCAACAGTTTGGCGCGCGGGCAGGCGGTGTTGAAATTCAGGAATCAGCCGGATGAAATTTTCGACATCGGTTATCGCTATCGTCGCAAAAATCTGACCGATCCAACAACCCGCATACAACCGACCACGATTTCGCAAACCGATGTATCCTTCCGCTGGCCGTTATTCGGGCAATGGTATGGTCTGGGGCGTTGGCAATATTCCTTGAATTTCGACAAAACCACGGAAAGCTTCATCGGTCTGGAAAAAGAAAACTGCTGCTGGCGCTTCCGTATTATCGGTCGGCGATTCATCAACGGTACTAACACCACCAATGCCTACGATGCCAAACCCGAAACCGCTTTTTTCGTACAGCTTGAGCTGAAAGGACTGACCAGTTTCGGCGACAGCGTCGACACTTTCCTGCAGACCAACTTGAACGGCTATCGCAAGGCCGGCTATTTTGACTAACACAAACATGATCAAGACATTTTTTATCGCCGTATGGCTTTGGATGGCATTCTTTAGCGCGGAAACCCGGGCTCAGGTGTTGGATCGGATCGTCGCGGTGGTCGAGGACGACGTGATTCTGGAACGGGAGCTGAACACCGAAGTTGCCGCCATCACTGCAAAGCTACGTAGCGGTAACGTGATGATTCCGCCTGAGTTTGTGTTGCGCAAACAAGTGTTGGAGCGAATGGTGGTGGACAAGCTGCAACGCCAGTTGGCCGCCAAATCCGGGGTTCAGGTTAGCGACGAGATGCTGCGAAATTCGGTCGGCGAGATTGCCGCCAGAAACAATATGTCGGTGGAAGCGTTTCGCGAAGAACTCGACAGGCAGGGCATGGACTATAAAAGCTTTGAGGATAATATTCGCAACGAGATCGTTATCAATCAGCTAAGAGGCCGGGAAATCGGCGCCCGCGTCAAAGTCACCGATGCCGAGGTGGCGCATTATATGGAAACTCAAAGCCAGGCCGGACAAAGCAATTCACAATACCGCATCGGGCACATTTTGATCGCGGTTTCCGAGGCCGCGTCGGCTACCACGATTCAGAAAGCTAAGGAAAAAGCCGACCAAGTGGTGGCCGATCTGCGTGGCGGCAAGGATTTCAAACAGATGGCCATCAGCGTTTCCAACGACGACAATGCGCTAAAAGGCGGCGATTTGGGCTGGCGCAGCATAGGGCAGATTCCCACGCTGTTTGCCGACACGGTTATTGGCATGAGTCAGGGCGATGTGTCGGAGCCTATCCGTAGTCCCAGTGGTTTCCACATCATCAAGATGTTGGAGACGGAAGGGTCGGGACAACACATTGTCACCAAAACCAAGGTCAGGCATATCCTGATCAAGACCAATGAGCTGGTGGACGATGCCGAAGCGGAGAAACGTTTGCTGGCTTTGCGCGAGCGGATCAAAGATGGCGACGACTTTGCCGCGCTGGCGCGGGCGCATTCCGACGATAAGGGGTCGGCTATCAACGGCGGCTCACTGGATTGGGTCGCTCCAGGCGCGTTGGTTCCGCCTTTCGAGGAGGCCATGAACAAGTTGGGGATCAACGAAATCAGCCAGCCCGTGCAAACTCAATTCGGCTGGCACATGATTCAAGTGTTGGGCCGGGAAAATCAGGATAACAGTGATCAGTTCAGAAAGGACAAGATCAGGGACGAAATCCGCAAGCGCAAGATCGAGGAGGAAACCGAGCTGTGGCTGAGACGGTTGCGGGATGAAGCTTATGTCGAAATCGATTTGGACAGATTGTAAATGGACGCCTCCGATGCATCGGCGGATAGCCGCAAGGACGCTTCGCTCGAAAAATGCCTGCGGAAAATTATCGATGAGCAGGATCTGGCTGTACAACGCGAGTTGATTCGGCGCACAGCGGCGCAACTCGATGTCGGTCTGCTAGACTGTGCCGCGGCGCTACTCTTCCTGAACCAGCCGCAGCCGCCTTCCTTGGCCAAAGTCGCCGGCAATTCGCCCAAAGCCGCTGCTAAATCCAACTATCGCTTTGTACGTTACCGCCTGGATGTTGGTAGCCGGCACGAGATTAACAAGGAACAGATTCAGGCGGTTTTGATTGAGGAATCGGGCGTCGACAAGAAACGGATAGGTAGAGTCGACATTCGCCATAATTACACACTGGTGGAACTGCCCGACGGTATGCCGGCCGATATTTTTCAGTTGTTGTCGGAAGCGACCATCGGCGAACATAAGTTGGCGATCAAACGCGTCAAACCGAACAGGCGCAGGCCGCGAGAGGCCAAGGATGGAGAATAGGGAGTGGGGTATCAAAAATTACTCCCCATTTTCTACTTTCTTTGATTAGAGCGGTCGCCCGCAATCCGTTGCAAGGCAACCACATTTTATTGTAAAGGCGAATTTATTCGTCTTGTTGGCCATAATTGGAGCCCAAGGGCGAATAAATTCGCCCTTGGGCTCCTCCATCTGATTACATCGTCAGGCGTATGCCTATCCAGGCCGCTCGAGGTGCACCGACCCCGACAAAGCGGCTATTCAGATTGTTCAAGTCAGAATTTATACCATTCAACACTTCACCGGTATTGCCCCAGGTACCGAAGTTGGCGTATTCGCGGTCGAACAAATTGGTGACGCGGCCGAACAGCGTGAAATGTTTGTTGAAGCGGTATTCGCTACGCAAATTGAAAACTACAAACGCCGGCAATTTCGAGGTCAAATTGGCCTCGTCTCCGCGTAGCGCTTGCGAACTGTTGTAGTTCATATCCATGCCCAGCGTCCAGGCCGAAACGATGTCGAAATCGCTACTGAACTTGAATTGATGGGCCGGAATGCCGGGAATCCTGTCGCCGACGTCAACCCTGATGTCGCCATCGGTATTGGCGGCCGGGTTGTTCGGGCTATGCGACAGGAAGGGCGTCTGGAAGGTGGCGTCAATGTAGGAGTAATTGGCCGACCAACGCCAACGTTGATAAAAATTACCGGACAAGCCCAGCTCCGCGCCTTGCCGTTGGGTCTGGCCGACGTTGGCGAAGTAACCGGTGTTGGCCACCACGCCGCCAGCGCTTTGAAAGATGATGTCGTTATTGTTGATGCTATGGAAAAAGCCGGCATTCCAGTCCATATGGCCGTCCAGCAGGTTGCTCAAACGGCCCCGGAAACCGGTTTCCCAAGTGTTGGCAACCACTTGTTTCAATGGCGGATCGGAGACGAAGGCGTTAGGCAGTTTGCATGGCGCGCTAGGGTCGGCGCAGCTTAATTCCATTGGCGTCGGCACCCGCGACGATTCGCTATAGTTGCCGTAGTAAGTCAATTCCGGCATGAAGGCATAAGTCAAGCCGGCCGCCGGGTTAAAACGGTCGTAGGAATGCGAGCCATTCAGCGCATCTTCAAAATGATCCCTGAGTTTGATGTGCGATTGGTTATAGCGCCCGGAAACCGTCACGTCCAGTTTGTCGGCCAGCGTATAGGTGTCGGTCAGAAACACTCCGTAGTGGTCGGTTTCCGTCGTCAGGCGCACGTGAGAGTCGTTCAGCAAAATATTCGAACCGGCTACGCCCCTGTCTGCGGTCAGCGAGCCGAGTTCGGTGTCGGCATGGTAGCGGGCAAGGCCATGATCGAAGCTGGCGCCGCCGACCAAATGATTGTCGCGGCCGAATACTTTATGGTCGAAGGCATCCTGCAAGGCGAAACCGAAGGATTGTTGCAGGGTGCTGCTGGTATTGATGGTGCCGCCTTCAACGGCATCGTCGGCGGTAATGCCGGCGCCGCCCAATGCCAACAATGCCTCATCGTCTCCATTACACAGCGTGGTTGCGTCGGCCGAACAGGGGGCAAACTCGCTGCCATCGCCGTTATAGGTGCTGATTTTATTGCGGCGATAATACATGGTACCGGAGAGCTGATTGTGGTCGTCCAACCAGGTGTCGCCGTCCAATGAAACCAGCAGCATTCGGTTGCGGGTAATGTCGGGATGGGTAAATACCTGGTCGCGGCCATAGGCCAGCATTTCCTGTGGCAAGGTGCCGTTGCCGCGCAGGGTGTTGTCGGTGCCGGCTATGCTTAAGTCCAGGCCCGATTTAACCCCCCGCCAGCTCAAGGTGCCGAAACCTTGCTTGGCTTCGGTGGGGGAGTGGGCGCGCCAGCCTTTTTCGTTGAAATATTTGGCGTCGAGAAAATAGCCCCAGGTGCCGTTATTCCAGCCGCTGCTGAGTTCCTCGGAATGTCTGTCCCAGGAGCCGCCTTGAGCCTCGAAGCTGTGGCCGGGCGCCGAGAAACCGGTTTTGGTGTTGATGTTGATAGAGCCGCCCAGCGCATTCAAGCCGAAAGCCGGATTGGATGCCGGCTGCAAAGCCATATTGTCGATGGCGCCGCTGGGGATCAAATCCCAGTTGACCGTGTCGCCGAATGGTTCATTAAAACGAATGCCGTTGACGTAGGTCGCCAAACCTTGCGGCAGGCCCATTATCGGCGAAGCGCTGAAGCCGCGGTATTGCACGTCGGGTTGCAGCGGGTTGTTTTGGGCATCGTTGATATTGACGCTGCCCAGGTAGCGGTTCATGTAGTCGGCCAGCGATAAGGCTTGCGATTCCTGCAGTTTCTCGGAGGAGACGGTTTGCACATGCGCGGGGATTTTATTAATGTCGATGCCGCCAAATTGCAGCGGCGATACCGCAACGACTTCCACGGCATCCAGTTTGCCGGAAATTTCCTCGGCGATTGCTTCCGCCAGCGGCAACATGCCGAACCAAGGCAGCACGCCTAGCGCAACTTTTTTCATAACGAAACCTTATGTAACTGTAATTCGAGCCCGGCATGGTAACTAAACCGGGGGCTAGTCTCCATAGAAGGGAGGCGAAAAGGAAATTTTCCTTGTCGGCCAAAGCGGTTTTTTGCGGGAATATTTAAGCCGTTGCGATGCCCGGCGGAGTAAAATACCCGACTGCGCCGTTTTGGCGGCAGGCTCCATTCATTTGCCATAGTTACGATGACCATTCAATACATTAATAGCCCCGAACAACTCGATAGCCTTTGCCGGCAAATCGCCGAGCAGCCCTGGATTGCGCTGGATACCGAATTTCTCAGAGAAAAAACCTATTATCCCAAGTTTTGTCTGCTGCAGATTGCCGCGCCCGGTTGGGTGGCTTGTGTCGATCCCTTGGCGATTGCCGATCTCGGCCCATTGTTCGATGCGATTTACAACCCTAATATTGTTAAAGTACTGCACTCCTGCCGGCAGGATCTGGAGATTTTTTACCAGATCACCGGCAAGATTCCCGGCCCGATTTTCGATACCCAAATCGCCGCGCCTTTGCTGGGGTTTCAGGAAAACCCCGGTTACGCGATGCTGGTGTCCAGTTTCCTGAATGTCAATCTGAACAAGGCCCATACCCGCACCGACTGGTCGGTCAGGCCGCTCAGCGAGGATCAGATCCAGTATGCGGCGGACGACGTGATTTATTTGTGCAAAATCTACACGTTGATGTGCGAACAGCTGGAAAAACTAGGGCGCCGCGATTGGTTGGACAGCGATTTCGAATTGCTCAACAATCCGGAGTTGTATCAACTGTCGCCGGAAAACGCCTGGCTGAAGATACGCGGGAAAAACAAGCTGACCGGCAAGCAACTGTCGATCATGCAAAGTTTGACCGAGTGGCGCGAACGTAGCGCCCAACAGGAAAACAAGCCGCGCAACTGGCTGCTTTCGGACGATCTGCTGTTGGAACTGGCCAAGCTGCAACCGGTGACGGTGGCCGAACTGGCGAAAATACGCAATATTACCGAACGCACCGTCAACCGTTACGGCAGGGTGCTGTGCGAGCTGATCGACACCGCCCGGCAGCGTCCGCCCAAGCCGCTGAACGAAAAAGACCGTCCGGCCAAGAAGACTCAGCAGCATGAAGCCGTCATGGATGTGTTGGGCGCGGTGGTTAGGATTCGGGCCGAGGAAAACTCCCTCAACCCTATCATTCTCGCCACCCGCAAGGATTTGGAGCAGTTGTTGTTCGGCGAGGAGGATAGCCTGTTGCTGCATGGCTGGCGCTACAACATGGCGGGCAAGGAGTTGCAAGGTTTGCTGCAGGGCGAATATACCTTAAGCCTGCAACCGGATGCGCTGGTGATCAGCCAAGCCTAGCAGTCTCAGAACGGGAAGTAGAGAGTGGTTTTTGATTTTCCACTCCCTACTGCCCACTACTTTCCGGAATGGCCGAATCGCTGTTCGAACATCTCGGCCGGCAAAGGCTCGGCAAACAAATAGCCTTGTCCGTAATCGCAACCGATAGCGCTAAGCAAATCCCGTTGCAATTCAGTTTCCACGCCTTCGGCAATCACTTTCAAGCCCAGTTTGTGAGCCATGACGATGATGGCTTCGCACAACACGAAATCGCTGGAGTCCGGCGATAAGTTGCGTACAAAAGACTGATCGATCTTCAGATAATCGATGTCGAATTTTTTCAGGTAGGACAGGGCCGAATAACCGGTGCCGAAATCGTCGATGGCGACCTGAATGCCGGCATCGCGAAAGGCCATCAGATGGTCGCGTACGGCCAGATTTGCGTCGAGCAGCAGACCTTCGGTAATTTCCACCACGATACTTTGCCCGGATAAATCCATCTCTTGCAGATACTCGAACCATTGCGTCGGCGAATGATTGGCGTTTTGGAATTGCACCGGCGACTTGTTAATGCTGATTTGAAATTCCGGGTGGATGGCGGCGCGCCAGAGCCGTGCTTGCCGGACGGCGGAGCGAAACACCCAGTCGCCGATGTCGTTGATCAGGCCGGTTTCCTCGGCCAGCGGTACAAACTCGGTCGGACTGATCAGGCCACGGTTGGGATGGCTCCAACGCAGCAAGGCTTCCGCTTTTTGTATACTGCCATTGCCAAGATCTACTATCGGTTGGTAGTAGAGTAGGAATTGGTTGTCGGCGAGCGCACTGCGTAAATCGGCGAGCATTGCCGCCCTAGCTTTCAACGCGTCCTGCAGGGCTTTGGTGAAGAAATTGTAGCCGTTGCGCCCTTGATTCTTGGCGGCGTACATGGCCTGATCGGCGTTTTTCAGCAACTGGCTTAAGCTGGTGCTGTCGTCGGGATACAAGGTGATGCCGATGCTGGCCGAGACGTAGGCCAATTCATCGCCAAAGCTGAAGGGCGCCCTGAGTTTTTGCAGCAAGCTTTTGGCTATACGCTCGGAACTGCCGATGCTGTCCAGCTCGCTGAGGATAATCGTGAACTCGTCGCCGCCCAGCCGCGCCACGGTATCCGATTCGCGCACACAGGTTTGCAGGCGGTGAGCGGTTTCCTTGAGCAGCATGTCGCCTATTTCATGGCCCAGCGTATCGTTGACTTCCTTGAAGCGGTCGAGATCGATAAACAGCAGTGCAAAAGACTGGCCCATGCGATGCGCCTTCTTCATTTCCTGTTCCAAGCGGTCGCGGAACATGCGGCGGTTCGGTAAACCGGTCAGCGGGTCGAAATTAGCCTGACGCCAAATTTGTTTCTCGGATTGTTTGCGTTGGGTTATGTCGGAGAATAGAGCCACACGGCGCTGCGGTTGGCCGTTCGCATTATAGATGGTGTTGATGGTGAGTTCTTCGACGAACAACTCGCCGTTTTTACGGCGGTTTTTAATTTCGCCGCGCCAGTTGCCGGTGGTCGTCAACGCTTGCCACATCGAGCGGTAGAATGCCGCGTCGTGCTCGCCCGAGCGTAATATTCTGGGGTTCTTGCCGATGACTTCGTCCGCCGAATAACCGGTCATGGCGGTAAAAGCCGGATTGACGCTGAGAATGAGGTTATCGGCGTTGGTCACCACCATCGCTTCGCTACTGTTCTCGTAAACCAGTGCGGCCAGCCGCAAATTTTCTTCGGTCTTTTTGCGTTCGCTGATGTCGCGGGCGAATCCCACCGTGCCTAGCAATTGGCCGCGTTCGTCGATCACCGGCGCCTTGTAGGTTTCGAACCATTTGCGGACGCCGCGATCGACAATTTCTTCCTCGACGTTCAGTTTTTCCCGCGATGCCTGAACGCGGCGGTCGTCGGCGCGGTAACCTTCCGCCAGCTCCGGCGGGGCGATGTCGAAATCGTTTTTCCCGACTAGCGCTTCCGGGCTGTCGGCGCAAAACACCAAGGCAAACTCCTGGTTGACGGTCAGGAAGCGGCTGTCTCTATCCTTCAGCCAAATCGCATGAGGAATATTATCCAGCAGCGCACGCTGATAGTACTCCTTTTGTTCCAATGCCCGTTCCGCGCGGCGTTCAGCCGTTACGTCACGGTATTGCCAGATGCGTCCGTAATATTTTCCTATCCAGTCCCACACCGAAGTCGAAAAACGTTCCAGGATGGTGCCGTCTATCAATTCGATTTCGTCATGACTGGTGACGTCGGGGTGGGCATAAAGGTAGTGAATACGTTCGACGAACTGTTCGGGATATTTGGTATACGATTTGATGAATTCAATTTGTTTGGCGTATTCAGGCTGCTCGGCAATATCGGACGGAATGTTCCACATTTGCACGGCCCGGCGATTTTGCTGGATTTTATTGCCTTCGCTATCCACGGTGATAATGCCGTCCGGAGACGATTCCAGCAAGGCCTCGAGAAAGGCGGTGCGCCACAACAGTTGTTGTTCGATCTGCCGGCGCTCGGTAATGTTCCTGAAACTCCATACCCGGCCTATGATCTCGTTGTCTATGCGCTGCGGCAGCGAATAGCGCTCGAATATCTTGCCGTCGTTAAATTCAATCAAGTCGTAACTTTCCATCTCGGGATGGGCATAAAGTTCCTGGACTTTTTCGAGAAATTGGTTAGGGTTTTTCAATTGCTCGATGGCTAAATCCAATAGCTTTTGGTCATCGTCAATTTGGCCAATCAGGGCTTCGGGTAGCGACCACAATTCCAAAAAGCGTTGATTAAAGCTTCGGATGCGGCCTTTCAGGTTTACCACCAAAATGCCGTCGGCGGTGGCTTCCAGGGTGGCCTGCAATAAGGATACCGATTCCGCCAAGGTCTGTTCGTTGAGCTTGTTTTGAGTAATGTCCTCGTAAACGCCCAGTATGCCTATGGTTTGCCGGGAGGCGTTAAGCAGCGGCAGTTTCGACGAGCGTAACCAGATGGTGCCGCCGCTAGGCGTGGTTTGCGGTTCCTCATAGGCCAGTTTGGCATGTCCCGATGCGATGACTTTCCGGTCGTCGGCCTGATACTGCGCCGCTTGTTCCCGCCAAGTCAGTTGCGTGTCGTCCTTACCGATTAAATCGGCCGAGGACGACAATCCCGCATCTTGGGCGAATAGGGCATTGCAGCCGAGATATTGCAGTTGCCGGTCCTTCCAAAACACCCGCACTGGCAATGTCTCTATGATGTTTTGCAACAAGGTATGGGACTCGACGACCTGTTTTGCCGAATTAACCCGCGCGGTGATGTCGTAAAGAATCACCAGGTGGGTGCCGACGAAGGATTCGCCGAGCGAGGCGGTACTCACCAATGCGGTTCGGGCGTCGGCATTCTTGCAGCGGATTTCGACTTCCAGCGCCTCGAAACCGCTGTTATTTCGTAATGCATTGTCCAGTCGCGCTTGCCAGGTACTCATCACCCATTGCCGGTATTCCGGATCGGGATAGGCCTTGAGCCGCCATGCGCCTAGATTGGGAATATCGGCCAGGGTGTAGCCGAAACAGGCGATAAAGGCCGGGTTTAACAGGATGACGTGTTCCCGGTCGTCGATAAGCGCATAGGGAACCGGGGATGCGTCTATGATGGCCTGTAAGCGGTTTTCGCTTTCTTGCAGGTTCAGGGTGATACGCCGGTTTTTGTGCAGCGTTAATGCCAGAATCGTACCGACCCAGGATAGCACCGAGATATAAAGCCAGAGATTCAGCAAACCGGTTTTTTGGAAGTCGTCGCCGAAAAATCCCTGATGACTCGCTGCTCCGAATAATGCCAGCGTCGTGACGATGCCGATTACCAACATCACGCCATGACGGCCGAAACGGATGGCCGCCCAGATGATAAACAAGAACATCCAGTAGCCGCGCGCGACCATTCCAAACCAGGGGCTAAAGGCATCCATGAACACCGCCAGGCCGACCAGGAGGGTCAATCCCGCCAACAGCAAGGCTTCCAGGCCGTGTTTGCCCGTAAACCATGTTTCTGGCCAGTGCCGCCAAGTCAGTATGATCGGCGTCAGCGTAATGATGCCGAAGGTGTCGGACATCCACCAGCGCAGCATCACGGGGGGCATCGCATCGCCGGGGAGAATGCCGGCAAGCCATAACGAGCTGGGGCCAAGGGCCGCGCTGATCAATGCGCCGGCGGCACCGGTCAGTGCCAGATAAATGAAGTCTTCGGGTTGAATCAATGAGATGGAAAAACGCGAATTTCGCTCAAGCAGCCAAGCTACCGTGACCGATTCCAGCGTGTTGCCGAGTGCGATTTGCAAGGATGCCGGGATAGGATCGTCAACCATCAAGCCAGCGGCAAAGGCGCCGGCGAAGATTGCCGGCCAGTACAAACGTCCCCGCAATAGTAAAACCGCGAGCCCGAAGCCGCCTGGAAACCAGACCAGTGTGGCATTGCCGGCTTCGGAAAAATAAGTCAACACTATTTTGGCCAGCAGAGCGTAAAGCAAGGCTATACCTACCATTCCCGGCAGATCCAACCAACGATAAGGCTGAAAAAAACGCAAAATGCTATCCAAATAATGAACGGTTTAATTGTGGAAATATTCCCGACGTCAGCATGCTGTCATAACACTTGTAACCGGCTATGGCCGCCAGTATCAGAAAAATAACGCCGCTGATTTTATGCAGCAGGGATAAGGGGATTTTCTGCAGCACGGTGCGCCCGGCCAGTATCCCCAGTGCCGAGGTAAAGGTCAGCGCCAGCGTCGATCCCAGCCATACCGCGATAGGCTGGGCGGTACTGCTGAACGCGACTACGGCCAGTTGGGTCTTGTCGCCGAATTCGGCCACGGTGATCAGCAAAAAAGTGGTCAGAAAAATGCCGCGACCGCTTTTTTCGACGACTTCCTCGTCGCCGTCGCCGTCGTGATTCAACAGAGAGTGAAAGCCAAAGGCGGCAAACAGCAGCGCAACACTGGCGGCGACCAGATATTCCGGCAGCCAGCCGGCAATTGCGGCGCCGAACACCACAGCCAGGGTATTCAATAACGCGAATGCGGCAATCGCGCCCCATAGCACCGGCATGGGCCTATGCCGCGATGCCAGCGTCATGCAGACCAGCTGGCTTTTATCGCCGATCTCGGCGGCGGCAATCAGCGCAAAGCTGGTGCCGGCGGTAGCTGAAAGTTTGGCGAAGGCCGGCGATAGCACGTAGTCGAGCAGTTGATTGAGCTGTTCCATACGGTTTTTTAAAAGCGCTAATGGTTAATTCCAGGATTTAAACAATCAACTTATCCAACATCATCATGACGATAAAACCTATCATCAGCGAGAAAGTGGCAACCCGGGAGCGGCCGCTGGAATGGGTTTCCGGGATGATTTCCTCGCTGATCACAAACAGCATGGCGCCGGCGGCAAAGCCCATGGCAATCGGTAAAATCGACGAAAACAGCGTTACCATGGTGATGCCGAGCAAGCCGCCCACCGGCTCGACCAGTCCGGTCAGCGTGGCAATCGCCACCGCCTTCCATTTGTTGTATCCCAGTCCCACCAGCGGCAAGGCTACCGCCAAGCCTTCGGGCAAGTTTTGCAGGGCGATGGCAATCGATAATACCAGGCCGTTTTTCATGTCGCCGGAGCCGAAACTAACCCCGACCGACATGCCTTCCGGAAAGTTATGGATAGTGATGGCGATGATAAATAGAGAAATTTTTTGCAGCGAATCGAGTGTGGCGTCGTTTACCGCATCGAAATGCAGATGCGGCAAACGTTCGTCGGCGATATGCAAGAACAGCGCGCCGATTAGCATGCCCGCCGAGACGACCCACAAGCCTTTGCCGGGCCAGATCAGGTCGCCGTAATCCATGCCGGGCACCAATAATGAAAAAGCGGTGGCCGCCAGCATTACGCCCGCGGCCGCGCCTAGCAAGCTGTTGAACAGACCTTTGGAAATATCTTTAAAAAACAGCGCCGGCAGCGCGCCGACGCCGGTTGCCAGGCCGGCCAGAATACTGGCTAAAAAGCCGATGACCACGATTTTATCGAAAATCAGGTAGAGCCCGCCGAATACGACGATTTGACTCAACAAAAACAGACCTATAAATACGCCCCAGCGCTTTAACGGCGGCAGGTCCATGACTTCCTGGTACTTTGGATGCGCTTGCAAGCGCAGGTATTGTTCGTCTAAAAATGACTGGATGTTTAGCATGTTGTTCCCCGCCTGATTATGAAACCTAAGCGCGGATTATACTGAAAGCAGAGTCGAAAACACGGCGATAAGTTTTAGGTGCCGATCCGGCTAGGTTCAAGCGGCGTAAAAGTAGGGAAATCGTAAAGAATCAGCCGAGTTTTCGCTTAATATGTCCCGGTCTGCATGCTCAAGCGTTTGCGGCGGCATTAGTGCCTGGGTTTACGTTGCAAGGCCATGAACCCCAACAGGGAAAGCAGCAGTAGCCAGGCGGTTTCCGGGAGAGGCACTTTAAAAACCAGCGGATCGAAAGCAGACGAAAATCCGGAAGCGGCGACAGAATTATCGCCAGTTTTTAGCTTGGACATGCCGCTAAACGCGGCAATGGCCTTGCTATCGAGGTGTTGAGCGGATGGGGTGGCGAAAATGTCGACAGCGTTTATGGGAACGGTTTTACGATAGTTTGCCCAAAACTGTCCTGCTTGAAAGCTAAGCGGCCGATCTTCGTCGCCGTCGGCGGTTAAGGGCGTTATTTCAAAGTCGGCAACGAAAGCGGTAAACCCTTCCGGGTTGAGATGCCGGCCTATAGTGCTGTCTTTGATGCCGATTGTCGGTAATGCATAGCCTATGGCTTCAATCCGCTCGGAATTGATAGGTGCGCCTTCGGCAACGCCTAAACCTATGGAAAAGTCGATCGAGATTAACGATGCTTGCGATGTGCCGGAAAGAACGCATAGTGGAATAAACGCCAGCGAGCGTAGTAGTAAACTCATGTCTTTGCTTGATCCCTCATTTTTAGCGCGTTACGACCGCCGCAGCTAAGAAAAACTGCAACGGTCAAGCGGCTTGCAATGACAGAAAGCTACACAAACAAGATGAATTTAAGATGAATGTTAAATTAAAAATCGCGGCAAGACCGGGTTGGTCGGGCCTTGCCGCCGTTTAACAAGGCTTTTTGTTAATCGATATAGCGTCTGACCAAATCGCCATAGCCGTCGATGCGGCGATCGCGCAGGAACGGCCAGATTTGCCGGACTTGCTCGCTCCGGGCCGGATCCAGCATCGCAAACAGCAAGCTATCCTGGCTGTGATCGGCGCTGGAAAGGATTTCGCCTTGCGGGCCGGCGATAAAGCTGTTGCCCCAGAAGTCGATGCCGGCACCATGATCCGGCGCGGCTTCGAAGCCGATGCGGTTGCAGGCAATCACCGGAATGCCGTTGGCGACGGCATGGCCGCGCTGGACGGTGATCCAGGCATCGAGCTGGCGCTGTTTTTCGGCCTGATCGTCTTCTGGATTCCAGCCGATCGCGGTGGGGTAGATCAACAGGTCGGCGCCGGCCAAAGCCATCAAGCGCGCGGCTTCCGGATACCATTGGTCCCAACAGATCAACACGCCGAGTCGGCCGATCGAGGTGTCGATCGGCGTAAAACCCAGGTCGCCGGGCGTAAAGTAGAATTTTTCGTAAAAGCCCGGATCGTCGGGGATGTGCATTTTGCGGAAAGTGCCGGCGATGCTGCCGTCCTTGTCGAACACCACCGCGGTGTTGTGGTACAGGCCCGGCGCTCGTTTCTCGAAGATCGTCGAAACGATCACGACTTTATTGGCCTTGGCAACAGCACTCAAAATTTCGCAGGTAGGGCCGGGAACAGGCTGAGCCATATCGAAACAAGCGGTGTCTTCGCTCTGGCAAAAATAATGGTCGAGATGCAGTTCCGGCAACACCACCAGATCGGCGTTTTGTTTGGCGGCATGCTCGATCTGGGCGATCGAATAGGCCAGATTGGTTTCCCGGCCACGGTTGCAGGGTTGTTGTACGGCGCAGGCGATGATGGGTTTTTTCATGATTCGCTCAGGTATTCAAATCGATGTAGGGTACGCAATGCGTACCCTACGGGATGGGATCAAAAGTTCAAATTCACAAACGCCGGAATCTGCATGCTGGCGCAATGCAGGCTGCCGTACTGATGTACCAGCGGCCGGCACGGCGTGGCGATGATTTCATGGTTCGGGAAACAATCCGCCAGGCGTTCCAGGGCTAGCGCATCCTTCGGATCGTCATACACCGGCACCAACACCGCGCCGTTGATGATCAGGAAGTTTGAGTAGTTGGCGGGCAGGGGTTTGCCATGTTCGTCGGCAATCGGTTTAGGCAGGGGCAGGGCGACCAGCCGATACGGTTCCCCGGTTTCGGTGGCAAATCCCTGCAACTGCGCTTCCATGATTTTCAGGCTTTGATAATGCGGATCTTCGCTGTCGTCGCAACTGGTATAGGCGATGGTGTTGGCATCGCAGAACCGGGCCAGGGTGTCGATGTGGGCATCGGTATCGTCGCCGGCCAGATTGTCTTGCTCCACCCATAAAATCCGCTTGGCGCCCAAATAGTTCTTTAATTGGCCGGCAATCGCCTGTTCCGATAAGCCTGGGTTACGGTTGGGGTTGAACAGGCAGTTTTTGGTGGTCATCACCGTGCCCTGGCCGTCCGATTCCACGCTGCCGCCTTCCAGTACCAGATCCACAGTGGCGGTGGGGTGACCCTTGAAAATCGGATGGGCGAACAGTGCCAGATTCAGGGCATTGTCGGCATCATGCGGGTATTTGTTGCCCCAGCCGTTAAACCGGAAATTCAGCAATTGCAGTTTGGCCTTGGGGTGCTGCCATTCCAGACTCAGAAATACCGTGTCTCGCACCCAGATGTCGTTGTAAGCGGCCTGCACAAAATGCAGATTATCGTTGCCGTTCAGAATCGCTTGGATATGTTGTTGATGCTCGCCGTCCTTGCAAACGATGATCAGCGGTTGAAAGCGGCTGATGGTCGTGGCGATGAAATGGTAGGAATCCTCGACGGCAGACAGATTGGTGAAGTCGCCGCTAGCATGCGGCCAAGCAATAACGACGGCGGATTGCGGTTCCCATTCGGCTGGAAAGCGGATCATGGAGTACTCCCTGAATTAAGGTGGTTTTAAATATGGATGCCATATTGTACCAATGCTGGTCGCCGAATGTTTTGTTGGCTGGCATTTTATCGATGGAATTGACAGGCCGAACGGCCGGCTATATAGTCGGGGCATGAATATTCAACATCTCATTTCCCAAAAGCACCTATGGCTAGGCTCCTCGCCTGCCGCCGTGGTGTTTCCGTTTTCCTAAAAAATCTGAAGCAACCGCGGGTTTTACCGCGTTTGCTTTGCTACTCGCCTAAGGCCCGCACCAACCCCGGAGGCCCTAATGGCAACAAACGCACAATCTAAATTATCCAAACGTAATGCCGTGTTAGGCTTCGGCTTGGCAGCCTTGGCCGCGATCGGCTTTTCCACCAAGGCCATTCTGGTCAAACTGGCCTATTACGAGCCGGTCGACGCCGTGACGCTGCTGACCTTGCGCATGCTGTTTTCCGCGCCTTTTTTCCTGATCATCGCCTTGCGCCATGCCGGCCAAAAACATTTGTCGCCCTTGTCGGCTAAGGATTATCTGGCGCTGCTGGTGTTGGGCTTGTTGGGTTATTACCTGTCCAGCCTGTTCGATTTCATCGGCTTGCAATACATTTCCGCCGGACTGGAACGCTTGATCTTGTTCCTGTATCCGACCTTCGTGGTGGTGATTTCGGCCTTGTTGCTGGGTAAAGCCTTTGGCAGGAAGGAAATTACCGCGCTGCTGCTCAGCTATGCCGGTATAGCCGTGGTGTTCCGGGATGAATTGAATGTCCAGTCCGAACATTTGCTGCTTGGTGCCGGTTTCGTGTTTGCCAGCACTTTGACTTACGCCGCTTATCTGATCGGAACCGGCGAGACGGTCGCCCGCATCGGCGCCTCGCGCTTTACCGCCTATGCGATGCTGGTGGCCTGCGTGGCGACGGTGTTGCAGTTCGTGTTGACACATCCGCCCCAGGCCTTGTTGCTGTCGATGCGGGTTTATCAGCTGAGCATGGTGATGGCGATAGTATCGACGGTGTTGCCGGTGTTTATGTTATCGGCGGCGATTCGCCTGATCGGTTCCGGCCATGCCTCGCTGATCGGCTCAATCGGGCCGGTTTCCACGCTGTTCATGGCCGGGATATTCCTCGGCGAGGAATTGACGGCCCAGCAAATTGGCGGCGCGGCGCTGGTGATGGCCGGGGTGTTGAGTCTGACGCTGAAATGACTCCCCTCGCTCGCTTTGCTCTATCGAGGCTACGCTATCGGATGAGCGGTGGGGCGCTCAATCGCCCTGCAAACTGCCCGAAGCCAGCATCTCCCGCGCATGCGCCAGGGTGTTTTCGGTGATGGTGACGCCGCCCAGCATCCGCGCCACTTCGTCGACCCGTTCCTCGTCGTTTAGGCGCCGGACCGTGGACGAAGTCACCGCCGCTTTCTGGTTCTTGGCGACAAACAAATGCTGATGCGCCTGCGAGGCCACTTGCGGCAAATGCGTCACGCACAATACCTGACGATTCACGCTCAAACGCCGCAGTTTCTGGCCGACGATTTCGGCGATACCGCCGCCGATGCCGGAATCCACCTCGTCGAAGATCATGGTCGGCGTGGTCTTGTCGGTGCTAGTGGTGACCTGTATCGCCAGGCTGATCCGCGACAACTCGCCGCCGGAAGCGACTTTCGCCAGCGGCTTGGCCGGCAATCCGGGATTGGTGCTGACCAGAAACTCAAGGCTATCCACGCCATTACGCTGCGGCTCGGCCTGCTCCGGCGTGTCGATCTTGACGATAAACTCGCCGTGCGGCATGCCCAGTTCCTTGATGGCATCGGAAATCCGCTGCTGCAATTCGGTACCGGCCTTGCGGCGGCTGGACGACAATTCGGCAGCCAGTTTGCGGTATTGGGCCAACTGCAATTCGCAATCGGCATTCAGGGTTTCGATGCGCTCGCTGCTATGGGTGAGATTGTCCAGTTCCTTGGCGAATTGTTCGGCCAGTGCCGGCAATTCTTCGGCTTGAGTTTTGTGCTTGCGGCTTAGGGATTGAATCACGCCGATCTGGTTTTCCAGCCAGGCCAGTTGTTGCGGATCGGCTTCCTGGTTTTCCAGAAAACGCCGCAGTTGCTGGGTGGCCTCGCCGATCTGGATTTCGGCATCGCTCAATAATTCGCTTACGCCATTCAACTCGCCGGCATATTGGCTCAGCTCGTTGATGGCATGAATCACATGCCCCAGCATGTCGGCAATCGATTGCTGGTCGTTGTCGTACAGAATGTCCAGCTGCTGTTGGCCGACGCCGAGGATTTTGCCGAGATTGGCCAGCTTGTTGTGTTCGTCGGCCAGGGCCTGGTAATCGAAGTTTTCCAGATCCAGCTGTTGCAGTTCTTCCAGTTGGTAGCGCAGCAATTCCTCGCGCTCGGCCTGATCGCTGCCGGCTTTCAATAATTGATGCAACTCCTTGTGCGCCTGTTTCCAGCTTTGGTAACAGCCGTTGAGTTTGTCCAACAACCCTTGATTAGCGGCGAAACCGTCCAGCAAGCGGCGTTGTTCCTCGCTATCCAGCAAAGTCAGATGCGCGTGCTGGCCGTGAATCTCCACCAGTTGCCGGCTTAGAGATTGCAGGGTTTGCAGATTCACCGGCCGGTTATTGATGTAAGCCTTGGAGCGGCCGTCGTCGCTGACGGTGCGGCGGATCATGCACTGGCCGTCGTCGTCCAGCTCGTTGTCCTCCAGCCATTGCTTAACCAGCGGCGCCTTGCTCAGGTCGAATTCGATGTTGATTTCCGCCCGTTTGCTGCCCGGCCGCACATAGCCGGAATCGGCGCGGTCGCCCAGGGCCAGGCCCAGCGCGGTCAGCAGGATGGACTTGCCGGCGCCGGTTTCGCCGGTCAGCACCGACATGCCGGGTTCCAGGTCCAAATCCAGTGCGTCCACCACCGCCAGATCGATAATGTTCAGGTTTAACAGCATGTCATTAGGCGGGGTAGCCGCCGCTCCAGTTGAGTTTGCTTCTGAGAAGTTGGAAAAAATCGTGGTCTTCCGGGTGCAAAATATTAATCGGTTTCTCGGCCTTTTTGATCACAATTTTGTCGTTGATCCGCACGTCGGGAATTTCCAGGTGATCGCAAGTCACCAGCGCGTTGATCTGCTTGGTTTGGCTGAAGCGGATTTCGATTTCCACGTCGTCGTCGATCACGATAGGCCGGTTAGACAACATATGCGGATTCAGCGGCACCAGCACCAAGGCATTCAACGACGGATGCAGAATCGGTCCACCGGCCGACAACGAATAAGCCGTGGAGCCGGTCGGGGTGGCGACGATCAGGCCGTCGGATCGCTGGGTGTTGAGATATACACCGTCGATGCTGGTGACGATCTCTATCATGCTGGGCGTCACCCAGCGATGCACCACCACCTCGTTGACGGCGGTTTGCCGGTGGATGACCTCGCCGTCGCGGATGATGGCGGCTTGAAGCAAATGCCGCTGCTCGGTTTTGTAACGGCCGGCCAGTATATGGTCAAGCCGGCTCAGTAGCTGTTCGGGAGAAATATCCGTCAAAAATCCCAGCCGGCCAAGGTTGACGCCCAGCAACGGCACATCGAAATCGGCGGCGGCGCGGGCGGCGGTTAAAAAGGTGCCGTCGCCACCCACTGCAATCACCAAATCGCAATGCTCGGGCAAGCGGTCGATGTGCAAGCCTTTGGCCTCGGCTCCGTCAATTAATCCGGCGCTTTTGCTGTCCACCACGACATTGAGACCTTGGCCATGCAAATAGCGGTAAAGCTCGGTGAGCGTGGAGGCGATGCCGGGATCACCGAATTTGCCGATGATGCCGATACGCTGGAAGGGGGTTGGCATGGTTGGGGTTGGTTAATTTAAGTGGGGTGGATTATTGCAAATAAATGGGGGGAGGGCGAGAGTCAATGAAGTTAAGGGTTAAGCCGTTCGTGGTGAGCCTGTCGAACCATGAATGGCTTAAACCTCTAACTTAATGGCATTGGCGTGAGCGAGGGATTTATGTGTCGCTGGCGCGACGGCTATTTGGGAGCCGGTTCTCGGACCGACAGCCGAGATACTTTCTTTTGCGTCGCCAAAAGAAAGTATCCAAAGAAAAGGCGACCCGAATGCCGCTTATCCCCTCCGCTCCTCGCTTTTGAACGGGGTTGCCGGAAGGGGCTTCCCAGCCCCTCCGTCAACGCGATGCATCCCTGCATCGCCCCTGCGGGCTGTTCCGTTCAAAAGCTCCGGTGCTCGGCGCGGCAAACGGGAGAAAACCATCCCCATAGTTGTGGATGAACCTGTAAGTGAATTAGTTTTGCCGTTGACAGGGTTTGGAATTAGTGGCTACATTTAGTTGCAAATTGAATGGATGGGCAGATTTGCCCATGAATTATATGTCCAACTATAACAAGCAGGATGAGCAGTTATGCCCCACGATCCTAGAGATACAATATGGGACAAAGCATCTGAGACATACTATGATGCGATGTTCTACGAGAAAGTGGCCGATAAATTAGTGGGGCGCTGGCTAATCACAGACGATATAAGCAAAGTGTTGGTCGCAGCAACAGCCTCTGGTTCGGCGATCTCAGGCTGGGCGCTCTGGCAAACACCTGAGTTCAAGTTGATTTGGCTCACATTCGCCGGAATCGGTGCTCTCCTTTCAATAATTCACGCGACTCTTGGAGTGCCAGGTCGTCTGAAAGATTGGGAAGAGGCGAAGCGGGCATTCGTAACACTTCGAGTGAATCTAGAGACTTTCAGACATGGCATGGAAATAAATCCGGAATTTTCCATCAGCGAGTACACGGATAAGTATATACAACTTCGAGCTCAATTCGGCGAGTTAGTGCCACGTCAAAAGAACGACATCCTCCTGACCAAACGACTCCGCATTAAGGCACAAGATGAAGTAGATGCCGCTTTAGTTATTCACACAACCGACAAGAAACACTCGGAGTAAGATCATGGAAAAACGCGATCTACCTAGGCCTAGACCGCCATTGCCGCCCCGGCCGAAACAGACGAGCTACGCTCTGTAGCAAGTAGCCTCGATGAAGCGCAGTGGAATCGAGGATGATCGAAGCCATCCTACCCTCGATTTCGTTTCACTTCATCGAGGCTACGTTATTTATTAACAAACAAGCCGGGTAGTTCTTAGGCTGGGTAGAGCAAAGCGAAACCCAGCAATTCAAAGGTTCAAGCTGGGTTTGCGCTATCGCTTCTACCCGGCCTACAAACCAAACATCAGCTATAGGGTGTGCCGACGTAAGGAGGCGCGCCGGTCGCGAACGATGCGCCTCCTTACGTCGGCGGCATCCTATATTTGATCGTAGCCGATTGAATTTCAAATTTCGGATTGGTTTTCCTCCCGTATGCCGCGCCGAGCACCGGAGCTTTTGAACGGAATAGCCCGTAGGGGCGATGCAGGGATGCATCACGTTGACGGAGGGGCTGGGAAGCCCCTTCCGGCAACCCCGTTCAAAAGCGAGGAGCGCAGGGGATAAGCGGCATCCGGGTCGCTTTTTCTTTGGATACTTTCTTTTGGCGACGCAAAAGAAAGTATCTCGGCTGTCGGTCCGACAAATCGGCAGGATTGCCGATTTGCATGCGTCAGCACCCGTAGGGCGAAAAACAAGGATGTTTTTCGTGAAACCGACGTCAAATCACCCGTCGCGATAGCGACACCAATCCAAAGCGAGGCAACAGGGTCAGGTCTTGCAATCAAGCATCCATAATAAATTGACAGACTGGTATCCATTCAAGTACTGACACTCAAGACCGTAACTCGGCGGTTCGCAATTGGCCGTTTTTGCCGGTTTATATAGTCAAAATAGACAACTGAAAAATTTTGACCGCAGACCAAAAGGCAGAGATGGCAATAGCGAAACATCCCTGTCATCGCCATTGAAAAGCCGTTATACCTCGGCGCTATTCAGCCAAAGGTCGTGCTTGTTGCACAGGCTTAGCACGTAGAAGGTGCCGGTGTAGTTTTTGAGGGTAAATGTCGATATGGCCGCGCCGTCTTTAGTCGGATCGAACAAATGTTCGTCGAGGAATTTATAGTCCTTATCCAGCAGTACATGTTTGACGATGTAATGCTCGTAGCCTTTCATCTCGTGGGCGGTGATGACTTTTACGCTGGCGCCGCCATCGGTTTTGCCGACTTCTATGCTGGGCAAGTGGGTGGCCACTTTGCCGGCCCAGCGGCCGGGGGCGTCCTTGGTATAAAAAATATCGCCCGGCGGCGTTACCGGTTTTTCGGCTTCCGCCTGGGCGATGGCGGGGGCGATCAGGCTGGCGCCCGCACTGGCTACGCTTAAGCGTATAAAATCACGACGTTCCATAAAAGTTCCTTGTTATCGGTTGTTGACTGGAGTTTGAATAGTACCCGCTAAATTTGGAAAAACGCTAATGCCGGGTAAAGGCATTGGCGTTTTAGCAGGCGGTGATATTTGGGCTGGCCGACATTGCGGATCGGTAATGGCGACCAGGCCCAAAACAAGCCGACCGAAATCGGGCGGATTAGTTGCAGCCTGCTTAGGATTTGGACGGGCTCTTTTCCTTGGCCGCCGGCTTCTGCTGTGCCTCGACCGCCGTTACTATTTCGCCGTCCACCAATAAATCCGAGGGGCTGGCGACCAGCACGTCGGCGGCGGCGATACCCTCCAAAATTTCCACTTCGCGGCCGAAATCGCGGCCCAGCTTAACCGGACGAAACGCAATGTGGTTTTCGGCATCGACGACCACGATATGCGTCCCGGCCTGATCGACCACTAATACATTGGCCGGCACCAGCAAGGGGTTGGTTTTGGCGGCGACATTGATCGAAAGTTCCACATAGGAGCCGGGCAGCAGCTTGCCGTCGCCATTGGGTAGCGTGATGTCGACTTGCCGCGAGCGATTGATTGGGTCCAGCGCGCCGGCGACGTGATCGACATGGGCGGCGATGGGCTTGGTTTGCGCATCGACAAGGCGTATTGCTACTTCCTGTCCGGTCTTGACTTCGTCGGCATAGGCTTGCGGCACCCACACCGTCAGGCGTAGTGGATCGGTTTGTGTCAATGCGAACAGTTCCTGGGTGCCGGCGGTAATCAGGCTGCCGACATCGACGGCCCGGCGGGTGATGACGCCGGAGAAAGGCGCGACGACGCGGCGATAGCCTTCGATGTTTTCCAGGCGTTTGACATTGGCTTCAGCCGCCGCCAGATCGGCTTCCGCTTGCAGGAAGGCGCTGCGCTTCTCGTCGAATTCCTGTTGAATGGCGCCTTCGGTGCCGTTCAACACCGTCCAGCGTTGCAAGGTCGAGCGGGCCAGTTCCAGTCTGGCCTTGATCTGAGCCAGCACGGCGCGGCCCTGCGCCAATTCCTGTTCCAGCTCGGGAACATCGATTTCGGCCAACAGCTCGCCTTTTTTAACGGAATCGCCGATGGTCTTGTGCCAGGCTTTCAAATAGCCGTTGCTGCGGGCATAGATTTGCGCTTCGGTATTGCCGCGCAGGCTGGCCGGCAGCACGATTTTGCGGGAGGCTTCGCCCGGCCGCGAGTGAACCGCTATCACGCTGCGCGTCAGGCTGGCGACGGTGTTCTGTCGTAAACTCTTGGCCTCGCTTTGCTTGATAGCCAGCCGCCAGCCGCCGGCCAGGAATAACAAACACAGCAGCGTCAATCCGAGCCGCTTGACGGCAAGCAAGGTGCGCTGCGGGTGAACAACGGATGCGGATGCAAATGTGGGATGTGGGTAGTGGGTCATATCGATGTTATTCGGTTACAAGGAATGCGCGATTGGAATGGCGTTGATCCAGCCAGCGATGCGCGCCGGCGAAGACGATGGGTACAAACAACAAGGTGGACACCGTGGCGAAGGCCAGGCCGCCAATTACCGCCCGGCCCAGCGGAGCGTTCTGCTCGGCGCCTTCGCCCCAGCCGACGGCCATCGGCAGCATGCCGACGATCATCGCGAAGGCGGTCATCATCACCGGCCGCAAACGGGTGGCGGCGGCTTCCAGCGCCGCCGTCACCGGCGGCACGCCTTCGCCGAGCCGGGTGCGGGCGAAGGAAACCAGCAGGATGCTGTTGGCGGTGACGACGCCCATGGACATGATGCTGCCGGTCAGGGCCGGAATGCTGAGTGTGGTGCCGGTCAGGAACAAGGTCCAGGCAATGCCGGCCAGTGCCGCGGGCAAGGCGCTGACGATAATGAATGGGTCCAGCCAGGATTGAAAGTTGACCACCAGCAACAGGTATAACAAGACGATGGCCACCGCCAGCCCGGTCGCCAGCCCGATAAACGAACTGTTGAGGGTTTCGATCTGGCCGCGTACCGCCAGCTCGACGCCGCGCGGCAGCTTGCTGCGGCTGTCCTCGATCAGGTGGTCGATCTCGACGCTGACCGAGCCCAAATCCCGGCCCTCGACGCTGGCGTAGACATTGAATACGTTATTAGCGTTGAAATGGGTCACGGCGGCGGGTTGTACCGAACGCTTCAGGCTTACCAGATTGCCGAGCAGTTGCGGTTGGCGGTTATTGTCGCCGCCGACCGGGGTTTGCATCAGCGCATCGATGCTATCCAGATCGAGCGGGTTGCCCATCACGCCGATATTGACGGTATTGCCGTTGGCCGGATTCAACCAATAAGTCGGCGCGGTTTGCATGCTACCGCTAAGGGTCAACAACAGATTTTGCGCCAGATCGCGGGCCGATAAGCCTAACTGCTGCAATTGCGAACGGTTCATCTCCAGATCCAGCGCCGGCCTGTTGCTGCGTTGATAGACATGGGCGTCGACGACGCCGGGGATTTGCCGGAGCCGATTATTGAAATCCGCGACCAAGGGCATCACGTCTTCCGGCTTGCCGCCGACAAACTGAATGTCGATGGGGGCAGGGACGCCGAAGTTGAGGGTTTGGCTGACCTGGTCGGCCGGTTGGAAAAAGAATTCGATGCCCGGAAATCGCTGCGGCAATTGCGCGCGCAAGTCCTTGATATAGTCGGCGCTAGGGGCGTGCTCGCCGGCTCTCAGGGAAATCATGATTTCGGTATCGGCCGTTTCCACGGTGCCGGAGTTGCCGAACAGCGTGTTACGGGTGCTGTAAGGGCCGCCGATAATATCGACGACTTCGCTCAGCTCTTCCTGCGGAATCTGCTGGCGGATGACCCGTTCGATGCCGTCGATCAACTGCGGCATTTCCTCGATCCGGGTGCCGGACGGCGCCCGCACATGCAGCCTGATCTGGCCGGCATCGACCGCCGGAAACAAATCCCGGCCGAGAAACGGCACCAGCGTCAGCGACAGCAGGCAAAATCCTAAAATGGCCGAGCCGTAACGCAATCGATGCATCAGCAAGTGGCTCAACAAAATCACATAATGGGCTCGATAAGTCTCGAAGCCGCGTTCGAAGGCATGATGGATTTGCCGGAAAAGACCGGCCATGCCGTTGGCCGGTGGCTGATGTTTGCGGTTGTGATGGCCGGCCATCATGTACATCACCAGTGTCGGCACCAGGGTCCGCGACAGCAGGTAGGAGGCCAGCATCGCGAACACCACCGCTTCTGCCATCGGCACGAACAGGCTGCGGGCGACGCCGGTCAAAAAGAACATCGGCACGAAGACGATGCAGATGCACAGGGTCGAGACAAGAGCCGGCATGGCGATTTCCGCCGCGCCATCCAGGATGGCCTGATGCGGATTCTTGCCCATCAGCATTTGCCGTTCGATGTTCTCGATTTCCACGGTGGCATCGTCGACCAGGATGCCCACCGCCAGCGCCAAGCCGCCCATGGTCATCAGATTGATGGTTTCGCCGATCAGATACAGCATGATCAGCGAGCACATGATGGACAGCGGAATCGACACGGCGATGATGCAGGTGCTGCGCCAGTTGCCGAGAAACAGCAATATCATCGCCGCAGTCAGACCGGCGGCAATCAATGCCTCGTGAACCACGTTGCCCACAGCGGCCTTGACGAACAGCGACTGGTCGAACATCAGTTTCATGTTGATGCCTTCGGGCATTTGCGCCAGCATTTTGGGAATGGCCTGCTTGACGTGATCGACGACGTCCAGCGTCGAAATCCTGCCGACTTTAAAGATGGAAGTGATGATGCCGCGCTCGCCGTTCTGGCGGGCGATGGTGGTTTGCGGCGCCGAGCCATCGCGGATATTGGCGACATCGCGGACCAGCGTGGTGGTACCGTTGACGGTGCGTACCGGAATATCGCCAACCCGCGGAATCGAGGCAATCGCACCGTTCAACATCACGTCGTATTCGGTCGAACCAATCTTGATGGTGCCGGTCGGCAGAATTAGGTTTTGCACCGCCATGGCATCGACTAAGTCAGTGGGTGTCAGTCCGCGAGCCAGCAATGCGGCCGGATCGGTGTCCACGGTAATCTGCCGGCTCTTGGAACCGAAGGGGTTGGTGCTGGCGACGCCGCGCTTGGACTGCAGCGCGTTGCGGACGATATTATTGGCCAGGTCGTTAACTTCCGTTTCCGGGACCGTGCTGCTGGAAATGCTCAATTGCACCAAGGGCAGATCGGACGCCGAATATTGAATCACCTGCGGCGGCGAGGTGCTGGGCGGCAGCGAGCGATACACCGAATTGCTGCTGGACATCACCTGCGCCAAGGCGGTGCGAATATCGGTGCCCTGGTGAAAGAACACCTTGATCACCGCAGCACCGGCATAAGACACCGATTCGCTATGCTCGATGCCGTCGATCAGCGCCATGGAGCGTTCCACCGAACCGGTCAGCCGATCGGCGATTTCCTTGCCATTCATGCCCTTGTAATCCCACAGCATGGCTACCACCGGGATGTCGATATCGGGAAATATATCGGTCGGCATGTTGCGCAACACATACGGTGTCGACAGCAGGATCAGCAGTGCCGCCACTATGAAGGTGTAAGGGCGGCGTAGGGCAATATTTACGATCCACATGGAATTCTCGGACGATGCGATTGAGTAACGTGCTTGTTCTGGAAGGTCTAGCCGTTTTTCAAACTATCGATTCCCCAGCAAAAACAACAAATGCCTGGAAATCAGCAAATATCAAGCCAATTCTTTTGAAACGGCGGGGGCGGCAAATAGACGCGGTGGTTTTCCTTATACGGCTATATCTGTAGCCGATTAAGCGCCAGTCAAGCGCTTTGCGCCAGGTGAGATCGCCGAAAAACAAAGCCCGGAAATGGATGGGTGCTGCTGGAAAGCGAGCAGGACTTGGGCAATCTCTGCTGCTATATCAACAGCATGTTGTTTGCTAAAGCCTCGCGGCGGATCAATATTCAGCGGGAATGATTTATTGGTCACGGATTGACTGGATGGGGGGCTGGACACAACGGCGGGACCTGGATGCTTGCCGGAGTTTGTTGCCGATAAGGCATATCAATATCGATATTTATCGTTTAATACCGCGTCGTCATTTCAGTATGCTGTTCGGCCGATTTGTTAACCTGGTCGGACGACATTAAACGCGCTTCAAGGCCAAAAGTTTCGTCTGTTCAAGTTTTTCACATTTTCTAATTTGATAATCCAGCCACATGACGTTCCCTATCGCCGATCGCATCGCCAATTTACAACCGTCCGATATCCGCCTGATGACCCGCGAATGCGAGCGATTAGGCGGCATCAATTTAGGCCAGGGTTTAGGCGACTTGCCGGCACCGCCTCAGGTCAGAGACGGCGCGATCAAAGCCATACAGGACGGCCTGAATACCTACACGCCGGCGGAAGGCGTAGCGCCGTTACGCCAGGCCATCGCGGCAAAATTGAAGCGGGACAACGGTCTGGAGGTTGATCCGGACCGGGAAATCGTCGTCAGCAGCGGTACCACCGGCGCCTTCGCGGCGACCTTGACCGCCTTGCTCAATCCGGGCGACGGCATTTTGCTGCTGGAACCCTATTACGGTTATCACCTCAACACCATTTTGTTGAGCGGCCTGGAACCGCAGTTTCTGACGCTGAAGGCGCCTGAATTCGCCTTGGAAGAAGCCGCGTTGCGCGCCGCCGTGCGTCCCAACACCCGGGCGATGGTGGTTTGTACGCCATCCAATCCCAGCGGCAAGATGTTCAGCGCCGCCGAACTGGCTATCATCGAGCGGGTCGCCGAACAACACAATTTGCTGATTATTTCCGACGAGATCTACGAATACATCACTTACGACGGCCGTCAACATATCTCGCCGGCTTCCATCGGCCAGCTGGGTAAGCGCACGGTCAGCATCATGGGCTTTTCCAAGACTTTCAGCATCACTGGCTGGCGCTTGGGTTATGCGGTGGCCGATGCGGCACTGGCGACAGCCATCAATCTGGTCAACGATCTGTTGTATGTCTGCGCGCCGTCGCCTTTGCAATATGGCGTAGCAGCCGGCCTGCAAGTGCCGCCGGAATACTTCGACAAATTACGATCCGAATATCAGCGCAAGCGCGACATCATTTGCCAGGGTCTGGCCGATGCCGGGCTAACGCCGTTAATCCCGCAAGGCGCCTATTACGTGCTGGCCGACATTTCGCACCTGGGTTACCCGACAGCCAAAGCCGCCGCGTTAGCGCTGCTGGAACAGACCGGCGTAGCCAGCATACCCGGCAGCTCGTTTTATCAAGGCAGCGAAGGCGAAGGCTTGATACGTTTTTGTTATGCCAAGGACGATGCCACGCTGCGCGAGGCGGTGGGCCGGTTGAGCAAATTCTGTAATTGAAGCGCGTGGTTGATTAAAAGCAGGCAAGCGGATCGATCGGTAAAGACCGCGTCGGCTAATGCCGGGGTGTTGCTCAATACGCTTGCTGTTGATATTTCAGCATGCAATCAGCAATTTCTGCCTGAAAACCAACAATAAATCCGATTTTCAATATCGATTTGCCATTTCAAACAAAGAGTTGAGAAGTGGCATGTAAATTGACTGATGAAAGCATTAAAGCATTCACTGAACACTATGTCCCAATCCACTGTTACACGCATGACCTCGGCCCGTATTCCCACGGCCTACGGCGATTTTCAACTTTGCTACTACGCCAATACCCAGGATGACAAGGAACATTTGGCTTTTGTGATGGGAAATCCCACCGAGGCTGATGAAGTGTTGGTGCGGATACATTCCGAATGTTTTACCGGCGATGTGCTGGGTTCCAGGCGCTGCGATTGCGGCGAGCAATTGGATCGCTCCCTGCAGTTGATTGCCCGCCAAGGCGCCGGGGTTTTGGTCTATTTGCGCCAGGAAGGCCGGGGCATCGGTTTATTGCAAAAATTGCGGGCCTATAACCTGCAGGATCAAGGTTACGACACTGTCGATGCCAACCTGCTGTTGGGCCATGGCGCGGACGAGCGGAATTATTCGTTGGCGGCGCGGATTCTGGAGGATCTGGGCGTCGAATCCGTGTTGCTGATGACGAATAATCCTTTAAAAATTAGTGCCCTGGAAGCCGAGGGTATCAGGGTCAGTACCCGTGTCCCGCTGGAGGCCGCGGTGAATGCCGACAACCAAAGCTATCTGCTCACCAAGGCCCAACGCATGGATCACCAGTTGACGCCATCGTCTTTCCCGACAAACCGCAGGCCAGCCTATGACTATCAACCAGCAGATTGAACACTGGTTGGTTGCCCAAAAGAACACCCTGGATTCCGCAAACCGCCCGTTTGTAACCTTAAGCTATGCGCAGGGCTGGGACGGCAGCATCACTACCCGCGCAGGCGAAACCTTGGGCTTGAGCGGCACCGAGGCCATGCGCCTAACCCATCAGCTGCGCAGTCTGCATGACGGCATTCTGGTGGGCATAGGCACGGTGCTAAGCGACGATCCGCAACTGACCGTGCGCGAGTGGCCCGGCGCCAACCCTCAACCCATAGTGCTGGACAGCCGCCTGCGCCTGCCGGCATCGGCGCGGCTTTGCCAGCACGCCGACAAGAACTGCTGGGTTTTGACTTGTTTAAACGATGAGGGCGAGTTTGGCGATCAAGTTGAAGTGATTACCCTGGGCGAAGATGCCGAGGGCCGCGTCGACTTGGCGGAAGCGCTGGGTTTGCTGTGGAAAAAAGGCATCCGGATGCTGATGGTCGAAGGCGGCAGCCATGTGATAACCGCATTTTTGAAAGCGCAATTGGCCGATGCACTGGTGCTGACCATTGCCCCTACCTTGGTCGGTGGCTACAAGGGAGTCGGCGATCTGGAAATCGGTTGTAAAAGCCAATTACCGCAAATTCGCCCGTTGTATTCACAGATGCTGGGAGACGACCTGATCATGTGGGGCAATCTGCAATACCAGGAGCAAGCCGTATCGTGAAAGCCCGGGAACTCTGGTTTAGCAAGCCGTACCAAACAGAAATCCGCGAACAGCCATTGCCGCCGCTTCGGCCGGGCCAAATATTGGTCAAAAGCCATTGTTCGGCGATTAGCGCCGGCACGGAAATGCTGGTTTACCGGGGGCAGTTGCCAACCGGTATTGCCCTGGATGCCACGCTGGACTCCCTGCAACAGCAGCAGACTTATCCCTTGCCCTACGGCTACGCCTGCGTCGGCCGCGTCGAACGGCTAGGCGCCGGTGTCGATTTCGGTTGGCAGGACAAACTGGTGTTTTCGTTTCAACCCCACGCCAGTCATTTTATCGCCACGCCGGATCAACTGATGATCTTGCCGGACGACATCGAGCCGGAAGCGGCGGTGTTTTTGGCCAATATGGAAACGGCGGTGAATCTGGTGCTGGACGGCAATCCGGCGCTGGGCGAACGGGTGGCGGTGTTGGGGCAGGGGATAGTCGGTCTTTTGTTATCCAGCTTGCTGGCTCAGTTTCCGCTGGCCGAGCTGCATGCCCTGGATGGCATAGAACAGCGTCGAGCCCGCGCCTTAGCGTTGGGTGTCAAACAGGTCTACGATCCGGCCTCGGCTGGCCAAATCGCCGAACTGAAACAATCCTTGCGATTGCCGGTACAACTGTCGGCAACACCCGGAGCGGGTGCCGATCTGATCTATGAAGTCAGCGGCGTACCGGAAGCGATGAATCTGGCAATAGACTTATGCAGTTTTTCCGGGCGCATCGTCGTCGGCAGTTGGTACGGCAGCAAATCCGCCAGGGTGGAATTGGGCGGAGCGGCGCACCGGAACCGGATTAAATTCATCAGCAGCCAGGTCAGCACTATCGCACCCGAGTTGACTGGACGTTGGGATAAAGCTCGTCGCTTTCTGACAGCCTGGGACATGATCCGGCGGGTGCGGCCGCAACAGCTGATCAGTCACCGCGTCCCGCTGGATCAGGCCGACAGCATTTATCAGCTGTTGGATCAGGCGCCGGAGCAAGTCTTGCAAGCCATTTTTAGTTATTAAAACGAAGCACTCGCCTCTCCCTTTGCAAAAGGGGGATTAAGTGGGCTTTTTTAAAAAATCTCTCCTAGCCCCTTTTTTTCAAAGAGGGGGAATAAAAATTTACAAAGATCCAAGGAAAACCAATGTACACCGTAGCCGTCACCCGTGACTTCATCGCCAACCATTTTTTAATAGGCGGCGACTGGGGCAGCGAAAACCAACCCCACGCCCACCATTACTCATCGGAAGTGAGTATCGAGGCCGAGCAACTCGATCAACACGGTTATCTGGTCGATATCGTCGCCATCGAAGCCGCGCTGGACGGCATCGTCTCCGATTTTCGCGATCAACTGCTTAACGACAAACCGGAGTTCGCCGGGCTCAATCCCAGCATCGAACACTTCAGCCGCATTATTTGCGAAAAGCTATTCGCCGCCATCAACCCGCCGGGAACGGGTACGTTGCGGGTAAAGCTTTGGGAAAACGCCAGCTGCTGGGCGGCCTACCGCAAAGCATTCTGATCGAATCAAGCCATGCGCATAGGTCTGATGATTTATGGCGACATGGATGCCGTCAGCGGCGGCTACCTGTACAACCGCAAGCTGGTGTCTTATCTGCAAAGCAAGGGCGAACAGGTGGAAATCATCAGCCTGCCGCCGCGCAACTATTGGCGTCATTTGGGGGACAATTTCGGCAACAACTGTCTGCAACAAATCGCCGCCGCCAATATCGATATATTGATTCAGGATGCGATGGTGCATCCCTCGGTGTTTTTGCTGAATCGGCGTTTAGGCCGGCAACTCGGCATCCCGGTCATTTCACTGATCCACCTACTGACCAGTTTCGACCATCACCCCTGGCATAGCGCCTGGTTTTATCGCGCCGTCGAGCGGGGTTATCTGAAATCGGTGGGCGGCATCATCGCCAACAGCCAAACCACGCTGGTGCAGATTCACGAATTGCTGCACGACCAGCTGCCACCTCACTGCGTTGCCGTGCCGGCCGGCGATAATTTCTCCGAAGCAAGCCTGGACTTTGACAGTATCCGACCGCGCGCGTTAACCCCAGGCCCGTTGAAAATTCTGGTGGTGGGTAATGTGATTCGCCGCAAGGGACTGCATGTGTTGATACAGGCACTGCGCCGGCTGCCGGACGAGGATTTTCAGGTAACCGTGGCCGGACGGCTGGACATGGAGCCGCTGTATGTGGAAGAGATTCAAAATCTTATCCAGGCTTCATGCTTAGAGGAACGAGTGATTCTCAAAGGTCCGGTGCAGGATCAAGCTCTCGCCGACCTATACCGGCACCATCAGGCGATGGTGCTGTCTTCCTCCTACGAAAGCTATGGCATCGTCTACGTCGAAGCCCAGCAATTCGGCCTGCCGGTCATCGGCACCACCGCCGGAGCCGCCAAGGAAATCATCAACCATGGCGACAATGGCTATCTGATAAACCCCGAAGACCATAATGTCTTGGCCGAACTTTTGAAAAACTTGCATCATGACCGCCAGCTGTTACTGACCATGAGCCGGAATGCACTGGCCGCCTTTGCTCGCCAGCCTAAATGGGAGGAGAGTTGCGAAATCATCCACCAGTATCTTCACGCTGAGATAAAACGAAGGAGATTAGGAGCAGTTCATTGATAATGAAACCATCCGTCATTTTTCGGGTTCCACTTTTTCAATATCGCCAAGATTAAAGATGAAACATCTACTTACCCTCATCATTCTATTATTCGTTAACTCAGCCCAGGCCATCGACTGGCAGGATAAACCGGAACTCGGCAAGCTATTCGCCGACGCTGACATGGAAGGTACTTTCGTGCTTTACGATGTCGATGCGGATCGCTTCATCGGCCATAATCGGGCGCGAGCCGAAACCCGCTTTATCCCGGCTTCCACCTTCAAAATCGTCAACAGCCTGATTGGGCTGGAGGTTGGTGCAGTCAGCAGTGTCGACGAGGTGTTGCCATACGGCGGCAAGCCTCAGCCGAACAAGGCTTGGGAGTGGGATATGGGCTTGCGTGAGGCGATCAAAATTTCCAACGTGCCTATTTATCAGGAACTGGCGCGGCGCATCGGCCTGGAACGCATGCGTGAAAACATTGCCAAGCTGGATTACGGCAACGGTGAAATCGGCAATGTGGTCGATGACTTCTGGCTGATTGGACCGTTGACAATCAGTGCATCGGAGCAAAGTCAATTCCTGGCGCTCCTGGCGCAAGACGATCTGCCGTTTTCCGACGAGGTTCAAGCCCAAGTAAAGGAGATCGCCAAACTGGAGCAAGGCGAAGGTTGGACGCTATACGGTAAAACTGGCTCGAAACCGGACGTCGGCTGGTGGGTCGGTTGGGTACAAAAAGGCGATAAGACTTACAGCTTTGCGATGAACGTCTACCTGCCGAAGGTCGATGGCCTCGAGCGTAATCGGCGTATCGAATTGGGCAAAGCCTGTTTGAAGGCGTTAGGCGTGCTGGGCGGGTAAAGATGTAGCATCAAGCGCTGCGAAACCTTGGAAACGATGCGCTAGCGAGTGAAGGTTGAGTAGGGGCCGTAGGATGCGCTGAACGCCGTGAAGCGGTTGATAGAGAAACAACAGCAAACCATAACTCACATCACAAAAAAAGAGCTCAGATAAACAATCCCCGTCGCCGTGGAAAACAATTTCACTTTGTGAATTAAGGTCAGCGACAGCCAATAGGCTTTCCATTCGGCTTTTCTGTGTTCCCAGGCCCGTCGCGCGTAGTGTTTAAGGCGTTGATAAACACTTGGCAATACTCGCCATAACCAACGCATCAATAAACCGGCAATCAACAGCAAAATATAAAAGGTAACAATCTGACTGCCATGCCGGGAGGTATGAAAAAGATGCTCGACGGCGTGTTCGATGCCCAGCTCGAACCACTCATAAGCTAAGTGAATGATTTCAAAAATAAAATGCAGTATGTGCAAAGCCAGGTCGATCACCACGTCGTACATGGCGATCGACAGCACTACTAGCGCAACAATAATCAAATCAAGATGCTGTTTGATCATGTCAATTCCTGAAGTATCGTAGATACCGTCTTAAACTTGCTTATGCAAGGGAAAAATTAGGATCAAAAGGTTTACCGGATTTCAAGATAGCGAAAGCCAGATGAATGAGCTTACGCATGGCGGCGCAGACAATGAGTTTGCCGTT